>Ga0208480_1000623_pt1 | contig 13361 bp, 19 predicted proteins | sample NGESurshal092012_4_FD_184485 | JGI IMG/M metagenome (GOLD analysis project Ga0208480, IMG submission 184485) | Arctic peat soil microbial communities from Barrow, Alaska - NGEE Surface sample F53-1 shallow-092012 (SPAdes) | ecosystem: Environmental > Terrestrial > Soil > Wetlands > Peat ... | reverse complement strand
TTCGCCTTCTTTGCCGCTCAGGCTTGCCTCTGACAGGGTCGGCTTGTTGGCCGTCAGCCAGATCGCGAGGAACTGATGCGAGAACACGATGGCTCCCGTTTCCTCGCTGCGGACGTCTACCCTGATCCGTGTCAGACCGGGATTCAGCGACTTGTAGTCGGTCGCCACGCAGCCCTCTTGTTCATCGCTCTCACCGATTCGATGAGCAGCCTCCGATGACCTGAAGAACGCAGCCGGGCCTGGGTCGAATATCTGACCGATGCTGCTACCCGAGTCACCGTCGGGTGTCGGGGGTTGGAACTGGTAGCCAGACCAGTCCTCGACCTGATAGTTGGCGACCTGAGCTTCATCGCCTGTGGTAATAGCGGGGTCGCACACCACCAACCGCAAGTGCTCACCCACCCACGCAACATACGGAATATTTGCGCTCTGGGGGCCGTCCGATCCGGGCCCCGGATTGGGAGCGGCAAAGGCGCCTGTGGCGAGCAGGCACAAAGCCAATACCGCCGCTCCAACCGCGGAAACTAGTCCAGCGATCATTTTTTTGTTCTGCTGTGGTCGCATTTTTGTGCGGCCTCCTCCTTGAATGAGTGGACTAGAAGTCCGTTTCTATAGACATCACAGATGTCTCAATAAGCCCACAAGCGGGCATATCGGGGCGGCATATTATGCGTGTTGTCCGCCCTCCACAATCGTTATGTCGGGTAGTCTTAACTAGTGCAAACGGGTAGGTAAGGTACCCACCCGAAATGCGATACCGGGCTGCGATCCGCAAGCGCTGAAAGGGAAAACCTCCGCGAATGCATGGCCATAGAGCGATTCGCATGCGACCGGAAAAGGCGGCTTTCTTCAGCTGTTATCGGACGGATTCGATGCATCGCCATGATTTACCTGCACATGACTCCCCAGGCGCGTCGCCTCCACGCGGTTGTGCACACCCAGCCTAGAGTAGATCATCCGCAGATGGAACTTGACTGTGTTAGATGAGATCACCAGATGTTTGGCTACTTCCTCATTGCTCATTCCAGCCGTTACAAGATCGAGAACTTCGCGCTCGCGCCCGCTCAACGCGGCGGCGCGGATAGGGCCAGGTTCTGTTTCGACCGAGGCTGCCTGCCAACCGGCCGGCATGATCGCGCGTCCCGCCAGCACATGCCGGAGGGCTAGGACCATGTCCTCGACGGTCTCTGACTTCAGGACTATGCCCTCGGCATGCTGCTCGATCGCACAACGCACAACCGCCGGCGTAGCCACCTCACACAGCAGCAGGATCTTCAGCTCGGGATACCCACATCTGATCTCCGCCACAGCCCCCAGCCCGACGGTTTGCTCGTCGGCGTCGATGATGGCCGCCTGCAATTCTTGAGGGCCGGTGCGCAATACCGGATCCAGCTCGCAGACGGTCGAATAGACGCCGACCACATGGTTCCCGCTTTTTGTGAGAATCCAAGTGAGGGCCTCTGTTGCAAGCGCCCCAACTACACCGACGATCGCGATCCTGGGATCAGCTGCTGTCGCCGGTGATCTGCGCGTAATGATTGGCCGCTTGGACCCGATTGCGCACTTCCAATCGTAAGTAGAGAGCCTGGATATGAAACTTGATCGTGTTCGGGCTGAGCTCGAGCTCGCTTGCGATCTCCTCGTTGCGCATGCCCTGCGCGATGAGAGCGAGTATCTGGCGGTGACGCGGACTCAGGCTGATCTTCCGCTCCAAGGGCGCGGCGACCACTCGCTGCCATCCTGCCGGCATGACCGTGCGGCCGGTCGACATGTACTGCATGGCCGCCACTACGTCGTCGGTCGAGAAGCTCTTGAGGATGACGCCACCCACTCGATGCTCGATCGCGCAACGAACGATTTCCTCGCACATCTCTCGGCAGAACATCACGATTGCGGACTTCGTATGGGCGCTCAGCGTCTCGATGGCGCCCTGACAGCCACCGGGTGCGCCTCCATCGCAGTCGAGCAGTAGAACGCCCGGCTGCCTCCCCACGTCAATGGCCAGGAAATCGGCTACTGACTCGGAGACCCCCAGCACATCCACTCCATCCCTCGCCGCAAGATGACGCGCGATCGCATCGCGCAGCAGGCATTGTCCACCTATTAGGCCAACTGTAATAATCGGACTAGAGCTATCGAAGGACAGCCCCGAAAATGGCCAGTCGCCCCACTTGCTAGGCACCTCTGCGGAGCCCCGGCTAAATGATCGAGCCGCAGGCACCACGGCAGAGCCGACCTGGCACGACCTGTTTATCTCAGACAGCATCTCTTATTTTGGGAGGCGTTGAACCACACGAATATGACTACACAGCCGTTGCTCGGTCGTGGCGCGTTTGCGGCATGGTAGAGAGCTTTAGCCATAAGTGCAAGTGTGGACGCCTGTTCTAGTACCCCAAAGTATCCGGCGAAACAGTACTTGCGCGTCCAGGGCTAAGTTCCGTCCTTCAAGTAGGTTCTGTTTGATAGATGGCTTCGCGAGCCGTTGCGTGTATGCCAGGGCGGTAGTCGAGCTCCTACGAACGAGACCCCAGCCTCCCCCTAGCGCGAATCCCTGACAACGAGCAGGGCGCCTGCGCCAACGGGCAACATGGGGAGCTTGAGCTTGGTGAGATGAAGTGCTTCGAGGAATGCGATTCGCTGCCCGAGGCTGTCGCCGTAGCGGACGAGCACCCAGGCGGGCCCCACGCGGCGTGCGACCGTCGGGGGAACGAACACCTCCCAAAACGTCCTGCGTTCGCTTTCGCGCAAAATCTGCTCGGCTCGCGCGCGTCCAGCCGTCTTGGTGTCTATGGCGAGAATCCGGGTCGCCTCAGCGGGGCTGAGCGGCGGGAGGTGGACCGCGCGCTGCACCGGCGGGATCTCCACGATACCGGGGTGTCCCGGCACCGGGATCGCGCCCCACAACGGCGCGGGGGTGCTTCCCGGCGATTGGGCGTTGAGCAAGATCGCTGTCTCCTAGCTTGTGCGGGGAACGGAGAACCACGCATCCAGGCATGAGAGCCAGCCGGGGGTGGTGAGGTTGGGATCGGCGGCAATCTTGGTCGCCACCATGCCCCATGCGAGGTGTGTGCCCGTGAGCGACGAACTCATCGCGCACCGTCCCTGGGCTGGGGGTGCCTGCGGCCGTTGCCAATAGCTGTCAGGGAGCTGGAACTTCGAGGGCCCGCCGACTGGGATCGTGCGGCCGGCGGCGTCGAGCAGCGTCTCGATCAGAGCTGGACTCTGCCGGGCGTGCTCAAGGCCCCGCAGAATCTGGGGGCTGAGCCCTGGGGCGAGCACCGAGCCTCGTGAGCCGGGTGGACGGTGGAAGACGATCTGCTTCGCGCCGGGGGGCAGCCCGGGCGCAGGTTCTGCCTTGAAGGTTCCGAGGTGCGCCACCCGCATCGCGGCGACGCCGGGGCCGGTGAAGATCGCGTCGATCTCGCCTTCCGGCCCGACCTTTTCCTCGGGGCGGAAGCCTCCTCCGTGGCCTCCATAGACAGGGTAGGCGGCGCTCGGAAGCGGACCACAACCACCTTGGTTGGCGACCCTGACGCACACACCGACACTGCCGGCTTCCAGCGACGGTGTGAGCCCCATCAGCGCCGGCTGACCACCGAGGAACGCGTGCCCGTGCACGAGCGTCAGCATCAACGGAGAGCCCGGTGAAGGCTCGCCTGGGGGACCCGCATTCTCGCCTCCGCCGCCACCGATCAACACCACCAAGAGGGCCGCGATGGCGCACGCGGCACCGCCAAGCACGACGCCCGCGACGCGCCGGCGGCGCTGTCGCTGTCGCGCCTCTTCGATCACCCCGCCCTCGATCTCGGGCAAGGACGTTGTGTGGGGCGGCGCGACGGTCACGGGCACGCGGGTGTTCCCTTCATCGTGGTGAGTATGATGCTAGTATGAATAGCACAATGCTAGGGAGCATAGATCGCTCAGACCCCACGCCACTGCATGATCAGGTAGCCGCGCAGATCCGTCGCGCGATCACCGAGGGCGAGGCCAAGCCCGGAGAGCGCCTGCCACCCGCTCGCGATCTCGCAGCGGTCATGGCGGTCAACACCAACACGGTCCTACGTGCGCTGCGCGCTCTGCGCGACGAAGGTCTCTTGGAGTTCCGTCGCGGGCTCGGCGTACGTGTCAGCGGAACCCCACAGCGCGGCGCGGTCATCGCCCGCGCCCGCGATCTCGTCAGCTTCGCGCGTCAACAGGGCTACCCGCCCGAGGAGCTGATCTCAATCATCCAGAGCATCCGCTAAACAGAGATGGACGCCCCTCATGGTTCAAACGGCCGGTTCCTTGGTTCAAAACAGCAACAGCAAAAATGCGTGCCCTTGCAGGATAAAGGCAAGCTCTTGTCCAGTTAGTCGGGGCGATTGGTGGTGCTTGTCTTGAGCGCTGGCGATTCTCGGGGCCGTGGGCGGTTTCGTGAGCGGGCTGCCGGGTCAGGCTGCGCGATCCACGTACTCGCGTAGCGCTGTGCGCGCAACCTCACTGACCGAGCGGTGCTCCTTGCGAGCACACGCTCGCAAGGCCTGGTCGAGGTCTGGATCGACACGCAGCTGCACGCGTGGAGAGCTACCGCCATCGCCAAGGGCGGGACGCCCCATGCGAACCCGCTTGGCGTTAGTCAGGTCGTAGCCGCGCTCCGCCTCCTCGGCCAAGGCGTCGATGACCTTCTTTGTCAGCTTGGTTCCGTTGCGAGTTCTCAGAGTCGCCATCTCTTGGCCTCCTCGTACTGGTCTCGGTACTTCGTGCGTAGCGCCATCGCGTGAATCACGATCAGTTCGTCTTTAGAGCCTTCCACAGCTATCACCTCAATGGCGTGGCCGTCGGGATCGTCGCCGAGACAGACAAGCCTGGCGTCGAGCACATCGGCGTCTGATGTAGGGGCTTGCTCCTCAAAAGCGAGGCCGCAGTGAGCAATGACATACCGGATGCGCTCCTTGGATACGCGGTGCTTGGTTGCTGAGCGCGCAAACCGCACACGCTTTTGGGATACGTTAGCACTTCTGTCAGACATAAGTGTCTCCGAACAAGGTCTGCTGGGACGTTGCGACCATTGATGATCCCTGGCGCTTGGGACGGTTCTCTGCGCGTGTGGCGTATGCGTCGATGATCCGGTCGAGCGCGCGGCCCTTGTCGCGGTGTCCGTAGAGACGGCGGACGAGGTTCCCGCCGTCTTGGTGTCCGAGCGCGATCGCTACGTCCTCGGAGGACATTTCAAGCTCGTTGACCATGTACCAACCCGCGAAGTGGCGGGTGGCCAAATAGAGGCTTCCCTCCCACCCTGCGGCGGCTCTGACGGCCTTCCAGTTGTAGGCGCGTGAGCTTGGGGTCCAGTGCTCGCCGCGTAGCGAGACGAAACAGAACTCGCCATCGCGCGCCAGACCCAAGAGCGCATCGCGGGCGTGTGCGGTCAGTGGCGACTCACGCCGTAAATGGTTCTTCGGCGTGTCGAAAGCTCGGGTCGCGGCACTGAACTGTTCGGCCACGACGATGCGGTGCCGGTCGAAGTCGATCCGTTCCCAGCGCAGCGCATCCAGCTCACCGGGACGCAGACCCGTGAATGCCGCGACTTGCAACCAGGCGGCGAACGACGGGCACGCCAGTTTGCGGGCGTGGGCGATCATCTCCCATACCTTCTGCTCGGTTGGGGGTTGTTGGTCGCGTCGGCCCTTGCCGCGTGAGATGCCGAGCTTTTGGAACGGGTTGCGGTCGATCAATCTCCCGGCCTTCACCGATGCAGCGTCGTTGAACATCGAACACAGGTGCGCATTGGTATCGACGGCCGCTATTTCAACGCTGACCGCGCGGCACTCGCGGCACATACTGAGGCTCAGGAAACAGCCATCGCCGCGCTTGCCGAGCGTAACGGCCCGCTGATCGCCCATATCCCCCGCTTCGATGCCGACACCGTTCTGCAATTCGAGAACGGGCGCGTATTTCGCATGGCCGCCGATGGCCGCTGCATCCCTGCTCCACGCTCGGCAATCACTCAACACAAGGAATCCATCTAATGCACACTCAGCGCACAAATCCAGCGACGCCACCGCCCGGCGCTCGGTTTCAACTCTCGCGTGCAGTCGAGCGCTTCCCGCACTTTCTGGCGCCAGTCGGCGCAGCGGGCACGGTCGTAGATGTTGGCGAGCATGTAATCAGCCTGCACATGGACGAGTATCTTCCCGGCGCCGAGGCCTGGGACAACGAGATCGTCTGGACGGAGGATGACGACTACGACGAGACGGGCACGCCAGCGCCGAGCCCAAGTGTCGCGGCGGCCTTCTATCGCACAGCCGTAGCGCTAACGGAGCCAGCCATTCCACCGAAAGCGCAGACACCAAGAGAGGCAAACGACGCACCGTTCGAGCGCGACGAAAGCGAGGGCTGTAGCTTGGTGGCCGAGGGTGGCACCGACGCCAGCGGCGAGCCTAGCTGGCTCGACGTGTACCATCGCGGCGCCCGCATTGGCCTTGTGTTCTTTCACGAGGCCACACGCGGGGCACCGGGATTGCTGGGTGCTTCGCACTGGTGTGCCCGCTCTCCCGACGGCCGATGCGTTAACCGCACGGCTGCCGGTATCAGCCTGGACGCCGAGCCCACAGCGGGCGAGCGCACACGCGAGGCGGCGATCACTCTGCTCGTTGCTGCTCACATCGCAGGCGTAAACACGTCGGCGTAAAGGACGCGAGTTTGTACCACTAACCGCGCTATGAGACCTTCTCTCATTTGCACAGGGTCTCTCACCGACGCCCTAATCAATGAGTGAAAACCGAAAGACTGCTGACCTCCCGCTCGCTGTATGGCCGTGCGCGCAACGCACGAGCCAATGGCAGCGATACGGACGTTACCTCGCGGAGTCCAACCGCCACCCCGGCAAGATGCTCCCCGCGCTCGCACGCCGGGCCATCGAAACGTACAGCGAGCCAGGCGTCCTCGTAGTCGATCCCATGTGCGGCATCGGGACGACGCTCGTGGAGGCAATCGGCCTCGGGCGACGCGCTATCGGCGTGGAGTTGGAGCCTCGCTGGGCCAAGCTCGCCGCCGCAAATATCGAGCACGCTCACGCAAAACCGCGCACTCGCTCGCTGGCACAAGTGACCGAAGGTGACGCGCGGCAACTTGCGCGCGTGCTCACAACCCAAGCGCGGCGGCGGCTCGTGAGCCCCAAGCGAGACGGCACGGTAAGCCGCATGGCATACGGCGTCGCCGACTTGATCCTCATGTCACCCCCGTATGCGTGCGAGGTCGCCGACCTCAACACCGTCAGCGGCCCCGAGCCTCTGCGACGAGTCGATACGACCAACTACAGCCGCGATCGTCGCAATCTCGGTCATGCACGCGGGAGCGCGTATCTCGTAGCTATGGACGACATCTACCGGGCGTGCGCGGCAGTGCTCAAGCCCGGTGGGTTCCTCGTGTGCATCACCAAGGACATGCGCTCGGGCGGCGGCGGCGCGCTGCGCAACCTCTCAGGCGAAACCGTCGCGCTCTGCGAGGACGCCGGCCTGCTCTACTGGCAGCGCGTCATTAGCCTGCTGGCGACCGTCCGCGACAGCGAATTGGTCATGCGGCCCTCGTTCTGGCAGACGCTCCACGCCCGCCGCCGCCGCGCGAAAGGTGACCGCACGCAAGTCGTCGCGCACGAGGACGTGCTCGTGTTCCGCAAGCCCCAGACTGCGGCAACCAAAGCGAGGGCCGTCTCGACGCGAAAGGCGGCTTGACCATGCCTACTGCTGCGTGCGAATCAGACGATGATGGCCGTCAGGTCTGCCACCTTGACGGCTCGATCGACAACTTCTGTCAGGACCTTGAGATCGCGGTTGGGGTCTGCTCTGATCCAAGGCAGCAATGCGCCCAGCTTGCGGGACACGGCCAACAGCGCCGGCCCCCACCCGGCCGGCGCCCAACCCAGGCCACTGGCGCAGACACAACGAGTACCGGGGCGCCGCGCACATGACGGCCGTGATCGAGACACACGAGCGGTGGGTCACCAAGCGGCAGCTCGCCGACCATCTTCAAGTCACCCGTCGCTGGATCGAGTTGCAGCAGCGCCACGGCCTCCCGCATTTGCGGATGGCCGGCATGAACCGCTACATCGTCTCCGAAGTCGAGGCATGGCTGCGCGAGCACTACGCCTCGACTGAAGGCACGGAGGACACCTGATGCCGCACAATCGAGGCTCACGCCACAAGCCGAAGTATTCCGGTTATGCCAAGTACAAGGGCCGCAAAAAGTGGGTCGGCACCTACGACAGCATGGAGGAATACCGCGACGCCAAGGAGCGATGCCTACAGGAACTACGCGAGGAGGACGCCAACCCGTCCCGGCGACGCGCTCCGACCGTGCTTGAGTTCGCGGGCGCGACGATCCACGAGAACGGCCGGATCACGATGAGCTGGCCCGATGGGGAGCTGGCCCACAAGGAGACGGGCCGCCGCGACTCGACCGTGCGCAGGATGCGCGACGGGCTCAAGCCGTTCATCCGCGAGTTCCACGACCGCCCGATCGACAGCTTCACTCGTGACGAGGCAGTGACCTGGACTCGCCCGAAGGGCGCCCACACCCAACAGTCCGTCCGACAGTTCTTCAATCACGCACTCGACCGCGACCTCATCCCGCGCAACCAGTTCATCCGGCTCGGCGCGAGCAAGCGCAAGCGCCGAATTGACCGGCCCGACTTCGAGATCATCACCGACGAGCAATACGCACGACTCAGGCGAGGCGCGCGGAACTGCCGCGCCGATGATTATGGACTCGTCCTTGAGGGAGCAGTCCTGACGATCGGTGACGAGGCGCTGCGCCCCGGCGAAATCTTCGCGCTGCACCGCCCCGAGCTTCACTGGGACAAGGGCCTGATCCACGTCAAGCGCCAGATTGATCTCCACACCGGCAAGATCACCTGGCCCAAGGACGACGATGGGCGATGGGTCGTAATGAGCCCTGCGTGGCGCGAGCACATCGAACGTATGCCTCGCATGGGCAACGTCGTACACGATGACATGGGCGAGATCGTCTTTCCAGCACCGCAAGGCGGATACATGCGACGCAGTACGTGGTCGTCATGGTGGAAAGCCATATGCGCCGCCGCTGGGATGCCCGGCCAAGACTTCTACGACCTCAAGCACCGCGCGATTCAATGGATGGTCGATCCCGTCGATGAGGGCGGACTTGGCCTCGACTCCGCTACGGCCGCAGAGATGGTCGGCCACGACGACGGCGGCTACCTCATCGCCACCGTCTACACAAAGCTCGCTCAGCGCCGCGCCATCGCCCGCGCACAGCACGCGATGGACGCCTACCAACAGCGCCAAACAGCCCGCGCACCCCGCCACCTACACGTCGTCAACTCAGCTCGCTAACCCCGCTTGCCCGGCTTCCATGCTGCTTTCCGAGTCGTTTCGGATGAATCGCGCTCGCCGAGGCTGACGCTGGTATCCGACGGCCCCCCAGAACGACATCGCAGCAGGGTCGTCCTCAACGACGATCGCGGTCAATCTCACTGTGCCCCGTGCTTGCAGGCGACTTTCGCCCTCCCTCAGTAGCTCGGTGGCGAGACCCTGCCGTCGGTGCTCAGGATGAACCACGAGCTTGTAGAAGCTGCCACGCCATCCATCCCATGCCGCGATCAGCGAGCCGACCACCACGCCACCCAATTCAGCGACGAGCAGCGCATCAGGATCACGGGTCAGCAGACGGGCGATACCGTCCGGTGTGTCGCTCACGCTCGACGGGCCATCGGACACCCTCCACAAGCTCAGCACGGAGTCGATGTCCCGCGGGGTAGCGCTGCGGAGCAAACGTAGCTCGTTCGACTGCTCAATCATCGACCGTACATACCTTGAATCTGCGTAGGCTCTGCCCTGACTCCACCTGCCGGATCATAAGCTCGTAAGCTCCCAGCAGTGGCGAATATCAACGACCCCGTTTTCGATGAGCCGCGCGAGCACTCTGGCTTTCGGTGTCGGCGTGCTCGCGTCAGTCGTCAAGCTGGCAGCGACCGGCTGGGGTTGAGCCTTTGGGAGCTGCCGCCTGGCGAAGCGGCCTATCCCTACCACTACCACCTCGCCGAGGAGGAGCTTGTCGTTGTTCTGGACGGCCGCCCGAGCCTGCGCACACCGGATGGATGGCGAGATTTGCATGAGGGAGAGGTGGTGCCCTTTCTGCGCGGCGAGCGCGGCGGGCATCAGCTCGTCAACCGCACAGAGGACACCGTGCGTTTTCTGGCGTTCAGCACGAACGGCGAGCCCGATATCGTGCTCTACCCCGACTCGGACAAGCTGGGTGCGTTCGAGCGACTTGCGCCCGGCGAGGGTCTGAGGGCGATGTTTCGCCTCAGCGACACGGTTGAGTACCACGACGGCGAGAAGCCGCCAGCCAACGAGTGAGGCGCTAGGCGCGACGGCGTGCCACGCCGAGAATGTGCGGGTCGGCTGGTAGGAACGCGGCGGGGCTGAACCGGAAGCGCTCGAACGTCTCGATCTGAAACCCCGCCTGCTCGATGGCCGCTCCCGTGTCTCGCGCGAGATGACATCCGCCGGCCAAGCGCGGCCAAAGAGTCGTGTCGGCGAGGCGCTGGAAGCGCGCCTCCCCCGCAGACCTTCGAGATCACGTGCTCGTAGAAGCGCAGCTCGCCGCCGGGACGGATCACACGGTAGAGCTCCGCGAGCGCACGCTGCTGGTCGGGTACGGTGCAGAGCACGAGCGCGACGACCCCGGCGTCGAAGGACTCCGCCTCGCCGGGAAGACGATCGGAGTCACCATGGGCCACAGCGACCGAGACGGGCGCCCTTGCAGCAGCGCTTTCTGCGCGTTCGCGTAGGTAGCGCTCTGGCTCCACGGCGATGACCTCGCTGACCGATGTCGGATAGTGCTGGAAGTTCGCGCCGCTACCCGCGCCAAGCTCCACCACTCGGCCACGCAACCCAGCGAGCAGTTTGCGACGATGCACGGTGCCTCCACGGCGTTCGCTCATCTCAGCGACCCGCGCGTAGACGCGCGCGAACACCGGATGCGAGGCATGTTCGGTCATCGGGCGCTAGCTGTAGTTCCTAGCCAGCCTAGCCGACGGCGTATGGTCATGCTGAGCGCGCCCAGCGCTCACGTATCCTGGGAAGCTGGAACCGCTAGCAACTCGATTCGGTTGCCCCACGGGTCCTGCGTGTAGAACCGCCGGATACCTGGCAGTGCCTCGTCCCAACTCGCACACTCGCCAGCCTGCCGCAAGCGCTCCGCCAGCGCATCAAGTTCGCCGTCGTCTGCTACTCGAAGCGCTGGGTGCGCCTTCTGGGCTGGCACGAACCCATCCTCGACGCCGATATGCAACTGCTGCTCTCCGCAGCGAAACCACACCCCGCCCCTCGCGCGCAGCTCCTCTGGCTTTTCGATCTCCTCCAGACCAAGGAGAGTCCCGTAGAAGCGCCGCGCTTCGGCTCGCACCCTCGTGGAGCCGCCACTTGCACGTGATCCAGACCGACTACGCCCATCGCAACGGACGGCTCACCGGCAATCCGCTTCCACGCGCTCAGAGGCCGTCGTGGCCTGACCGTACATGAAGAACTCAGGCGTTGTCTGCACTTGTACGTCCCATCCGAGGTCGGCAAGCCGTTGGCGTAGCGCATGGGGTTCGTAGAAGCGCTTGACGATGCGAAACTCGCGGCCATCGGCAAGTCGCCGGGTCATCGTCTCATCCCCACCGTCGGGCAGCCGATCATCCACAGCGGCGGAGAGGTCGCTCGGCAGGTTGTCCACAAAGAAAACCCTGCCGCCGGGGCGCAGGCACCGCCTGACCTTCGCCCAAAAGGGTCGCCACTGCGGCTCTGGCACATGGGAGAGCCAGAAGCCGAAGAAACACACGTCGTAGCTCGCGGGTGGTTCCCACGCGAACAGGTCTGCACACACGTAGCTCACCCTCGGATCGTCCACCCTGGCGCGAGCCATCTCGATCACCTCCGGCGAGGCGTCCACGGCGGTCACGGTGTCGGCGTGCCCGACCAGCTGCCGAGTCCACACACCCGTGCCGCACCAGCTCCAGCACCCGTCCAGCCGATCTGAAGCGTTCCAAGGCGTTCTCGACCTCGGCCGCCTCGGCGAACCATCGCGCGTTCGCGTCGGCGCCGCGGTCGTAGCGCCCGCGTCGAAACCACCCGTCCTCGTACTCGCCAGCCAGTTCACGGTAGTAGCGAGCCTGCTCGGCGAGCAACCCCGTCAACTCGTCGGTCATGCCTTGTCCTGCGGTGAGCCAGACAGGTCGATCCTCACCGCGCACGCAACCGAGTTGGCGATGAAGGGAGTCTTGTGCGCCCTCGCGTGAAGCCGACCGACATTGCTCAGGCAAGCGTGATGTGATTAGGCTGCACCGAACCGACGATACACGCGAGAGAAGACCCCCACTAGCTGTGGATCGACTGTCGCGCGTGCGCGCGTAGGACACGGATGAGGACTAGTCGAATGGACTGCGTTCCTCCCTCGACCACGAGCCATGCGTTTCCGATCCGTCGCATTAGAAGTGTACGGGCCGCGCCGGGTGTCATGAAAAGCTCCGGAGTGCCCCGGAGCGCGGTAAGTCCTCGCGGCGTGGGAGCAGGACCGTTCGGATTTCGGGCGTCGAGCAAGATAGCCGCGAGCAGAACGCCGCCATTCATCGAGTACCAAGTGCTTGCGCAGCTAAGGAGAGCGCTGCCCGGAACATGGGCGTTGCGAGCAGGTAGTGCCGTCACGACGCGGCCCCATTGCGCAGTCAGGCCAGCGATATGGAGCGGCTGAAAGCCGCACGTCCCGGGTTGCGCTCCTGCGGAAGCGGTCGGGAGCGATTGGGCAGCGGGGGTGCAGGCTCCCCCGCTGGCGAGGGATGGTCCGCTGTACGAACACCACCCCGTTTGCCCCGCGACCACGTTCGGTATCGGGAGTCCGTGATCTATGCGAGGTTCTTCTGTGCTCGCTCCTCCGGTCAACAGGCCCGGAGCCGCCCCGACGAGGCTAACCGCGAGGAGCACACTGACGCAACCAAGGATCATCACGGCCAGGGCAAGCGTCCCATGCCCGACAACGAGCCGAGCCCGTGAGCCAGCCATCCACGATCCCTCCTGTCGAGCGACCTGTCCCATACTGATCCACCAAGTATGACGTACCAAGCTCGAACACGGGCAGGCTCGTTGCATGGCGTCCCGCACCTCCTCCGCGCAAGGCAATTGTCTATTCGTCCATTGAGATTTCCTAACGCCCGTAGGTATGTATCATTCCGTTATCTGGTTGTTCTTATCCACGCAATCATTCGATCGGGGAGTGTCAGATTAACGGTGGATGTGCTTGGTGGTTTTAGTTGATTCTTCCTTCGAACGCTATCGCGAATGCGTTTAGTGCGGGCTTCCATCTCA
>Ga0208480_1000622_pt1 | contig 13370 bp, 9 predicted proteins | sample NGESurshal092012_4_FD_184485 | JGI IMG/M metagenome (GOLD analysis project Ga0208480, IMG submission 184485) | Arctic peat soil microbial communities from Barrow, Alaska - NGEE Surface sample F53-1 shallow-092012 (SPAdes) | ecosystem: Environmental > Terrestrial > Soil > Wetlands > Peat ... | reverse complement strand
GGCGGATCGGCTTCCCGAAGGCCACGATCTGACCCGCTATCTGGACATTCAAATCATGCTGATTTCCCAGCGGCTGCCGCATGCCGAAACTTCGAAGACTTCCGCTTCCATTCCCGGCGCGGAAGCTTCCGCCAGCGTTGCTATCCGCACTCGCTTCGCCGACGGACAAGTCGCGGTTCAAAAGCAGATCTATGCGACGGTGGCATCGAAGGTAGGGATCGTCACCGCGACGGCGCTCGAGAACGATCTCGACGAAGTCCACAAACGGATTGATCGGATATTAAAGACGGCCGTTTTCAAGGCGGGGTGAGGCCGAGCTCGTGGTGCAGAGCGTCACGAAAACCTGCGACATCTTCCAGCGGAACGCCCGAAGCGCACAACGGACAGGCAGCGGGCGCCCACAACTTGTTAGGGAGAGTTGCCAGAGTTTGGAGAACCAGGTTCTCGCTCAGTGCGAATTCCGACGCGGCGGTTCCGAGGACCAGCAGCGTCCCGATGGCGACGACGGTTGCGCCACGCTCCCGCAGCGCCTCGAACGTACCACGCACCGCTGAACCCGCGTTGATTACATCATTGACAATCGCGATGCGTTTTTGCCGCAGGCTATTCCCGAACACATCGGGAATTCGATATCCGGCGGGAAAAAGCTCCGCTTTCGCCGGCTGCGAGAACCGTTCGGAATATGAAAAGTTCACGTCAAGCTCCGAGGCGACCATCAGCCCTACAAATGCGCCTTCAACGAGAGGTCCGCAGACAGCCTCGATATCGAGTTTCGACAAGCGGCGCGCCAGTTCAGCGGCAAGCGGCTGCAAGAGCCGAGGGCGTTGGCACAAGAGTTCGAGATCGAGCCAGAGATCGCCATGGTGTCCGGACTCCAGAAGAAAATGGCCCTTCCTCGCCGCTAATAATTTCATGAGATCTTCGCGCACGATTTGCTCCTGCCTGGTCCGCATGCTTTTCGATGAATGTTATGAAGGCCAAGCTCTTTGGGATCACCGGGCCATTAAATTCCAGGCGACCGGCGTGAAGCGTGCCAGAAGTGCAGAATTTCAATGGCTCCTTCGTGCACCCGGTAGTAAACGTAAAGCGGCGAGTGAAGAAGCCGTCTGAGATTGGGCTGCCCTTTGATCGGGGCGCCGATGCAGGGAAAGGCTGCTAGAAAATCCAGGTGACTGAAAAGATCGTTGAAGAATCGTTCCGTGGTTTCGGGGTGGTTCTCCCGTGACCAACTGAACGCAGCTTCCAGATCAACTAGCGCGTCTTCGTGGTAGAGGATTTTGAAAGCCACTCTTGCATTCGCCGGCGAGCTTCTTCGGCCGAAACGAGGCGGCCGGCATTGGCGGATTTGATTCTCTCCTCGAGGATGCGGCTGGTCTCGGAGTCGAGTTCGATTTCCAGCTCTGTCGAAACAAAAGGATCAATCTTGGTTTCGGCCATACTTTCAACTTAGGCGATGCGGAGCGAAAGAGCAAATGCAAGCGCTCGCCGGGGCACTCACAATGCCCGGTTTTCGGGGCTATGTCTATGGCCGACAGCGGCTTGTAGCCGTGTCCAGATTGCTTTGGTCGGCTTCGACTTTGCGCATGCGCTTTACAATAGGAGTTCCCATGCGGATTGCTCTGGCGCAGATCAACAATACGGTTGGAGATCTGGAGGGGAACGCCGCGAAAATTCTCGATTTTGCGCGGCAGGGGGAGCGGGTGGGCGCTGAGCTGGTTGTCTTTCCGGAACTGGCGCTCACGGGTTATCCTCCGCGAGACCTGGTTGAGAAGCATTCGTTTCTCGACCGCACGGAAGACGCTTTACAAGGCATCGTCAAAGAATCGGCGAAGCTCGAGCCCACTCTGATTGTCGGGTACGTTGCGCGATCGCCTGAAAACTCCGCGATTCGCGCGCAAAATGCCGCCGTGGTCATCGAGAAGGGCCGCGTGCTGTTCAAGCAATGCAAGATGCTGCTGCCCAACTACGATGTTTTCGATGAAGGGCGCTATTTTCAGCCGGCCGAAACGCAGGAGATTGCGACCATTCGCGGCACGCGCGTGGCGCTCGTAATCTGCGAAGACGCCTGGAACGATAAACAGTTCTGGGAGCGGCGCAGGTATTCCCGCGATCCGATCGAGGAGCTGGTGCAGAAAGGCGCGGAGCTGATCGTGTGCATCAATGCGTCGCCATGGAATATTGGTAAGCGCAAGCAGAGGCAAGCCATTTTTTACGCGACCACGCAACGCTTCGGACTGCCGCTGGTCTATACGCAGATGGTGGGCGGCAACGATCAATTGGTGTTCGATGGATCGAGCTTCGCGATGACCGCGCGGGGTGAAATCGCGGCAAAGGCGAAATCGTTTGCCGAGGATCTGATCCTGTTCGATTCTGATACCGGCAGTGGAGAAGATCACTCGACGAATCTGAATGGAGACGAAGCTGTTTTTGAAGCGCTGGTGCTGGGCACACGCGATTACATCCGGAAATGCGGGTTCCGCAGCGTACTGGTTGGATTGAGCGGGGGCATCGATTCGGCGTTGGTGGCGATGCTTGGCGTCGAAGCGGTGGGGAAAGAGAACGTAATCGGCGTGGGCATGCCCGGCCCTTATTCGTCCGAGCATAGCCTCGCGGATGCTCGATCCCTGGCGCAGCACCTGGAAATCCGCTTCGAAATCGTTCCCATTCAATGCGGCTACGATGCGATGATTCGCACTCTGAGTCCGCTATTTGCCGGCTACGACGCGGATGCGACGGAAGAGAATCTGCAAGCGCGGCTTCGGGGCGTTACTTTGATGTCGCTCTCAAATAAGTTTGGATCGCTGGTGCTGACCACTGGAAACAAGAGCGAAATCGCGGTCGGCTATTGCACGTTGTACGGAGACATGTGCGGCGGCCTGGCGGCGATCAGCGATGTGCCGAAGACCATGGTTTACCGGCTGGCCCGAATCGCGAACGCGCGCTACGAACGAAACGGGCTGCCGGGTCCGGTGCCGGAAAGCACGTTTACCAAACCGCCTTCCGCCGAGCTTCGTCCGGGGCAGAGAGACACCGACAGCCTTCCGGAATACGAAGTGCTCGATGCAATTCTGGAAGGGTATATCGAGCGTTACGAATCCGTGCCGGAAATCGCATCGAAGCTTAGCATTCCGCAGAATCTGGTTCGAGACATTGTTCGGAAAGTCGATCGGAACGAATACAAACGCCAGCAGGCGGCTCCCGGGCTTCGCATCACGGCGAAAGCTTTTGGCGTGGGACGCCGATTTCCGATCGCGCATAGGTTCACTGAATGAGATTTTTATTCTTTTTTATTTTCGGGCTCAGCGGGTTGCTGGTCATGCAGGAAACCGGTCCGCAGAAATCGCCGCGCGAGCAGGTAGGTCCGCTAGCGGATGGCGGGTTCCTGCTGAACAGCGGTTGGACAATTAGGCCGGCGGGCAGGCAGGTGCCATTGGATACATTTCCGATGAGCAGCGCGGTTTCGCAGAACGGTAAGTACCTGCTGGTGATGAATGCAGGCTATAATCCGCCGTCAATCAGCGTCATCGACATCGCTCAAAAACACGAAGTGGGCCGCACGCCTCTATCGGATTGCTGGCTGGGGCTGAGCGTCGCGCCGAAAAGCGGCCGGGTTTACGTGGGCGGAGGAAGCAGCGCCAAGATCTACGAGCTTTCGCTCGATCCGGAGAACGGCGCGCTGACCCGGACTCGCGAGTTTGCGGCGGTCCCCGATTTGAACAAAAAGGGCATAGCGTTCATCGGCGACGTGGCGGTTTCCCCGGACGATCATCTGCTGTATGCGGCGGATCTTTATAACGACAGCATTGCGGTGGTCAATCTGCAATCGGGACAGTTGATCGATCGCTGGAAGTGCGGGCGGCGTCCGTATCGAATCCTCATTCCGCCTGGAGGCGGGCAGATCATTGTGAGCAGTTGGGCGGATGCGGCGGTGTATCAATACGACGCGAACAGCGGAGTTCAGCTTGCGAAAACGCGGGTGGCTTCCCATCCAACCGATATGCTGTGGCTGAATAAGCCCGCTCCGGTTGAAGAAGGCGGACCGAGCTATGTGGCGCGATTGTTCATAGCGGCATCGAACACGAATAATGTGTATTCGTTGGGTGTCACGCACGATGGGCAGCTCAACCTTCTGGAGTCGATCAATGTTTCGATGACTCCGATGCACCCGCTGGGAATGACGCCCTCGGCTTTATCCATCGATCGGCGGGGAACTCATCTCTATGTCGCCTGTTCGGATGCGAATGCCATTGCAGTGACGGATATATCCAGCTCGCGCAGCGAAATACTCGGATTCATTCCGACCGGCTGGTATCCCACGGCGGTGCGCGTTCTGGATGACGATCAAATGGTGATATTGAACGGCAAAGGTTTGGGCAGCCGGGCCAATCCCGACGGGCCGAATCCGTCCAAGCGCTTCCAGCCGCTCTCTCAAGGCGGACCGGCCGTGGCTCCCGGGTATGTCGCGCACATCCAGACCGGAACCGCGGCTTTTCTTCCACTACCGAACGAAGAGCAGTTCAGCGCATTCTCGGAAACCGTGATGAAAAACTCGCCATATCGCGATGAGATGGTCTATGGACCGATCAATGACGCGCAGACGGCGTATTTTTCCCGGATGGAGGGCCACTCGTCGCCCATACAGCACGTCATCTATGTAATTAAGGAGAACCGCACTTACGACCAGGTTCTGGGCGATTTGAATAAAGGCAACGGAGACAAGTCGCTGAACTTGTTCGGCGAGCGGATCACGCCCAATCTGCACCGGCTCGCCGACGACTTCATTCTTTACGACAACTTCTATGAGAATTCGGACGTAAGCGCGGAAGGGCACAACTGGCTGTCCGCGGCCATTGCTCCCGACTACACGGTGAAGATGTGGCCGAACAGTTACGCGGGCCGGCGCAAGCATTACGATTACGAAGGCGGAGAGCCCGCGAACAATCCGCCGGCGGGTTACATCTGGGACAACGCTTTGCAAGCCGGGCTCACGGTTCGGGATTATGGCGAGTGGGTGACCGACATTCCTTTGAAATCGGTGACTGGGCCGCGCCAGGTCGCGAAGGTGAACGATTTGGCGTTGCAACCCTATGTGGACATGAACTACAGAGGCTTCGATCTGGAGTATTCCGATGTGGATCGCGCGCATGAGTTCATTCGCGAATGGAAAGAGTTCGAGGCTAAAGGGCAGGCGCCGCAAATGATCATCCTGCGCATGGGAAACGACCATACGCAAGGCCTGAAGGCCGGCAAACTGACCCCGTTCGCTTATGAAGCCGATAACGATTACGGAGTCGGCCTGGTGGTGGATGCCGTCTCACACAGTAAGCTGTGGCCTTCGACGGCGATTTTTATTATCGAAGACGATGCGCAGAATGGCCCGGATCACGTGGATTCGCATCGGGCTCCGGCCTGGGTCATTTCCCCGTATACCCATCGAGGCGTCGTGGATTCGACCATGTACAACCAGACCAGCGTTCTGCGGACCATGGAGCTGATTACGGGCTTGCGGCCGATGACCCACTTCGATGCGGCGGCGCGGCCGATGTTCGGGAGCTTCAGCCGGCAGGCGGACACGAGCCCTTATTCGGCGATTCCGCCGAAGATTTCGATAACGGACCGGAATCCGGCGAATGGTCCGGAAGCGGCCGAATCCGCCCGCATGGATTTTTCCGATGCGGACCTTGTGGATGACAACGCGCTGAACGTGGTTCTCTGGCGCGGCATCAAACATACCGATCCGCCCCCGCCTACGCGCAGCGCGTTTGCCAGATGAAGTTTGCGTAAAGAGAAGCGATCCCGATATGTATCGGCTGCTCGCATCGGTCCTGATTGCCGCGGCTTGCGCGGCGCAGGCGACAGCTCAGCAGCAGGCGTATGGATCGGTTGAAGGCCGGGTGACCAATGCGCAGACCGGGGATGCCATTTCCGGGGCCAGCCTGCACTTGAATCCTCTTATTCGCCGGAGCCAGGGGAAATCGCCGCAGACGCAGGCAGCCAGCTCGCAGGCGGACGGCAGCTTTCGGTTTGATGCAGTCGCGCCGGGCACTTATTTTCTCTCCGCCGAGCATACCGGCTTTGTCGCGACAACTCTGAATGGGGCGCCTCAGGCGATTTCCGTTTCGGCGGGTCAGCAAGTTACAAACATCGCGGTCCAATTGAACCCGCAGGCGGTAGTTAGCGGGAAAGTGCTCGAGGAGAACGGAGATGCCGCGGCGGGCGCGCAGGTGGAAGCGTTTACAACCTATACGACGCGCGGGAAACCCCAACTGAGGCGAACGGCTTCGACAACCGCCGCCAAAACCGGAGAATACACGCTGAAGAATCTTGCTCCGGGTACATACTATCTGGCGGCGGAACCCGCGAGCCGGGCAGCAGGGGCATCCCCGGAAGCTCAAAAGAAGGAGCCGGCGGCCAGCAAAGAAGAATCGCCGGGAGTTGAGCCGGTTCGCACGTTTTATCCCGAGGCTCTCGATTTGGATGGCGCTGCGCCGCTCGAAATTACAGCGGGCCAGAATCTCGCCGACGCCACTATCCATCTGCGCCGGGTTGCGATTTATCACATCCGCGGCAAAATCGATGTGGCGATTGCCAGCAATCCGAGCCGAGGCTGGACGATCTCTCTCTCCCGGCGAAACGCTATGGGTCCGGACGCGGACCCTCGAAGCGAACGGCCGAATGCGGATCATACCTTCGATATCGCTAATGTGATCGCGGGCAGCTACACTTTGACGCTGACCGGAATTGAGAGCGGCAGCTCGGCCCAAAGCGGCAGAATGCCGTTCCGTAATCGGCTTCTGGCACGGCAGGATATCGATGTTGCGGCAGAGGACGTGAATGGCGTGGTGCTCTCAATCATCCCTCCGGTCAGCCTCACCGGGCGTGTTGCGCTGGAGAGTTCGGGCATCGCCAATCTTTCCCAAGTCCGCGTGAATCTTTCGCCGGCGGGAGCGATGCCGATCGGCGGATTTCAGAGCGTGGCAGTGAATGGCGACGGAGTGTTTGCGGTGGAGGGATTGGATCCGGGTGAATATATGGTGCATGTGGCGGGCGTGCCGGCGGGGATGTACGTAAAGTCTATTTCCTTTAACCGTCAGGACATTACGACTGCTGGACTCGACCTGTTACAGGGCGGATCGGGAGAGATGACATCGCGCTGCGAACCGGAGCAGGTGAAGTGGATGGGACGGTCCAGTCGGACGGGACAGATCAATCGGCCGCGAGCGCAGTTGCGGGCCAAACGCCGGGCAACGGGGGTGGGATGATTCTGTTAATTCCGGACGTGCTGGCGCTGGATGGGTCCGGAACCATTTTCGGAAACGCTCCGGCCGCTGGAAGTTTTACGATCCGGAACATTCCGCCGGGCCACTACTCCGCGTTTGCTCTCGAGCGATGGTCCTCAGTATGGCAAGATGCCGATTTTCTGCGCGAGATGCGAAGCGCGGGCGTGAGCGTCGATATTCGCGAGTTCGGCCAAGCGCAGATTCAGCTTCCGATCACTACGGCAAACCAGGCGCAGCAGGTTGCCGAGCGGCTGGGGCTGACGGCGCAGTGATGCGATGACGGCGTCAGCGTTCGGCATTTTTTACCGCTTCGCGTTACCGCTCGGCAATCATAACAATTTCGTAGGCTAAGAGGCCGGGCGCGAGAGCCGTCAGGACGCGGAGTACGCGGCTCGCGAAGCGCAGGAGAGCGCTATCGGGGCGCATCGAAATCACCCGCTCAATGGGCATGACCGTGTAATGGCGGCCGGTGACCCGATACCCTTGCTGTTCGAGCAGGGAGCGGAGGGTTCCGGCGGTGAAGAAGCGCACGTGCGACCAATCCAGAATGCCGCGATCGGCATAGTGGAAGCGGCCCAAGAGGATCATCAGACGGACCGTCACGTTCACCGCATTGGGAACGGAAACGATCAACTTGGCGCGGGCGGCCAGGAGGCTCTTGCAGTCGATGAGGAGCTTGGCGGGATTCCGCAGATGTTCCAGCACATCCAGAATTACGATGCGATCAAACTGCCGGCCGGCAAATTGCGAAAGATCGTGAAGGCCATTTTCCGGATCGGGGCGCGCAAGCGCCGCGCCGAATGCGCCGTCGCCGCAGCCTATTTCGAGAACGCGCTGGTCTTTTCCGGCCAAAGGGGCAAGCAAGCGGGACGCGTAGTAATGAGCAGAATAGAGACTCCGCTTCGGCGCATAAGGAACGAAATATTCTTCGTATTCCGGATAACGGCGCACCGCGCGGGAAGTTGCTATGTAGCGGCGGACGGCGCGCACGATCGCCCTCGCGTATTTCAAGCCGTTGACATAGCAGATCTCATCTCCATAGAAGGTGGGGATGGGCACTTCGAGAATGCGGAAGTTCTGGTGATGCAGCTTGATGATGATTTCGGTATCGAAGTGGAAGTCGTCGGTGAGGTTGTCCAGACGAAGCTGCGATAAGGCGCGCACGCTATAGGCTCGATAGCCGCTATGGAATTCGGTCAAATTCAGCCCCAGCGCGCGATTCTCGAATGCCGTGAGGAGCCGGTTGCCGAGATATTTATAGAGAGGCATGCCTCCCTTGAGCGGGCCGCCGAAATCTTTCATCATGCGGGAGCCGAAAACCGCGTCCGCTTCTCCGCGCACGAGCGGCGCGTACATATGAGATAGAAGCTCGGGGGCATATTGACCGTCGCCATGGAGCAGCACGACGATATCGAAGCCTTGCTCCTGAAAATAGCGGTAGCCGGCCTTTTGGTTTCCGCCATAGCCCAGATTCCTGCGGTGTTTCAGCACTCGCAGCTTGGGCAAATTGGTCATGGCCTGAATGCCGACCGCGAGCTCATAGGTCTCATCCTGGCTGGCATCGTCGAAGACTACGACTTGTTCCACATTGCGCCAGACTTCGGGCGTAATCCGCTTGAGCACTTTGCTGAGAGTGGTCAAGGCGTTATAGGCGACGATGAAGATGCCGATGCGCTTGCCCAGATTATCGGCGCGGCCCGGCGATTCTTCGAGCGCATTCCGGCGAAATTGCGGGAGCGGCTCAAACGGCAGCGTGAGGCTCTGCGGCGGTGGCTTTTCGCTCACACGCAGTTCAGCCTCTGGCTCTGAAACCGTGGACGCACTCGCGGATGCAAGTTTCAGGTCCAAGACGACTGTCTCCGACCTGATCGTAGCACCCGTTTAGGCGGGCGGCTTAGCGTTCAATTCACAGTGGTGACGCGAGGACGGCGATAGATGCGGGGACTCCAGCGTGAGAGCAGCGTGCGTCTGTGCCGGCAAGCGGCACGCGAATGGGGCGCCTCGAGCCATGGCCACGCATAGAAGCGGCGATGACACGCTAGACATCGGGAGGGCGGGATTCGCACAAACAGAAGAGGTAAATCGCGCCAACGAAGATGCGATATCCGCACTTTATTCGAAAGGCAGGAGGGGCACATGGAAACCTCGGAGAATATGTGGTGCGAGGGGTCCGGTTGTCGGGATCAGGTTTATCCCATGACGCTCGTGTAAATCAGCGCGCCGGTCAGCACGATCATGATAATCGCCGTAGTCCAGGCGACCCAATTCTGCCAGCGCCGATTCTTGAACGCGCCCATGAGGTGAGGCCGGTTCACCAGCAGCAGCATATACACCAACACGAACGGAAGCAGGATTCCATTCGCAACCTGCGAATAGAGAATAAATTTCAACAGCGGCAATTGGGGGATCAGCACGATGGCCGCGCCTCCGCCAATCAGCAGGGTATAGAGCCAGTAGAAGATAGGCGCCTCGGAGAAGCGCTTGTCTACGCCCGATTCGAAACCGAGCCCCTCGCAAACGTTATAGGAAGTCGCGAGCGGAAGAATGGCGGCGGAGAGTAGCGCCGCGTTGATCAGCCCGACGGCGAACAGGAGTGAAGCGAATTTTCCGGCGAAAGGACGCAAGGCGATCGCCGCTTGAGCTACGTCCTTAATTTCCGGGTGATTGGAATGGTAGATGGTTGCGCCGCAGGCAACGACAATAAAGAACGCAACTACCTCGGTGACAATACAACCTGAAATGACATCCAGGCGGCACAGGCCGTAGCGTCGGCTGTCAATGCCTTTCTCGACTACCGATGCCTGCAAATAGAACTGCATCCAAGGCGTGATGGTTGTTCCAATAAGGCCAATAATGAGTACGAGGTAAGCCGGATCCGTGCTTAGCGTAGGCAGGAGCGTTTGCTTCAGCGCCAAATTCCAATCGGGCTTGGCCAGAAACGCGGAGATGGGGTAGGCGAAGTAGATGAGCGAAGCGAGAATGAGGATTTTCTCGACGGGCTTGTAGCGCCCGCGAACGATTAGGGTCCAGACGAGAGCCGCTCCGAGTGGCACGGCGATGTACTTGCTGACGCCGAAAATGTTCATGCCGGAAGCCAGGCCGGCGAACTCAGAGACAATATTGAAGAAATCGGCGAGACCGAGCACCAGCATAGTGAAGAACGTGGCGCGCAGACCAAACTCTTCGCGAATCAGATCGGAAAGCCCTTTGCCCGTGATGGCGCCCATGCGCGCAGCCATTTCCTGCACAACAATCAGGGCGATGGTGGTAGGGATAAGCGTCCATAGCAGTTGATAGCCGAACTGCGCGCCCGCCTGCGAATAGGTGAGTATCCCGCCAGGGTCGTTATCGACGTTGGCGGTGATGAAGCCCGGTCCCAGGACAGCCAGAAACGCGATCAGGCGCGCGCTGATGAGGGCAAAGGGCGATCGTCTGCGGATGGCGGTCTGCATCGTAAGCGGCGGCGCCTGATTTTACTTCGTAGCCGCTGGACCCGCCTTCGTATATTCGTGTAGCCAATCGAGAACCGTCGCGTACCAGAACTGGCTGTTCTGAGGCTTCAAAATCCAATGGCCTTCATCCGGAAACTGGACGAGCTTCGATGGAATTTTCATCTCCTGCAATGCGGTGAAGAGTTGCTGGCCTTGCCCGATCGGCACGCGGTAATCGATTTCGCCATGGGTGACCAGAGTCGGCGTCTTGAAATTCTTCACATAGGAACTTGGCGACCATTTTTCGTACATCTCCGGATTCTCCCAGGGGAAGCCTTGAAATTCCCATTTCGGAAACCAAAGCTCTTCGGTGGTTCCCGCCTCACTCCGCAAATCGTAAACGCCCGCGTGTGTCACCAGAGCCTTAAACCGGTCGGTATGGCCGAGAATCCAATCGATCATGTAGCCGCCATAAGAGGCGCCTGCCGCGACCAGGCGATCTTTATCCACATAGGCCAGGTTGCCTACATAGTCGACGGTCGCCATAATGTCGTCGTAGGGCCGTCCTCCCCAATCCCCGTTTACGGCGTCGGTAAAACTCTGTCCATAACCGATGGAGCCGTGCGGGTTGGGCATTACCACGACGAATCCTGCGCCGGCGAAAACCTGCGCGTTCCAGCGATAGCTCCAGGACTCACCCCAGTCACCCTCCGGTCCGCCGTGGATGAGGAACACCACGGGATATTTTAGGACGGGGTTAAAGTCCGGTGGCTTCACGATATAGCTCTCGATCTTGGCCCCATCGGCTCCATCCACTGTAATCTTTTCAAGAGGCATGAGCTGGCAATCGTTCAAAAGCGCATCGTTCAAATGCGTCAATGGGACGCCGGCTCCGCCTTTGGAGCTCGCTTTGTAGATCTCGATCGGATGAGAGCCGCTCTGCTCGGTATAGATCATGGTGGAATCGTCGGAGCTGAACTGTATGCCGCCGATCGAACTGGGGCCCTGCGCGATGGTTCGGATTGCGCCGCCCGCCACCGCCATGAGCAGCAGCGGCGTGGTCCCGTGATCGTCGATGGTGAAAAAGATGCGTTTGGAATCGGCCGACCAGGTGTAGGTCTCGACCCAGCGGTCGAGCGAGTCGGTGAGCGTATTCATCGTGCCGGATTGTAGGTCGAGCACCGCAAGCCGCCACTGATCGCTCTCATAGCCGGGGCGAATCTGCGTCCGATACGCAAGATACTTTCCATCGGGCGAGTACACAGGGCCCTCGTCTGCGCCGGGATTGGTCGTAAGGCGCTTGGCATCGCCGCCGGCGGCGGGCACGGTAAACAGATCGGAGTTCGTGCTGGTGGAGGGATCGGGGTCGGTGTTGGCGACATAGGCGACCTGAACGCTATCCGGCGAAAAGGTGTAAGCCTCGGGACCGCCGAGCGAAAAAGGCGGCGCATTCAGATTTCCTGGCGTCAGGTCGCGAACCGCTCCTGTGCCGTCCGCGAGTTGAATCAGAAGGTGCCGCCGACGTTGTCCCTCGTATTGTGTCCAATGACGGTAAAGAAGCGAGGTGTAGACGCGGGCTTTCATCTTGCTCGCGGCGTCGCGATCGAGATTCGTTTTGTTGCAGAGCGGATCGTACTGCGCCCCGGTTTCCGCGTTCGCCGGCTCGCAATCCGGATAAACCTCGCTGGTGAAGAGAATCAGCTTGCCGTCCGGCGAGAGCGTGACGCCCTCCGCTCCGGTCGGAACATTCGTAATGGGGCGCGGATCGGTTCCGTCGGCATTCATCGACCAGATCTGAGACCCATTGCTTCGGTCGGAAACGAACAAAATGCGCTTAGAATCGGGAGCCCAGCGTGGCCTGATGTTGGACGACCCGTCATTTGTAATGCGCTGCGGCGCGCCGCCTTCCACAGGCACGACATAGATCTGGGTGGGCCGGGCGTTGTTTGCCATGTCGATGCTCTGAACGGTGAAAGCGACCGTCTTCCCGTCGGGAGACAACTGCGGATCGTCGATACGGCCGATTTTCATCATGGCATCGAACGTGAAAGGAGCCTTCGCGGCAGATGCCATTGCGACGCTTAACACGCCAGCCACCAGAGCCCATAAGACGGCCTTGCACATGACTCTCATTTTAGGGTGACGCAAAAAACGGAATCGGCGCGGCGGGATTGCGCCGCTGGTTTTCGATTACGGCTACTCGCATGTATCGCCCGTGGCGGAGATAACAGCTTAGGTCAGAACGAACGCGATTTGTCTTCATCGTAGCGTTCGTTTGGACGGCAGCGGTGTCGCGGAGCCGGAGACTCCTGCAGGACTCACCTGCCGCGGCTGTGTTTTCAAAGCGGAATGTCTTACATAGGTAAATACTGCGCGACTACTCATTCTTAATCCGTGACCGTAGGGCCAAAATATTCGAACGCGCGATAATGCGATCTCATGAAAAGCACGCAAGTAGCCGCTCGCTGACGTATGTCTCCGGATTGGCGAATGAGCAGCTTCTCCGGCAGAATGAATACCTGATCGCGGAGAACAGGATTCTGCGCTCGCATTTGCCTGCCTATCAATGCGGCAATAAGTAAGTAGACATGGGCCGGTTATTCAGGATACGGCATACTGCGTGTGCGGAGTGAGAAAGAACATGCGTACCGTCCAGGGC
>Ga0208480_1000619_pt1 | contig 13394 bp, 14 predicted proteins | sample NGESurshal092012_4_FD_184485 | JGI IMG/M metagenome (GOLD analysis project Ga0208480, IMG submission 184485) | Arctic peat soil microbial communities from Barrow, Alaska - NGEE Surface sample F53-1 shallow-092012 (SPAdes) | ecosystem: Environmental > Terrestrial > Soil > Wetlands > Peat ... | reverse complement strand
TTTTCTCCGTCAATTTTCGCGAACACCGTGAACAGGCCGGCAATGCCGGCATTCGATGTCCACATCTTCTCCCCGTTCAACACGTAGTGCTTCCCGTCTTCGGACAAGGTCGCGCGAGTGCGAATATTCATCGCGTCGGAGCCGGAACTTGCCTCGGACAGCGCGTAGGCCGCAATGCACTCACCGGTACCCAATCGCGGTAAAAATCTTTGTTTCTGCTCCGCCGTCCCATACCAGACCAACGGAAGCGTGCCAATCCCCGCGTGCGCGCTAAAGGAGACGGAGAAGCTGCCACAGACTGCGATCTTCTCCGCAATCAACGCTGACGTGACCTTATCCATCTGCAGCCCGCCGTACTCCTCCGGAACGTCGACCGCCATCAGTCCCAGGTCGCCCGCCTCACGAAGCAGGCGACGAGTGACCTCAAAGTCCTTCGCCTCAATGGCTGCGATCTGCGGGAAAATTTGCTTCTCAGCAAACTCCGCCGTAGAGCGCTCAATCTGGCGTTGTTCGTCAGAGAAATCTTCCACGGTAAAAATCGCCTGCGGCTCAGTTTTCTCAATCAAAAAGCTGCCGCCTACTCCGTGTTTTATATGTTTCGGGTCTGGACTATTCACTCGTCTCTCCCCAGCGCAGATGCGGTGGCACGTTCTTTCTTAGTCTTGAAGATTTTCGAATATTCCAGCCGCACCCATTCCACCGCCGACACACATCGTGACTAATCCATATCTCTTCTTTCGCCGTTGTAACTCGCGCATGATGGTTGCCGTCAATTTTGCACCCGTGCAGCCCAGGGGATGCCCCAGTGCAATCGCACCCCCATTTACGTTCACCTTTGCCGGATCCATCTCTAACAGCTTCATCACCGCCAACGACTGCGCAGCAAAAGCTTCATTCAGCTCGATCACATCCATTTGATCCAAGGTAAGTCCTGCGAGCTTCAGCACCCTTGGAATCGCATAGACGGGTCCGACTCCCATTTCTTCCGGCAGGCATCCCGCTGTCGCAAAGGCGACAAGCCGTGCCAGCGGCTTCAGCCCCAATGAAACCAAAATCTCCGCAGAGACAACAACGGCGGCCGCGGCCCCATCCGATGTCTGCGACGAATTCCCGGCCGTCACCTTCCCATGCGCGTGAAATACCGGCCGAAGCTTCTCCAGAGCCTCGTACGATGTGTCTGCGCGGGGGCCTTCATCAGCTCGAAACTCAACTTCCCGCTCCGAAGGAACGTCGCCAGCGTCGAAATTCGAAATTGTAACGGTTACCGGCACAATCTCGTCCGCGAATCTCCCGTCACGGATCGCAGCCAGCGCCTTTTGATGGCTGGCGAGTGCAAACCGATCCGATTCTTCGCGCGAAATTCCATAATGCTTCGCCACCCGCTCTGCCGTCAGTCCCATCGACATGTAGGAGTCGGGATAGTGATCAACCAGCCACGGATTGGCCGCAATCTTGTTGCCGCCCATCGGAATCATGGACATCGACTCTGCCCCTCCGGCGACGATCACCTCCGCGGAGCCGCTGCGAATTCGATCCACAGCAAGCGCGATCGACTGCAGCCCGGAAGCACAATATCGATTGATTGTCATCGCGGAAGCCTCCACCGGCAGCTGCGCCCGCAGAGAAATAATTCTGGCCAGGTTCAGCCCCTGCTCCGCCTCCGGCATCGCACAGCCGATGATGACATCGTCAATCCTCTTCACATCAAGTTGCGGAATTCGATCCAGGGCGCCACGCACCGCGGTGGCTCCCAGATCATCTGGACGCGTAGACCGAAGAGCGCCGTTGGGTGCTTTCCCCACTGGCGTCCGCACTGCACTCACGATGAACGCATCTTTCATTCTGGCCCTTTAGTTCCGCAGCGGCTTCCCGGTCTTCAATGTAGTGGTGATGCGCTCTATCGTCTTTGGTTCTCCGCAGAGCGATAGAAATGCTTCGCGTTCCAAATCGAGAAAATATTGTTCACTGACCCGCGTCCCCGCCGTGACCGCGCCTCCGCACAATACTCTGGCCACTAGTTGCGCAATCTTCACGTCATGATCACTGATGAATTCCGCTTCACGCATCATATGGATGCCGAGTTTCAAGTTTGCAAGCACGCCGTCACCCGGCGCAGAAATATCCGTGCTAGGTAGCGGCGGAACATACCCCGTATCCGCCAATCGTACGGCTTCGGTTTTCGCATCGGACAGCAGCCGCTCGCGATTCATCGTGATCCCATCCGCATCCCGCATCAGATGCAGCCTCTTCGCCTCACCCGCGGAACTGGAGACCTTGGCCATGGCAATGGTCTCGAACACGGTTCGCATCGCATCATGCATTTCCACCGAGTCACTCCGGTGCCCCTTCCGCACCGCACTCGCAACTTCGATCGCGCGCAACGTCATTTCCTTACACCCACCACCGGCAGGCAGCAATCCAACGCTGCTTTCCACCAGGCCCATGTAGAGTTCAATATGCGATTGGCGCGCGGCGGCATGCAGCGCAACCTCTGCTCCGCCGCCCAGGCACATTCCGAATGGAGCCACAATTACTGGCCGCACACAGAATCGAATCGCCTGCGTCATTGCCTGGAATTCTCGAACATAGCGATCCAGTTCGTCCCATTCTTCGTCCTGGATGGCCAGCAGCACCTGCATTAAGTTCGCACCGACAGAAAAATTGGTTGCGTCGTTGCAGATGACAAAGCCGCTGAAGTTCCGCGTCGCTTCGCTACCCCGTTTCAGAATGTGCTGCACAAATCCCACGATGTCCCCACCGAGAGTATTCATTTTGGAGTGAAATTCGATGCACGCAATTCCCTCGCCAAGGTCGATCAAAGACGCGCCTGGATTTTTCTCAACCACTCCATGCGAACGTTTGGCTCTCCCGACACTCCATGTTCCCAGTGGTTCCACAACCGTCCGATAGTCTTCTGATGCGATATCGAAAAACTCACCGCCCTCATTGCGATACCAGGACTTCACTCCGTCAGATACCATGCGTTCTACAAGGGGGGGGATCGCCTGGCCGCGCACCCGCATCTTCTCCACCGTGTCGACGAGGCCGGCGGCATCCCACATCTCGAACGGCCCTAGCTCCCAATTGAACCCAACTTTCATCGCACGATCGATATCGGCCACCGTGTCCGCAACTTCTCCAATGCGAGTGGCCGCGTACGCCCACAGTTCCGGCAAAATCTGCCAGTAGAAGTTTGCCGCTGGGTCATGGTTCGGGTCGCCGGCCAACAAGGCTCGAATCCTCGCAGCTGCGGATTCATTGCTCTTCGCCATCTCGAGCGAGGGAATCATCACCCGCTCCGCAGGCCGATACTCCAGCGAACTCAAATCGAGGACGAGTCGCTCCTCCTTTCCATCCGCACCGCGCTGCTTCTTATAAAAACCCTGTCCCGTTTTATCTCCAAACCATTTACGCTCGAAGATTTTTTTCAACACTTCAGGAATTTGCACGTCTGCGCGTTCATCCTTTGCGTTCGCGGCAAAATTCCGCGCCACGTTCACCAGCACGTCGATGCCCACCATATCCGCCAGCCGAAATGTCCCTGTCTTCGGCCATCCGATCGCTGCTCCGGTCAGCGCATCTGTTTCCTCGATGCTCAGTCCCTGATCCAGCATGGTGCGAAAGGTATTCAGCATGACGAACGTGCCGATGCGGTTGGCTATGAAGTTGGGCGTATCGTGGGCGTGAACCACCAGCTTTCCCAAGTACACTTGCGTGAAGTTCTCGACCGATGCGACCGCCCGCGGATCCGTCTCCAGCGTCACGATGAACTCTACGAGTCGCATGTAGCGCGGCGGATTAAAAAAATGCGTTCCCAACCATCGCCGCCGAAACGACTCCGGCATTTCTTTCGCAATCAGCCCGACCGGCAGGCCGCTAGTGTTGGTCGTTACGATGGCATTGTCGCGAATGTACGGGGCGATTCTGGCAAGCAGCGCACGCTTGATCTCGAGATTCTCTGCCACTGCCTCGAGAATCCAATCGCATGTCTGCAACTTCTCCAGATCATCTTCAAAATTTCCGACGGTAATATGACGCGCCACCGCAGGATCAACAAACGCCGGAGGCTTCGCCTTCTTCAAGTTCTCTATGGATCGCGCGGCCAGGACGTTTCGATCTGTCGCGCCCTCCGGCACCAGATCCAGAAGCAGCACTGGGAATCCCGCATTTGCGACGTGGGCCGCAATCCGTGCGCCCATGGTCCCTGCGCCCAGAACGGCGACGCGTTGGATCGGCTCGATTGCGTCAGCGGATGGCATAACACCTTTGTACAGGAGGCAGGTCACGGCGAAGTAAACTCCGCCTGCGAAAGTTTTATTTTGGTCGCTCCATGTCGAACCTGTCTCGCGTGCGCGAATATGTGGACCCGGCCATGCGTCCGATCGCCCGCAACTTTTCAGGATCGATTCGGAAGTTATCCAACAGCGATGTGCTTACATGAAATCGCAACACTTCTCCCAGCACCAGACTTCCACCCAGCGGCTCCGTGCTCACGTGGACCACCTGTTGCAAACGGCATTCCATCTGCACGTGGGCCTCTCCTACTCGCGGAGGACGAACGACATCGCTCTCGACAGGCGTCAGACCGGAAACGAGAAACTCATCCACCTCCGGCGGCAATTCCGCGGAGCACGCATTCATCTTCTCGGCGAATTCTTCTGAGACGACGTTGACCACAAATTCGCGAGTCGCGATGATGTTGCGCAACGTATCCTTCGTCGACTGCAATGCGCTGTTTGCAGTTCCGCGCATCATCGGACAGAAACACACAACCGGGGGATTAGCACTCGCCACGGTGAAGAAGCTAAAAGGCGCCAGGTTGCGCACCCCGTCGGCATCTGTCGAGGAAACAAATGCGATCGGCCGTGGTACCACCGAGCCCACCAGCAGTTTGTAAATGTCCTGCGGTTTCTGCTCCGCTGGCACCAGGGTCGTCATCGTGGCGGATGCCGCAGTGTCGGTCATCCAACCGGCTCCAACTTCGCGTGATCCTTCGCTCCCCAACTGGCCCAGTAGTCCGCCCACTCCACTTTCTCGCCAGCAGGCAGTACGTGGATAGGGTTTAAGCCGTCCAGCATAACCGCCGACTCATCCGTAAAACTCTTCGCCTTCTGGTTCGCCAGCGCCTTGGGATGCGGACCGTGATGAATTCCGCGCGGATGCAGCGTCGCATAGCCGGGCTTCACATTATCGCGACTGAAAAAATCCCCATCATGATAAAAAATGAATTCGTCATAATCGGTGTTGCGATGGAAAAACGGCACTCGCAGTGCATCCGGTTCCTGCTCTAATGGACGAGGTAGAAAACTGCACACCACCGCCCCCTGCGTCACAAATGTTGTATGTGCGCTTGGTGGCAACGCTGCTCGATGACTCGACACCGGTCGAATATCCCGCAGGTTGATCTTCCACGCCGTCAGATCGCCCTTCCAACCAACCACATCAATCGGATTGAATGGATAAAACACCTTGGAAAATTCATTTTCACTCTTGATGCGTACTTCCCACTCGCGCGTGTCATCGAGATACGGAGACGGTTCCGGCGTGATGATCACAGCAGGATCGTAGAGCGCGTGTTGCCCCAGCAATCCTTTTTCCGGCTGTTCAAACTCCGTCTTCGATTGAAATATCAGGAAGAAATTATCTTCCGTGTCCGGCACCACGCGATACGTCACCGCCCGCGGAAGATTGATGTAGTCGCCCTTCTCAAATCGCAGCGGACCAAAGTCCGTCTCGATCACGCCGCTGCCGCGATGGACAAAATACATCTCATCGCCATCGGCATTGCGAAAATAAAACGGCATCGGCTTAGATCGCCGCGAGACCGCCACCGTAATCTCGTTGTTCCCGAGAAACTCAATGGGCGTGCCCTGCGGGTCCTTCAGGTCCGTGGGCTCCAGTTTATTCAAGTCGAAAAGATGCGGCCGCAGCTTGCCTTCAAACCGAGTCCAGCCGGTCGGCGCATGGGCGTGATACAAGTGGCTGGCCTTGCCATAAAAACCCTTCCTCCCATGCTCTTCTTCAAACGTTCCGTCAGGCAATCCAACATGGGCTTGCGACGCGGTCTTTCCCTTATTCAGCGGATACATTTGCGATTCTCCTTTACCAAACTCCTCAAACCTTGGGATGTTCCGCACGCACCACGCGATTGCGAAGCACCCCGATCTTTTCGATTTCCAATTCGATCACGTCACCCGGCTGCACCCAGCGATTCAGTTCCAGTCCGCAGCCCGTGCCCACCGTGCCCGATCCGAGAATGTCTCCCGGATAAATCGTGTCGTTTTGTGAAAGAAACTCAATCATCTGCTCGAACTTCCAATGCATGTCGCGTGAGTTTCCCCGCGACCACACCTCGCCATTCACCCGCGCCACCATCTCCAGCGCGTATGGTTCCGGAATTTCATCCCGCGTCACCATCCACGGTCCCACACCACTCGCCCAATGTTTTCCTTTCGCCGGCCCCAGCCGCACTTTCATCTCGCGGCGTTGAATGTCACGAGCGCTGAAGTCGTTCAGAATCGTATAGCCTGCAATATATTCTCGCGCCGTCGATGCTGGAACATTGCGCCCCTCGCGGCCGATAATCACGGCCAATTCCAACTCATAATCAAATCGCTCGGTGAACGATGGCCACGGCACATCCTGATCTGTTCCGAGCAAATTGTGGTGACCCGTCTGGTAGTAGACCGGAAATTCGTACCACTCCTGCGGCATCGGCTCGCCACGTTTTTCGAATCCCATCTTCACGTGGGATTCAAAAGCAAAAAAGTCCCGAACTGATCGCGCATTCGGCAGCGGCGTCCGCAAACGAATCTCGTCCCATCGATAGCGAAGCGTCTCATCGCGCTTGCCCACCCGTACATCCGCGGGCAAACTCGCAATCGACCCCCGCGCCTCATTCATCGAGACTTCGCCGCCATCTAACAATCCAAGCAGCGATGGCGGAACCAACGCATCGGCCAACCGCACATTCCCCGACGCCTCTGCCGTAGCAAAATTTAAATCGATCACGCCATCGTCAACAACAGCGCCCAGTCGGCCCTGCCATCCCAGGTGCGTGTGGACCTCAAACGTGCACAGTCTCATGCCTGTCCTTACAAATTGCCGCGAAGTCCCTGCTCGCGCTCTATTGCTTCAAACAGTGCCTTGAAATTTCCTTTACCAAAGCTGCGGCCGCCCTTGCGCTGGATGATTTCGAAGAACACCGTCGGACGATCCTCCACCGGACGCGTGAAAATCTGCAGCAGATATCCTTCCTCGTCGCGATCCACCAGCAGGTTCAGCCGTTTCAATTCCTCCACTGGCTCATCGATGTTGCCCACCCGCTTTTCGAGCTCGTGATAGTACGTGTCCGGCACCCGCAAGAATTCCACGCCCTGTTCGCGCAGCTTGCTCACAGTGGTCAAAATGTCATCGGTCGCCAACGCCAGGTGCTGCGCTCCTGGACCTTGATAGAAATCCAGATACTCCTCAATCTGCGATTTCTTCCGTCCCTCCGCCGGCTCGTTGATGGGAAACTTCACTCGCCCGTTCCCGTTCGACATCACCTTCGACATCAGTGCCGAGTACTCGGTCGAAATATCTTTATCGTCGAAGCTCTGAAACATCTCGAAGCCCATTACGTCGCGATAGAAATCCACCATCGCGTTCATTTCATTCCAGCCGACATTTCCCACTACGTGATCAATGTATTTCAGCCCCACCGGCCGCACCACCGGATCATGCGTCACGTGATGAAAGCCCGGAAGAAATATTCCATGATAGTTCTTGCGTTCCACGAAAGTGTGAATCGTATCGCCGTAGGTCGCAATTGATGCCATCGTAACCGCGCCCTGCTTGTCTTCCAGCGTCCACGGTTCACGTACGCTGCGCGCTCCTCGGCGCGTCGTCTCCAGCCACGCAGATGCAGCATCATCTACCCACAAAGCGATGTCCTTGATCCCGTCACCATGCTTGGCAATGTGATCGGCGATTGGATTATCAGGGCGCAGCGGAGTGGTCAGCACAAAACGCACTTTGCCCTGCTCCAGAACGTAGGAAGCGCGGTCGCGCTGTCCTGTCTCGGGACCGGCATAGGCAACCAGCTTCATGCCGAAAGCGGCTCGATAAAAGTACGCGGATTGTCGCGCGTTGCCGACGTAAAACTCGACAAAATCCGTACCATTCAACGGCAAAAAGTCATTCTTCGTCGCGTTTGCGGGTTGCAGCGATGGGTGCTTGGCGGTAGCTGGCATCATGTCCCTCCGTTAGGATGCGAGGTATCTTGCCGGAGCTCGGCTCTCGGCAACCTTCCCACAATATACCTGCGACCACAGACTTGCCTAGAAGCCTGTCGCTCCCCAAATCTTCTCCCATTTTTCGCGCCCTCAAATGAAATGATTGACAGGTTCGCGTGGCCAGCGGCATCCTAAGAGGTTTAGCTCGGTTGGTTTTTGGCACGCGTTGGGCAGCGCGGCGGAAGGACTCACACCCATGGCAATTCATCAGGAGCAGTTAACTCCCGCGCAACGGAAAAATGAGCAGCTCGTCGCTGCACGCCCGTATCTCATCGAGCAGGATTGGGCTGCCTACACGCCGGATCAGCACGCCACATGGTCAGAGCTGGTGCGTCGCTGCATGCCGCTGCTGCGACAATACGCTTGCCAGGAATATCTCGACGGCTTCCAGCAGATCGGACTGCGCGAGGACAGCATTCCCGACCTCGCCGCCGTTTCCGCCAAGCTGGAACCCCGCACCGGATGGAACTCAACTCCTGTTTCCGGGTATCTGCCCGCCAATGCTTTTTTTGAGATGCTGGCCGCACGCCGTTTTCCAACTACCACCACGCTGCGCGATCGCAGCTCGCTGGAGTACACACCGGAGCCGGATATTTTTCACGACGTCTTTGGCCACGTTCCTATGCATGCCCATCCTGTCTTCGCGGATTTTCTGCATGAATATGGCCGGATCTGCAGCCATCTCACCGATCGACCAGAAGATATGACCCGCATGGGCAGGCTATTTTGGTTTACCGTCGAATTTGGCGTGATCCGCCAGGCCGGGCGCACCAAGGTCTACGGCAGCGGATTGATTTCCTCTCACGGAGAATGCACGTACGTCGTCGAGCGAGGTCCGGAGATTCGCGACTTCAATCTCGACCAGGTTCTGGAGCACGAATTTTCCATCTCAGAAATGCAGCCGGTGCTGTATGCGGTGGAGTCGTTCCAGCAGATTTATGAGGCCGCGCAGGAAGCCGGCCGCCGCCTGGGCTGAAGGAATTCACGGAATCGCAACCTGTCTGTTAGACAATTAGGTGTACCCTTGTCAGGCCACGGAGGAACTGCGTGCCGCGAATCCACTACCAGCAACAGCTGGCGCAACTGAAAGACAAGCTGCTCGCCATGGCTGCGCTGGCGCAGCAAACCATGGATTGCGCCATGGATGGCTACCTCAAGTCCGACATGGTTCTGTTGCACCACGTCCAGGAAAACGAAGCGGCCATCAACGCCGCTGAGCGCTCGGTCGACGAAATGGCCTATGACCTGATGGCGATGGAACAACCCATGGCCATTGACCTGCGCTTCCTGCTGGCCGTGATCAAGATCAATGGTGATCTGGAAAGAATCGGCGACCAATCCGTAAACATCGCCGACCGTGCGACAGAGTTACTGCAGATGCCGCACGCGGATCTGTCGGTCAACCTGCATCAGATGGGCGAGCTGACGGAGCAGATGATTCGCATTGCGCTGCAATCTCTGCTAGACGGCGACGCCACCATGGCGAAGTCCGTTCTTACCATGGATAACGATCTGGACCAGATGAACCGCCAGGTTCACAAGGCCATGACAGCCGCGATTCAAGAACACCCAGAGTGGACTGAGCAAGCGTTGAACACCATCATCATCTCCCGCAATTTGGAACGCATCGGCGACCACGCCACCAACATCGCGGAAGATGTCATCTTCTGGGTGCACGGCGCTGACGTCCGCCACCAGCTCAGCCTCGCCACGGATTAACGCGCCTCCGCCGCCGAAGATCCTCGCTGTATCCACGTGGTGCCGAGTTATCTGTTATAACAAGCATGTCGCGAACGCGAACCATGCCTATGACTGCCCCCAGGAAAACCTCCCGGCCGCCTAAATCTGCAACACGCAAGCCATCAGCCCCAACTCCGAAACCAATTGGTCTGCAGGCAGAACTGCGCCAGACAAAATCCTTCGATAGCGTCCAGTCTGAAGCTTTTCTCAATATCGTGCGCACTGCGGCCCAGCTACAGCATGCTCTCCATCTGCAATTGAAGCCCTATGGCATTACCGAAACGCAATACAATTCGCTGCGGATTTTGCGCGGCGCCGGTTCCGGCGGGTTGACCTGTGCGGAGATCGCCGAACGCCTTGTCAGCCAGGATCCCGACATTACGCGGCTGGTGGAACGCCTTCAACGGCAGGGACTGGTGCGCCGAGAGCGGGGCGAAAAAGATCGGCGCGTGGTCCTGACGAAAATCACTACTGGGGGACTCGATCGATTGAAAGAAATGGATCCGGTGGTCGACAGCACGGTACACGCACTGCTGTCCCACCTTGCGTCATCGCAGTTGAAAACGATGATCGATCTGTTGGAAAGGGCCCGGCTATTCGCCGAGCCCTCAAGTTCAAACGGATAGGTTCTGCGCCTTAGGGGCGAAGTCGACCCATATTGATTTCCTGCACCGTCGCCTTGCCCGTGCCAGTATTCACCGATGGCTGCTTCAACAACTGATGGTGCAGACAATAGAGTGCGAGCTCAAGCCGATCGGATACTCCCAGCTTGTCGTAAATCTTGCGCAGATAATTCTTCACCACCTGCTCCGTGGTGCCAATCTTGTAGGCAATTTCCTTATTACGCATGCCCTGCGTCACGCAGCCGATAATCGACAACTCCTTCGGCGACAGCCGCGGCTGCAGCTTCGGATTGGTCAGGTTGTTGGCCTCGGTGCGGTAGGCCTCGATCACCCAGCTCACCGACTGATTGTCGATCCAGGTTTCCCCGTCCGCAATTTTGCGCACGCAGCGAATCAGCAGGTCAGGGGAGATAGATCGCGAGATGACTCCGCGCACTCCGCGACGATACAGATCCACAATGAACGTTTCGCTGTTCTCGCTCACCTGAACGATCAACTTCGCGTTCGGGGCGCGCTTCAACATGTCGGGAATCGCTTCCGCTTGGCCGGAGATCATGCCTCCATCCAGCAGCACGATGTCGGATGGATAACGTTCCAACGCAGCCAACAGACCGGGATAGTTCTCGGCCTGCGCCACCACGCGCATGTCATCCTCAACGGCAAAAATCTTGCGGATTCCTACCCGGTAAATGGCTTGCGAGTCCGCGAGCAGAATGCGGATTCCGGCAGCTTCTTCTGTGGGTCCCGAAGAACTTTTCTCCGGAACAGCAGTCAGCCCGGACTCAGGTGTTGCGTCGGAGCTGGGATTCGAGTTCATAAGCTTCTTGGTTGCGTCGGCAGAAATGACAGGCATGCTGTGCCTCAGGAGAGCATTTCGTAGTTATCAATAACAGTGGCTACTTCTACTTGTTCTGGACTTCGTCTGTAGGATCGGATCACTCGTCCACAGCAATGTACACGTACATCCTCTGAAGTCCCCAGCGTGGCTGAGGGCATGATCATTTCAACTTCAATGGCGCTTCCCGCTTCCAGAATGCGAGAGAACGAAAGTAGCAAACCGCTGGCGGAAACGTTTATTGTCTCGGCTTCCTCTTCGCCTTTTTCTGTCTGAATCTTCACCTTCATCCGCACTGGGAAACGTACGGAGTTTCTTAATTCCAAAACAGAGCCAGAGTGAGTGTGAGCGTTCTTCTGGACTGGTTCATGCACGGGAGATCACTCCAACTCGAATTTGGACAGAGCCAAACGGGCTCTCTCTGCAAGTGTGTTCTGAGAGTCCAGAATACATGGATCAGTCACATTTGCACAGTTACTACTAAGAGTCACGACGGTAACTTAGCAGTTATTACTGATAACAAGCAAGAGCTGTCGATTCGGTAATCGTGTGGATTTTTGATGAGATCAAAAATAGATCTGCTAAGTCTTTTCCCAGGAGTGGTTTAGCGGACCGCGTCCCGCTCCGATAAGATGCGCATGCCGCAGGGCACCCGTAACATACTCCTTGGCCTTTTTCACCGCCTGCATCGGCTCATCGCCCAAGGCGATCCGGGCGGCCAGGGCTGACGAGAAAGTACATCCCGTCCCGTGCGTCGAGTTCGTCTCAACCCATTCCCCCGGAAACCACCGTGCGATCCCGTCGATCAGCAGCAGGTCGTCCGGCTTTTCCGCGTGGCCACCGGTCACAACAATCTTTAGACCTGGATTTCCATTCTGTATTGCCAATCGATACAGCTCTCGAGCTGACTTCTCCGTTCCTTCGCTATTCGACGGGATGGCTCCCTCTGTCAAAGCACCCAACTCAGCCAAATTCGGAGTGATCCAGTTTGCCCGGGCCAGCCCTGCCCGCCGCAAGATCCCGCATCCCGCAGAATCCAGCAAGTCCTTGCCAGAACTGGACTTCATGACGGGATCCAGAACCACGGGTATGTTTTTCTGCCTTTCCAGCCAGGTGATGACAGCCTCGGCGACGGCTCCGCTGCCCAACATTCCCAACTTAATCGCGTCAAACCGTACATCCTCCGCCAGGCAGTCCAGCGTCTCAGTCACGGTGCCTGGATCCAGCCCAATCACTTTTCGAACTCCCTGGGTGGATTGGATGGTCAGCGCTGTGATGGACGCCATGCCATAGACTCCCAGCGCGGCAAAGGTTTTTAAGTCTGCCAACACGCCCGCTCCGGCCGATGGATCATAGCCGGCGATCGACAAAACGATGGGCGGTGAGCTTCGATTGTCTGCTGGATTGGAACTTGAACGCGAGACCGACCGGTCAGCTCCCGAGATGGAGCGATCTGGATCGGAAAACAGATTCGGCGGAGGCGGCAAGGCTTTTCCTGTGGTTCAAGGCAGCCGTCAGCAAGCTGGACTGGAGCGCCATTTATGGGTATCACAATCTCCTTGGTTTTGCAAGCGAAATTTAAAATAAGTCTATCTTTTTCATTGACTTAGCTGGTCCTTTCCGGGTAGACTTAGAGGAGTTTGACGATGGAAATTTTGAACCCTAATTCGACCTCGAACGGCACGGATGGCCCTTTGTCTATCCGACGCGCTGTCTCCATTGCAGCCGGGCTGTTCTGCGGCATTACGCTGACGCTGCACTGCGTCCAGCCCAGTCACGGGCCCACGTCCGTGCTGGCCGAGGCAACGCCGTCGAGCTCCCGTCCTGCGGCCGCCAGGGCGATCCCGGTGGCAACACCCGCGAAGAAAGTTCAGGACTGGCACCAGATCGGGCTAGCCTCGTGGTACGGACGCGAATTCC
>Ga0208480_1000618_pt1 | contig 13398 bp, 13 predicted proteins | sample NGESurshal092012_4_FD_184485 | JGI IMG/M metagenome (GOLD analysis project Ga0208480, IMG submission 184485) | Arctic peat soil microbial communities from Barrow, Alaska - NGEE Surface sample F53-1 shallow-092012 (SPAdes) | ecosystem: Environmental > Terrestrial > Soil > Wetlands > Peat ... | reverse complement strand
CCCTGGATGGCCAGCCATTCGCCGTTCTCAATGACCAGATCGACCCCGGCCAGGGCGTGGACGGTTCCGCGGCCTTTCTGGTAGTCCTTGGTGACCTTTGTCAGCTGGTACATGATTTTCCTTTCCTGATCATGTCGCCGGTGGCTCTCGCTGCTGATTGCTCGGTGCCTACTCGACCCGCGCCAGGGCGGCGGCCGGGCGCAGCCGGGCAGCTCGCCAGCCGCCGAATGAACCTGCGATCAGGCCGCCCGCGACCGCCAGCAGTACGGCCACCAAGATCACGCCTATCGTCACCGGCGCGGTCAGGTGCACGCTCACGCTCCGCGCGGTACTCGCGATGCCGCCGCCCGCCGCAGCGCCTCCGCCCGGCGCAGCGGTCCCCGTGCTCGTGCCGGCCGAAGCGGTTAGCGACGGGGCCAGCGCGTCGACCAGCGCTGCACCGCCGAACCCGAGCGCTACCCCGGCGACTCCGCCGATCAGGCCCAGGGCGAGCGCTTCGCCCATTACCTGGCGGATGATCCGGCTGCTTCGCCAGCCCAGGGCCTTGAGCGTGCCGAACTCGCGCACCCGGCGTGACACCGCTCCCATCGTGAGCAGGCCTGCCACGGCGAAGGCCGCTGCGAGCACGGCGACAGCGAGCCACTTGCCCAGGTTGTTGGCCAGCGACGACGCACTCGACAGCGAGCCGGTCACTTCACTGGCCAGGTCACTGGAGGTGGTCACGGTGGCCTTCGGCTGCACCGACGAGATCTCTTTGGACACGGTGGAGATATTCGCGGCGCTGTCCGCGGCCACGTAGATGGTGTTCACCTCACCGCTCATGCCGGCCAGCGCCTGCGCCCGGGCGAGCGGGATGTACACGTCGGTGGCGCTGGTGCTGCTCACGACCCCTATAACGGTGAACTTCTTACCGCCCACCGTGATCGATGATCCGGTCTTGACGCTGTGCTGCTTGGCGTAATTCGAACTCACCAAGGCAACATCGGAGTCGGAGTCCGTGGCCCGGAAGGTCCGGCCGGAGGTGATCGTCGCGGAGCTGAGCACCCCCACCCTGTGCGCCGACACGCTCACCCCGTCCACGGTGAACGACTTGACGTTGAACGAGGATGCGCCCCCGCCTGACCCGGAACCACGCGCCGACGACGATGAGGATGATGACCGGAGGGTGCCAGAGAACCGGGTATCAGTGAGGCTCAGCGCGCCGGTAGCGGCCGATACGTGCTTAAGATGGGATATCTGCGTTAGCGTCGCCGTCGAAAGCGTCCCGAGCCCGGCCGAAACCAGGGAGTCCCTATTGACCCTGGTGGTCCCGCTGCCCCGGGACCTGCCTGCAATACGGAACCCTTGCGGGCCCCCGGACCCCGCCTTTGGCGAATTGGTGACGGTCACGTCGGTACCCACTCCGTAAAGGGAGTGCAATACCTTGCCCTCAGCGCTCTTGACTCCGGAGGATGCCGCGGTCACGGTGATCACCAGCCCGATGCCGAGGGCTAGCCCGAGCGAGATGACGATGGCCTGGCGCATGCGTCTGCGTAGTTCGTGCCACACATAGCTGAAAAACATGACGCTCCTGTCGTCGGGTATCCCGTGCGCGCCAACGGTCACGCACTCCCCGGGACGCCAGTCCACTGGCGGCCCTGAGTGAAGCCTGGAACACGCAGTTGAGCGCGGCGTCCGCCCGGCTTCTGCAGATCCGCTGAACGCCAGCTGGAAGAGGCCGTCCTCAGTTGACGCTCAGCCTCGCGGCACGGTCCCGGGACAATGCCCGTCATGCTCCTGGGAACGCCCAGCGTCATAGGGCCGGCTCACCCGCCGGGTCCGCCGCGGATCGGTGTTTGGCTCGTAGCGGACCGCATCGGCTACGCCCAGATTGCAGCGGTTTCAGTAGCGGCGATCGCCCTTCCCAGACAATCGGCTCTCGCGCCTGAGCGGGCTCACCCCGCTGCTCGCAGGTCACCTGGGGGGCCGCGCAGGCTGTGCGCATTTTGACAATGATCAAGCCAGATTTGGTTATCCACCCGGGCACTGCAGCCCGTAATTTGGCCACGACGGTTAGCGGCGACGGATCTCGCCGGGCGTGGATCCCGCCGCCACAACGAGAAACTGTCCCCGCTGGCCCGGATTATCGGACACCTCAACGTGGAGCACCGACATGACGACCCCTGGCCCTTCTACGGCGAACATCTCGGCCGCGCACCCGAACGGTCACCAAGTGGTGCCGCTCGATGCAGTCCAGGCCAACTGGAACTGGCGGGCCTGGGTGACCGGCCACCCGATCGCGGGAGCGCTCCTCGCCGGATTCGTGGCGACTCACATTGCCACCATCATCGGCTTCTGGATGCCGGGAATCGGCCTGCCACAGCTCAACTGGCCAGTGGTCAACGGCAATGTGGTACTGCCGACGGCCTCGCCCGCGGTGAAGTTCGTGATCGGTGAGGTCTTCATCCACGGCATCGATGGCGTGGTATTCACCCTGATCTACGCCATCGTGCTATTCCCGCTCATGAGCCGGCTCATGGGCGGCGCGGTCTCCCCCGCCGCCAACATGGCCAAGGGCATCATCTACGGCCTTATTCTGGCGACGATCTCGGTGGGCTTCCTCACGCCCTACGTCTACTATCCCCACCTCGGCGCCGGGGTGTTCTCGACCGGCTTCGGCTGGAAGCTGATCCTCGCCATCTACCTGTGGCACGTCGCATTCGGCACGAATCTCGGCCTGCTGTACAACCCGATCGGCCAACGCGAGCTTGCGCGCATCCCCGCTCAGTGACTGGGGCCAGATTCACTGCGCCAGGGCGCAGGCAAGCCGTCCACGGGTGCAGCGAGGAGGAACGTGTGCCTGGGGTGACTGAGACGCCCGTCGCGGGACAGCTGCTGATCGGCGGCCGGTGGGTGCCCGCCGCGGGCGGGGATGTGCGGGAATCACGCAACCCCGCCACCGGCGAGACGCTGGGATCGGTGGCGGAAGCCGGCCAGGCCGACGTCGATGCCGCCGTGCAGGCCGCGGCGCAGGCTTTCTCCGGGTCCGGCTGGGCTGAGATGACGCCCAGCGCGCGGGGCGAGTTGCTATGGCGCCTGGCCGATCTAGTGGAGCGCGAGCTCGCCCAGCTGGCCGAGACGGAAACACGCGACGAGGGTTTGCCGCTGAGCGTGCAGCAGGCTTTCGCGATCCCGAATAGCGTGCAAACGCTGCGGTACTACGCCGGCTGGTGCACGAAGATCAGCGGAGTGGCAACACCGCTGTCGATCCCCGGTGTGCTGCACCATACCGCGCGGGTTCCAGTCGGAGTCTGCGGGCTGATCACCCCGTGGAACGCACCACTGATGATCGCGGTATGGAAGCTTGCGCCTGCTCTCGCCACGGGCAACACCGTGGTGATCAAGCCGGCGCCGCAGACGCCGTTCACGACGCTGCGCCTCGGTGCGCTCGTCCAGCAGGCCGGATTCCCTGCTGGTGTGGTCAACATCGTCACCGGCGGCGACGAGGCTGGTGAGGCGCTCGTCCGGCACCCGGGCGTGGCCAAGGTCGGCTTCACCGGTTCGTCAGAGGCCGGCCGGTCGGTCATGGTGGCGGCGGCTGAGCGGTTTGCCCGGGTGTCGCTCGAACTCGGCAACAAGGGCCCGAACATCATCGCCGCGGACGCGGACCTTGATGCCGCGATCGACGGCAGCCTGGTGGGTGCCTTCCTCAACTCGGGCCAGATCTGCGCTGCTTACGCCCGCTTCTACGTGCACAGAAGCCGCATCGACGAGCTGACCCACAAACTCGCCGCGGCGGCATCGAAGATGATCATCGGGAACGGGCTCGACCCGGATAGCCAGCTCGGGCCCCTCGTGTCCCAGGATCAGCTCGACCGCGTGGACCACTACGTATCCGCGGGCCGCGCGGCGGGCGCTACCGTCGTCACCGGCGGTGGGCGCGCGTGCGGCGCCGGTCTGGACGATGGCTTTTTCTACGAGCCCACGGTGTTCGCCGACGTCACCGACGATATGGTCATCACACGGGAGGAGATCTTCGGCCCCGTCGTGACAGTCATGCCCTTCGATGACGAGGACGAGGTAATCGCCCGCGGCAATGCGCTCGACTATGGCCTGTCCGCGGCGGTGTGGTCCCGTGATATCGGCCTGGCGAACCGGCTCGCGCAGGGGCTTCGCTACGGCACGGTGTGGATTAACCTGCCGCCGTTCCAGGACGCGGCCGCGCCCTGGGGCGGGTTCGGTGCCTCGGGCATCGGCCGCGAGATGGGGTGGCCGGCGATCGAGGCATACACCGAGATCAAGGGCGTATGGACCGCTCTCGGCTGACACTTAGGTGGCACTCAACGGTGAGGGTCGTCTCGGGTCTCCGGCCGTGAGCTGTACTGGACGGTCCGCAGAGGCTCCAGGAGCGTAGCGGGGCCGGGACCCGGACAACGAGTAGAGCGACGGGTCTGCTGGCCTCAGAGCCAGCCGAGAACTGAGCCAATTGCGTGGTGCAGCAGTTCGAGGGCTTCCTGCTGCCCATCTGCGGCGGCGGTGTGCCGCCAGGCGATGTAGCCGTCAGGCCGCACGAGGATGGCCCCAGCCTCGTCCACCTCGCGGGCACGATGCCAGTCGAAATACGGGTCCTGGCTGCCCGGTGCCCCCACGATGACTGTCCGCAGGTAAGGCAGGCCGAGCTGGTCCGCCGCAGCGGCCCAGGGGCGGCCGGCCAGGCCGGTGACGAGGCAGAGCTGGCCGTGGCCGGTGACATCGAGCGTGGACACCTTACGCCCGGTGCTGTCGACGAGCCAGACGTGCGGGATCTTGGCGCCGGGACGGGTCGTGGCCTGGAGATAGAGATCCTTATCACGCCGCCAGATTTCCTCGCCCGCGTGGAGATCAGGAATGATGGCACCGGACTCGTAGCGCTGATTGAGTTCGATGCCCTGCGCGTTGAACTCGGCGTTCTTCAGCTCGATAGCGCAGCGCATGGCTTCGCGCCTGGCCACCCCGTCCCGACTCGGGTCGCGCAGGCTGGCCAGGCCGCCCGCGATCGGGTCAGCCTGGCCGGTGGTGCGGAATGCCTCGTTGACCGGTCCGTAGTCGGCACGTGACTGGTTGGCCCGGGCGACCACCTGCATGCCGACGGGCACTCGCTCATCTGAGTAGCTTTCGAGCAGCGCCGGAGCTGCCCAGCCTCTGATGACGTAGGCGAGCTTCCATGCCAGGTTGAAGGCATCCTGGATGGAGGTGTTCGACCCGAGGTCGTTAGAAGGGGGGTGACGGTGCACGGCGTCACCGGCGCAAAACACCCGCCCGGAATGATACCGGGTGGCGTACGCCTGATTGATCTGCCAGGTAGTGACGTTCTGTACCTCGATCGCCACGTCGGGATCGCCGATCATCTCGCGGATCCTCGGCAGCACCGTCTCCGGGCTCGTATCGGGCTGGCCGGTCGCCATGTCGTAGCCCCACCCCGCGATCCACTGCGTCCATGGCCGGATGGCCCGCAGAGTGCCCATGCCGATCTCGCCGTAGCTCGCCCCTGGTGTAATGATCCAGTGCAGGACGCTCGGCCGGTGCTGCACATATTTGGCCAGGTCGGCGCGGAAAAGCGTGTAGATGGTCGCGGCGCGACCCATCCGGCCCTCGATGGGCAGGCTGAGCTGGTCGACGATGCGGGATCGGGCACCGTCGGCGCCGACGAGATAGCGGCTGCGAATGACGCGCTCGTGGCCGGTGAGCCGGTCCCGCACCAGGGAAGTAACCGCGTCGTCGTCCTGGGTGTCCTCCGTCGGCTGATGTGCGACATTCTTCCGTCAAGTGATCTGCGACAGTGGCCTGTGTTCGGCCAACCTGGTGCGACGTTTCCGCGGGATGTCGCCTCTGGGAGGCCGGGATTGGCACTGGTTGTCTTGTCGGTTGTTGAGCAGCGTCTGGACGCGGTCCGTGCGGTCCTGGACGGCGCTGAGGTCACGGAGGTAGCGGCCCGGATGGGAGTGCACCGCTCGACGGTGCACCGGTGGGTGACCCGGTACCTGTCCGGGCAGCTTGCCGGGCTGGCTGACCGCTCCCACCGGCCGCACTCGTCCCCGCAGCAGGCGGCTGAGCTGGTCGAGGCTGCGGTCGCGGAGATGCGCCGGGAGCATCCCCGGTGGGGTTCGCGGCGGATCCGGCTGGAGATGCTCCGCAGGCCCGGCCCCTGGGCGACCGAGGCCGTGGAGGTCCCATCGGAACGGACGATCGACCGGATCTTGCACCGTCACGGCCTGCTGCGCTCCCGGCCCCGCAAACGGCCGAAAGACTCCTATCGGCGGTTCGAGCGGCCGGGCCCGATGCAGCTGTGGCAGACCTCCGATAGGTCCATGGTGTCAAGCGGCCTCGGGGATTGGTTGCCTGAATGCTTTGGTGTTGTCGTAGGCCTGGCCAGTGGCGAGGCAGTGGTGAAGCTGGCCGAGGTAGCGGTTGAACAGGTGGCGCAGCGCTGCGGCATGGCGGTCGCCGGCGGCCCGGCGGCGGTCGTAGTGGGCACGCGCGGCTGGTGAGTTGGTGATGGCCATGAACGCCCAGATGAAGCCGGTGGCGGCAAGCCGGTTGTTCTTGATCCGTCGGCGGGTGATCGTGGTGGTGCGCCCGGAGGCGCGGGTGATCGGGGCGGAGCCGGCGTAGGCCTTGAGGTCGCGGGCGTCAGCGAAGCGGGCCCGGGAATCGCCGATTTCGGCGAGGATCCGGGCTCCGGTGATATCGGCGAGGCCGGGGAAGCTGGTGATGATCGCGTGGTCGGGGTGCTCGCGGAAGGCCCGGGCGGTCGCCTCGCCGAGGCGCTCGACGTTGAGGCTGGCGGTGTCCAGCAGGGCCAGCAAGGCCAGTGCCTGGATGCCCATCGCGTCCTCGACCAGGGGGTCGTGGCGTAGCTGCGGCTGGCGCAGGGTGTGCTGGATCCGGGTGGCGGTGGCGTCGGTCCGGCGCTGGCGGCCGCCGCGGCGCAGCGCGGCCGTGATCTGGGTGCGGCTGAGGGCGGCCGCGGCGGCCGGGGTCGGGGCGATAGCCAGGATGGCGCGTGCGTCGGCGCTGGCCAGGTTCGTGGTGTTAGTGCCGAACGCCTGCAGGAAGCCTGGGTAGTACTCCCGCAGGACAGCGCGCAGTTCCTGCAGGGTCCTGGTGCGCCGCCAGGTGGCGTCCTGGTGGGCGCGGGCCAGGACGGCGATGGCCCGCGCGAGCGGGGTATCGGCTGGCAGTGCCCGGTGGACGTGGGCGTCGGTGCGCAGGATGTTCGCCAGGACGACAGCGTCGGCGCGGTCGGACTTGCCCCGCGAGGTCGTGTGCCGGTCCCGGTAGCGGGCCACTGCCATCGGGTTAATCGCGTAGACCGGGCGCCCGGTCGCGCGCAGCGCGGCGACGAGCAGGCCCCGGGGGGTCTCGATCGCCACCGGGATCGGGGCTTCGGCCTGATCCCCGGCAGCGGCGAGCATCTCGGTAAGCTCGCTGAGGCCTTCGGCGCTCTCCTTGATCCGCCGCCGGGCGACCAGCTGCCCAGTCTCATCGATCAGGGCTACGTCATGGTGGCGCTCAGCCCAGTCGATCCCGCAGAAAACAGCCATGCTGCAACCTCCGTTGCCTGCTCGGTGACCCGTCCTGGCCCGGCCCGGGTGAGAGCGCGCGGCGACCTAATGGCGAGGCTCGATGGCCTTCCCTCCGATGAGCCGTTCGCGATCCCGGCAACCCTCACGGCCCCCGGTCTTCGCCTCAGAGCTCAGCGGCTCCCGAAGATAAAGGTGCTGGCCGTGCGGGCGGGCTCGAACCACAACGGGCAACTTGCCGTGCCGGGAGTCTGGCAGCCTCCCGGCACGCCGGCTATGCCGTCATGAACAGTCACGGCGTGAGCCCGCCGGTCTGCCACGAGATCTCGCTGATCAGATGGACATCAGGCGTCATCGCTTCACGCCGTGACCGTTCAGACTCCATTAGATGGACATCGTCGGCGGGATCAAGCTGGTCAGCCCGGTGACCGGGGAACTGCGGGAGGCAAAGGTGGTCACCGCGGTCGACGACCACTCCCGCTACTGCGTCATCGCCAAAGTGGTAGAGCGGGCGACGGGCCGGGCGGTGTGCCTGGCGCTGGCCGAGGCACTGGTGCGATGCGGGGTGCCGGAGGAGATCAACACTGACATTCAAGCTGGGTGATGTCTTCGGGATGGCTCGCGTTGTCCGGCCGGTGGTGTGAGGCTTCCTGGTGACCGGCGCCTGCCCGCCGCCGTTACTGACTGACCGGAGCACGCTGCTACGTGACTCCTTGCCTGTTGATCACGGGGCGGGCAGGGGCGCCGCCGAGGATGGCAATGCCCTGACAAGATCTGCCGCCGCAACGGCATCGCCCACCGGCTGACCGCCCCGGCATCCCCGAACCAGAACGGGAAAGTGGAGAGGTTCCACGGCACGTTCCGCCCGGACTTCCTCGACACCGAGGGCCCGTTCACGTCCGTGGAGCAGGCCCAGGCCGCGGTCGACGCCTGGGTTGCGCATTACAACGCCGACCGGCCCCACCAGGCGCTGGATGAGAAGGTCCCGGTGACCCCGGCGGACAGGTTCGCCCCGGTGCCTGTTGCGCAGCGGAGCCTAGTGGACCTGTGGCTCCCGCCAGTCCTGGAAAGCGCGGATCAAGACCCTGCGCTCCCACCTGTCCCCGGCCGACCTGACCAGGCTCGCCGCCAGCGGCGCCGTTCCCGCCGGGCCGTCCCCGCTGCCGCAGCACGCCGCAGGCACCCGTGCGGTCGAGGTCGAGCGGCCGGTCTCCCGCAGCGGGCTGGTCAGCCTCGGCCGGCACCGCCTGCTCGCCGCGGAGATCCTCGCCGGGCAGCTCGTCGGCATCCGCATCGAGCCCGGTGTCCTGATGTTCTTCGACCCCGCAACGCGGGTCCTGCTGCGCACCCGGCCCAGCCCGCTCACCCCGGCCGACGCCGCCCGGCTGCGCGGCGCCCGCCCGGCCGGCCCGCCGCCGCAGCCGTCCGCCGACCCGGTCCGGGTTCAGCGCCGCGTCTCGGCCACCGGCGTGATCATGGTCGCCGGGCAGAAGATCGCCCTCGGCCGTGTCCATGCCGGGCAGACCGTCACCGTGCTCGTCTCCGACACGTCCCTCACCATCCAGCTCGGCGACGCGGAACCCCGGGTCATCCCCCGGACCACCGCCCAGCCGGTCCGCAGCATCAAAGGCCAGCGGCCGCGGGCCGCTGCCTCCGATTCCGCTGCGGCCGCTACTGTTCTCCCGTGAACAGCGGTGATGCTCAGCGCCTGGGCGAGGAGGCCGCCCGCCGGCTGGCCCGGACCGGCCGGTGCGACATCGGGCCGGGCCTGACCGATGCCGAGTTCGCCCGGATCGATGAAGACTACGAGTTCGAGTTCGCCGCTGACCACCGCGCCTTCCTCGCCGCAGGACTACCACTCAGCACCCCCGCGCCAGGGCGGCGCAGCCCGTGGCCTGACTGGCGCGGCGCAGACCCCGGCGACCTGCGCGAGCGACTTGGCTGGCCCGTCGAGGGAGCGCTCTTCGACGTCGAGCACAACGCCCTGTGGCATCCCTCCTGGGGCCAGCGGCCGGCCGGCACCAGCGAGGCACTCGCGACAGCACGCCAGCACCTCAGCCAGGCCCCCAAGATGATCCCCGTCTGCTCGCACCGCTACCTGCCAGCCGGGCGGGGCACCTACGGGCACCCGGTGCTGTCGATCTACCAGACCGACATCATCGTCTACGGCACCGACCTCGCCGACTACATCGACCAGGAATTCGGCCGGTACTTCATCAGCGCAGACTGGACGCCGCCGCCGATGGTGCCGTTCTGGAGCGAGTTCCTCTGACAGGAACCTTGCGCAGGCCCGAGCCCCGCCCGAGCCGGGAAACCCAAGGCGCCGCCCACGCCACCTAGCCCGTCCCTAGCATTAGAGCCCAGCGGCCGCGGACCGCTGCCCCCATTTCCTAGACCATGTGTCGCACATCAACTGGCGGAAATATGTCGCACCTCAGTCGTCGGATCACAGTCGTCGTCCTGGGTGTGGGAAAGGTACTCAGTGTTGAAGCAGATGCCGGCGCCGCGGGCTGCAGCATTCTTGACGAGGACAGCCTCGAGCTCGGGCTGCTGGACGTCCAGCAGCGGACAGGGGCTGCCCTGCAGGTAGTCGCCGATGCGGTTCTCCCCGGTGCCCCAGGTGCGCATCCGTGCGACTTCATTGCCGGCCAGGCTGGTGGTGAAGAGCGTGTCGCCCATGAGGTCCCAGGGCGTGCCCACCTCGGCGACCTCGGCCTCGACGCCGAGGTCGCGGAGAACCTCAAGCGCACGCTGGTTGGTGATATGCGACCGTGGGCTGTTGGCCAGCCACCATTTGGTCACGACCCGGACGTCCACGCCATACGTGGCCAGCGCGAGCGCAGCGGCGGCACCGCCCGGCCCAGTGCCGACGACCAGGACGTCAGTATCGAAAATCGCCACCCTCGCTCACCCGCGTGCCGTCGCTCCGGCCAGCGCTTCGATGAGCTCGGAGCTGGTGGCGATCTCGGCCAGCAACCCGAGTGAGGCGATCGACGCATCGTGCGCGCCATCGTCGGCGGCGCTGCACGCGTCGGCGACGATGATCGTGCGGTAGCCCAGGTCGGAGGCCTGCCGGGCGGTTCCTTCCACCGAGACGTTCGTGGCCACGCCCGTGAACGCCAGGGTATCGACGTCGCGGGCGCGCAGCAGCACGTCCATCTGACTGCCAGAAAACCCGCTGACACGCTGATGGGTGACCACGAGGTCACCGTCCCTGGGGGCCAGCTCCGGCACGATCTCGGCCATCTTGCTGCCCTCGACGAGACACTGCGACTGGACGACCATCGCGAGCAGTGGCGAGTTCACGACCAGGTCCGGGTATCCGGGCTGCCACGCGACCCGCGTGTACAGGACTGTCGCGCCCGCGGTGCGGGCCGCATCGAGCAGCTTGCCGGTCACCCCGACCACATCACGGCTGGCGGCCTGCGCCGCGAAGAAGCCGCCGTACGCTCCCCCCGTGGTGACGATGTCGTTCTGCAGGTGCACGGCAATAACGGCACAGCGGCGGGGATTCAGGTCCATGTCGTCTCCTAGCGGACGGACTGGGTCAGGCCGGCTGGGCGGTAGTCACCGCAAAGCCGGCGATCCAGTCGGGAATGGGCTCGTAGAATGAGCTGGTGACCGTGTACGAGCCGGTTGCGGCGAGAGCGGCGTAGGCGGCAATCGAAGTGCGTGCCTCGTGCCCGGAGTGACCGCCCTGCTCGGTGAACCAGTCCGTGCTCCACCGGTCGACCGCCTCGAAGTCCGCGGCGGCCAGCACGGCGAGAACATGCCGATCCCAGTCGGGGTTGAGCGGCTGGATGGTCGACACTCCCGCCGCGTAATCACGGCCAGCCTGGACGACGCGCATCTGCCGGGCTGCCCGCTGCTCCGGGATGAGGCGGCGGCCTGCCCCCATAAGCTGCTCGGTGACCTCGGGCGTCGCTGCCGCCAACGTCGGCACCGGCGGGTCATGCGACAGGCCACCGGAACCGACAAACAGGACCCGCCTGCCAGTCGTTGCCACTGCACGCCCGAGCACCTCACCGAGCAGCCGTGACCGGCGCGGCGGGCCAAGCGGCTCGGCGACGCAGTTGATGAAGACCGGCACGGCCGGTACATGATTCAGGCCGCCAAACAGCAACTGCAGGGGCTGGGCGAACCCGTGATCAACATACATCCGCTCCGACAAAGCCACATCCACCCCGGCATCCAGCGCCGCCCGGGCCAGCACAACGGCCGCTTCATGATCGACGGACACGTCGCCGGCGGGAGTGTCGTAGTCGCCAATCGACTCCGCGGCCGCCCCAATGCAAAATGCCGGCATCATGTCATAGAAGAAACCGTTGTAATGATCGGGTCCGAACAGCACGACCAGGTGAGGATCAAAGTCGGCGATAAACACCCGGGCTGCCTCGAAGGCGGCGTCCACCCGTTTGCGCGCTTCCCCGGCTGGTTCGGTATAGCCCATCAGCGGCGAATGCGACATCGTGACTAGAGCGGGACACACGACCTCCGGCCCTCCCACTGCGCCTGCACACCGTCCCGCTCGGCAGCGGCCCAACTAGCATGCTAGCGTCTCAGCCTGAGAATAGATGTGTTGCCGCCATCGCTCAAGCAACTGGGCGTATCTCAAACGGAACGCGCAGCTGGGTCTCAGCTGGCATCCAGATTCGAGAGGATGGCCGTGCGGTACGACGCTGCGCAGCACCTCGTCACGACGGCAGCTGCCGTGACTGGGGTCGGATAATGACGTTCCCCACCCGTTGCCGACCCTCAGCCGGGCAGGAAGCCCGGGACGCGATCGCTCCTGGCTTGCGCCCGGTAGCCGCGGCGTCGGGCAAGCGCCTCGCGTCGCTTATCTACGACCTGGTCAGGGAGCAACTCCTGGAGGGCGCATACCAGGCGGGGGAACGCCTGCAAATCGAGATGCTCAAGGCTGAATACGGCGTTTCGAAACAACCGATCATGGATGCGCTGCGCCGGCTCGCTTCCGACGGGCTCATCGAAATCATCCCGCAGGTTGGCTGCCGGGTGCCGGTGTACGAACCGGAGGACATAGCTGATTTCTTCGCCATCTTCGGCGGCACAGAGGGGACTGTGGCGGCCATTGCCGCGCAGCGTCGCACCGCAGAGCAGCTGAGCAGCCTTACGGCAATCAATGCTGACATCATGCGGCTAACCGCTGATCCCAGCCCTTCGGCCCGCGCGCATCGCTACCGCGTACTCAACCGGCAATTCCATGGGGTAGTCCATGACATGGCGCACTCGCCGGTGGTTGCGGGGCTCAGCCGCCGGATGTGGGACATGTCTGACCTGATCATCAACACCAGTGGCGATCCCCAGCCGCTGGCCTCCGCCGTGCCGGCCCGCTACGAAGATCACGAGCGCATTATCGCCGCGCTCCAGCGAGCTGATCCCGAAGGTGCACGTGCCGAGATGGAGGCCCACATCCTGGGCACCGCAGCCGTGATCCACCCTGTTAGGCGCTGACCTGCACCCCAGTAACGGCAGCGCTCGCCGTGTTCTGGCGCACCGGCGCTGAGGTACGGTCCGGCCAGCCGGCGTGCGTTACGGGTAGTAGCGGTGCACCATCTCGGCGACGCACGCGGGCTTGCTCGCACTCTCGAGGTGCATGACCGCGCCGACGCTGACCTGGATTCCGTGGTCGCTGACTTCCTCTGCGGTGGCGACGGTGGCGTCGAGACGGACGCGCGATCCAGCGGGTATGGGCGTGGGGAAGCGAACCTTGTTCAGGCCGTAGTTCACGGCCATGCCGAGGTTCTCGATGACGAGGATCTCGGACCACAGCGGGATGAGCAGTGACAAGGTGAGGTAGCCGTGCGCGATGGGTCCCCCGAACGGGCCAGTCTTGGCG
>Ga0208480_1000617_pt1 | contig 13420 bp, 10 predicted proteins | sample NGESurshal092012_4_FD_184485 | JGI IMG/M metagenome (GOLD analysis project Ga0208480, IMG submission 184485) | Arctic peat soil microbial communities from Barrow, Alaska - NGEE Surface sample F53-1 shallow-092012 (SPAdes) | ecosystem: Environmental > Terrestrial > Soil > Wetlands > Peat ... | reverse complement strand
CCTGCCTCCCGAATGCCTCGAGTAGCAGGCGCACAGTCGAGCGCTCATGCGCTCCACGCTCGGCGCAGCCTGTCAGGCACACGAGTCCCTCCGCATGATCGAGCACCGTCTCGAGCGCCACCGAAGGTTCCGTGCGCTCGCGCCCATTGCCCTCGCGCGTGCCGGCATGGGCGTGGGTGAGTATCCGGCATAGATTGCGCCATCCGCGTGCATCGCGCACCAGCAGCGTCAGGTGGCGGATTTGATTGGGGGATCTGAGGGGCGTGCCTGCTCGAGCACCCTCCGGTTTGTGACCATACGGCGCGCCGCCACCATGGGCTTGCGGCTTCTCGGCCACGGTCACGTCCACCTCGGCGCCGTGGATCGCCTGCACGCCTGCGTCTTTGGCTATCTGAGCAAGCTCCATTGAGCCTGACACCGAGTTGTGGTCTGTCAGCGCCAGCGCGACGTGTCCGAGCTCTGCCGCGCGATGGGCAAGCTCATCCGGCAGCGAGACCCCGTCCAGGAACGAGTAGGCCGAATGACAATGAAGCTCGACATATGGGGGCGTGCCTGACGGAGTCGATCGCACCTTTGAACCTCGAAACGCCTCAGGACCCCTGGGTGAACCAACCGCCGACACACAGGTCGTGAAAGACGATCAGGTTGCGCCCACCGCCGCTCACGAGCTCCCAGTAGCGGCGACGCAAAGGGTGCTCAGTCCACCAGCGGTCCTCGACCAACCACGACTCGCGTACGGCTTCGACTCGCTCGCCGTTCACCTCGCGGGGAATCTCCCCCTGCACGCGCACCCGAGCCGCGCGCGGCAGGTTCAGAGCGCGAGGAGTGCTCATCATTGCCCGTGAGCCAGACGCTGCCCGTGAGCCAGACGCTGCCCGTGAGCCAGACACTGCCCGTGAGCCAGACGCTGCCCGTGAGCCAGACACTGCCCGTGAGCCAGACGCTGCCCGCGCACCAGACGCTACTCCCGAACCAGACGCTACTCCCGAACCAGACGCTCCCCGCGATCGGGACACTGCTCGCGAACTGCCGGCTCTCTGCGAAGCCTTCATCCCGGAAGCGGCGTGAGCACGACCCTGCGCTCGGGCACGCGCGAATCTGGGTCGACACATACGGCTCGTAGCGCGGCGTCGTGGCCTGCCACGGTGCGCACCTGCTTGACTGCCTCCCCCAGACGCGCAAGTCTTGCCTGCTCGTCTTGCTCTAGCAATGAGCGCTGGTCTCCTCCCCCGGGACCGAAGCGCTCCACGCCGAGACGCAGCGACTCGGCGGGCTCCGGCAGCAGTGGCAGACGCAGCGACAGAGCGAGGCTCACACGCTTTGCGTCACTGAGCGCCTGACGAAAGACGACTCGCTCGCGCCATGTGCCGCCGCCCACGAGCCGTGCCGAGAGCACAACCGCACGCACGGTTCTGCCGCGACGCTCCGGACGCGCTAGCAGGCGATCGACCAGCACCCCCAGCACGCGTTCCAGCATTGGTCCACTGCCGGCATCCCCGACATCCAGAGACTCCTCCAAGAGCTCCTCGACTCCCCGGGGTACAAGTGGGCTGTCTTCGCCGTCGGCCAAATGACAAGCGAGCGTGCCCGACTCGCCGAAGCGATCGGCCAAAGCATCGCGTCCGAGCTTTCGCAGCTCGCCAAGCGTGCGCACGCCGAGACGCCGTAGTGGCTCCACCAGAGCAGCCGTATCTTCGCGAAAGCCGAGCAAGTCAACCGGTCGGGCGGCTAGATAGCTCGGCGCCGCTTGCGCTTGCACGATCTTGACGCGGCGAGCATTGGTCCCGAGCGCCGCGGCCATCGCGCAGAAGCGCGTGGGGCCCGCCCCAATCCTCGCCGGCCGCTCAAGCGCTCGGCGCGCGGCTGAAATGGTCTGGGTATCCGAGCCATGCAGTCCCCGCAACCCGGCAGCCTCGAAATAGGCGAGCCCCTCGCGGGCCGGCTCCACCGCCGCGCCAATCCCCTCGAGAGCTTGCACAATCCTCTCCCACGCCTCGACCACAGCCAGCGGGTCGGCCGGTAGGAGCTGGAGCTCGGGGCAGCGCGCAAGCGCCTCTCCCAGGGCCATGCCGGCGCTCACTCCATATGCCTCAGCGGCCCCCGACACCTCCCCCACACGCAGCTCTGAACCCGCCATCGGAGCCAGCGCGAGCGCTCGGCCTGCCAATACCTGCACGCCACCGGCGGCGACCGTCAGCGCGAAACGGGGGATGTGGACGCACACGACCATGCGAACGTATGTTCGCACACGGCCAGGCCCCCGCCACAGACAGTTGGCTCAGTCCATGCCGAGCGGGCCGCTTGCCGACCCGCTCAGGAACTGGCGCACGAACGGGTTCTCCGAGGAGAACATCCGCTCTGCATCGCCCGCTTCCACGATCCGTCCCCGCCATAGCAGCGCGATGTATTCGCCGATCTGGCGTGCTGAGGCGATGTTGTGGGTGACGACGATGTAGGTGCCACCGTGGAGCTCGTGCATCTCCTGGATCAGTTCGCAGAGGAGCGCGGTGCGCACCGGATCAAGGCCTGAGTCGGGCTCGTCGAAGATCACGATGTCCGGTTCGGTCACAAGCGCTCGCGCGAAGCCGGCGCGCTTGCGCATCCCACCGGAGAGCTGCGAGGGCGAGTCGTCCATCGCGTCGGCGAGTCCCACGTCGGCCAGACGCTGGCGCACCCGCTCGCCGATCTGGCCTTCGGACATGTCGGTGTGCTGGCGCAAGGGAAATGCCACGTTGTCGAACACGGACATCGAACCGAACAGGGCGCCGTCCTGGAAGAGCACGCCGATCCTGCGACGCAATTCCAGTAGCTTCGGCATCGTCAGCGTCGGAACCGAGTTGCCGAGCACTTGGACGTCTCCCGAGTCGGGGAACATCAGCCCGATCAGGTGCTTGATGAGCACGCTCTTGCCGGTACCGGAAGGACCGAGCACGACCGTGATCATGTCATCGGGTATCGCGACGTTCAGGCCATTGAGCACCGGGATGCCGGCTAGGCGCTTGACCACGTCGAAGCAGCGGATCGACCACTCGCGGTCGGTTGACTCTCCGGCCAGGTCGAGGTCGCCGGCCCCGGAGTGGTACTGGAACTCCTCGCTGTCCTCTGCGACACCAAGTGGCAAGTCCGAGCCAGCGGCTCCCTCGCTCTTCCCGTGAGTGCTCCCCTCGCTCTCCACTACAGAGATAGTAGTGGTCTGCAGGGACTCAGGTCAACCCACGCACGCCAGCCCCATATACCGACCGGTACCCGCCCGTACACATCGCCTTGACATACGGAGGCCATCGGGTCTACTATCGGTACTGGGAGGTAAGGAGATGTTTCACGACAGGCACTCCGCCACGGAGTCCGAGGCAGTTACGGGCGCCTCGGCGGAGGCGCAGCTGATGGTCATGACGCAAGGCGGAGGGGACCCGCGCAGGCGCCTGCTCGACGCGATGCTCGAGACGGTGGCGCTACGCGGCTATGACCGCACGACCGTGAGCCGTGTGCTCTCCAGCGCGGGCCTGGAAGAGGCCATGTTCAGCGAGCATTTCTGCGACAAGCACGACTGCTTCATGCAGGCGACAGACGACCTGCTGGGCCAGGTGGAGCGCGACGCGCTCGCTCAATTCAAACGACCGGCGCCGTGGTCTGAGCGTGTGCGACTGGCGCTCCAGAGCCTGCTGGTTGCGCTCGCGCGCAACCCGAGCGGCGCTCGTGTTGCGCTCGTGGAGATGCTCGGCGCCGGCCCGGAGGCCTGCGAGCGCCAACGGTCTGCGCTTGCCTTGTTTGCGAGCCTGATCGAGGAGGGTCGCTTGCAGTCAGCTGACACCTCCGCCCTGCCCGCCCAGACTTCCGAGGCGATCGTGGGCGGGATCGCCTCGATCGTGCAACGTCGCATCCTGCAGGGAGACGCCGCGAGCCTGCCGGAACTGCACGCCGATCTCACCTACTTCGCTTTGCTTCCATATCTAGATCATGAGCGCGCGCTGCTCGCCGCTCGAGCCTCCGTGTCCTGAATCTCCCCACAAGGATCCCCACCCCAAATATAGGCGCAAGGAGGCATCTGGCGGCAGCCTTTACTTCGACGGCGTGGCGTGCGGGAACTGGCTTGTCTGCCCGTTGAATGTGAAAGGCGCTTGCTGGTTGCAGGCGGGTGCCCCGATGACGTTGGTCGGGTTTTCCGGATTGTTGGCAACCGGCGAGTAGAGAGCGTGGTTTTCGACTGGTTGACCCTTCTTCCTACTGCCCGGTGACAGGCCCACCAGCTGTTCGAGGATTTCTTCGCTGAGCGTGCCCAGCGGCGGCCCACTCAGCGAGGGAGCTGAGTTGGCGCAGGATGTATTGCTGAATACCTGCAGGCCGGTGGCGAGCGAGTTGAAGGCGCCAGGCTGCGGGTATGCGTTGGCGCGGTTGGTGCCGATCCGCTGTTGGTATACCCCGAGGCCTTCAGGCGTCAACACCTGCATCACCTTGAGGAAATGCTGTTGAGGGCCTCCGGGGAGGTTCGTGTTTTTGCTATGGGTCTGGGTCGAAGCCGCCCCGTTGGCAAACAGCGCCTGCAGCTCAGGCACGTACTCGCTCGCATACTGGAAGAAGGGGTTGAAATTGTGCAGCACGGGGCTCAACGCCGCCAGTATCGGCACGGTCAGCTCAGTCACCTTCTTGACGTCTGGCAGGCCCGTCTTGGCAGCCTTGGAGAGTGGGCCGAGATTCGTGAGGAGGGCGTCGAATGGCGGCGTGAATGGCTTGACGGCCTCCAGTAGCGGCGTCAGTTTTTCCTCGAAGGGGCGTATCGCGTTGTAAAGCGGAACGGTGTTGGTGGCAAAAGCGTCGAGGCTGCGCAGCGCCGTCTGGGAATTGCGCTCGAAGGGGGGCAACAGGCGCCATGTTTCGGCGAACGCCTGACTGGCCGCGGCGAAGGCGTGGAAGGCGCGCGCGCCGTTTGAGGTCAGGCCGCGAAACTCTCCCTCGCGCGCGGTCAACGCGTCGAACACGACACCCGTGTTGTGGATGCTTGCCGTCAGCGCTCCCTCCTGGGAGTTGGCTGTGGTGACGAGCTTGTTGGCATCTTCGACGAATGGCTGGATGACCGCGAAAGACGAGTTGACCTCCTCACCGCGCCCGCCGAGGCCTTCCGCCAGCGACTGCATCCACACCTGGAAACCCTGGCGCGTCTGCGGATTGAACGCCGAGAGTATGTCGTCGAGTGTCACCGATGGTTCGACCTGGGCGGCGGGCAGTTCCCCGCCGTCCGGCAGCGAGTGGGAGTCGGTGCCCTCGGGCTTGAGCTGCACATAGGTCTCTCCCAGCAGCGTCTTCTGGCGCAGGATGGCCTGCATGTTGGCTGGGATCGGCGCGTACTTGCTGGCGATTTCCAGCTGTGCGTGCGCCAAGCCGTCCTTGTTGTACTTGAGGCTGATCACGTGACCGACGTTGACGCCGCTGATGCGCACGTCTGACTGTTCTGCAAGCGCCAGCGTGCGTTGGAAGGCGATCGTGAAGCGGTAACCCTTCGGCTTGAGTGGCACGGGTCCGCCAAATGACTCCCAAAGGAACAGCAGTAGCCCGAAGCAGCTCAGTGCGAACAGGACGATCACCAGGATGTTGGCAAGTGTGGGGGCGCGCTTCTGCATCTCAGCGACCTCCCCCGCTCGACGCCAAGCGCGCAAACGCACTGTGTTTGGAACCAAGCAAGTTCATCGTGAGACCTTTGCCTGACCCGGAATGCGTTTTGACGCGCGCGGCCGCTGCGGTGCTGACGGGTGCCTTCAGGCCCTGGGCAACGCATTCCGCTTCGGTCGGCGGATTGAACAGCGCCACGAGCAGCTTCACCGTCGTGTTCACTTCGCCGGCGCCTTGGAGCAACGTCAGAAGTTCGCAGTTGAGGTAGGCGACTGTGCGCCCGATCGGACCGTGGGCGTCGGCGGTGCTGAGCACACTGTTGAGGTCGTGGGTGGCCCAGTCCGCGAAGAACAGGAAGCCACCCTGGTTGGGACCGGGGTTGTAGGCAAACTCGTTGAAGAGTTCATTGAATACCCCGAAGCCCTTTTCCAATCCGGGGAAGGCTTCGCTTAGTTCCTCGAGCGATGGGTTGAGCTGGTTGATGACCGGCAGTATCTCTCGCGCGAGCGGACGGATCTGGTTCTTGATGATCGGCGTGCTCTGCTTGAACAGCGAACGCGTCGCTTCCTGAGCTGGCGCGAGCGATTCGGCGAATGGCTGGAGCTTGGTCAAGGTAGAGCCTGTCACAGCAGCGGCTCTCGACAGCTTGCCCAAGCCGCTCTTGGTCTTGGCGAGCGTGCTCGGCAAAAGATGCAGCGTCCGCTGGAAAGCTTGGTCTTGTTCGGCGAACACCTGGAAGACGGCGTTGGAAGCATCGATTGCCTGCGAGATTTCGGTGTCCTTGTCGCCCAGCGCATTGACGAACAGCTGGAAGTTGTGGATCGCGTGTTCGATGTTCTTGTGGCGCAGCTTCAGCTGTGCGGTGATCTTGCGCGCGTAGAGCGAGATCGGGTCGAAGCGCTTGAACGCGGCGGAGAGGTTCTCGGAGTTGCCCTTCAGGCCAACGCCTGCACCGTTGATCAGCTCTTGCAGGTAGTCGCGCGTTTCACCGTCGAGCGCAGCTAGGAATTCCTCGAAGTTGACGTCTGGGGCTGTTTGCGACTGGGGAATCGTGTAACCGCTGGGAACGCGACCGGCGCTCGGCGTGCCCGGGTCGACCTCGACGGTCATGTCCTTCAGCTGCGTCTTGGGGCGCAACAGCATGGTCGCGTTGCGGTAGATGTAGGCCGCGTACTTGGGAGTGATGTTCATCGTCACGACAGCGCTGCCTTCGTCGGCCTGAACGCTTGCGATTTCGCCGATCTTGGCTCCGGCGATCGTGACCGACTGCCCCTGCCCCGGCGTGACCGCCTGGGCTGTACGGAAATCGGCCTTGAGCGTGACGTATTCCTTGCCCAGCACTGGCACCCATCCGGGCAGCGAGAGGCGCTCGTTGGAGAGGATGTAGCCGCCCACGAACAACGCGAACACGACCATCGCGACAATCGAGATGAAGGCTGTGCGATAGCGCGCGATCTGATCGCCCAGACCGCGCTCTCCCTGGTGCTCAGGCTTGGGCGTCACGGTTGACTCCCATCTGCTGGGCCGTGAGCCAAAGGCCCGTTGATGTTCTGCGGTGTCTGTGTGTAGCACGGCACGAGCGGCTTGTAAGGCGGCTCGGTCGCCGGGAATGCCGGGCTCGTTCCGAGCGGAGGCTGCGAGGTGTGAGCCAGTAGCCGCAGGCCTTTGCCGCTCGAGGCCCCGACCGCGGTCGCAGGCGCCGAACGCAATGTGTTGCTGCCGGTCTCGACCATGAACCGACCTGTCTGCCCGTTGCCGTCAAAGCTTTGCGCTATACCCGCCGCACCTACCATCGCGTACCAGAATTCCTTGTTGACTTCCACGCCCGAGGTACTCGAGCCGTCCTGCAGTCTGGTGTTGGCCGCCGGGTAGAAGATCGTGCTCAGACACTTGGAGAAGAGGTCGGTCTGCTTGAAGAAGGCGGGCTGAGTCACAACCAGACTGGCAAGGGTGGGAGCCGCTTCGCGCAAACCCTTGGCGACGCCGCCGAGCTCCGTCGGGGCAAGTGAGGCCTGAGTCTGTTCGATCCAGGGGAAGGCTGCCTGGATCGTCGCTGGAGTCTGTTCTGTTCCCGGAACGAGCGCGAGTGAGAACTTCCTGATCGCGGGGGTGGCGGCGTTGAAGTTGGTAAATGCGCGGCTGGCATTATGGAAGGTTGCGGGCAACAAGGCGATCGCGGCCGTGAGGCTCGAGGACTGCGCGGCGAAGGCTCCGGCGAAGGTGTTGAAGTTCCCGACCCATTCGCCGAGTTGCTGTTCGTGCACGTTCAGGGACGCCGTCAATTTCTCGATGCCGGCGATCATCTTCGAGAGGTCGTGCTGTTCGACACCTCCGAGCGCCTGATTTACGATCGCGCCGCCTTCCAGCGCCTCAGGACTGTCGTAGTAGGTCTTTTTCAAGGCCTGCGCCGCGTTCAGGCCGTGCACGGAGGGGTTCTGTTCGGCGTCTTGCGCGGCGGTTGGCTTGCGTGTGAGCGCCGAGCCGAATTCGATCAGCAGAGTCTGCAGGTTCGCGCGCGTTTCGGTGGTGAGCGCGTCGAGCACCTGATCGAGCTGGACCGGATCGGAGGTCTGTGTGATCGGGACCGTATACCCCGAGGATACGGTCGGAGAGGTCGGCGTGCCGGGCTGCAGATCGACGAACCAGTTGCCTTCCAGCAGAATTCGCGCGCGGATCTTGAGCGTCGCGTCGCGGTGAATCGGCAGGCCGCCCTTTGTGATTTCCATCGTCACGACGCCGGTGTTGCCCTCGCGCTGGATCGAGGTGACCTTCCCGACGTCGACACCGGCGATGCGCACCGGCGATTTGGGGCTGATGTTCACGACGGTCGAGAACACAGCCTTCAGGCGGAAGCCATGCTTGAACGGGATGTGCTTGGTGAAGCCGAAGTACACGACGATCGCGGTGATCACAATCACGATCAGCCCGAAGCGCACGGGGTTTGACTTCTGCAACTCGACGACCGGCATCTCGTCGTAGCGTTTCCACCAGCGCACGCGGCTCATTTCTTGGCCCCTTTGGAGCTCTTCAGACCGAGAGCTTCGAGCGTGGAGGCCGGATATTCCACGCCGAACAGGTCGTTCTTGCGTTCCGTCGCTTCCGTTTTGATGCCGACGTTCCCAGGGACGTTGCCGATCACGGCCTGACCTACCTTGTAAGGCTCGTTGCCGGCTTCGCACTCCTTCGATTGACCGGGGCCGGCGACGTTGGGGTACGGGTTGACGTGCAGATGGTTGTTGTCGGGACCAGGGGGCGGGCTACCCGCGGTCGGAGGTTCTGTTGAGGGTCCATTGGCGTAGGCCGAAGAGGGGAAGCCCTCGTTGTTCGGACCAGTCGGCGCAAGTATCGGGCTGGCTCGCGCGACTGTGCCCAACCCGATGCTTTGCGAGAGCAAGCTTGCGAGGTTGCGGAACGTTAGCGTCACGTAGTTGCAGGTCGTCTGCGCCGGCGCCAACCCCGCGAAAAGCGGGTTGGCAAGCCCGAGCGTGTGCGTGGCGTCTTCTATGCCGGCGATCACGAGCGGGTTCTTGCCGAACTTGGCAAACGCTTCGGTCGCTTCGGCAACCTCGCCGTTGAGCGCGGTCGCGGAGCGCAGGTTGACCGCGCCGACTTCGAAGGCGTGTCCGAGCGGCGCCGCCACGGTCGTGAGGATCTTTGCGCTCGGGCGCAAGAGGCGCATGAAATCGGCGCTCTTGTTGACGAATTCGGCCTGGAATGGGAAGGAGTAAGTCGCCTGGCGCAATGCTGGCGGTGCGCCGACGATCGTCTGTTCGAGCGAAGGCGCAACGCTCGCCCAGGCCGAAAAGAACGTGTTGAGGTTTGTATACAGTTCAGCTTGTTCATTGGCAACTGGCGCCACTTCTTTGGCGGCACGGTCGAGTGCCACGAACAGCTGCCCGAAGCCCGTCTGTGGCGAAGCGAGATTGTGCAGCACGGGGATCGCGTTCGTGACCAGCGGGCGCAGCGTGGAGATCGTTTCGTTGAGGCCGATCCCCCTTCCCGCGAAGCCGTTGCCGAAGGTCGTCAGGTTCACCTGGTTGGCCTTGCGCGTCTTTTCGTCGAACATGTCGAAGAACTGGTCTATGTCTACCGGTTCGCGCGTCTGGGAGACGGGGATCGTCTCGCCCGCCTTCAGCTTGCGCTCGGAGTGGCCTCGTTCGAGCGCCAGGTACTTCAGACCGATCGTGGAGACCGACTGCACGATCGCGGTTGTGTCGGCCGGCAGTGGTTCAGCGGCCTTTTCGAGCTTGAGCGAGACGATCGCGGTGACGCGGCCGGTCTTTGGGTCCTGATAGGGGCTGAGCCCGCTGACCACACCCACACGCTCGCCGCCGATGCGCACCTGGTTTCCCTTCTGCAGACCCGATGCCTCGGGCAACTGCACCTTGATGTCGTATGTCGGCGTGAACGGCAGCCCGTTGTTGGCGTTGTAGGAGAGGAACACGGCGACGACGATGATCAGCGTCGTGACCGCGCCGATCAAAAGCGGGCTGCCGGCAAGCGAGTTGGAGCGACGGCGGTTCATGACGTCACGGCACCTCGCTCGGGTCGCAGCCCAACTGGCCGTTGTCGGCGAAGGGCGATGATCCATCCGCCGCCGGCTGTGTGGCGGCGCCGGGACAACGGCGCAGCTGGCCGGTCTTCAAGCCCTGCACGACCTGCGAGGGGTTCGTCGGTTTCAACGTATCTTCCGCGCCCAATTCGAAGTCGGGGAACAGACCTGAGACACGGGCGTAATGACCGTTGGCGTCGTAGTAGGCGCCGGTCTGGCCGAAAGCGCGCAAGAAGCCCTCGAGATCGGGGGTATAAGGCCCGAACAGAGCCGTAATAGGCACGGATTCTTCAAGCGCACGCACGTTGTCGGGCGAGGCTGTCGTGAGCGTCTTTGCGATCTGGGGCAATGCAAGCGCCGCTTCTGTCAGATCGTTGCCTGCGCCGGGCTTGCTGATCGCTTCGCTGAAGTTGCTGACGACAGGCGTCGCCGTGGTCACCAGCGGCTGTAGCTTTGACACGAATGAGGAGAGCAAAGGCGCCGCGGGCTTGCCCGCATCCACCAGCTTGGTCAAGTCGGCAAGCGTCGCGGGCAACGTTTCGAATGTGCGATTGCCTTCTCTGAATGTCGCAGGCAGCGCCTTCAGACCAGCCGTCAGGTTGGTCCCTTGGGAGGCGATCGCCCCGAACGCGGTGTCGGCATGGCCGACCAGTTCGGTGAGCTGCTGACTGCGCCCGGCCAGCACCGTCGTCGTCTTGGCCGTTTCCACGAGGAAGTTGGAGAAGAGTTCCTGGTCGCCCCCGAATTCGGCAAGCACGTGGTCGAGCGCGGCCAGCGCCGGCGGGAAGTACTGCGCGTCCTTCTGCAGCTGGGGAGCTACGCCCGAATACTGTTCGGCAGAGCCTTGGACGAACTGCTGCAGGCCCTTGCGCGTCTTGGCGTTGAAGATGCCGAAGAACTGATCCAGGTCGGTGACGCCATGGGTCGAGGTGATCGGCAAGGTCGAGCCGGAGGGCAGCGCGGGCCGATTGTTCGGTCCCGGCGCAAGCGCGATATAGCGGTTGGCGACGCTCGACAGCGACGGCACACGGATTTCGGCGGTCGTGCCCTTGTGCAGCGGCGCCAGCGAGGATTCCACGTTGATCGTGATCTGCACGTCGTAGTTGTGCAGGAGCGTGATGTTCTTGATCGAGCCGACTGGCACCCCGCCGACCTGTACCTGATCGCCGCGCACCAACTGTCCGGCTTCGGGGAAGGTCAGATAGTAGGTGGCACTGCCGCTGCCGCCGAGCAGCAGCACGAGCACGATCGCGACCACCACCGCGATCGCCGCGACAGCGACGATCCGAGTCGTGTTGACACGCCGCGGCGGCGGCAGCGGCGGGGGCGGTGGCGTGGAGGCGGGTGGTGGGACGGTCGTGGCCATGCGCCTACTTGCCCCCCGCGGCCGGCGACGGCGCACCTGTGTTATCGGGGATCGCCGCCGGCGACGGCTTGGCGCTGACCGCAGGGTCGGGCACCTCGCCGAGCCTTGCGACGAGCGCCAGCCATTGAGCGGGTGTCAGCCCGGAACGGGACACGGCGGCGGTGTGCGCGTGAGCGCCGACCAGTGGGGCGAAATCGATGCTGATCGTGTCTCCCTCCCCGGCGAGCACCGCCATGTGCAGCGCGCCGAAAGGCATCGAGCTTGCGATCCGCAGTGGTTTCATCACGCCCTGCAGCGCGGCCAGCTTGCGCGCCGCGGCGAGCCCGAGAGCGCTCGGGCCGCCGGCCCTGAGGACCGGAACTCCGTCGATCGCCGAGAGGTCGAGAACCTGGCCGGTGGCGCCGAGCGAGGACAGGCCGTTCTTGGCCGTGGATGCCTGGGTGCAGCTGCGCGTGGACACGCTCGGGCTCAAGCCCGAGGCGGAGAGGAACTCGAGCGCGGCAAGCACGCGCCTGTCGGCTCGGTCGTCTGCGATCAGACGTCGCTCGCAGCGGGGTAGGCGGATCGCGTGATCTCGCGGAACCTGCAGCTCGAGCTGGGTCTTGGACTCGAGCAGCGCCTGTCCGGGGCTCGGCGTGAGCTTGGCAAATGGCGTGCGGCCCGTGGCTTTCACAGCGGAGGAGCTTTGCAGCTTGACCCAGCCGTCGAGGATCGGCTTGGGGTCGATCAACGGCTCGCCAATCCCAGCCGGACGGAGCTGAAAGACGATGTGAGGCTCCGCGCCGGATCCCACATGCCCGAGCACGGTCCCCGCGATCACTTGGGCGCCGACGTGCAATGGGTGCAGGTAGACGTTCTCCGACCCGGCCCTGAAGGAACGTGTCGCGCCGCTGGCAGCCGGGCTTGACGGACTGATGCTCAGGCCCACGCTGGAGAGGCCCGCCACGCGCGGCGCACCCGCTTCCACTGTTTCGAGCACGGGATAGAGCGAGGCGAGCGTCCCGAGCCCGGCATAGGTGTAGGTATTTCCGTAGGCGTCCACAAGCGAGACGCTCGGGCCGAACGGACCGGTCGGGTCGATCTGGGCGATGCGCCCGTCTTGCGCGGCGATCACCGGAGCTCCTGCCTGCGTGTAAATCGTCGTGGCGGGCACGGTATGCGGCGAAGGGCCTTCGGTCGTGGGGAAGCCGTCGCTGTAGTGCGAGGCGGCGTATACCGGAAAGCGCGCTTCGGTCAAGCCTGTGATCGCACCGAGCAGTTCCGGCGGAGTGCCGCCCAGAAGGCGCGCTCGCAGCATCACCGATTCGACGTATGCCTGCGAGTGGTTGTAGGCGAGCACGGCCGCGCGAATGTCCCTATCACCACCTGCCTGCTCGAGATAGCGAGCGGCGGCGAAGATCGCATCCGCGGGGTTGTAGGGGTCCTCATAGCCACTGTTGTTGACGTCGACGCCATACTGGCTCCACTCGCTCGGCAGGAACTGCATCCAGCCCTCGGCGCCGGCGCTCGAGACACTCAGGTCACGGCCGTAGTCGGTCTCGACTTCGTTGATCGCGGCCAGTACCTGCCAGGGGATCCCGTAGGCGGCGCCCGCGGCCTGGTAGATCGGCAGCAGGAAGGGCGGGATCGAGAAACTGTTGATGAAGAAGCTGGGCACGTTCGAGAGCGAGCCACCGAGCGTCGAGGGCAGCGGCGGCGTCAGCGCAGACGGGGAGATGGCCTTGGCGCTCTGACCGTCCTTGCCGCCGCTCGCAGGCTTCGACTGCTGCGTCCCGGATGGGCCGCGATGGGCGTGGCCCGCAGCCGTGCGTGGCTGCGGGCGCTGTATGCGCACTTCCGGGGCGGGGACGGTTGTTGTCGTGGATTCGCCCGTCGAGGTCGTAGGTGGGGGTGGGGGT
>Ga0208480_1000616_pt1 | contig 13421 bp, 10 predicted proteins | sample NGESurshal092012_4_FD_184485 | JGI IMG/M metagenome (GOLD analysis project Ga0208480, IMG submission 184485) | Arctic peat soil microbial communities from Barrow, Alaska - NGEE Surface sample F53-1 shallow-092012 (SPAdes) | ecosystem: Environmental > Terrestrial > Soil > Wetlands > Peat ... | reverse complement strand
GCTGGGTTCCAAATCCTAGCGTCGCGTTCCCGCCCCGGTTTTCTAAAGCGGACAGATCATGTGTGCATTGGACCGGACAGATCGTATGTTAACGACAGCTGAGAAACTGAAGTCTTCCACCTGGACGTGTAGTCGGCTATCATTCCCTGTGCCGGATGTTGACATCGCGCCGCGCTGGTAAACGCGTTATTGGGACGATCTTTCACAAGAGCTCCGCGAAGGACCTGTGTCTTACTATCTAATCCTTGGTTGGTGCCTTCGGCACAAGATCCACGATCGGATCAGGCTGCCAAACGCACCATATATGTGATCTGGCTTGCCGCAGATCGCTCGCGAAGCCATGCGAGCGGCGATAACCGTCGCCTCGATGCAGCCGATGTTCAGGTCGGTAAAAGCCCAATCACCCGCGAGATAAAGATCTAACGGCCGTGATTATACTCCGGAAACGCCCACATCCTGCGCTGGACTGAAGTTCTGACGCATCAATCGTGAGTGACGGCGCGGCGTAAAGTGTCCCGCTTTGATGTATAGTCTGCCATCTCGGAGACGTGACGTGCGAAAGGCTGAACTGCACCCGAAAGCAGGCTTGCGTGCCAATAAAAGACGAAGATCAACGCTGCCGAACCGTTAAGTCAACGCTTATGTGGCCCACCCCCTCCGCCGCGCTACTCTGGGACTTGACAGAAGTATCCGAAGAGGCCTCCGATCAGGCTCGAAAGCGGCTGATGGAGGTCCGGCAGTCCCTTCTTACGCTGCACAAGGCGTTGCTCGATTCCGAACGAACCTCGTACGAAATCGCACATGGGACCGTCCCTTCCCCAGCGGCTTTCTTGCAGCTGTTGATCAACGATAATTGGTTCGCCTGGCTGCGGCCGGTCACTACTCTGCTGGTTCAGATTGACGAAGCGCTGGCCGCCAAGAAGCCACCGGCGAGTTCGCGGGAATTCGAGCGCTTGATCGGCGATACTCGCGCCCTGCTGTCGCCGTCGCGCGAAGCCAACGGTTTCTGGAAACGTTATTCCGGAACAGTCCAGCGCGATCCGGCTGTCGCGGTCCTCCACGAACAAATGGAAAAGCAATTAGCGTCGGCATAATGCCGTGAAATCATCTGGCGCCGCCGGACCGGCTGTATAGCTGGAAAGGCGCCCAATAATAAGGCTTTGGATAGGAGCGAATCGTCTCGATCTTCGCCTCCCGCAATGCCTCCGCATACGGTTTCCCGGCTTCGATGCCCGAGTAGAAGCGGTCCATCAGGTCCGCGGTCGAGCGGTCGCTGACATCCCAAAGGCTGGTCACCACGTTGCGCGCGCCCGATTGGAAGAATGCCCATGCGAAACCAACCAGGCCTTCGCCGGATAACGTGCGCGAGCCTGCTCCCCGGCAGGCGGAGATCGTAACCAGATCGGCGGTGAGCGGGATTTCCATAACATCGCGCGCGTATAATTTGTAGCCATTCTGCCGGGGCGAAAGAATAATCGCGGAATCGAGCGGGCTCTGTTCGTTTGCTTCGGCGTGTGCGGCGAAATGAATAATCGAGAATTTTTGCGCGTCGGCTTCCCGGTACGAATCGGGAGAAGCATTCGCTCCCGTGTAAACTACCGACCGAGCCGCGGGGAAATGGCGTCGGACTTCCTCGATTTCGAGAGCCGCCTGAGGCAGTCGTTCAAAACCGGTTCCGGCGGTATTGGGGTCTCCAAATAGCAACAGCGATTCCTGCGTGGGCGGCCGTTTCGATGAGCGGCTTTCAAGAGAGTTGGCTTCGAGAAGACTAAGCGATGGCGCAATCGAAACCGTCGCGTCTTCAAGCCAATAGTGTGGATGAGGCTCGTCCACCGGCAGCGCTTCAAAATTCAGATTATGAAGCACGCCATCCGGCACGATGACCACCCTGCTGCCCGGCGAAAGGTAATCCGCGGCCGGCGCAATCAGCGTCCGGTAAAGCCTTCGGCTCGCTGAATTCAAGTTTGCCAGGGGATCCTGTTTCTCCTCCTCCACGGCGTATCGGAACGAAGTGGCATCCTGCGCGATTTGCTCTTCATCGGGAAGCGAAATGGCCCTGAACTCCCGCTGCGTGATAATCCACAAATACGAATGCTCTGGCGCTAGCCAATAAAAGAGAACCACGCTGTTTTCCGCCTTCGTGGCTTTCCGGACTTCCGCTACCAAATGCTCACCATCGATTTCCGGGCGTCGCCTCAGCCCGTGCGCAAGCACGCTGGCCCGGCTCGAATCCGCAACCGCGAGCGCCGCTTCTATCTCGTTCTGAGACATCAGCAGAGCGACATATTCCTGGTAAAAACGAATCAGCGCCGATAAAAATGTAATCTTATATTCGCTGCGCAACTGCTCCGAGCGATTCTCTTCAATTACTCGCAATGCCTGCGTAAAATTCAGCTTCGCCTTCGGCAGGTCTCCCGTTTTGGCATAGGTGGAACCGAGGCTGGCGTACGCTTGCCACAACAAAGACGGACTTCCCGCCCCCAGTGCAATCGCTTTTTCGGACGCGCGTATTGCGCCTTCATATTCCTTTCGGTCCGCCGCAATCGAGGCTTCATTCAGCACCAGGAAAGCCAACCCCGTCCGGTCTCGTTTATCGCAGTCGTTCATGGCTTTCCGGTTATAATGCTCCGCCTCATCCAGCGCTCCTGACGATTCGAGAGCCTGCGCCAGGCTGCTGCCGATTAATGCATATTCGTGCGGCGAATCGCTCTCGTTCACCAGAGCTAGTGCCTTGCGAAAGCATCGGATCGCGTGCGGCAAATCGTTGAGAAGCAGATAGACATTTCCAAGCTCGACATAGCTCTCTCGCAGCGAAGTAGTGAGATGCGGAGCGCTCTGGAAAGCCGCCACTACTTGCAGTTGCGTTTTCAAAGCGGGCTGCAAGTCGCCGATATTGTAATAGCAAGTCGCGAGATTCCCGATCGCGTAGGCGTTCAACGTCGCCGCTCCGGTCTTATGCGCGATTTCGCCGGCTCTTCGAAAGTAGGGAATCGCATCGCCATAGTGCGCGCGGCCCACTTGCACCATGCCTAGATTGACCAGAGCCGCCGCCTTCTGAAATTCGAGGCTGCGGGCGGTCGCGATCGCCAGCGCTCTTTGCGACGCGGCTTCGGCGCGGTTCTGATCGAGATCCAGGAAGAAGGATCCGAGCAGCAGCTCCGTATCCGCTTCAAGTTCATAGTCCTCGAGGGCTTCCGCGCGATCCGCCGCCCGCGCGAGCAGTTTCTCCGCCTCGGCATCCTTCTCTCTTCGAAAGAGGATGTAACCTTCCAGCATTTGGTACCACGGAAGCAGCCGCGGATAGTCGGCGGGAGGCGCTTGCGAAAGAAGCCGATCCGACCGGTTCGTCTCTCCATTCCAGAGCTGCATCTCCGCATACAGCAACTTGAACTTCCAATGCCACTCGGAGCGCGGTTGGTTCTGAAATTCGCGATAGCCGATGTCCGCGTCTTGCCGGGCGCGGGTCAGTTCGCCTCGCTTATACTCGGTCTTCGCTAATTGGAAAAGAGCGTCGGCGTTCCGAGTGCTTGAGATCGATGCGTGGTGCGGCGAGCAGCCCGCAAGCAGGCTGAAGCACAAAAGGAAAACGCCCGCGTCTCGATTACGCGACTCTTGGCGGCCAGCTATGACCGTTCGTGCTTGTTTCGCAGACCGAGCCATCGCCGCCATCCGGAGAACCTAGCTGAAAGCGTATCAGCGTCAAGCGCCGCAGCTCTTCTTCAATGAGGATTTCGCCAAAGTAAATCGATCCAAGGCCATCGACGATCAACCGGTTCCCTTTGATCTGCGTTCCCGGCGCCGCTTTACCTTCCCATTGAATCGTCGTGACCACCGTCGCGCAGATCAGGCCTTTCCCTTGCGGAATGCGCTTCGCCGCTCCGAATAGCCAGTCCAGCCAGGCGTTCGACGATTCTCCAGCCGAATAGAACTGCTTCCCGTAGCGCTTTCGGAATTGCCGGTCCTCCGCATAGGCCTTGCGCAGCTTCTCTTTCGTATCGTTCCGGGTAAACAGCTCGGTATCTGTGCCGATCTTTAGCGCATAGCCGTCTACGGAAACACCTTCGATCGCCACGCGCAGCGACCGGAACTCCGTCGCGCCGCGGCGATAAGACGTACTCTCCATTTGTGTCTGGAGATCCTCGGCGAGAAAGATGCGCCGCTTCTCCGAATCGCCGGCTGCCGTGCCCGGAGCCTGTATCTTGAAGCCTTTCACCGCGCTTTCAACAACCGTTCGGGTAGGCAGTTCGTTCTCGCCGTGATTGCCCCGCGTGAACTCCGCCGCGCGTTCGGCATCCGTGAAATCCCCGAGCGCTTTTGTGGAAGCTGAATCGTAGGAGATGATGTCGAAGCTTTGACCCGCCGAGTTTGCTTCGGCCAGCCCGCCGGTTACCGGCAAACAACTGCTCGCGACAGCGGGAATGAAGAAATCCCTCGGGCGTCGGATGTGCGCGGCCAAAGCCACTGCATTTCCGTGAAAGATGAATCGTTTCTCTACCGCTTCTTTGCTCATTGGCCGGACTCCTCATCCTGGATCGCGAACGGGTAACGGTGAATTTCCGCCTGCGGATCGGAGGCGGCCCGCAGAATCATTATGTAGTGGCCGGCTGGAAAACGCTTTGCCGGAAGCAGGAAATCGAGAGTGAAAGACGCCACCTCGCGAGGTCCGGAGCTCAAAACCAGAACTGTCTCCCCGCTATCCTTTTGAAAATCGCATTCATATTGCGGATACGCGTGAGGCGAATCGACTTCAAAATTCAGATTGAAGCGCGGAAGCCGGCGATCGACTGTAATGGCCGGACCTCCATCGCGCGCCAATGGAGGAATCACAAAGGACGACAGCACTTGCGGCTGCTCGAGCGCGGGAATCGAAACGAAGTTCTGGTATCCGACCGTAACCGCGAGGATCAGAGCGGCGAACGCTGGCGCGAGCGTCGCCGGCCGCAGCCACTCCAACCATCCCCTGGAAGGCGGCTTCACGGAACGGCGGCTCTCGGCCGCCTGTTGCTCTCCTTCGCGCAGCACTTCCTTGAGGTTATCGACGGAAATCGCATCGCGCCGGACCTGGTTGGCGCAAATCGGACAGTCGAACAGATGCTCCTCGAATTCCAGCCGCTCTTCGGGCGTGAACTCGTCTAAGAGGTACCGGTCGACCGCCTGTTCGCGCTCTGCTAATTCATGGTCCATGGCCGCTCACCTATTGGTGAATCCCGCTAACCATTCGTATCACCTCGTATCACGCTCTGGCCGATTTCGAGGCGCGCCCGCCCTCTCCTTGCTGCAAGGCGTTCCGGAAACGCGCCAGCGCTCGGTGTACCCGGACCCGCAAATAATCGCGGTCAATGTGAAGTTCGCGGCAGATCTCGTCTTTGTCCCGCTCTTCAAGGAACAGCTTCCGCAGCATCTCGCGATCGCTCTCTGAAAGCTTGTTCAACACTTCTTTCACCAGCATCTTCCGCTCTTCTGTAATCGATTGCGATTCGGCGCTCGCCGCTCCATCGATCGGTTCTGTCGCGTTCTCCGGTATCTGCTGGAAACGGCTGCCTGCGCGAAAGAATTCAGACAGAACGTGCTCGCATACCGAGTTGACAAACGCTCCGAACCGTTCAGGATATTCTATACCGCCCTTCTTCCGCAACGTATTCAGGACGCGAAGGAACACTTCCTGGCGAGCGTCTTCGACCAGTTGCGGCGATCGCAGCCGTGCGCGCAACTTGATATGCAGAAGATCCCCGAAATAGCGGGCAAAGTGACGCTCCGTCTCCGGGTCCCCATTGGTTAGTCGGGCGAGATAGGCTCCGTCGAAGGCGTGGCGTTCCAATGGTACTCGGTTTCGATAGCCTCGATCATATAACGGCGAGGCGATTGCGTCCGAAGAGATCGTCTGACTCGGAAACGGCACGCGATCTTCATAGCATCTTCCTGGCCATCGCCGGATACTGACGCCCTTCCTCTCGACGGTGCAAACTGGAAGCGGAGGGACTGCTTTGTCCAGAACAGTTGTTGCGATTACGGGTGCTTCGAGCGGCATTGGCGCGGTATTCGCCCGAAAGCTCGCCCCAGAGCACGATTTGCTTCTCATCGCGCGGCGTAAGGACCGGCTCGAAGCGCTGGCTGCCGGGCTCCGAACTACTTATCAAGCTCGCATCGAGCCGATCGAGGCCGATCTAACCATCGACGCCGATCTATCCGCTGTCGCCGAACGAATCGCTAGCGAACCGAATCTCGTGCTGCTGGTGAACAACGCCGGATTCGGCACGAAAGGCCGCTTCTGGGAAACCTCACTCGCGAGTCAGGAACAGATGCACAAGCTGCATGTGATGGCTACCCTGCGGCTGGCTCATGCCGCTCTTGGCCCGATGGTCGCTCGCGATTTGGGAGCGATTATCAACGTCGCCTCCGTTTCCGCCTTCGTGCGAAGCCCCGGAACCACGAGTTATTCCGCGACAAAAAGCTGGATGACGGCTTTCACGGAAGGGCTTTATCTCGAATTGCGCGGCATCCGGTCGAAAGTTACCGTCCAGGCCCTCTGCCCGGGCTTCACCCACTCGGAATTTCACGACGCAATGGGGGTCGACCGCTATCGGCTGGCCGGTTCGGGATTCTGGCTCACTGCCGAGCAAGTGGTCGATGCCTCGCTCGACGGTTTGCGGCGCGGAAAGCTCTTCGTGGTCCCGGGCTGGCGCTATCGGCTGCTGACCGCGATTTTCTCAAAGCTGCCTACCGGAGCGCGCCTGGCCGTCGAATCCGTAGCTGGCCGCGCACGACTAAAATCCATACCAGCTCCATCTAATGTAATATAGCTTACTAATTCGGGGGAGTTCGTTCGGTAATTTTGCCGGTTTGGGCTATTTGAAGATGATCGTGCTCTCGCCGCTGTACTTGTGATAGTCCCGGAAGTCGATCGAGTTCTTCGTGCAGATCGGCGTTCCTCGCTGGCAGCCTAGGTTCTCGGCATGCACTGGAAGCAGAAACTTCGCCGTCCCCAGCGAAACTTCGTCATAATCCACCGCCCATTCAATTGAATCGAGCGGAAAGTCTTGCGGGATCTTATCGGCGTGCATTTCGATGCGGCGGACCTGCGCGGTCGCCTTGTCAATCCACACGCTACCGCTATAGGCCGGTCGCAAAGACTGACCGCCGACGTTAATGAACCAATCCGAGTTGGGCAGGGCTACCGTGAAGTCGTAGATCTTCGCGGGCGCGTTGTTGACAGTCGTGGATTCGTAGAGTTTGAACTGAGTCCGGCTTCCCTCGGAAAATAGGCTGCGCAACGTCGTGGCGAACTCTCCCGTGGAGGTCGATCCGCCCAACTCCAACATGCTCTTGTTCGTCCTCTTTCCGCCTACGGTGATCTCGCGGTAGTTTTCTTTGCCGTCCTCGTAAACCACCTTGGCTGTGACAATGTCGAGCGCTTCCCAGCCCTCGGAACGGGATTGCTCTACGTATCGGGTCGTATTCTGCTGGCACACGAAGTTGGGCAAGCCATTCGTGAACGTGAGCGCCCACTCCTTCGTCTTCGAGATGAGATCTTCTGAAGGGGAGCTTACAATCCTGGGCCGATCTGAATCCGTGTCTATTGTGAAATCCGCCGGTCCGTCCGGACTCGCCGGCGGCTTGGCCGCGGGTTGGTTTCGGGCCACCCGGGGGGCATCGGGAGTCGTGGCATTGGATTCATCATTTGAATCCGCCTCCTTTGGTTTTCCACGGCGCAGCACCGGACGGTTGGGCACGTCAACCGGATTGTTCAGGATGGTCGGACGGGTGAGGTCGTCATCTTCTTCGGAATTGACGCTTCGGGAGCGGCCTTGCGCCTCGTCGGCCGTCTCGACAGGGGCGTCTTTCACCAAATCCACTTTGACAGCGGTGAGATTCGCGTCATCGTCTTCGGCAGCCTCGACATGCACCGTGGTCCGAGGAACGATCTTCTCCGGCGTGATATCGTTGCCCGACCTCGTGAACTTAGTCTTCTCGACGATGGCCATGGTGAGCGTACGGCCGTCGCTGGTCGCCACTACCAGCTTCTTGCCGTCGTTTGAAATCGTTTTTCCATCCGCCGAGATCGTGGGTTGGGAGGCATCGGGCTCTTTTTGGCTCTTTTTATGGCGCGAAGGAAGCGAAATCCCGCCGCCTCCCAGCGGTCCCTGGCCGGGTGGATATTGCCCGGGAGGATACTGCCCTGGGTACTGCGCCGGCAGCGGAGCCGCTACGGCCAAAACAAAAAACGCTGCGCAAACTGCTAACTTCGCCATTAAGGTAGAGCCATTAACGTTGATTAGATGCGGCCATCCACGCCGCGGGTTTCGGCGCGTTTACCACCTCAGCAACAGAAGCTCAGAACAGAAGCCCGGCCCCATGGCGGCCAAAATGCCCCAGGTCCCGGGATCGGGCCTCCGGTTCTTCATGACTTCTTCTAAAACGAACAAAACCGATGCCGATGACAGATTGCCGGTTCGCCGGAGGCACGCCCAGGATGCATCCAATGCGCCCTTCGGAAGCTCCAAAGCGGTTTCGGTCGCTTCCAGTACCTTGGGGCCGCCGGTGTGAATCACCCAGCTCCCGATGTCTTTTCGGGTCAATCCATTGTCAGCCAGAAATTCGTCTACGTCGCCGCCCAGGTTCCGCAGAACCACTTCGGGAACGTCCCGGGACAAGACAATTCGAAAACCTTTCTCAGAGATGTCCCATCCCATCACGTACTCGGTATCCGGATAGAATACAGATCGCGTGGCGACGATTTCGGGCCCGTCGGGGCCATCTTGCTCAGCGCCCGAAATCAGCACCGCTGCCGCGCCATCGCCGAACAGGCCCGTGCTGATCAGATTTGCAACCGAAAGATCGTCTTGTTGCACGGTAAGCGAGCACAACTCGACAGAGAGCAACAGAGCGGATTCCTTGGGGAACGCCTTGACGTAATCGGCCGCCCGGGCGATGCCCGCGGCTCCCGCCACGCAGCCCAGGCCGAAGATCGGGATGCGCTTCATTCTGGGGCTGAGGCTCATGCGGTTGATGAGCCGCCCTTCAATCGAAGGGCTGGCTACGCCGGTAATCGAGACGAAGAAGAACGCCCCAATATCGCGCGGCGCCGTTCCGGACTGCTGCATGGCTTGGCAGATGGCCTGTTGGCCCAGGTCGAGCGCCGTCTCAATCCAGAAGTTGTTGGCTTCGCCCCAGTTGCGTAGCGGATAAGACTCGATGGGAAGCGACAGGTAGCGGCCATCCACTCCGGTCGCCGCGTGCAATCGTTCCAGCACGTCGAATCGATCGAGTTTGTTGCCCCAGTGTTGCCGAAACGCCTTGAGCAAAACCTTTTGTGGGTAGTAGTGCCGTGGGAGCGATGTGGCGGCGCTAGTAATTCTCATAACTTAGGATGGCAGTCCTTAGTAGTATCTAACGGCGTGCGCCGGATCGGGCAGAAAGAGCCGAAAAAAGTTGCCGCCACGCTTTGCGCCGAGCTCTGAACTCTCAATTCTATAAGTGTCGCCGATCGCCGTCGATAAGCAATTAGCATGAATATGCTTCGGGGCCGATTATTGCTCGGAGGCTTAGCGGTTCTCTGGCTCCCGCAGCTCGCTTTCGCGCAGCGTTATACGTTCGAGGAATATCGGGCCGGACTCGGAAATCTGAGCGCCAACTGCATGCTTCAGGACCGAGCCGGATTCCTTTGGATCGGTACCGAGAATGGCCTGTTCCGCTATGACGGATCGCGATTCGTCGAATTCGGGCATGCCGAAGGCTTGCCAGGCACCTTCGTAACGACGCTCGATCAGGATACGTCAGGCCGGCTCTGGGTTGGCACCACCGACGGCCTCGCCTATAAAATCGACGGACGCTTCTCTACCGTTCAATACCAGGGCGAAAACCTTCAGATCGGATATGAGTCTCAGATCTCATCTTCTCCCAATGGCACGGTTTTCGCGGTCACCCAATTTGGGCTTCTAGCCGTTACTTCGGGCGATGGCGGCCGCACTTGGCGCTGTTCTCCTTTTCTCTCCGCGCAAGCCGCAAAAAGGTTCGGGAAAGAGGGCGTGAAGAGCGTTCTGGTCACTCGCGGCGGATCGGTCGTATTTGGTTGTGGGAGCGGCTTGTGCCGGGTTACAGGAAAAAGCCTTACGACCTGGGGACCGGCGGAGGGGGTGGAAAAGGACGCCTGGAGTTGCTTGCTCCTGAAACGGGACGGAGAGCTCTGGGCGCGTGGCGCCGGCCATATCGCAGCTCTGCTGCCTGGCGGAAAGCACTTTGAAAGCCGCAATCTGCCCAATGTTCCCAAGAGCCAGGTGTATTTGACGCTTGCGGAAGATCCGGCGGGCCACATATTGGCCGGATTGGATTCAGGGGTCGCCCGTTACGTAAACGGTGGCTGGGTGATTGTATCGGAGGCGAACGGATTCAGCGAAGGCACTGTCTCGGCTGTGCTCGTGGATCGGGACGGGCTGGTCTGGTTTGGCCTTTTAGGCCATGGTTTGCGGAAGTGGGTCGGCTATGGTCGTTGGGAACACTGGACGAAGGCAAGCGGAATCCGGAGCGACGAAATCTGGGCCTTGTACCGCGATTCTGCCGGAACCATGTGGATCGGCGATGAGCATGGAGTCAGTATTCGCAGACCCCAAGCTTCGACCTTCACTGCATGGAGCGCGCCAAACGTCAATGCCGAGCGCTGCCGCTCCATCGCCGAATCGACAGACGGCTTCATTTGGATTGGAACGGGCGCCGGACGCCTGATCCAGGTCAATCGTTCAAATTCGCAAATCAAGCAAAGGAGTTTCAGCCATATCTATCGCGTCTTCGTAGATTCGCGGGACCGCGTCTGGCTGGCAACCGCTCACGGCCTTTTCGTTAGCGCCGGTACTGGATTCAACCGCGAGTTTCAGCAGGTTCAGAACTCCTACTTCGGGAATACGCCATTTGAAGGCATTGCAGAAGGTTCCGACGGACGGCTCTGGGCCGTCTCCAATAGCGCGCTGTTCACCCTCAGCGGCTCGCAATGGAAACGCATTGCTCTCAGGCCTCACAACCTGGGAAGCCATTTTAGTGACGTCGCCGTCGACCACTCTGGAAACATTTGGATCGCCACTTTTGATCTCGGACTCTTTCGGCTTAGCCTCGCCGCAGACGAAGTGAAGCGCGTCGAGAGCTTCGCAAAACCTACGCTTGCATCCAATCAAGTGCTGTTTCTCAGTACGGACACGCGCGGCTGGATCTGGACCGGAGGGGACCAGGGCGTTGACGTCTTCGATGGCCGTGCCTGGCATCGCTATACCGAGGAGAACGGTCTGATCTGGGACGATTGTGACAGCAAAGCCTTCTTTGCGGACCGGGACGGCAGCGTTTGGATCGGAACCAGCGGCGGAGTTTCCCACTTGCTGGCTCCTACGTCGTTTTCCACTCAAACGCCTCCCAAGCCGGTATTCGTTTGGGCGAAGTTCGGGTCGAAAGACATCGCGCCCGGCGCGCGTCTGAAGTACGCCACAGATGCCGTGACCATTGGCTTGGCGGCTCTTACTTTCCGGAACGAGAAAGCCATCACTTTCCGCTATCGTCTCGAAGGCTTGGAAAAGAACTGGATTGAAACCTCTGCCCGGGACGTGCGTTATGCCCAGCTTCCTTCGCGGAATTACCGGTTCGAAGCGGTGACCGTGAATAACGCCAACGGGAAGAATTCTCCGGTTCAGAGCTTGTCCTTCCGGATCACTGCGCCCTGGTGGCGCACTCGCACCTTTGTTACTACTGCGCTTGGCAGTTGGTTGCTGGCGATTGTCCTGATGTGGCGTTGGCGCGTGCGAGTGCTGGTTTCACGGCAGCGCGAATTGGAGCGCCTGGTTGCCGAGCGCACGCGGGAGCTCAACCGCAAGCTCGTGCAGGAGGAATTGCTGAAGACCGAAGCGGAGCAGGCGAATCGCGCGAAAAGCGAATTTCTCGCCATCATGAGCCACGAAATCCGCACGCCGATGAATGGCGTGATCGGCATGACCAGCTTGCTGCTGGATACTCCGCTGTCGGCCGAACAGCGGGAGTTTGTCAGCGCCATTGCGGATTCGGGAGATTCGCTGATCACCATCATCAACGACATCCTCGATTTTTCCAAGATTGAGGCGGGGAAGCTGGAGCTTGAGAGCACCGAGTTTAATCTCCGGACTGTCATTAAAGACGCTATTGGACTCGTAGCTCAGGCTGCCTATCGCAAGAATCTTCTTGTAAACACGATAATCGGGGAGGAACTCCCGCCGTGGCTGCTGGGCGATCCTACGCGGCTCAAGCAGATCCTATTAAATTTGTTATGGAACGCGATCAAATTCACGCACAATGGCGGAATTACCGTGCGCGTTTCCCGCGAAGGCGAGGAGCAAGCCGGCCAAGCTACTTTGCGCTTCATCGTCGCGGATACCGGCATCGGCATCTCTCCTGAAGTGCGATCCTCTTTATTTCAAAGCTATACGCAAGCGGAAGCATCGACCACGCGCAAATACGGCGGCACCGGTCTGGGTCTGGCGATATCCAAGCGCCTGGCCGAGATGATGGGGGGCACTATAGGTGTCGATAGCGAGCTGGGGCATGGCAGCAGCTTCTGGTTCACGGTTGATTTATCCGTCGGCAAGCCGGACGACCCGCCCATCTGCCTCCCCGATCCGATCGCGAATCTTGCGCCGCAACGCGCGCCGTTTCACGGAAAAGTGCTGGTGGTTGAGGACAACCTGATTAATCAGAAAGTTGCGTTTTGTCTGCTCGCCGGACTGGGCTATGCCGCGGATATCGCATCGAATGGGACCGAAGCCCTGGAAATGCTTCACAATGACGGGTACGACCTGATTCTGATGGATTGCCAGATGCCGGTAATGGATGGTTACGAAGCGACTAGGCGAATACGGGAAAGAGGAGGCCCGTCTTCGCGGATTCCTATTATCGCGGTCACCGCCAGCGCCCTCCCCGACGAGCGATCGAAGTGCCTCGCAGCCGGCATGGACGATTATGTCGCCAAGCCCATCGGCAAAGAGGCGCTGAAGGCAGCGCTTGAAAGATGGTCCGCGGTTTCGGGACCCATCGAAGAGCCGGCCGATGTCAATTCTCTGGTTATGCGATAAACCGCTCCGCTCGCCTCGCTGAGAACTCCTCCCTGCGAGGCGCACGTATTCCACGTGGCGACGGCTCTGGTTACTCAAGAAGAGACACTGCACTGGCTCGCGTTGCGGATGATCCCGGGGCTCGGGCCGGTGGGAACCCTTCGGCTTCTCGAAAAGCTTAAGTCGCCGGAGGCGATTTTCCGCGCATCCGCTTCAGAACTCGAATCGACCGGGATCAGTCCTACTCAGGCCCGTAACGTTTTGAGCGGCTGCTCCGTTGAAAGTCATGCTGAAGGGGCTGCGATAGCCAGGGGTTTGAGTTCATCGGAGTAGCCGAGAGCTTTGAGTTCCTTTTTGATGCGTTGG
>Ga0208480_1000614_pt1 | contig 13462 bp, 9 predicted proteins | sample NGESurshal092012_4_FD_184485 | JGI IMG/M metagenome (GOLD analysis project Ga0208480, IMG submission 184485) | Arctic peat soil microbial communities from Barrow, Alaska - NGEE Surface sample F53-1 shallow-092012 (SPAdes) | ecosystem: Environmental > Terrestrial > Soil > Wetlands > Peat ... | reverse complement strand
CGTCAGCCGCAACGTCGGGGACACCTTCTCCCTGGTCGGCACGAGCTGCTCAAGCCCCGACGGCATCCCCCTTGGCTACGCGCTGCCGGGACGGACGCTGGAGCGGCTGGACCCGTTTGACAGCACGCACTCCAACCACCTGATGCTGATCGCGGGGATCACGGGGTCAGGGAAGACGATGGCGACGATCATCCTGCTGATCCGCGCTATCGCGCAGGGTGCCACCGGGTTCATCATCGACCGGGCGGGTCACTTCGCGTTCCTCGCGTCTTTGATCCCTGGAGCCGCGTCGGCTGAGATCGGCGCGGACGCGCACGCGATCAACTCGTGGGACGTTGAGGACCCGGCCAATCTCTCGCCGGAGAAGATCGACTATTTGCTCGCGTTGCACGCGCTGCTGCTCGGCGAGCACCATCCCGGCCAGGACTCCTACGGGCTCACCGACCTGGAGAGCAACCTCCTCGGGCTGGCCATAGCGGAGGTGTATGAGCGCTGTGCGCTGACGGGCGAGGAACCGCGCGAGCTGCTGCTGCAGGAGGAGCTCGAGCGCCGTTACCACAGGGAGCGCAACGAGGGCTCGATCGGGATCGCGGAGACCTTGCGCAACCTCTCGATGCGCCTGAACAACTACGTCCTCGATGGTCCTTACGCCTATCTGACTGACCGCCCGACCACGATCCTCCCCGACGCGCCGCTGATCGTCTTTGACACCAAGAGCGTGCCGGAGGCGAAGGCCGCTGCGGTGCTGTTCGTGCTGTGTGAGCACGTCAAGCGACGGATCGAGCAGACACGCCGCGAGTACCTGGCCGGTAGGAGCCCCAAGCACGCTTGGGCGGGCCGCACCTTCCTGGCGATCGACGAGTGCTGGAAGCTCACTGAGCGACCATCCACGGGGCGCTGGTTCAACGAGTTCTGCCGTCGAAGCCGCCATTGGGCGGTGTGGCTGATCGCGATCTCCCAGCAGATCAGCGACTTCGACACCGAGTACGGCAAGGCGCTGCTGGCCAACGCGAAGATGCGGGTGACGGGCCGCCAAGAGGCTCGTGAGCTCGCGAAGATGCGCGAGGCGCTCGGCAACACCGAGGAGCGCGAGACTGCGATGGCGCAGCTGCGGACTGTCCCCGGCGAGTACGCGATCGTCTATGTCGAGAATGGCAGTCGTGGCGAGGCGATCGTCCAGATCATCGTCGCCGAGCTGGAGTATTGGATTGCGACATCGAGCCCCGCGCGCGATGATCCTGTGCGTCGCTACGCACTGCGCCTGACTGGTGGCGAGGACTGGGAGGCGCGCTGGGAAGCCCTGCTGTTGTGCGCGGATGAGCGCTGGCGAGCAGCGGCGATCGCCGAGCTGGAGCTGGCCGTGTAATGCAGGCCAGGATCGCCATCGCCCTGTTGCGCAACCGTCAGGTGCAAGGCGCGCTGCTAGCACTCGTGCTGCTGGTCGTCTTGATGCCCATGCTGGTCGCGGCGGGTGTCGCGGGACTGTTCGACCAGCAGGCGGAAGCCACCTGCGGGGGCGGGAGCGAAACCACGATCAACCCGCCGGCAGGCGGTGGCGCGCTCGCCCAGGGTCTCTACGCCGCCCCGCTGGAACTGACGCCGGGCCGTTGGTATGAAGTCGGCGCGACCGAGTACGGCGGGTCAGGCGACCCGACCTCCGGTGACTACGGCTCGATCCCGAACCCCGGCGAGTCCTACCTCCCAGCTCATCCCGACTCGTTCGCCGAGCTTTCGGTGCTCGACAGCAACCCGGCGAACGGCGGGACGTTCACGTTCGGCGACGCGAACGCTCTCCACAACCTCCCTTATCTCTCGCAGCTGCGCGTGGAGCACGCAGGCCGTCAAGAGCTGCTGGCCAAGCGCGACACGGGCTACGGGCAAGGTCCCGGCCAGTTCATCGCGAACGGGCAGCCCTACCGCCTGGATGTGTGGTGGCAGGCCGCGCAGCCGCTCGGGATCAGCAAGAGCTCGGTGAAGGTGGCGCTCGCGCCGGCGACGGGCTCAGCACCGACTCTCGGGGCGCTTCCTGGGTCAAGCGAAGCGAGCGGTGGCGGCGAAGCCAGCTCGGGCTCGTGCCCGGTGTCCGAAGGCACGGGCAGCATTCCGCTGCCGCTTACGCCGGGCACGCAGACGAAGATCCTGCCGAGTGGCCTGGCCGCCGCCGGCGAAGAAGCGCCCCAGGCGGTCAAGCGGATGGTCGCGGCGGGCAATCGGCTGTTCGGCGCGAGCTACCTCTTTGGCGGCGCGCATGGCACGTCGCTGGACACTCTGCAACCGGCGTATGACTGCTCATCGGCGGTGTCTTACGTTCTGCATTGGGGCGGCGTGCTCGGCACGAGCGCCCTGGACTCGACCGCGCTTGAGTCATACGGGCAACCCGGTCCCGGCCAGTACGTCTCGATCTACGCAAACGCCGGGCACACCTTCGTCTACATCGCCGGCCTGCGCTTCGACACCGTGGAAGCGCCTGCCTACGACACGGGCCCGAACTCTGGCAAGCCCGGCCCGAAGTGGCGCGTCTCCACCTCAGTTCCCGGCTGGGCCACCTGGACCGTCCGTCACCCACCGGGCCTATGAGCAGGTACGCCGGAAAAGCACTCATTCCCGTCTGCGTGCTGCTGGCGCTCACGGGCTGCACCAATCCCGACGCGCCCGGCTCTGTGCAGGGGACGTCGACCGCCTCGCCGCAGAACACCGGCGAGCCTCCGGCACCTGCGCCGCCGACGCCTGGCGCTCAGGCGCCCGCTGGCGTCCAGCCGACACCCGCGAAGGCTCTCGCCGCCTTCAGCGGGCTCTACTCGAACTGGACGTATCGCACGCTGAGCTCCAATCAGCAACAGCTCGCCGCGATGTCGGTGGCGGCGGCGCGGCTCGCCGAGCAGCAGGCCACCGCCTCAAGCCGGGCAGACACGACGATCACCCGCGGGCACATCTACAACAGCGGTGAGATCCTCAGCATCGCTCCCGATGCCTCACGTCCCGGTACGTGGGTCATCGTCACCCGCGAACAGACCGGCGGCGACACGCAGTACGAAGGGCTGCCGGCCAGCTACCACGTCACCCTCGCGCAGCTCGCGCATGTCCCCGGTGGCTACGCCGTGAGCCAATGGTCGCCCGAGAATTGAGCGCACCCTCTCGACGGACGGAGCGCCGGTGGCTTCCGGCGGGTCTCGGTGCGGCGTGGCTGTACGCCTATGCCGGAGTATGGATTGCCACGCTGGTGCCAGCCGTGCTCGTCGCGCTTGTAGGGCGACCGTGGGTGCTGCCTGTGCGGCACGTGTTGGGGCTGACGCTCACGGCGCAGCGCAATCCCCCTCCCGGTATCGGGCACGTCCTCTTTTCTGAGGCTCACAACCTCCCGATAGTCGCCTGGCCCCTGCTGCTCGGGCTGATTGGAGCTCATCGCCACCCGCTCGCCAAGCATGTCGCGGACGGTCTGCTTACGGCGTGCATCATCGTCAACACTCTGCAGGTGGGCGCTGCGCTGGGTGCCTACGGCGTACCGTTGCTGCCCTATCTCCCCCAGCTGCCTGTGGAGTGGGGAGGGCTCGCGCTCGGCGTGAGCGCCTGGCTCGTGCAACGGCGCCGTGCGCTCACCGTCGCCGAGGGGCTCGGGCTGCTCGCGCTGATCGCCGGCGTTCTGCTCTGCTCTGGCGCCCTGGAGACTGTCGCGGTGCCCCACCGATGAGACGGCGAGAAGCCCATCTGCCCATGCTGGGCGAGTTTTGCCCCACAGGATCGGACGGCCAGCTGACCCACGGTGGCCATTTGCAGGTAAAATGGCGTTCTACGGAATCGTTCTGTAGTGCAGTGGCTTTTCGCCTGGGTTACGGCTGACCTGGAGACGGTGAGAATGGAGACTGGACAGCGAGGGATTGGGGCCGGATCGCCCGGTGGAGCGCGGGAAGGAGTCACCCTCGCGCCGGGCTCGGGTAGGCAGCGGGCGTTTGGCTCGGAGCGGGTCGGTCAGATACTCGGGGAATGGCAGGGCCGGGAGCTGCGGGTTGCTCGCGGCTTCGTGGAGTGCAGGGGACTGAGCAAGGAGCAGCTCGAGGACATCTACCAGGAAACGACGCTCGCTCTCTACAGCCGGCCGTATGACAGCGAGGAGCACCTTCGCAACGCGCTACGGGACGGGATCAAGAAGCGCGCTCTGCGCCTGCACCGCGACGAACACCGGCATGGCCAAATCCGGGCACGGAGCGCTCCGGGCCTACGTCTCATGGCCGAGACGCGAGAAGAACAAACCGCGCCCGAGCCTGCCGTGCTCGCCAAGGAGGATCGTCTGATTGCCTTGGAGTTCAAGACCGAACTGGACGAGGACGAGCAGCGCGTCTTCGCTTGGCTCGTCGAGGGGTTGCAGTACCGCGCCGTCGCGTCGGTGCTCAACATCCCGGTCAACGAGGCGCGCAACACCGCCCGCTCGTGTGAGCGAAAGCGCGAACGCTTCCAGCTGCTCTACGACACCGGCCGCCTGTGCGGGTACAGGGCACAGACGATCCTGGCGCTGCAAAACGGGGAGGCGACCAGCGAAGTCCTCGCCGAGCGCGCCTTCGCGCACCTTGAGAGTTGCGGGCACTGCCGGCTGGAGCACCGGACGAACGCCAAGCGGCTGCGGCGCAGCTTCCGCGACCAGGCGGCGGCCCTGCTCCCGCCGGTGTTCATCGGTCATCTCGGCTGGCTGTCGAGACTCGGCTTGCGAGCGAGACTTCTGCTGCACCGCCTCGGGATCGACACGGTGCCGGTCGGTCAGGGCGGCGTGCGCGAACGGGCGGTCGCTCTGCTCGCGGGTGGCGGCGTCGGCGCGAAGGTCGCCGTCGGGGTCGTCACCGTTGGCGTGCTCGCCGGTGGAGCAGTCGCCACGCATGTCCTCGAGCAGAGCCCCTCACCGCACCGCCACCACGTCGCGCGGAGCGCGGCAGCGGCGCCCCGCGCAGCCCCGGCTACCGGGCGGCTTCTGAGCGCGGCGCCAGCGGCGTCGCTGAGCACGAGCGTCCACCGCAGAGTGCAGACCTCCAGGCGCCCGCACCATTCCAGCCCCCGGCGAGTGCTTGCGAGCACCCGGCGGACGAACAGCACGAGCGCCGCCGGGCAGCGCGAACCGGGCGGGTTTGCCTATCTCGGCGTCCCGACGAGCACCAGCCCTCCCAGCACGTCGGCGCAGGCGGCGAGCACCTCAGCGCACCAGAGCGGCGGGGGTCAGTTCAGCCCATGAGCCCGGTCAGAAAATTTGTTGGCCGGTTCGTGGCCGTTGGGGTCATAGACCCGCGAAGCCCCACCAAAACGGGCCTGAACAGGGAATGGACGCGACGATGAACCAACACAACTACCGGCAGATCAGCCGCACGCTGCTGCTCACTTTGACGCTCGCACTGGCCGTCGCTGGCGGATGGATGGCCGCGAGCTCCGCATTCGCGGGGAGCTGGATGGAGGTCTCCTGCGTGAACCCGAGCCAGTCCGCCGCGCCGAGCCAGGGCTGGACGAGCTTCGCAGGCGGTGGTGGCTACGGCTCGAACAACAGCACGAGCTGCGGGCCGGGCAGCCCGATGTTCGCAATCCTCAGCACTGACGCCGCCGTGGGCGTTGGTGCGAATGAGACCCTCCAATACGCACCACCGGCGGGATCGACGCTGATCGGCGGCTCGGTGGACGTGAGCTTCTTCGCCGACGGACGTGGCTATGGAGCCTCGGGCACGGCGGTCGCGTACTCGCCGGAATATGCCTACAACGGCTCCAACGTCTTCTACCAATGTGCATCGGGGCTGCCCCCCTGCGCCAATGGCACTTATGACTTCTCGGGCGTTCTCGGGCTTCCGAGCGGGCGCGGCGGAAACCTCTACCTCAGCGCCGGATGCGGCGGACAACCCGAAGCCGGGAGGGTCTGCAACGAAGGCGGCAGCGAAGGTGCCTGGTCGTTGGTGCGGCTGTGGTGGGCGAACCTCCTATTGGCCAACGAAGCGACGCCGAGCGCCAGCGGCGTCGGCGGAACGCTGCTGAGCCCAAACGTCGCAGGCACGGCGGAACTCACGCTCAACGCTGCTGATCCGGGCGGCCCAGGCGTGTATCTGGTGATCGTCCAGATCGACGGCAAAACCGTCTACTCGGGCACACCTAACAGCAACGGCGGAAAGTGCGCAGCGGTAGGCGCGACTGGCGGCGCGTTGATGTTCGACTACAGCCAGCCTTGCCCGGCGAGCGAGTCGGTTGACCTCCCGATCAACACGACCTCGCTTCCCAACGGCCAGCACACCTTGAAGGTCTCGGTGCAAGATGCGGCCGGCAACTCAGCGGTCGTTTACGACGGCACGATCTCGACAAAGCAGCCGTCGAACGACTCGCTCGGGGCGCTGCCCGGTCTTGGCACAACTGCGGGAAGCTCGCCAGCCTCCACGGCGGTCGCTGTAGCGAACGGGGCGGCGGCCAGCCACACGGCGCGGCTCAATCTCGGCGTCAAGCACAGGATCACCCGCACCTACTCCCACCGCGCATTTCGAGCCGCGGGGCGCCTGCTCGACGGCCAGGGTCATCCGATCGCTGGCGCGACGCTGGATGTGCTGCAACAGGTCAACGGCTCGTCGACAATGGCGGTCATCGGGCACGCCAAGACCCGTGCAAATGGGACGTTCGCAGCGGCGGTGCCCGGCGGCCCCAACCGGACGGTAGAGATCGCCTATCGCGCGTTCTCCACAGACGCGAGCTATGCCAGCACGGTGAAGATCGCGGAGGCGGTCAACGCCGGTGTGAAGCTCACCGTGAGCCCACGCAGGACGGGCTCGGAAGGGACCATCACGCTCAGCGGGCGCGTACTCGGGCCGGTCCCCGCCCAAGGGGTCGCCGTCGAGCTGCTTGTCCACTACCGCGGCCGATGGGAGCCCTTCCGAGTACCGCAGACCGATTCGCGTGGGCGCTTCGAGGTCGTCTACCAGTTCCAGGGCGGCATCGGACACTTCCCGTTCCGGGCGTCGGTGCTCGGTGGCCAAACCGGATTCCCATTCGCACACGGAGAAAGCAGGGCGGTCGATGTCACCACGAACTGACAGCAAGATCACGCTCGCTCCGCGAGGCGTGGTCGGGCTGTGGCTCGCGGCGTTGGGGTGCGTGATGTTGATCCTCGCGCTCTGCACGTCGAGCGCTCGGGCGGGCACATGGACCCTGACGTCGTGTACGCAGCCCGACGGGCAGCCCGCCCCGACCGAAGGATGGAGCACAAGCGCGACGGGGGCCGTCGGCCCCGACAGCGGCGACACCAACACATGCGCTGGAGGCGGAGACCTGAGCGCCGTGACGAGTGGTGAAGCACCGCAGGGCGCCTACGAAGGCCCTGAGTGGCTGTTCACGGCGCCGGCCGGCTCGACGATCGCGGGCGGCAGCATCACCGCGACCTTGACTTCTCCTCATGGCCAGGCATGGCTTGGGACGCCGAGCGCGAGCTACGACTCCGCCGACGTGGTGGCGAACTGCCAGTACAACCTCGCGTGCGGCCAGGACGGCACACTCAGCGGAGCGTTCCCGATCACCCATCTCGGCGGGACCAGCCTCTACGCCGTGGCGGTGTGCGTCGGCCCCTACGAAGGGGCTACGTCGTGCCCGGCCACGGGAGGGATCGACGCTGGCGTGTACGTCAGCAGCGCAGCCATCGCACTCGCCAACAGCGCAACGCCGGCGGCGAGCGGATTCGGCGGCACGCTGCTGAGCCCAAACGCTCAAGGCACCCAGGAACTGACCTTCTTGGCAAGCGACCCCGGCGGTCCGGGCGTCTATCTCGTGACCGCCCAAATCGACGGCAAAACGATCTACTCGGGCACGCCTGACAACAACGAAGGGCGGTGCATCCCGATCGGCGAGACCGGCGGCACGCTGATGTTCGATCACAGCCAGCCCTGCCGCGCGAGCGAGTCGGTCGACTTGCCGATCAACACGACGACGCTTGCCAACGGCCAGCACACCTTGAAGGTGACAGTCGAGGACGCCGCCGAGAACGCGAGCGTGGTCTACGACGGCCCGATCACCACACAGCAGCCCTCGAATAACTCACTCGGGGCGCTCCCCGGCCCTGGCACGAGCGCAGCTTCGGGCCTCGCGCGAGGACTCGGGCAGCCGAATGGGATCGCGGCAAGTGAGGGAGCGCGCCTGCGCCTCGGTCAGCACGGCCGGTTGACGCGCAGCTTCGCCAAGCGCGCGCTAGGAATCTCCGGCCGCTTGATGAGCGCGCACGGCCAGCCGATCGGCGGCGCGACGCTCGAGCTGCTGCAGCAGACCGCGAGCTCGCCCCGCCTGAAGTTGATCGGTCATGTGAAGACGAGCGCCACCGGGACGTTCGTGGCGAGGGCGCCAGCTGGGCCCTCGCGGACGATCGTGGTGGCATACCGGGCGTTCTCCGGCGACGGCGCCTACGCAGCGACGGCCAGGATCATCGAGTCGGTCCAGGCTGGCATACAACTTGGTATCAGCCCAAGGCGCACCGGCTCCGAAGGCGCGATCACGCTCACCGGGCACGTGCTCGGGCCTGTCCCCCCGCAGGGTGTGAGCGTTGATCTGCTCGTCCACTACCGCGGACGTTGGGAGCCGTTTCGCACACCCCGGACGGACGCGGCGGGTCACTTCACCGTCGTCTATCAGTTCGAGGGCGCGCGCGGGCGTTTTCCCTTCCGCGCGGAAGTCCCCCCAAGCCAGGCCGACTTCGCGTTCGGCCGTGGATTCAGCGGAGTGGTCGATGTTGTCACCGAATAACACACTCGCCAAGCAGTTCGCCGGCCGCACTCTGATCGCCGCCGCAACCTTGCTGCTCGCAGCAAGCCTCGTGATCGCGCCGAGCGCAAGCGCCGGCACATACCCGATGTATCAGTGCGCGCCCGACGTGCCAGCCGTGTCGCCAGGTTGGAGCGTGTTCGGCAACACGACCAACGCAAGCACGGTGCTCTCTAACACCTGCTCGGCGGGCGGCAGCATCGGCGACTACGTTTTCACCAACGGTCAAGCCGGCGCCGTGACCGAGAACGGCGAAAACGGAAGCCAAGTCGGCCTGCGGATCGACGTGCCGAGCAGTGTGCCCGGCGTCACCATCCACGGCGTCAAAGCGGAGGTCGTCGGCTCCGCCGTCACCGGCGATGACGCCTTCCTCGGGTTCGCCTCCGCCGGCCAAGCCCTTCCGGGCGGCGCGGAGCTGCCCTACGGCGGCAACAGCGCGTACACCGCGACCGAAAACTGGACCCTGCCGCAAGGGGCGCGCGACTTCGAGGCATACGTCAACTGCAGCACCGACCGCAGCTCGACGACGTGCGACTTCGCTGACTCGATCGCCGTGCCAGCGCTCACCGACATCACGCTGAGCCTTGAAGACAACACGCCGCCGACGGTAGGCGGCGTAAGCGGGCCGCTCGCCGCAGCCGCAGCCGCCGACACGACCGTGGCTGGCTCGCAGCCGATCAGCTTCACGGGCAGCGACGCCAACAGCGGCGTCCGCGCGGCAGCATTGACACTCAGTCCGCTGAGCGGTGGAACGCCCTACGTTCACACCTTCGCGTTCTCTGGCGAATGCGCCTACGACTCGTGGAACGCCTGCCCGCTCACGGAGACCGTGAGCGGCTTCGCGGTCAACACGGATGCTCTCGCCGATGGAGCCTATGCGGCCAACCTGGCGATCACCGACGCGGCCGGGAACGTCACCAACGACGCGCTCGGCTCGATCACGGTCAGCAACCCCGTGGCCACCGTCAGCTCCTTGGGGGCGCTGCCCGGCCCCGGCACGACCAGCTCGCACACCGGCTCAACCGGAGCTGGTAGCCCGAACGGCACCGGCGCGAGTGAGGGAGCGCACCTGCAGCTCGGCACGCGCTCGCCGATCTACCGAACCTACGCCAGGCGAGCGGTGCGGATCACGGGCCGCCTGCTCAACGCACAGGGCCTGCCGGTCGCGGGTGCATCCCTGGACGTGCTGCAGAAGATCGCCGGCGCCACGCTCGAATTGATCGGCCACGTCCGAACAGGCACCGACGGGACCTTCGTAGCCCGCGTGGCGGGCGGCCCGTCACGGATGGTGGAGATCGGCTACCGCGCGTTCTCGGCTGACTCCGACTACTCGGCGAAGGCGACGTTCGTAGAGGCGGTCCGCGCGGGGGTGCAGCTCAGCGTGACCCCACTCAGGACCGGCTCGGAAGGCACGATCACTCTCGGCGGGCGCGTGCTCGGGCCGGTCCCGCCGCAGGGCGTCGTCGTCGAGCTGCTCGTTCATTACCGCGGCCATTGGGAGCCATTCCGCGATCCACGCACGGACTCGCACGGGCGGTTCCGCGTCGCCTACCAATTCCAGGGCGGCATCGGGCGGTTCCCATTCCGGGCTGTGGTGTTCGGCAGCCAAGGCGACTTCCCGTTCGCACTCGGAGAAAGCAGGGCGGTCCATGTCACCACGAACTGAGCGGCGCAGACACATGCGCGGGCTGCGACACGCGCTCTCCGGCGACCGGCTGCGCGACGTGGCGCTGGCCGTCCTCATCGCGGTGGTTGTGGGAACGATGTTCGTGCCCGGTGCGAAGGCCGGAACGTATGTGATCGACAACTGCCCGTCGGCCGGCAACGGCGATGCCGGCTCGTGGACCGTGTTCGGCAGCCCGCAGAACGTGAAGGGAACTTGCAGCGGCGCCGTTGGCGACTACATCGGACCGAGAGGCGGCAGTATGAGCCCAGGCGCCACGGCGGGCGTGCAGATCGGGGTGCCGGCCGGGAGTGGCATCACGATCACGGAAGCCAAGATTTGGTGGCAGGTCTCACATCAGGTCTCCGGTGCTGACACGTTTGCGATTGCCGCAGACAACGATGGCGCAGTGGGTGAAAGTCAAACCCCGTTGGCGACGAGCCAACCCAACACATTTGTCCTACCGTCCACCACGACCGAGCTGACTCTTGCGAACTACTGCTCCAACGACGATGCCGGCGCCGGTTGTACGTTCGGCTCCGGGGAGAACAACATCCTCGAGCTCTACGGCGCGCAACTCACGCTCGATGACACGACCCTGCCGAGCGGCACGGTGACAGGTGGCGCGCTTGCCGGCTCGGGCACAGTCTCCGGCACCGCCTCGATCAGCTACCAGGCGGCGGATACGAGCTCGGGCGTGCGGCTCGTGCAGCTTCGAGTGGATGGCGAACCCGTGGCGGAGAGGGACTACATCACGAGCTGCTCCTACACGGATTTTCAGGCGTGCCCGCCGAGCGTGTCCGACACGGTTAGCTGGAACACCGCCACGGTGGCGGACGGCGAGCATCGCGTGGAACTCGTTGTCGAGGATGCAGCTCAGAACACGAGCGTCATCTCCAGCGGAGAGGTGACGGTTGAGAATCAAGGGAAGACCGCATCGCTGGGTGCGCTTCCCGGTCCCGGCAGCACGGGCTCCACCATGCTTGGCAGTGGCAGTCCAAACGGGACGAGCGCCAGCGAGCAGGCCACTCTCCGGCTCGGGCTGAGGCGGACGATCACGCGCAGCTACGCACACCGGGCAGTCGTGGTCGGCGGGCGCCTGCTCAACAAGCAGGGTCAACCGATCAGGCACGCGACCCTCGATGTGCTGCAAACGGCAGTCGGGACGACGATGCCGCAGCTCCTGACTCACGCCAAGACGGGCTCTGACGGCACGTTCAGGGTGCCGGTGTCGGCGGGGCCTTCGCGGCTGATCGAGGTTGCCTACCGTGCGTTCTCGAGCGACGCCAGCTACGCGGCGATAGCGAGCATCAGGGAGACGGTGCAGGCCGGCGTGAGGCTAAGCGTGAGCCCGACGCACACCGGCGCTGTGGGCACGATCACGCTTACCGGGACGGTTGAGGGACCGATACCGCGGCAAGGTGCGCTTGTGGACCTGCTCGTGCATTACCGTGGCCGCTGGGAGCCGTTCAGGACGCCTCGCACGGACGGGCATGGTGACTTTCGCGTGATCTATCAGTTCGAGGGCGGCGTCGGGCGCTTTCCTTTCCGTGCAGAAGTTCCCGGCGGTCAGGCAGGATTTCCTTTCGGAAGCGGCAACAGCCGGGTGGTAGATGTCAGCACCAATTAGGCCGACGCGCCCTGCGCTGCTGATGCTTCGCCGAAGCCGGGGGTGCATCCTCGCGGTACTCCTTGCGCTTGTCCTGCCGGCGGCGACAGCCGGAGCGGAGACGGGTGTCACCGCGCAGGCCGCCGCGGACAACGGTGCCTTTCTTCCCTATGCTCCGCCACCAGCGCAGCTTGCTGGCCTTTGCCTGGTTGATACGGGTGTGAATCTTAACCCGGATACGGAAGGCGTCGTGGTGGAACGAACTGCGCTCGACGGCGGCTCGGGGGGAGACGTGTCTCCCACGCTGCACGGGACTGTGCTTGCCATGATGGCGGGGGCGCCCGCGAATGGTTGGGGCATGGTCGGCACCGCACCCCGAGCCGTTCAGATCGTCTCGGTGCGAATCCTTGAGCCAGGACATACGACCTTCCCGTTCAGCGCATATGCCACGGGAATCGACGCTTGTCTCCGTGTGCGTTCTCACTACGACGTTCGGGTCATCAATCTCTCGCTCGGTACGTCGGAAGCGCCATCAGGTCGAGACTACGAAATGCTCGGCAACGCAGTGCAGGAAGCCGGCGACTATGGCGTTGCAGTCGTCGCAGCCGCTGGCAACGACGACGGAGGCGGCGTGGAGTACCCGGCTGCATATCCTGGGGTGCTGTCGGTCGGCGCGACGGACACGCAGGGCGGCGGCTTCTGTTCGTTCTCCAACCGCGGCGAAGGGCTGCGGCTGCTCGCGCCCGGCTGCGACCTCGATGGCGCGGAACCCACGACGGGCGTGTCCAACTACAACTACTGGCAAGGCACCAGCGAGGCGTCGGCGATTGCGGCAGCGGCCCTTGATGCGCTCGACTCCTACCAGCCGGGCTTGTCGCCCGAAGCGGCCGAGAAAGACCTGACGGAAGCCGACAGCGGAGTGCTCGACATCGCGCAGACATTCCGCAACGCCGGCCTCGGGGCGATCGTGACGGCCGGCGAAGCGGCCACGCCTGGAGCACAGTCGAACTCATCTCCAGCGTCGTCTCCTCAGCCGGTGACACCATTGACCGCGATGACGCTCACGCGACCATTCAGACGCCCGCAGGCTCGACTGAAACGAGTCAAGCACCGACTCGTGCTCGCTCTGTCGGGACGGCCCAGCGAAGCTCAGGTGCAGGTGCGCTATCTCGGCCGCAGGGGGCGATCACGGCGACTGCGCGTGCTACGCACGCTCCAAGGTGCCTTCACGAGCCTGACGCTCCCGACCTCCGGCGTGGTCGAGGTATCTGTGCGCTATACAGATCCCTACGACGTGGAACGTGCGAGCCCGTGGACAACGCTGCGCCTACCAGCATCCGCAGGGACAGCGCTAAAGGCCCGGCGCGGGCAATGAGGCGGTCGCGCTTGACGATCGTGGTCGTGGCCGCCGTCGTGGCGGGGGTGTCCGCCCCTCGGGCGCT
>Ga0208480_1000613_pt1 | contig 13467 bp, 10 predicted proteins | sample NGESurshal092012_4_FD_184485 | JGI IMG/M metagenome (GOLD analysis project Ga0208480, IMG submission 184485) | Arctic peat soil microbial communities from Barrow, Alaska - NGEE Surface sample F53-1 shallow-092012 (SPAdes) | ecosystem: Environmental > Terrestrial > Soil > Wetlands > Peat ... | reverse complement strand
AGCAAATGAAAGTCCATACACCCTGGGTCGTAGACCCAGGGCAATTCAAGACTAGCATATTCTTCGAATAGTCAGACTATTGGAAGACCGCCAAATAACCGGCGTTGATTGATGCGATACTCAGGCGGCCCCCGGGCGGGAACCGCCTGAGCGCAACAGGGTCCAGCGCTCAGAGCGCCGGGCGGTGGCGCTGTTCGAAGCGAATGCCGCCGAGGCCGATGTTGCGGATCGCGGTCGCGATCACTGCGCCGACGACCAAATAGACGACCAGCGCGATGCCCCAGTCGACCGTCAGTTCCAGCTTTGGTTTGCCGCTGAAGGTGATCAGTCCCGTAAACGCGCCGGCGAAGAAGTTCGCGCCTTCGTAGATGCCTTTGACGATCGTGTTGGCGGAGTTGGCGTCGATGTCGCGCAACACGATCGCTAGCGCGATCAGTAGAGCGATCAGGCTGGCGAGGGTCATGATCAGGCGGGCGAGCATCAGTGCGCCGCCACCGACGGCGCCCACAGCGGCCGCGCCGGCGTTGCGACTACGCCAGCCGAGCGTGCCGCGGCGTCGTTCGCCTGCCATCGCCGGTTCGTCGTGGCGTCCCGCTACCGGACGTGGGTTGAGCTGTTCGCGAGCCGGCTCCCTCGTCCCTTCGCCTTCGGCGCGAACCGCCCGCGTGCCTTCTCGCTGGTAGCCAGGGCCTTCGGCTTCGGAACCACGTCGTGGCAGCGCTCCGACTCGGGCGGAGCTTTCTTCTGAGCTGTTATGTCGAAATGGATTGCGCATGCGTGCTCCCTACCCCTCGGACATGGCATGAAACGTCGATCTGCTGCGGACATTCCAGGTTTGGATCGAGGCGGCTGCGGACAAGCGCGGGGCGGCGGATGAGAACGGAACTGGATGTGGCTGATGAGATCGCATGTGAAAGGACGCTGTCGGCGAGGTCGCATCGTGAAAGCGCTGTCTACGTCGACGTGGTGAACCAGTTGACCATGGGTAGTCGCGGTACGCCCACCATGCCGATGTTCATCGGCCAGGGCAACGGCGGCGAACTCGCAGGGACCGCGAGCGACAAGGATGGCATCGGCCCCGGCGACGGCGTGATGATCGCAGGCGACGTGCGCAGTCTGGCGCGCGCGGTCGCGGTGTCCCCGTGCAGTACGAGGAATACGAACACCTCAGCCACGTGCCGAGCGCTGCGGTGTGGCTGGGAGAAGCCGACATATGGCTCGCCGCACGGTTCGCCGGGCTGTCGGCGCCGCAGAACTGCTCGAGCATCGCGCCGGGCAACTCGCTGGCGCCGATCGGCTGAGCCGCCGATCAACGCTGGTCGAGGATCACGATCGGGATCGTCCGCCCTTTGGCGTTGCGTTGGTAGAAGTCATATCCGGGAAACATCGCGACCATCTCCTTCCAGAGGCGGTCTCGCTCATCGTCGACGGCCAAGCGTGCGTGGACCTCGTGAACCTCAGCGCCGATCTGGACCGTGGTATCGGGATTTGCCATGAGGTTGTGGAACCAGGCGGGGTGTGTTGGTTGGCCGCCCTTTGAGCCGGCCACGACGATCGCATCGCCGTATTCGTGGTACATGAGCGGAGATGTCCGCTTGGTCCCGCTCTTAGCGCCCATGTGGTCGATCAGGGCGATCCTCGCGTGGGGCCAGCCTGGGATAGACCTGCCGATCCGTCCGCCCGTCTTCCGATAGAGGAACACATGGATCTTGGTCGAGCGGCGTCCGGCGTACAGGCCGCGCTTGTTGATGAATTCTGAGCTCGAGGATGTCAGTTTGCCGAGTAGGGACATGGTTTCTCCTTCCGGATGAATACCCTTGTGACGCTGGGGAATGCGCGCAAGGTTCCCGGCCGTGTAGAGCTATGACACCCCGGTGCCGATGACGAGCGCGCCTGCCCTCCGTCGGCGCTCCTTTGACTCGGTGCCATGCATCAGCTTCTTCTACGCCATCGTGATCAAGATGTACTCTACGACCATGATCCGCCGCACGTCTCTGCCCACTGTTGACGATTCGGACAAGCCGTACGTCAACGCTCCAGCCGGATCAGGCGTTACGCTGCGGCGGTGGTCGAACTCCCCCGCGACGGTCGCCAGGCAACATCAATAGACAACCCGATCCTCAACTCGCCCTACGCCCCGCCCGACCGGCACTATGAGGTCGGGCAGAACGGCCCGACCGGGGTAATCAAGGACGGTCGCCGGCCGAGTGAGTCCTGGATTCCGATCGCCGTGGCCAAGAAGGGCAAGAAAGGCACGCCGGTTCAGGAGTCGATCGACTTCGACGTCAGCGGCGAACGCCGGGAGAGCAACGAGCTGATCAACGAGATCCGGCGAGATGTCGCGAAGTGGCGAAGTGACGGTCAGTACGGGGGCGTCACGCCGATCACGCGCAAGTTGCTCCAGCACTGGGCTGACAAGGATCGCGAGAACCGCGTCATCTTCGCGCAGCGCGAAGCGGCGGAGACGGCGATCTTCCTCACTGAGGTTGCCGGGCGGCGCCATGGGTACCCAGACTGGCGGCGCCGGCTCGAGATCGAGAACGAGGCTCACAACGACGGGCTTCCGCGAGCAGCCTTGAAGATGGCAACCGGAGCTGGCAAGACCGTCGTGATGGCGATGCTCATCGCCTGGCAGACCCTCAACAAGGTGCAGTCGCCGCGAGATGTGCGCTTCACCAACCGGTTCCTCGTTGTCACGCCCGGGCTGACGATCCGAGACCGGCTCCGCGTACTGTTGCCGGAGGATGCCGAGAACTACTACGACCTACGCGACCTGATCCCCGCCGATCTCAGGGGCGGTCTTGAACATGCGCGCATCGCGATCACGAACTACCATGCATTCCAGCTGAAGGACGCCAAGGAGATCAAAGGCGTCGCCAAGAATACCCGCCTCCTGCTGAAGGGCGACCGTAAGGACGACCCGTTCAAGGAGACGCGGCAGGCGATGGTGAGCCGCATCCTGCGCGACCTCGGGCGGGATAAACAGCAGATTATGGTGCTGAACGACGAGGCGCACCATTGCTACGCGGACCGGCCGATACAGGGCGGCGAGAAAGCCAACAAGGAGCAGGAGCACGCGAACGAACAGGCCCGCGTCTGGTTCCGCGGACTGCAGGCGATCACAAAGCACGCGGGCATCAAGCAGATCTGGGATCTCTCGGCGACGCCGTTTTATCTCAATGGCTCCGGCTACAACGAGGGGTACATCTTCCCGTGGACGGTCAGCGACTTCTCGTTGATGGACGCGATCGAGTCGGGCATCGTCAAGGTGCCTCGGACGCCGGTCGACGATGACGCGACCGACTCGCTCGTCACGTATCTGCGCTTGTGGGACTATGTCGGCTCGGAACTCCCGAAGCGAGCCGCAAAGGACGGGGTCACGGATTGGCTCCCGCCGAAGGAGCTCGAGGGCGCGTTGCGCAGCCTCCACCGCTCGTACGAGAAAGCGTTCGCGCACTGGGAGAAGGAGCTGGCACAACACGGCGAAACGCCGCCGGTGTTCATCGTCGTCTGCCCCAGCACCCTCGTCTCCAAGCTCGTCTACGACTGGATCGCGGGCGAGCAGGTCGTCGAGGACGATGCGGTCGTCGCCCACAAGCCCGGCCAGCTCGCGCTGCTGTCGAACGTCGTCGACGGCAAGCCCCTGGCGCGGCCACACACGATCCTCATCGACTCGGAGCAGCTCGAGTCCGGCGATGGGATGAAGGACGATTTCAAGAAGGTCGCGACCGCGGAGATCGCGGCCTTCAGGCAGGAGTACCGCAAGCGCAATCCCGGTGCCGACGTCGAGAAGATCGAAGACAGCGAACTTCTGCGAGAGGTAATGAACACCGTCGGCAAGCGCGGCCGGCTCGGCGAGCAGGTCCGCTGCGTCGTCAGCGTCTCGATGCTCACCGAGGGATGGGACGCGAATACGGTCACGCACATCCTCGGCCTTCGGGCGTTCGGCAGCCAGCTCCTTTGCGAGCAGGTCGTCGGCCGTGGCCTGCGCCGCCGCTCGTACGCCGTGAACCAGCAGGGGATGTTCGAGCCCGAGTACGCGAATGTCTACGGCATCCCATTCCAGTTCATCTCCTCGGACAAGCCGCTCAAGGATCCGCTGCCTCCGAAGCCGGTGATCGAGGTTTGCGTTGTCGAGGGCCGCGAGGAGCTGCGGATCGAGTTCCCCAGACTCGACGGCTACCGTGTCGAGCTTCCAGACGATGAGATCTGGCTGGACCTTGAGGACGCGCCCGAGTTCGAGATCGGACCAGACACGGTGCCGAGATGGGTCGAGATGGGAGGCGTCGTCGGCGAGCTCGAGCTCGAGCAGGGGGACTCCACGCAGTATCGCTCACAGCAGGTTGCTTTCTCTCTGGCCAAGCGCATTCTCGACGCCAACTTCAACACCGTCGATGACAGACGACCTTGGCTCTTCCCTCGACTGGTTGAGATGTGCCGGGTATGGATCGAGGAAAGGGTGGTCGTGTCCGGCGGCTATAGCCTCGGGTATCTGATGACGATCACCGAGGCAAGAGTGCTGGCCGCTGAGGCGGTGTGGAACGCGATCGTGCAGCAGGAGGGCAACCGCCGCGAGCGATTGCGCCCGATGATCAATCGCTTCGACGCCGTCGGCTCGACCGGCGACGTCGACTTCCAGACGCGCAAGCGCACCGTGCCAGCTGAGAAGTCCGAGGTCTCCCATGTCACCCTCGATGGCAAGGACGGCAATACGTGGGAGCAACTCCTCGCGAGCGAGCTCGAGCTGAACAGGAACGTGAAGTCGTATGTGAAGAATGACCACCTAGGCTTCACGATCCCCTATGTTTACAAGGGGCGGAGCCACAGTTACACCCCGGATTTCCTCGTTCGGCTCGAGCCCAGCGACGACGAGATCGTGCGTACCCTCGTCGTGGAGGTATCCGGCAGCCAGAAGAGCCCTGGACCAACCCGCCAGAAGGCAATCACTGCACGCGACTCTTGGTGTGTCGCGGTCAACAACCACGGCGGCTTCGGACGCTGGGGCTACGTCGAGATGACCGATCCGCTCGCGTTCAAGGCACGCCTTTCGGATGCGATCCGGGCGCTGTACGGCGACCAGGTGATTATCGGCGACCCCGACCGGCTCGACCTCGAGCTGGCAGGCCATGGCGCGTAGGACGCCGAAGCAGGCGACGCCGACACCTGTCGACTCGATAACGCATGGCGAGAAGCGGACGAACATCCCCACGGCCGACGCGCAGGCTTTCGTCGACCCTGAGTTTGAGGAGGTCCGCAAGGTTCGCTACGCGCGCGATGAGAGTCTCGATCCGCAGCTTGTCTGGCGCGGAAAGTACCCGAGCGCAGACGAGATCGGTGAGGCGGACCTCGACCTCGTGACAGACACACCGCCGGTCTACATCCAGGAGAAGATCGACCCGCGGGTCCTGATCGAGAATCTCCGCCGCACGACCGCGCGGCCCGAGGACGAGCCGGAGCTGAGGCTCTTCGAGTCGTTCGATGGGCTCGACGAGATGGAGTCAGTCGACTTCTACAAGCACGACGCCAACTGGGCGAATCGCATGATCCTCGGCGACAGCCTGCAAGTAATGGCGTCACTCGCCGAGCGCGAGAAGCTTCGTGGAAAGGTGCAGATGGTCTACATCGACCCGCCGTATGGGATCAAGTTCGGGTCGAACTGGCAGGTCTCGACCCGAAGCCGCCAGGTGAAGGACGGCAACCTCAAGGATGTAGTCCGCGAGGCCGAGCAGATCAAGGCGTTCCGGGACACCTGGGAGTTCGGCATCCATTCCTACCTGTCGTACTTGCGGGACCGACTCGCCGCCGCACGGGATCTTCTCAGTGAGAGCGGGAGCTGTTTCGTCCAGATTGGAGACGAGAACATGCACCTTGTTCGGAGTCTCATGGACGAGGTTTTTGGCCGCGAGAACTTTGTAAGTCAGATCGCCTTCTCGAAGACAACTGGGCTTGCGAGTGGTGCCGTTCCAGCTGGGATCGATTACTTGATTTGGTTCGGGCGCGATCGCGCCCGCACGAAGATTCGGCCGGTTTGGCGCGATCGAATCGCCGCCGGGGCCGCGTCGAACTACGGCTGGATCGAGATGCCGGACGGTACTTACCGTGGCATGTCGAAGGCAGAGAAGAGTGGCAAGTCTCCGCTGCCATCGGGAGCGGCGATCTACAAGCCGGACAACATCACTAGCCAGGGCAACCCGCTCTTCGACTTCGAGTATGAGGGGAAGACGTTTTCAGGGACGTACAAGACGACTCTGCGTGGGATGATCCGTCTCGGATGGGCAGGTCGGATTCATGTTGCCAAGAACTCTGTGCAGTATCGTCGCTATCTGAGTGACTTCAGCTGCGTTGCGCTCACGAACCTGTGGACGGACACAGCGACCGGTTCCTTCACTGACGACAAGCTGTATGTCGTGCAGACTGGTACTAAGACCATCGAGCGATGTCTGATGCTCAGCACGGATCCCGGTGACCTGGTCCTGGACCCGACTTGCGGATCTGGCACCACCGCCTTCGCTGCCGAGCAGTGGGGCCGTCGCTGGATAACGATCGACACGTCTCGCGTCGCGGTCGCCTTGGCGCGACAGCGACTGATGGCGGCGAAGTTCGCTTGGTACATTCTTGCGGACTCCGCGGAGGGCCAAACGCTCGAGCAATCCTCTGCTACGCAGGAGCTGCCGGCGGCCTCCTGCAATGACATACGTCATGGGTTCGTCTGTGAGCGTGCCCGACGGATTACGTTGGGCTCGATTGCTAACAATCCTGACGTTCGCGAGGGCATGTCTCGCGAGGAGATCGACGCGGCGATCGAGCGGCATGCAGGCTTTGAGACGCTACAGGACAGACCCTATGAGGCGGACAACAAGATTCGTGTTGCTGGTCCTTTCACCGTCGAGTCACTGAACCCTCACCGCTCGCTCTCATTCGGCGGCGGCCCGGAGCCGCGCTCCGAGACCGAGGCAGCCAAGGACGCCGACGCACCCAACTTCGAGCAGTCGATCCTCGATAACCTCGCGAAGGCCGGGATCCAGAACGGCCACCGGCAGGAGCGGATCGCGTTTTCGGCCTTCGAGACGTATGCGGGCGACTACATCCAGGCGATAGGCCAGCGCGACGGCGAGACGTATGGGGACGTCCCGGCGCGGATCGCGATCGCTGTCGGCCCGCAGTACGGCACCGTCAGCCCGTCCTACGTGAAGAAGGCGGCGCGCGAGGCGATTGAAGCCGACGATGTCAGCCTGCTCGCGATCCTCGGTTTCGCCTTCGACCCGCAAGTCACTGGCCTCACCGAGGACGACGGCGTCAGCATCGAGGCTTCCGACGAAGGCTTCGCCCACGTCGCGGGCGTTCGCAAGCTGGGTCGGATTCCGGTGCTGATGGTGAGGATGAACGCCGATCTCCTCATGGGCGAGGAGCTGAAGAAGACCGGTGCCGGCAACCTTTTCACCGTCTTCGGTGAGCCTGACATCGCGTGGGACGAGACCGAAGCGGGCATCGTCGTCGATCTCAGGGGCGTCGACGTCTACGACCCGACGACGGGCGAGGTGCGCAGCAACAGCACCGACCAGATCGCGCTCTGGATGATCGACACGGACTATGACGAGGAGTCGTTCTTCGTCCACCACTGCTACTTCACGGGCGGCAACGACCCCTACAAGCGTCTGAAGACAGCGCTCAAGGCAGACATCGACGAGGAGGCGTGGAAGTCGCTCTACCGGACTATCTCTCGCCCCTTCCCGACGCCCGAGACCGGGAAGTTCGCCGTCAAGGTCATCAACGACTACGGCGACGAGGTCATGAAGGTGTTCGAGGTCTGACGACGGAGCGCGCGGGAGGGAGAGTGACGATCTACACACCCGCACAGGCCGCGGCGATCTCCTGCCTCGACGAGCCGCTCCAGATCATCGCGTGCGCGGGCTCGGGGAAGACTCAGGTCATCTCCCAGCGGATCGCGTCGATCCTCTCGCTTCCATGCGTCGAGCCACGAAATGTCATCGCGTTCACGTTCACCGAGAAGGCCGCGGCGGAGCTTCAAGACAGGATCTATTCGATCATCGAACAGGAATGCGTCGACCGGCGTGGGTTGGCAGAGATGTATGTCGGAACGATGCACGGGTACACCCTCGACCTGCTGCAGCGGCTCGTCCCGGAGACCTTCAAGTTCTCGGTGCTGACGGACATCACCTCGCGGCTGCTCATCGACAGGAACAGCAGGCAGTCCGGCTTGACCGTCTGCCCGACCAGCTCTGCCGGCACGCCGACGCTGCGGCGCTACATCCACTCGAAGCTCTTCCTTCAGGCGATGAGTGTGCTCCGCGAGGACGAGGTCGACGGCGATCTCGTCCCGGATGGCGTGCAGTCGTCGTTCCGCGACTATATGGGGCTGATCTATGCGAAGGCTTATTTCGATTACACGGAGATCATCAACCTCGCAGTTCAGTTCCTCCAGGGCGACGATGAGGACGCGGCCAGGGTCCGCAGTCACATCCGTGACGACATACGCTACGTCGTAGTCGACGAGTACCAGGACGTCAACCCACTGCAGGAGCGCCTCGTCAGAGGGCTGACACAGTTCGGTGCGAACCTCTGTGTCGTCGGTGACGACGATCAAACGATCTACCAGTGGCGCGGCAGCGAGGTCTCGAACATCGTCACGTTCGCCGATCGGTACGCCGATGTCCACCAGGTGACGCTCGCCGAGAACTTCCGCTCGAGCGAGGGCGTGGTCGAGGTGGGGAGGTCGATCGCGGAGCGGATCCCCGCCGACAGTCGCCTACCGAAGGCAATGGTGCGTGCCGGACACCAGACCTGGGAGCGAGGCGACTTGATCGCTCGCGACTTTGCCGACGAGGACGAGGAGGCCGCGTGGATCTGCGATCGCATCGAGGAGATGCGCGGGCTCGCTTTTCAGGACACCGCTGACAGCGAGGCGCGGGGACTGTCGTGGTCGGACTTCGCCGTGCTGTTCCGGTCTGTCGCGAAGGACGCGGGTCCACTAGTTGCGGAGATGCGTCGGCGCGAAATCCCGTATGTCGTAAAGGGCCTGAACCGCCTCTTCGACAGCCCGGAGATCGCTGCTGTCGTCGGGGTGTTTCGCTACATGGCCGGCCTCGTCGAGGCGACAGATCTAGGGGTTCTCTGGCAGGACGCGAACCTTCTCCCCGCGAGCGGTCACTGGTCGGCGGCGCTCGCCGTCCTAGAAGAAGGTCGCGACTTCGACCGGGGAGAGCAGTGGGGTGTCTACAACATCCAGCGCCTGTACCTCGAGTTTCTCGAAGCACTCGGCGTGAGAGAGCAGACGGTTCCGGGTGACCCGGTGCGGAGAGAGCTCGTCTTCTATCAGCTCGGGAAGTTCAGCCAGGCGATCTCGGACTTCGAGGCGATCTACTTCAACACTCACCCTGCGCGGAAGTACGAGACGTTCGCGAACTGGCTCGAGCACCAGGCCCCTGAGTACTACGCGGAGTCGGACGCCGATGTGGGGTATGCGACGCCCGATGCGGTCACGCTTACGACAGTGCATCAGGCCAAGGGCATGCAATGGCCTGCGGTCTTCATTCCCTGCCTGCGCAAGAACCGCTTTCCGTCGATGCGGCACGGCGGATTGGGCCTCTTCCACGTCATCCCGGAAGCCGCCATTGCCGACCCCGACCGGTACCGCGGCACGGTCGAGGACGAGACACGCCTCTTCTATGTTGCGGTGACGCGTGCCCAGAAGTACCTGTTCGTGTCGTTCTCACCCGGGTCGAACCAGCTCTATAGAAAGAGATCGGTCTTCTTCGACCATTGTGTGAGCCAGCAGTGGTTCTCGACGAGGGACACGGGCGTGCCAGCCGATGCGCTGCGGCTCGAGCCCCGAGCCCGCCACGAGACGCCGAAGGTTGCGCTGTCGTTCTCAGAGCTGAAGTACCTGTTCGAGTGTCCGTACCAGTTCAAGCTGCGCTTCCTCTACGGGTTCAACCCGCCGCTGCATGAGGCGCTTGGCTACGGCAAGGGTCTGCACGACGCGCTGTCGGAGGTGCATAAGCGGGCTCTAGCCGGCGACATCGTCTCGGACGACGAAGCCGAGGATCTAGTCAATCGACATTTGCACACCCCGTACGCGTATCCCGTGCTGCGCCAGAAGCTGCACGACGCGGCCGTGCAGTCTGTCGGGCGCTATCTCGACGAGCACGGCTCGACGCTGGAGAGGACTGTGCACAGCGAGAAGGAGATCCAGATGCACGTGGCTCCCGGGATCACCGTCGCCGGCCGGATCGACCTCGTCCGGCGACTGGACACCGACGAGCTCTCGATCGTCGACTTCAAGTCGACTGCTCGCGCACAGGACGAGGACGTGACGCGCGATCAACTGCACGTCTACGCCGTCGGTTACGAGGAGCTTACCGGCGAGCGGGCGGACCTGATCGAGGTACTCAATCTCGACGAGGAGGGCAAGACGATCAGAGAGGAGGTCGACGAGCCGCTCCTCGTCGGCGTGCGTTCGCAGATCCGCGACGCGGGTGACTCGCTGAGGGAGAACAACCTTCCGCGCCTGGCCTCATGGGGCGAGCAGTGCGCCAAGTGTGACCTCGCCGAGTTGTGTCGAGATGTTCCTGCATCGGAGAAGGCGTTGCGACGTGCGACGTCCGGTCGCTAAGGTCGAGGTCAAGAGCGTATGCGGCCTAGTTTTTCTCTTCCAGGCCGACGGAGATCATCGTCGTTTTGCTCGAGTGACGCCAGTACCGACGATGCCACCACCCGTCACAGGCGCGGGGAGCAACAGTAAGATCGCGAGCGTGCCGTTCACGCTCAAGAACCTCAAGGAGGATCTGGAGGATCTCGGGTCCAACTTCGACGGCGCACCAGATTTGGAGTTTCGCCACGCAAGCAAGGCGCTCGAGCTCGAGCGGTCCGGGCTTTGCTACCAACGCGTCCCGCCCGACTATCGCTTCCCCGTCGGCCACACGCATACCGAACAGGAGGAGATCTACGTGGTCGTGCGCGGTAGCGGGCGAATGAGGCTTCACGAGGAGATCGTCGAGGTCAAGGAATGGGACGTGGTTCGCGTCCCGCCCGGCACATGGCGAGGCTACGAGGGCGGGCACGATGGTCTTGAGATACTCGTGTTCGGTGCCCCGAACCTCGGCGAGAATCCGCGCGAGGACGTGGAGGGTAAGCGCGACTGGTGGACTGACTAGCGCCCGTCGGCGTGTTCTCTCATCCTCGCCGGGTTATCCCGGCGACCTCCCATTGACGACCGATACCGCTACGACGAGCAACCCCAAGATGGCAGCGGACGCCCCCGCACTTGCGCTGAAGAAGCTCTCATAGGGGCCAACCAACGACGGCCACCCTATTGCGCATCGGCATCGTCAGAGCTGCAAGGGACCCTGGAAAGCATTTACCGCAAAAGCTGTCCACTTGCAGACAGCTCCCGATATGGAGCTAGCCAAAGTCAACGCGAACCGCTTTGCGCGGCTGGGCGACGAGCAAATGTCGCTTAAAGATGCCGCGTAGCATCGAGTAATGCCAATCTTCTCGCTAGACGAAGCACTTTCCTAGTTGACATAGCAGTCACTATGTGTGATAGTGTTCATTATGCCAGCTGACGACAGTCATCTTTCCCTTCGCGATGAACAGAAGGCGCTCACGCGTCGACGGCTGATTGATGCCGCCGAAGTCGTGTTCGCTCGCCACGGCTTCCACGGCGCATCGGTGGAGGAGGTCGCGCGCGAGGCAGGCGCAACCACTGGAGCGCTCTATTCCAACTTCGCGAGTAAGGAGGCCCTATTCCTTGCGTTGTTCGAGCACACGGCGGCCAGCGATGTCCAGCAGTATTCGGACGTATTCGCAGCGGGGGCGACTCCGGAGGAGAGGGTGCGTGGCGTCGCTGAGCTGTGGATGCGGATATTGCGGGAGCGGCCCGACTACTTCCCTCTCATCATCGAGTTCTGGGCCTATGCGGTGCGACAGCCGCGTTTGCGCAGTGAGCTAGCTGCCCGCTTCGCTTCCCTTCGCTCTGCCAGTGCGCAGATGGTCGCCCAGGGTGCCGATGAGCGCGGCATCGCTCTGAGTGACGAGTTCGCCGATCGGTTGGGACTGCTCATAACATCCCTCGGCAACGGATTCGCACTGCAAAAGCTGATCGACCCCGAAGGGGTTCCCGACGAACTCTACGGAGAGATACTCGTGCTTATTTTCAACGCACTGGCAGCGCTCGTACGCGCTGATCACGCACCAGAGACGACACAAACGGAGTCCCCCAATGCTTGAAAACTCGGAGACGCCACGTCGCGCTGCTACTGCCCAGACAGGGATAGATCATCAGCTTCGCGCATTGGCTTTTGACGAGATTGGTCCTCTCGCGAGCATGCTTGCGGATGCTTTCTACGACGACCCTATCTTCGGCTGGTTGATGCCAGATGAGCGGACCCGACTAGAGCGTCTGCGACGCTTCTACGTGATCGAGCTGCGCCATGTAGGACTGAAGCGTGGACGCACATGGGCGTCCAACGGGCTCACCGGCGCTGCGATCAGTACTCCGCCGGGCGTGTGGCGCGTACCGCCACGCGTCATGCTGGCCCAAAGCGCGCTTTTCGGCATCCATCTGGTCAGGGCAGCGCGACTGCTGCCCACAGTCGAGCGGCATCACCTGCGTGGACGGCACTACTACTTCGCCCACATAGGTGGGGCGCCGCACGCCCAAGGAAAGGGCCTTGGCAGCGCACTGATGCGTCCCACGCTCGACCGCTGCGATCGAGAGGCGCTGCCGGCGTACCTGGAGGCGTCAAGTGAGCGCAGTGCCGCTCTCTACGAACGGCTCGGCTTTCGCGTCACAAGGGAGTTGCAGGTAGCCGACAGCCCACCGTTGAGGCTCATGCTACGGCGTCCCATTGCGCCGTAGAAGTAAGCCCGGATGACCGGCTTACCGACAATGCCCATCCGCCTTGTTGTGTCGCGCGACGGTGTGATTTGGCTGGATGCATGAGCCGCTTGCGCAGCTTTCTTGCGTTCGACGATTTTGAGATCTGGCGTCGACGCATGACGGGACTCCTCGCCCTTGCCTCGATACTGCTAGTTACTTACTGGACCCTTTGGTTCTCCGATCGTGGCCTGGTCGCGAGTGACCACACTTCGGAATACATTAACTTCGAGCAGTCCTTTCCCCTTGCCGACACGTACCTTGCGGCGGTGGCGCTTCTCGCAGCTATACAGTTGTGGCGGCGCCGACAGATAACGATCATCTGGCTGGCGGTCATCGGCGGCGCCAGCATGTACCTGTGCGCAATGGACGTGCTCTACGATCTCCAACACGGCATCTACAGCAAGCCGACCGGCGGCGACACAGAGTTCGCAATCAACCTCGCGACGGCGGCGCTTAGCATCGGAGTCCTTAGAGTCTGTCCGAGAACTCGGTGGTGGGCAGGAGTTATGACTACTTGAGTTGAAGCGGCAAGGCACGTCAACCCTCGCAAAAGGAACGTGCCTTGC
>Ga0208480_1000610_pt1 | contig 13489 bp, 15 predicted proteins | sample NGESurshal092012_4_FD_184485 | JGI IMG/M metagenome (GOLD analysis project Ga0208480, IMG submission 184485) | Arctic peat soil microbial communities from Barrow, Alaska - NGEE Surface sample F53-1 shallow-092012 (SPAdes) | ecosystem: Environmental > Terrestrial > Soil > Wetlands > Peat ... | reverse complement strand
TTCGAAGGAGAGCGACGCGACCGGCTGCAGGAGGTCGACCAGTAGTTCCTCCGCGCGCACACGGTGCGCGGACTCGAGCTCGCCGGTTTCCAAGTGCCCGAGCAACTCCGCTATGAGGGGCGACACGACGACCGGCGTACACGTCGGCCACGAGATGGAACACGAACTCGTGCGCACATAGGCGGTGCGCATCGTCGCCGCGCCGTCAGAGAGCGTCTCGTGGCGGACGCCGGCGGGTATCCAGAGCGCGCGCGTCGGTGGCAACACCCACGCCTCGGTCTCACTTCGCACGGTGAGGACACCGCTCGAAGCCCACGCGAGTTGATGATCCTCGTGCGTGTGCCAATCGAAGACGGTGCCCGCGGGCATTTGAAACGTGCACACGTCCAAACCCACCGCTGGGTCGGTTACGCAGTCGTCACCTTGTCCGTCTTGCGACATCGAATGTCAGCCTACGGTCTAGGAATCACCGAGGGAACTGCCTACGGTTCATTCATGAACGAAAACCACAAACAACTCTGCCCGAGTCCCCAGTGGGCGACCCACATGCAAGAAGAGGTGTTGCCCTCTCTCGCGAACATCGCGGATCTGGGCGAGTACATGCTGGAGATCGGTCCGGGACCCGGCGCGGCAACCGAGTGGCTGCAGCGACGCGTGAACCGACTCGTCGCCGTCGAATCAGATGAGGATGCCGCGCGTCTGCTCGCCGAGCGCTACGCCGGCACCAACGTTGAGGTTCGACACGGTGACGCTACTGAACTTGACTACGCGTCGGAGACCTTTGATTCAGTTGGATCGTTCACGATGCTCCATCACGTACCCACGTTCCAGGGCCAGCAACGTCTCCTGGGCGAGGTATTTCGGGTGCTCAAGCCCGGTGGGACGTTCCTCGGATCGGACAGTCTGTCGAGCAACGACCTCCATCACTTCCACGAAGGTGATGATTACAACCCCGTGGATCCGGCGTCGTTCCTCGTTCGATTGCAGTCGGTCGGATTCGACCAACTCACGATCATGGTCGACTGGGGCCTCAAATTCGTCGCGCGAAAACCCGATCCGTCAAGGGCAACCACCAATCAACGCGACGAGAAGGAGTAACCAATGACACTTCCCTACACCGAACCACTCGCGCTGCGCACGCCCGCGGAGCCAGTCATCCCCGAGCCGCCGCGTCGCGGTGAACCCGGAGGAGAGCCGTGCGGGATTTGCAGCGGATTTGCCGCCAGCGCGGTCTGGTCCAACGACAACTGGTCACTGCACCCTCCCGTGGGAGGAAGTCTCGTAGGCGCGGTGTGGCTCGCCGCGCGCGAACACGTCGACTCCTTCACGGATCTCTCGGACGCGGCCGCGGCGGAGTTCATCCACGTCGTGGCGAACGTCGAACGAGGCATCCTTTCGCTCGGCGGTGTCGCGCGCGTTCACCTCTATCGCTGGGGCGACGGCGGTGCCCACTTTCACGTCTGGATGCTGCCTCGTCCCCTCGGGATGCTCGAAGCGAAAGGGATGATGCTCCCGCTATGGGAAGACGTGCTCCCGAACGTCACCGACGAGGAGCTGCGCGCCGCGGCCGAAGTCGTGGCGCGAGCCATGGATGAAACGACGCCGACCTAATTCGAGCGAGCGAAACGGTTGGCGAAACCTCACGCAACACCGTGCCAGACTGACTCGACGATGAGCGACGACGCCACAGGTAACAACTCTGAAGAGACGGTCTCTTTGGCGGTGATCGCGCGCGAGTGGACACGCTTGGGGTGCATCGGATTTGGCGGTCCCCCAACGCACATCGTGTTACTTCGACGTCTGTGCGTCGAGAGAAATCGGTGGCTCGACACGCAAGAGTTCGAGGACGCGATCGCGACGACGAACCTGTTGCCGGGGCCGGCGTCGACACAACTCGCGATCTACTGCGCTTGGAAGCTGCGCGGCGCTCGCGGTGCGGTGATCGGTGGACTCGGATTCATCTGCCCGGGCCTGTTCCTCATCATCGGCCTCTCCGTCGTGTTCCTCGCGAAGCATCCGCCTATCGCACTGCTGGGCGCCGCCGCCGGCGCGGGCGCGGTCGTTCCCGCGGTGGCGCTGAGCGCGTCGCGCTCGCTCGTGCCGTCAAGTTGGGCGCGAATGGGGAACGCTTCGGCACGACAGGTCAGGTGGGTCGTCTATGCAGTGGTGGGCGCCGTTGCCGCTGCGGCGTTCGGCGAGTACCTGGTGATCGCCCTCGTTGCGTGCGGCGCTTCGGAAGTCCTCATCCGACGACGAGGCGACACGGTCTCGGGACACTCCTCAGGTACCCTGGCCTTGATGTCGGCGCACACCGTCGCCGTCGGCGGCATCGCTGCGCTCGTGTGGGAGGCACTCAAGGTCGGTGCACTTTCCTACGGCGGCGGCTTCGTCATCGTCCCCCTCATGCAACACGACGCCGTGGTCACGTACCACTGGATGACGGGCTCGCAGTTCCTCATCGCGGTGGCGTTGGGTCAGGTGACGCCCGGTCCCGTCGTGCAGACCGTCGCCGTCGTCGGCTACGCGGCAGCGGGCATCGCGGGGGCGTTTCTCGCCGCCGCGATCGCCTTCGCGCCGTCGTTCGTCTTCATCCTCGCCGGAGGTTCACGATTCGACCTAATCCGGAAGAACCACTCGGTGGAGCGTTTCCTCACCGGCGCCGGACCGGCCGTCGTCGGAGCGATTGCGGGCTCGTCGATACCACTCGCGACGTCACTCCACGTGGTCTGGCAAATCCCGGTCCTCGCGGGCGCGGCGCTCTGGCTACTCATCGCACGTCGCAGCGTCGTCGGCTGCCTCTTACTGGCCGGCGTTATCGGCACCATCGTGGCCCTCGCCGGCGTGACGCTGTAAGGCGACTCGACGCGGCGTTCGTCCGGAATCCCGGAACCGTCACGGCGAGTACGGCGAGGAGTTGGCGAGCGATTCCGCGAACTCGCGCAGTGCGATCAGCACCGGATTCTCCTCGTCACTCTCGAACTCCGCGTCGTCTGGCTCGCGGGGATCTTCGTGAATGAAACGCACTTCGGTCCCGTCCTCGACATCCGTGAGTTCATAGGTCATCGTGAAATAGTTCTCTGGCCGATCTTCGAGTTCGGGCCGCGGCGCGAAGAGTGAGTAGCGCAAACGCTGCGGCGCGTTGAACTCCTCCACGGTCCCCCACTGCTCAAACGTGGCACCTTGCCACTGCGCGCGGAATCGAATCGGGTGACCGACAATCCAGTCAGTCGTGAGATCACTGCCGAACTGCCATTGGCGAACGTGCTCGCGAAGCGTAACGGCCGACCAAACGATCTCGCGCGGTGCGTTGATTATGACGGTCGACGTCGACACTCGCATGATCGTCGAGTGTAGGTGAGCGATTCCGATACCGGATGGCCGGTGTCACCGCGTTGTGATTGAGTGGAACTTGACATCCAAGAGGAAATGAATGAGTGCGGTAGCCCCCTCACGCGACAACGACATCGAGGTGATCGTTTTGAACGGAGCCCCGAGCGCGGGCAAGACGACGCTCGCCTTCGCCTTGCAAGAGGTCACGGAGGATTCGTGGCCGGTCTTCGGTATCGACACGCTGATCAGTGCCGTAGGGCTCCCCATGCTCGAGATGCACGATGACGCGATCATCGGTGCGCGACCGCGCCAGCACGATGTCCGCGAAGGCGGTATCAAATTCGACGCCAACGGCGACATCACGGTCGGAACCCAATTTCGACGCCTCCAGGCGGCGTGGCACGAGGGACTTTCACGTATGGCCGAATCGGGGACGCGTCTCATCCTGGACGAAGTGTTCCTGGACGGCGTGCACTCTCAGGAACGGTTACGCCGAGCCTTCGACGATCGTCGCGTCATGTGGGTCGGCGTGACGTGACGTCGACACTGCGACACAACGTGAACGAGCGCGTGGCGACCGTGTCGTCGGCGCGTCTGAGCAACAGTCGCGTCGCGTCCATGCAGGTGTCCACTACGACCTCGTCGTGGACACCACGTCGCGTGCACCAGAGGACACGGCTCAGCAGATCGCTGGGCAAGTTCGCGCGTTCAAGGCGTAACCGGTGACGACCACGTCGCACGAGTCTGGCGCGCAGAGCACCGCACGGCGCTACTGGCTCCCGTGGCAGGTCTCGTTCGTGGTGCTCGCCACGACCTGGGGCTGTTCATTCTGGTGGATCAAATTGGGGCTCGAGTTCCTGTCGCCGGTCGAGGTGGCGTTCACCCGGCTGTCGCTTGGTGCGCTCGCACTCCTCGTCACCTGCGCGTTCACCAAAACCCCGCTGCCGCGCCAGCGCTCCACATGGCGCCACCTCGCGGTCGTGGCGATCCTGCTCAACAGTGTTCCCTTCGCGCTCTACTCCTACGGCGAGACGCACGTGTCGTCGATCCTCGCCGGACTCATCAACGCCATGACGCCGCTCGCGACGCTGGCCGTCTTGTTGATCGCCTTTCCCGAGGAGAAACCGACGCGCCAACGCATCCTCGGACTCGTTATTGGCTTCCTCGGGGTACTCGTCGTACTTGGCGTGTGGGAGGGACTGCGCACCGGTCAGCTCCTCGGCACGCTCGCCTGCATCGGCGCGGTGTGCTGTTACGGCGTCGGCTTCCCGTACGCCCGGCGTCACCTCTCGAGCGATCCCGAAGCCACGCTCGCCAAGGCCACCGGTCAAGTGATTTTGGGCGCGGCCTTCCTCATTCCGGCCCTGGTGATCTCCGAGATCGTCGCCGCGCCCCAGCATCGTGGCCACCTCGGCCTCGGCACGGTCAGCGGCATCGTGGCCACCTCGGCCTCGGCACGGTCAGCGGCATGGTGGCTCTCGGCGTACTCGGCACCGGGTTCGCTTACATCTTGAACTTTCAGGTCATCGACGCGGCCGGCAGTTCGACGGCGACGGGCGTCGCCTATCTGTCGCCGATCGCGGTCGTGATCGTCGGCATGGCGTTCCTCGGCGAGCACCTCTACTGGTACGAACCGGTGGGCGCGGTGATCATCTTGTTGGGCGTGACTATTTCCCAGGGCCGCTTCCACCGCGCGCGCTCTACGTAGCCACGACACCGCGCGCGCGCACTCCCCTGCGCACCGCACGCGCACGAGGACTACGTTATGGCTAGCAGCGCGTGAAACGAGGTGCCATTGACCATCGCCCCTAGCCACCCCAAGGCCCGGACCGTCGCACTGATCGGTCGAAACGGTGTCGGCAAGACGTCATTGCTCGAAGCGCTCGTGGTCGCAACCGGTGGTCTGGAGCGAGCCGGCAAGGTTGACGCCGGCACGACACTCGGCGCCACCGATCCCGAAGAACGCAAGTACCAGATGTCCCTCGGCATCTCGATGGCGCCAGTGTGGATCGGCGATGACAAGCTCACGCTGCTCGACACTCCGGGGCTCATCGACTTTCACGGTGAAGTCGAACGAGCGCTCGACGTCGCCGACGTCGCCGTCCTCGTGGTGAGTGCCGTCGACGGCGTCCAGGGTGACTTCGTCGCGACCTGGAACCTTGCGCGCGAAGCCGACGTGCCGGTTGTCATCTTCGTGAACGCCCTCGACGCCGAACGCGCCGATTTCGAATCGACGCTGAGTTCCCTCGAATCGCTCGTCGGACCCACCCTGGCCCCACTCGAGTTACCCATCGGCGAAGGCCCCGAGCTCCTCGGTGTCGTCGACCTACTGGCGGACGAGGCCATCTTCTATGACCGCAGTGCTCCACGACACGCTCCCGTGCCCGCCGAACTGGCCGACCTGGAATCGCGAGTTCGCTCGAGTCTGGTTGAGGCGATTGTCGTCGCCGACGATTCGCTCACCGAGCGCTACCTCGAAGGTGACGTGCCGACGATGGACGAGCTCGAGCCGGCACTCGCCGAGTTGATGATCGAAGGCCGCATCGTGCCGGTCACGTGTGGTTCGGCCACGCGGGGCGTCGGCGTCGACCGCCTCGCCACGCTGCTCGACGAGATCGCGGTCTCGCGTCCGATCCCGGCCTTGATGAACGGGACCGAGACGTTCCTCGAACGCGACCCCGACGGCGAGCCGATTATGCGGGCCTTCAAGGTCATCGTCGACCCCTACGTCGGACGCATCGTCGTGATGGAAGTGATCTCCGGCACGATCACGCCCGACGTCACGCTGGTCAACGTGCGCACGAGGGGCGACGAACGACTGCACGGGCTGCACCACCTCTTCGGTTCCAAACTCGTCCCGGTCACGCGCGCGGTCGCCGGCGACGTCGTTGTGGTCGCCAAACTCAACGACGTCGCCGTCGGTGACGTGTTGGCCAAGCGTGGCGTCGACCTGGCGACGCTCGCCGGACCTTCGCCGGCGCCGGCGCTCTCGGTGGCACTGCTGAGCGCGTCCCACGATGACGACGACAAGATCGCGACCGCGCTGCATCGACTCTCCGAAGAGGACCCGTCGCTGCGCGTGCGCCACGACCCGGTCTCGCGCCGTCTCGTGGTCGACGCCATGGGTGACACGCACTTGAAGGTGACACTGGAACGACTGCGCCGCCGCTTCAACGTGAGCGTCACGACCGCGACCCCCGACGTCCAGCGCTACGAGACGATCCGCTCGGCGCGCGAGTGCGAAGGTCGACTGAAGAAGCAGACCGGCGGTCACGGCCAATTCGCGGTGGTGAACTTGAAGGTCGAACCGATCAAGCCCGACGAACCCTTCGAGTTCGTCGACGCCATCGTCGGCGGTGCGGTGCCGCGACAATTCATTAGTGCCGTGCGCAACGGCATCGAGAAGTCCATGGCGCGCGGTGGACCCGCGGGATTCCCCGTCGTCGGACTGCGTGTCACGCTTTACGACGGCAAGTTCCACAGCGTCGACTCGTCAGAAGCGGCCTTCGATACCGCGGGCTCGCTCGGTCTGCGCGCGGCCCTCGAAGCGGCGGGCACCGTCGTACTCGAACGGATCATGGAAGTAACCACGGCCTTCCCAACCGAGTATCTCGGTGAGGTGCTCAACGACCTCAAGAGTCGCCGCGGCAAAGTCGTGTCGACGAATCAGGACAACGGGGCGCTGGTCACGGTGACGGCGTTCATTCCCGAGGATGGCTTGCACCGCTACGGCCTCGACTTTCGAGCCATCACGGCCGGCCGCGGTCGGGTCACGATTCGGTTGCACCACCTGTCCGAGGCGCCCTAATCAGTCTGTTCTGATGGTCTGTCGACACGCGGTACGTCCGGGAGGTTGAGCTTCGTCCACAGACCGTGGTGATGACACCAGCCCCAGTCGCTCGGCGACTCGCCGGGACGTGTCACGAGCACCTGGGTCGCGCCGGTCTTGGCACCGTCGCTCGAGCGAGACGACGTCGGCCAATTCACCATGTAGGGCGATTCGAGGGAGACCCAGGCGACGTTGCCCTTCAAGCATCGCTTCGCCACGTCTTCGTAGTACGCCGTCTGGTCGTCTTCGGAGAAGTAGGCGACGACGTAACTATTGAGAATCACGGTCAGCGCTGACCGATCTCCGAGGTCGATCGCGTCGCCGAGACGTTGCGCCGCCGTGCCGCGCAACACGGTCGTCGCGGGCCACCTCGGACGCGTCGCGATGATGGCGTCCAACCGGTCCATCCGTCGAGGCTCTTCCGGCCAGAGACAGGCCTGGAGCCACAGTCGATCTTCCTCGACCGAGAGGTCCAGTGGCGAGGGATCGATGCCGACGCGTGAGACGACCTCGGGCTGAGGGAGGGAGCGGTCGACGGGCGTCTCGTCGCGACAGACCAACGTCAACGGGTTGTCGTCATCCCTCTCGCGCACTGGGAACTGGTCGAGATGGAGATTGATACCGGCCGACGTGCCCACGTCGACGAGATTGATCGACGAGTGCCCGCGCCGGGCGATCATCGCGATGACGATTTGGAAGACGGCCGAGCGACCGGGCTCGTTCGTCTGCGTGGAGCGATGAAGTTCCGAGCGCACCACCGCCGGTTCGGCGTTCAGCACGCCGACGACGTCGTTCGCGGCAGCCACGTAATCCGTGATCGCTCGGTGGCGAGCGTCCAAGTAGATCGGGGTCAGTACGGGATGTCCGCGTAGGGCGGCGAGGTGCAGTGCGGCGAGGACCAACATCGGGTTCCGCTGTTCGACGCGAACGCCGGCGAGCAGTTCTTGGGCGACGAGATCTTGTTCCAGTGCGATCATGAGTGCCGAGTAGAACGGCAGTCGGTCGTGGTCTTCGCGCGTGAACGAGAAGTGGTAGCGACGTCGCGCGTCCTCCAAGTCCAGGCCCATGGCGTTCACCATACCGACTAGTACTCGCTCGAACTACCGCGAGCGTCGACCAGGACCGCGTTACGGGATCGGCAGTTGCGGAGCCGCCGCCAGCGACATTCCCACGAGGCGAGAGCCCTTCTTCGCAGAACCCGGGTAGATAATTTCCGGTCGAAACGACCGGCCCTTGGCTTCACCCACACGTCCCCCGCGCACTTCGACCCACTCGTCGTTCGTGGACTCGTTGACGACGTGCGCCACGAAGACCCAGTGCTGACGCCGTTCTTTGGCGCCGTCAACGACGACGGCGTCGCCAGCTCGTACGCCGTTCCAACGGGTGCTTCGCACTACGTGGCCGTGACGAGTGACGACCGCGCGTTGTTTCATACCATCAGTTCTACTCGGTCGCTCTTTGGTCACGGGACGTCACAGCGCTGTTCTACCGTGGAGTCATGTCCTTCACCCAAGAGTTACCGCGGTCGCTTTCCCCTTCGCGCCTGTCGGACTTTCAGGTCTGCCCCAAGCGCTACCAGTACGCCTCGATCGAGCGCATCCCCCAGCCCGCGTCCTACGCGACGGCGAAGGGCCGCTTCGCACACTTCGTCTTCGAGCAACTCTTCAACCTCCCCGCCGACGAGCGGTCCATTGAAAAGGCACGTGCGTTCGTGCCGGCCGCCGTCGAAGAGATCCTCACCGCGGAAGTTCGCGTCGATATTGAGATGGATGACGCGATGATGCAACGACTCCTCAAGGAGACCGAAGAGATCATCACCACGTACTTCCAGATGGAGGACCCTTCTACGGTGACGAGTGAGGGCGTCGAACTCCGACTGGGCGTGACCATCAACGGCGCGCCGCTCTTCGGCATCCTGGACCGACTCGACCGCGACGCCGACGGAACGCTCACCATCGTCGACTACAAGACCGGCGCCCTGCCGAATCGCAATTACGACACCCAGACCTTCGCCAACGCCGAACTGTATGCCGCGTTGTGTCAGGTCGGGCTGGGCGAAAAGCCGACCAAGATCCGCCTGATGTACGTCGCCAAGGGCGAGAGCATCGAGCGCAACGTCAGCGACGTCAACGTGCGCGCACGCTCCCAGAGCGCCGCGAACGCGTGGGAGAAGATCAATCGCCACTACAACGACGGTGACTTCCCGGCGACCCCGTCAGTGCGGGCCTGTCGCTTCTGTTCGTATAAGGACCTCTGTCGTGCCGAAGGCGTCGCCGTCCCGGTCTGAGCGGCCGAGGGATTCTCCGATTCGACCCGTAGTGTGGCGAGATGCAATTCGACGTCTCCTTTGACTACCGGTGCCCGTTCGCGAAGAACATCCACTTGCACGTCGTCACGGCACTGCGTGCGGGCGCGGACTTCAACGTGAACTTCGCACCGTGGTCGCTCAGCCAGGGCAGCCGCGCCGACGGCCCCGACGTCTGGAACGACCCCGCCTACGACGCCGATCTGATCTCGCTCGCGACGGCCATCTCGGTGCGCGACCAACAGAGCGAGTACTTCCTCGACGCGCACGAGGCGCTGTTTCGCGCTCGACACGACCGCGCGATCCGACTCGTCAACCTCGACGAGATCAGCAACGTCCTCGCGCCACTCGGGATCGACATGGCCAAAGTCGCCGCCGACGTGGCCTCTCGTCGACCGCACGACGTGATCGCGGCGAGTCACAAGGAGTTCGATCGCTTCGAGGCCTTCGGCGTCCCGACCTTCGTCGTCAACGACGACGCGACGTTCGTGCGCTACATGAGCGAACCAAGCGACAACCCGGGCGAATCGGTCGAGCTGATCACGACGCTGCTCGACATGATGACGAATCGCGCTGACCTGAACGAGTTCAAGCACACGCAACTGCCGCGCTGAGCTGCGTTACATCGACTGGTACGCCAGGAGCGTGTCGTAGGTGGCCTCGCGGTCGTCGGGGTTCCCGGCCATCGCCGCCGAGAACTCCGTGACGCCGGCCGCGGCCAGATCGTTCAGCTTTTCCAGCACCTGCTCGCGGCCGCCGAACAGACCGACGTCGGCCGGACCGTTCGCCCCTTCACGGTCGAGCATCGCGCGATAGCTCGGCAACGTGCCGTAGATCTCGAGGGTCTGATTGACGTTAGTCATCGTGTCCGCGACGTTGCCGGTCACCGAGATCGGGAGGCTGCACACGACGCGCGGCACGGGTCGCCCCGCCGCCGCGGCCGCCGCGTTGATCGTCGGCACGACGTGCGTCGCGAGCGTCTTCACGCCCGTCATCCACGTCAACGTTCCGTCGGTGAGCGTTCCGGCCATCTCGAGCATCTTGGGCGCCAGCGCCGCGACGAGCAGTCCCGGCGTTCGCACCTCACTGGGTCCGAGGGCACCGATCGTCGTGGCGCTCACGCGCTCACCCTTGACACGGACCTTCTCACCGCGCAGCAGTGGCGCCAGGATCTCCAAGTACTCCGCCATGTGATGCGCCGGCCGATCGAAGGGGATCCCCCACATGCCCTCGACGACCGCCTTGTGCGAGAGGCCGATGCCGAGGGAGAGTCGTCCGCCGATCGCCTCTTGCACCGTGCGCGCTTGAGCCGCGAGCATCGTGGGGTGGCGCGTCTGAATCGGGACGACGGCCGTGCCGAGATCGAGGTCCGGGTTTTCACGCCCCACGATCGCGAGCACCGTGAGGGTGTCCGGTCCGAAGATCTGGGACGACCACATACGTGTGAAGCCCCGCGCCCGCAGACCGGCGGCTCGTTCGAGGGTCTTCTCGAGCGCTCCGTCGACGTCCATTCCGATGGCGACGTCCATCAGGACCTCCTCGCTCGACCGATAGCGTTACGGTCGTGTTGATCGAATCCCAACCTACTGGTCCGGTATCGGTGGGGGTGGTGGGAGCCGGCCAGCTGGCGCGAATGATGGGCGAAGCGGCCGAGGGCGCCGGCGTTCTCTTGACCGTCCTCGCGTCCTCACCCGATGATTCGGCCGTCACCACGGCCGACAAGGTGATCCTCGGATCGCCGGACGACGTGAGTTCACTCGATGCACTGAGTTCCCAGGTCGATGTCTTGACGTTCGACCACGAACTCGTCGACCTCGATCAGATCTCAGTGCTCGAGGCACGCGGCGTCGTGGTGCGTCCGTGCGCGCGCGCCCTTCGATACGCCGTCGACAAGGGACACCAGCGACGGGCCTTTGACGCTGCCGGTATTCCCGTGCCGCGCTTCATCGTCGTCACGTCCAAGAACGATCCCATGTTGAAGGGCTTCCTCGATAGCGTCGGTCCACCGGTGCTCAAGGCCGCGCGCGGCGGCTACGACGGGCGCGGCGTACTCTTCCCGCAGAGTCGCGTGGAAACTCTCGCGATGATCGACGAACTCTCGCGCTCGACGTCGGTCGTCGTCGAAGAACGACTCAACCTCCGCAGCGAGATGGCGCTCGTCGTCGTTCGCGGTGTTCAGGGCTTCGCCAGTTATCCCCTGGTGTCGACGGTTCAGTCCAAGGGCATGTGCGTTGAGGTGCGCTACCCCGCCGACGTCGACGCTGCGACCCAACACGAGGCCCACCGACTGGGTCGAAAGATCGCCGACCTGGTCGGCGCCGTGGGCGTGATCGCCATTGAGTTCTTCGCGAGTGACCGGGGACTGTTCGTCAACGAGATCGCGCTGCGCCCGCACAACACGGGACACTGGACGATCGAGGGCGCGCGCACGAGTCAGTTCACGAATCATCTCCTGGCCGTGAGTGGTCGTGCCCTGGGCTCCACCGAGGCCATCGTGACCTCGGCGGTGATGGTCAACGTCGTCGGCGCCGACGAACCCGGCTCGATCGAGCGCGCGAGGGACGTACCTGGCGCGCACGTCCACGACTACGGCAAGTCGTGGCGTCCGGGTCGAAAACTCGGACACGTCACCGTCGTGGGCGACGACGCGACCGCGGCGCACGTGACAGCATGGGAGAGCGCGCGCGCGTACGGCACGGGGACACGGGAGACATAGTGCAGGCAGTCGTCGGGATCGTCATGGGCAGTTCCTCGGACCTAGAGGTCATGAAAGGCGCCGAGACCATCCTCGACCGATTCGCTATCGCCAGTGAGATGCACGTCGTCTCGGCCCATCGAACGCCCGAAGCCATGATCGACTACGGCCTCGAGGCCCGCTCGCGCGGCCTCAAGGTCCTCATCGCCGGCGCCGGCGGTGCGGCGCACCTACCGGGCATGCTGGCCGCGGTTACGACGCTTCCGGTCATCGGCGTGCCCGTCGCCCTCGCCCAACTCGACGGTTTGGATTCGCTCCTCTCCATCGCCCAGATGCCGCGCGGCGTGCCGGTCGCGACGACGGCGATCAACGGCGCGACGAACGCCGGACTGCTCGCCGCGCGCATCCTCTCGCTCGGTGACGACGCGTTGGCGAACGCGCTCGAAGAGTACCGTCAGGAGTTGGCGTCGCAGGCCAGCGCACAGGACCGCGAACTCCCAAGAAGTTAACGAGTTTCTTAGAAATCGCTCGGGCCACTTCGTTCGCGGTGTGCCCGAGTTGCCCCCTAGTGTGGACTCGTAACTAAGGAGGCCCCCATGGGTATCATGAAGCGCGTCAGCACCATCTTTCAGGCCAAGGCGAACTCGGCGCTGAACAAGGCTGAGGACCCCCGCCAGACGCTCGATCTCTCGTACGAACAGCAGCTCGACAACCTCACCAAGGTCAAGCGCGCCGTCGCCGACGTCGCCACCGCGCGCAAGCGCGTCGAGATCCAGGCCGAGCAACTGAAAACCCAGGGCGACAAGTTGGCCGAGCAGGCCAAGGCCGCCCTCGCCCAGAACAACGAGCCCCTCGCGCGTGAGGCCCTCGCGCGCCGCCAGGCGATCACCGTGCAATTGGCCGATCTCGAGACCCAGCACGCCACCATCGTCGACCAGGAACAGAAGTTGACCGACACCGCCCAACGCCTCCAGGTCGAGGTCGAGGCCTTTCGCACCAAGAAAGAGACGATCAAAGCGACGTACACCGCCGCTGAGGCATCGGCGCACATCTCAGAATCCGTCAGTGGCATCTCCACGTCGATGGGCGACGCCGGCGCCGCGATGCAACGCGCACAAGACAAGGTCGCTGAAATGCAGGCGCGCAGCGGCGCGCTTGACGAACTCCTCGCCTCCGGCGCACTCACCGACCTCTCGAGCACCAACGACGACATCCAGGCCCAGCTCGACAAGGCGCAGGGTACATCGGACATCGACGCTCAGATCGCGGCGCTGAAGGCACAGGTCGGCAGCGCCACGGCGTCAGAACTCCCGGCCGGCGACGCTGCCGC
>Ga0208480_1000608_pt1 | contig 13515 bp, 18 predicted proteins | sample NGESurshal092012_4_FD_184485 | JGI IMG/M metagenome (GOLD analysis project Ga0208480, IMG submission 184485) | Arctic peat soil microbial communities from Barrow, Alaska - NGEE Surface sample F53-1 shallow-092012 (SPAdes) | ecosystem: Environmental > Terrestrial > Soil > Wetlands > Peat ... | reverse complement strand
CTTTATCGAAGCGGTTCTCGGCGATGCCATCTTGCCGATGCTCGAGAAGACCGAACCACCATAATGGGCGCAGGATCGTGGCATCCATCGCATACGTCGCCATGTCCCATGGCGTGTCCAATATGCTGTCGATCGGAATCGTGCACATGCGCGTCAAGCCCTCGCGCGATTCCCAATCTTTCGCGGCAATCGACAAGGACCAGAGAACAATGCAGACATCGCGCTGCGGCCAACCGTGATTCGCGCCCCGGCTGAGAAACTCCAGAGCCACATGCCAGAACGCGAGGCGAAACAGGATAGCCTGGAGCGCGCCTTGGCGAGGCCCCTCCAGCATACTACGACCTATCGTCGTGGCTTTAAGATGGTCTTTGTGTTTGCGGAAAAGCTTGGCGGTTTCCGCGAGATGCCTAACAAAGTATAGAGGAAGGAAGTCCGGTTCGTTGATTACCTTGTGAAGCCGAAACGCATTGGCTTTGTCGAACCCCGGCCATGCGAAGAGATCGATCATTTTCGCAACGACCTCCCTGCTAAGGTTCCTCGTCGCCGTCATCTTCAAACCTGGGCCAACCGCGGCCGAACGCAACAAGACCAGCGTATTCCTCGCAATGGCCGATTGCTGGATCTCCTCATATGTGAGGTCGGTAGCAAGGCGGATCGGACCAGTCAGCGGTGATGGCGGACGGCTTAGAGAGGCAAAGCTGGTTTCGTTCAGCAGGGTCCAAACAGGCTCGATGCCGCCAAGCCAATGTTTGGCCGATGGGTCCTGCAGGATAGCGAGAGTTACCACCGCGGCGTCCTCACCGAATTGATTCGCGGACTGCGCTTGATTTGGCGCCGAGCCATTCGTCTAACTTCGACCAACGTCGCCGGCCCGAAACGTTTTTCACAGCAATGGCGACGGCCTTCTTTTGGCCAACAAGCACAACAAGGCGCTTCCCGCGAGTGACGCCGGTGTAGAGCAAATTGCGCTGAAGCATCGTGTAGTGTTGGGTCATTACCGGAATGACGACAGCGGGATATTCCGACCCCTGACTTTTATGGATCGTCGCGGCATAGGCTGGCACCAACGTGTCGAGTTCGCCAAATCCGTATGTGACGGTGCGCCCGTCAAAACTTGCCGTCAGCTCGCCGTCGTCGGGATCGACATCGTCGATATAGCCGATATCACCGTTATAGACTTCCTTGTCGTAATCGTTCTCGATCTGCATGACCTTGTCGCCCGGTGCAAAGGTCCACCCGAACCTCTCGACTTTGCGTTCGCCAGCCGGGTTCAGCGCCTTCTGTAGCTCGATGTTGAGCGAGCGGGCACCGACACCGCCGCGATTCATCGGACACAGCACTTGGATGTCGCGGATTGGATCAAGACCGAAGCGCTGCGGTATGCGCGTCTTCACAAGGTCGACGATTCTCGGAACGGCGCTCTCGGGATCGTCCGCTTGCACAAAATAGAAATCACGCTCGCCCTCCGGCTTGGAGAGATCGGGGATGGAGCCGCGGTTGATCTGGTGCGCGCTGGTGATGATCTTGCTCTCCGCCGCCTGCCGAAATACCTCGGTCAGGCGCACCACCGGCACGCTGCCTGATGTGATGATATCGGCGAGAACCTGACCAGGTCCCACGGAGGGCAATTGATCGATGTCGCCGACAATTAGAAGGGCCGCATTATCAGGGAGCGCCTTCATCAGCGCCTGCATAAGCATGACATCGACCATGGAAGTCTCATCGATGACGAGCAGATCGCAGTCGAGCGGGTTGTCGGTGCCGCGTTTAAAGCCGCCTATCTTGGGGTTGACCTCAAGCAGCCGATGAATCGTCTTGGCCTCGAAACCGGTGGCCTCGGTCATTCGCTTGGCGGCGCGGCCGGTCGGCGCGCAGAGAAGAAGATTTGTGCCCTTCGCCGCCAAGATGCGCAGAATCGAATTGACGATGGTCGTCTTACCGACACCTGGCCCACCGGTAATGACGAGGACTTTGGAAATCAGGGCCAACCTGATAGCGGTGACCTGACTTTCCGCCAGCGATAAGCCGGTCTTCTTCTCGGTCCAAGGCAACGCCTTCTCCGGATCGATGTAAGGCCAGGGTAACTTTCCATTGATCAGGCGCTGCAGCCGCTCGGCGATAATCTGTTCGGCCCGGTACAGCCCGCCCAGGAAGATGCACGGTATCTCTTGGACCTTATCAGCGATCACCGTGCCATCGGCCAGTTCGAGATTGAGTGCCGTCAAAACCAGTTCTTTGTCGACCTCCAGCAATTTTACGGCGAGCGGCGCCAACTCCTCGGTGGGCAATCCGCAATGGCCCTCGTCCATCGCTTCGGTCAGCGCGTAGGAAATCCCGGCGCGCACCCGGATCATGGCGGTCTTTTCGATGCCCAGTTTCATGGCGATGGCGTCAGCGGTCTTGAAGCCAATGCCGCGGATATCACTCGCCAGGCGATACGGGTTCTCGGTCATGACCTGAATCGCGTCGGAGCCGTAGGTCTTGAAAATCCGCACCGCCCGCGCTGTCCCGACGCCATGACTATGCAGAAAGACCATGATCTCGCGGATGATCTTCTGTTCGGCCCAGCCGTCGGTGATTCGCCTGGCGCGAACTTGGCCAATGCCTGTCACCTCACGTAGCCGGTTCGGCTCGGCTTCGATAATATCGAAGACCTTCTCGCCGAACGCCTTGATCAGTTTCTTGGCATAGACCGGCCCAATGCCGCGGATCATCCCCGAGCCGAGATATTTCTCGATGCCGTCAACCGATGTTGGCGCCGATGTGCGCATAAAGCGTGTCTTGAACTGCTGACCATGGGTGCGATCGTTGGTCCATTCACCAGACGCGGTGACCCACTCGCCAGCCGTGATCACCGCAGCATGGCCGACGACGGTGATCAGTTCGCGATGGCCCCTGGCCTTAATGCGAAGGACGCAGAAGCCATTCTCAGCGTTGTGGTAAGTCACGCGCTCAACCAGGCCGGCCAGCACCTCTTGCGTTGACGATTCTGACTGTGGGTTCGGCGATTTATTCACGAGATCTAAGTTCCGGGTCGTGTTTGCGTACTATATCCTCCTCGCCGCCCAGATCACGCGACCGACGATATGCACCTCTTCGGCATCGCGTTCGTAGTTATGAAATGATCCGCACCGGCCGCCGTGATCCTGACGAAGTCTATGATCTTTATTGTGTCGTAACACCCGCGGTGCGGTCGTGGGACATGTGGTTATCCGTTCGATGATTGCCGCGTCACTTTTGGAGATACAAGTCAATTCACCGAGGTGGGGGACCTGTCCCGTGGCCAGGAATCGGCAGATATTCTGCGACAGGAAGACGACCCTCCTGGCGGCAGACATGCGAAAGCGCGGGACTTGATGCATGGCCATGACTCGCTCTGTGTATTGGTCTAAGTTCGACGCTGAGAAATGCGAAGGGCTAGCTTATGAGAATGTTTTTTGTTTCGGTTATGTTGGTTACGCTCGCGGGCGCCGCAAACGCCCAGATATTCACACCGCAATATGATGGCCCGGACAAAGGGTATCTGGTTATCTCCATCGGGGGCGCGCGTAGCGCCCGCGAAATGACGTTCGCGCCCATCGTGCTATTCTATCGCAAGCTCGACGGCAGCCGACATGGCTCGGTGCGCTATGCGCGTCTCGACTGGATGAACCCGATGACCCAGCGCCCCGACTATCAGGATTCAGATGAAGCAGGCGTGGTAGTGGTGCGCTCGCTGGAGCCGGGCAGCTACGAATTCCACAGCTTTCTGGGCCATCGACCGGGCCAGAATTACGACGCTCATTTTTCTATCCCCTTCACTGTCCGTGCAGGTCAGATTACCTATGCTGGCGACTACTGCTTCGTGGAGGAACACGGCAGCGGAGCGCTGGAAATTACACGCGTCAAAGAGAGCTTCTTCGTCGTGCGCGACAGGAGCCGCCGCGACCTGCCCCTCGCGCGGCTGAAGGAAGAACACCCGGTGGGCCCAGTCAATATCGAGATTCCGGACCTGACGATGGCGCGAAGTGCCTTGTTCCGTCCGGATCAGCAAGCAGCCTTGGCCCCGCGTTGAGCAGGCAGATGGCCGAACCGTGCGCACAAGCCAACAGCATTGTGTCGAGATCACTGAATAGGCACCCACGACGAGCAGGTCTGTGGATTGGCTTTTCCGTCGATGTCCTGTTCCAGCAGGGAAGATGATCACGTCACCGGCGCGCACTTGCAGGATTCGGCCAGAGCGTCCGCCAAATTGTACGCGCGCGCGTCCGCGCGCAATCTCCAGGACCTCATGTGTCTTGGTGTGGAAATGCAAAAAATCATAGAGGCCGTTGCGCCAAGAGTCTTTCCAACCGTTGGCGGCGAACAGTTCCTCGAAGATCGCGGCGGGATTGAACGCAGGCTCCAGAACCACCGGAGAGCGGTAGAACACGAGCGGAAAGTGGGGATTGTTCGGGGTCGCGCCATCGTCGGCGAATTTGTAGGCGTGCGCCTTGCGTTTGCCACGGAAACCAGCCGATGCCTTGCAAGCGAAGCGCTGTTTTATCGTCCCAAGGAAAAAACCGGTGAGGTTTGGGCGAGCCATGAACTCGGCAGTCGTTCATCGCCCGCCGAAATACAGAGGCTGATGAATGATTTGATCGGTGCCACGCAAACAATGTCGGTCGCCGTTACTGGCACAACGGCGTGTGGATCCGTTTCTAACGGTCTGCAGGACTACTCGAACCGGCGGCAGCAGCAATGCTTCCTCCGGTTTGCTATGGCATCCTCGCGACCCAGACCCTTCCACAGATAACCGCCATAGCGTGGAACTCTCGAAGAGCAGTAGCGTTGTCGAACCACATACAAGGGAGTTCCGCAATGGATAAGGATCGCATTAAAGGTTCCGCCCAGCAGGCGAAGGGCGCGGTTAAAGAAGGCATCGGCAAGCTGACTGGCGACGCTAAATTGAAGGCGGAAGGCGCGCTCGATAAAGCCGCCGGCAAAGCGCAGAACGCCGTGGGCGGTGTGAAGGATGCCGTTCGAGCTGCCGCCAAGAAACGATAAGGTGGCATTAAATTCCGGAAGCGAGATCCGACGGAAGTCGGGTCTCGTCGATATAGCTCCTGCCGATCGAATGATGCATCGCGGTTGAGTTCGACCGCTCCCAACCACTGCATATATGAGTTTATCACCGACGCATAGTTTTTCCGATCAGGCATTTGATGTCTGACGGAAACAGCATGAAGGCCCTGCGCATTCTCCGACTTTCAAAAAATCCAAAAAATGAAGCGAGGTCCGCTTCCGGGCCTCGCTCATTCTACGTCAATGGAATCAGGACTCCGTCAGTTGCCAGCGGTCTTGATCATTTCCGCCCGGTTCGCGAGCCTGCTGACGACAGGATTGCCGAGGTGATCGATGGCGTTGTTCTCTGCCTCGTTATAGCACTTCACGAAAAGAGGATGCCCCGTCAGGTTCCGGTTATCGGGCTCCGGCCCACACGCCACGCGCGCCGCCGCTTCGATGCGACCGATCAACATGCTCGCACCTTCTTCCTTCGAGACGTTGAGGTCGCTGAAATTCACAGCTACCGAAACGGTTTGGCGCGAATCCGCAGCGTTCGACGGCATTGCGCCCAAAAGCGCAAAAGCCGAGGCGAGCAGGTAGGCAGACGAACGATTCATTACAGCCTCTCCAAAATTTGAATCACAATCTTCAACGGGCGACCTTATGGCGCACAATATAATTGCAGTCGTCCCCCAAAAGGGTGATAGAAGGCATATATTGCATCTGATATTTCGCCCTCGCGAATAATACTGTCATGAATACTTCACGGGGGGCTTTCTCTCTCATCAATTCTGGAACGATTTACTAGATCAATCTTGCACAAGGCGGCTGGTTTTTTCCTCACAGATTCAATTGTTGGGGCATGTTCGTAGCTGGCTTGGGGAGTGCTGTCTGGGGGCTCAGACGTGTTCGCGGTTTTTATGATCGATGAAGCTGGAAAAGTCGCTGCGATGACAACCGCAGCCGAGCACATGATGCGTGCGGGAGATTTGCTGAATTTGAAGAATGGCCGGATCGAGGGGACAACAAAACCCGAAAGCCGGAAGATTCACGAGGCTATTGCATCTCATCTTCTCTCCAGCGAAGTTCCAGCCCACTCAAAGTCTTTCACGCTGAGGGGTAATCACGGCAGCTTCGCCACGGTTCGCATCACCTCGTTGCGGGGTGGTCGGTGCAAGTGTGGCAACATGCTCGTCGGATTCCTGTTCATTGAACAGCATATTGCGTCGTCCAAATCGCTAGATCGTCTGACAGCTAAAGAAGCGGAAGTAGCCGCAGCGCTTCTCACCGGCGCGCGCGCGCCGGAGATTGCCCGTCAGCGCAGGGTTTCAAAAGAAACGGTGCGATCACAGATCAAAGCGGTCTATCGGAAATTCGGCGTCAAAGGTCAGGTCGCATTCATTTCGGCGCTGCGGTCAGTACCGGCCAATGCCGAGATCGCGCGCTAATCGAATTCGAGATACCCACGCGATGAGAGACGGCTCGGTTCAAGAGCATACGAAGATCATGCTTCAACGCAGCTAAAAACGCTTCATTTGAGATTCAATTATTTTACCGCCTAGAACCCGGGAATCGGGCCGGAGATGGCGAGCCGAACACGCCGCGGGCGACCGCCTGCTCGCCTTGCTGGCGCGCGATGAACTTGACCTCGGGATCAGAGATGCAGGCCAGAATCATATCCCCGTCGATCCCCAGGGCGGCCGCGCTTAAATGAACCAGTTTACGCCATTGCGCGTTGGATGAATGAGATGAGAAAGCGATTCAAAGTCGGCGACCACGTCACCTGGAATTCCGAGGCCGGGCATGTCCGCGGCAGGATTATCAAGGTCCATTCAAAGGACGTGGATTACAAGGGGTACACGCATCACGCCAGCGAGGACGAGCCTCAATACGAAATCAAAAGCGATAAGACAGACCATATCGCCATGCACAAGGGATCGGCCCTGAAGAAGCTCAGCGCAAAGTGAGCCGTTATAGCTTCAGCGCCTGAATGACATTCCGAAGATCAAGCACCAGCTCCTCTTCGAACCAAGGGTTTTTAACCAGCCATGGCTGATTGCGCGGCGACGGATGCGCCAGCGGAAGATAGCCCAGCGGCAAATATTCCTTCCATGCCTTCACGGTATCGCCGAGCGTATCCTTACGGCGATCGCGCAGATAATAAGCCTGCGCATGGTGTCCTATGAGCAAGGTCAGCGCGATGTCCGGTAAATAGGCATCGAGCTGTTCATGCCAGCGGGGCGCGCATTCCGGACGGGGCGGGTTATCGCCGGACGCGGCTTTGCCCGGATAGCAAAAGCCCATCGGGATAATCGCGACCTTGCGCGAATCGTAAAATTGCCCCGGCGTCAGACCCAGCCAGTTGCGCAGCCGGTCGCCCGACGGATCGTTCCAGGGAATGCCGGTTTCATGCACCTTGCGACCGGGCGCCTGACCGACAATGCGCAGCCGCGCCGATCTATGCGCCTGCACGACCGGACGAGGACCGCATGGCAGGACGTCCGCACAATGGTTGCACGCGCGGATATCGCTAAGCAGTTGCGGCAGCGTTTTGCGCATTGTCTCCGGGGTAAAACAGCGTGACTTACAACAGTAATGTAGATTGTTCCGGCGGATAGGTAATGTGCGTTCCCTCCACATGCGCGAACGGCGTCAGCTTGTGCAGGCGGTAACTGGCCTGCGATAAAATCTCGACCGCCGGGATGCCGCGCACACCGAGCGCATCGGCCACCAGAGAACGATGGCACCGCCACGGCACCGCTTCCGCGCATATGATGGCAGTACGTTTCTGGCGGCTCATGTGAATGAGCGTTTCGAGCCCCTCCGCGAACGCTTCGGTCTGCATGTAATCGGCGTAGCCGCGAAAACTTGTGTTGCGCCAGCCGGTGTTGGATGAGTCCTTGCGCGCGTGGCGCAAACCGCCGAGCGCGGGCAAGGAAACATATTCGATATTCTCCGGCTTCAGCGCACCGCCAAGCGCATCGCCGTTGAATTGCGGGTTATGACGCGAACGCGGCACCGTGCGAATGTCCGCGAGACGTGCAATGCCGTAGGTGTGCAGCAGGGAGATGAATTGTTCTATAGGCAAGGTCGAATGCCCGACTGTGAAAATAGCCCCTTCGGGCCATTGTGCTTCCTGCGGCGGAGGTAGTTTGCTCATGACGCGGACCGCCGCGTCAGCAGCATCGGGCCATAGACCAGCTCGAACAGGCCAAACGCCGCAATCCAGCATGCGCCTGCAACGAGAAGCAGGATCGTCATGAATTCCGTGTGCCAGGAGGCGCAGACGCGGATGATGGCGGCGGCGTTGATAAGAATAAAGACGGCAACCGTCGCCCGATTGGCCATCACTTCACGCCCGGTATGCCCGAGCGTAACACGCGGCATTACCGCGAGGATCATGACGGCAGTCGCGCCGGCTGTCAGCGCGTGGATCGCCGAGGCGACCGGAACGCCGATGTTGAAGATGGACAGTCCGAGCAAAGCCGTGCCGGCAACCACCCAGCCATAGCCGATATGCAGGATGAAAAGCAGCGGCTCCGGCCAGCTCGCGACGCCCGCCCAGCGACCGAGCCGCACAGCATTGAGCAGGGCGGCGGCGATCAGGAGTGCGCCGGTCATGCGATGGTCGGGAAGAAACGCCCACAGGATGAGCGCGGCGGCAAGCAAAGCCACGGCAGCGGTATCCAGCATGTCCTGAGGTGAGGGAAGACGAGGACTCTTGCGCTTGAACAGCCAGTTGCGCGTGAAGCTCGGAATGATCCGCCCGCCAATGACCGAGATCAGCACGATGGGAGCACCGACGGCGAGCCGCCAGCCGAGCCCGGCGGGCACGGCGAACCCGAGCGATTCGAAGTGCATCAGCAGGTCGGCGATGATGAAGAGCGTGAGGGGTGCGGTCATCGGCAGGTTGCGCCAGTTGCGCCCGGCGATGATTTCACGGGCGGCAACGGCGAGCAGCGCAGTGGGAAACGCCAGATCGGCAAGAACCGCCAGCCACGCGGGAAGGTCCGCCGAAATCAGGCAGGCAAGACGCCCGAGCAGCCAGAGTCCAGTGAGCGCGGCGAGGCGAAGCCCTCGCACCGGCAGTCGGCCGGTCCAGTTCGGAATGGCGGTCAACAGGAAGCCGGCCACCGCCGCCATCACGAAGCCGAACAGCATTTCGTGGATATGCCACGCCAGCGGGTCGAACCGCGTCGGCAATTGCACATATCCGAAGAACATCGCAAGCCACAACGCGAGCGCGATAACCGCCCAGCTTCCAGCGGCGAGAAACATCGGGCGGAAAGCGTAGTCCAGCAACGCAGGCAGTCGCGCACGGCGCAGGCGGTCTTCTTCGCTTACAGCACTCATGTTTTTCTCCGCGTCTTGCCGGTGGTCTTGACCGGCGCGCTGCCCGCGCGCGGTTTGGCGCGCAGCAGTTCGTGCACGACGACCGCATTATTGCGCAGTTCGTCATGCGCCGCGAACAGCAACGTGATCGGCCCCTTGCGCGCGAAGTCACGGAGTTCCGTGAGAGTTTCCGGTTGTTGGACGAGTTCCGCTTTATACCGCTTGCGGAATTCCTCCCAGCGCTCGGGCTTGTGGCCAAACCATTGGCGGAGCGTGGTGCTCGGCGCCAGCGCCTTGCACCAATAATCGATCGCCGCTTCTTCCTTGCTCAGACCTCGCGGCCACAGGCGATCGACGAGGATACGAGTCCCGTCGCTCCGCGAGGTGGGTTCGTAGACCCGCTTGAGCTTAATCTTCGAGGATCTTGACGGCTGCCTCATAGCGGCCTCGGCTGCGGGATAAGGAGCGCTGTGAGTTTCCGACGCGGCGTGACGAGGTCGGCGAGAGTGTAGCGTTCGAGCGCGGCGATGAACGCATCGCGCGCATCGGCCAAAGCGTCCTTGAGAACGCAGGCAGGTTCGATTGAGCATGCACTGGACTCTGCGAAACACGGCACCAGGTCAAAATCCGGTTCCGCCCGGCGGACGACCTCGCCGATATTAATGTCACCGGGTCTTTTGAGGAGGCGGATTCCCCCGTTCCGGCCGCGCACGGTTTCGATATAGCCGGCGACCCCGAGCTTGTGGACGACCTTCGTCAGGTGGTTCTCGGAGATGCCATAACTGTCGGCGATCTCCGCTATCGTTGTAAGGTCGCGAGGCCGAACGGCAAGCCGTATCAAAACCCGCAGCGTGTAGTCGGTGTAGGTGGTAAGCCGCATCGCTATTTTCCTAAACGCAGGCCGTGAAGCAGAGACGAGGCCGATCCGCATCGGCCGGGCTGCGGATGACAAAGCACGGTGCCTAAAAACACCTGAGTGCCGCAGCAAAAAGGTGTAATAGATATACATCTTTTAGCAGTCGCTCCAAGGGCAGGGCGAATGAATTTGAACCGAGGACCGGAATACATGAGACCAGGAGTCGGCGATCGGGCGCTTACGGAGTGTTCTCATGCCGATGAATGCTGAAGCGTTCCATCCCGTTCCGAAGACCCGGTCAGCAATGTCCTCAGATGGATATTGCTGGCGGTTGCGATCCTTGCGGCGGAGTAGCGCGGCTTGGGCGACGTGCCGACCGCCGAAGGGAAAGGAACTCAAAAGGACGGCGAAAGCTTGGTTGCGGGGTCTTGTTGGATGATCGAGCAAAGATACGGAAAAAAGAAAAGATGATTATCAAATCCTCGGATCAACTACCCAGCGTCACTTTGCTGAAGCGATTTCCCGTGCCGCGAAATTTCGGCGTAGTGCCTTCGTCGCGGATTGAACGCGGCAAGACTTGGCCGGCACCCGCTGGCGCGACGCGCGTCAAGAAATTCGAGATTTATCGTTATGACCCGGATTCGGGAAAGAATCCCTGCCTCGACACCTTCGAAATCGATCTCGACATCTGCGGACCGATGGTCCTCGATGCGCTGATCAAGATCAAGAACGAGATCGATTCCACTCTGACCTTCCGCCGGTCCTGCCGCGAAGGTATCTGCGGCTCATGTTCGATGAATATCGACGGCACGAATTGGCTGGCCTGCACGCGGTTTATTAGGGACACGGCGCAGCCCACAACGATCTATCCGCTCAACCATCTAAGAGTCGTCAAGGATCTAGTCCCCGACCTCACACATCTTTATGCGCAGTACGCGTTGATCGAGCCTTGGCTTAAGACGACATCACCCGATCCCGAGCGGGAGCGTCTTCAATCGCCCGAAGACGCCGAGAAGGTCAACGGCGAAGACGGCAAGGGGCCGGCCGCGTGCATCCTTTGCTTCAGCTGCACGTCAGGATGTCCGAGTCACTGGTGGAACGGCAATCGCTTTCTCGGTCCTGCCGTGCTTCTGCAAGCCTGGCGCTGGCTTGCCGACAGCCGCGACGAAGCGACCGGCGAACGCCTCGATAATCTTGAAGACCCATTTCGGCTCTATCGCTGCCACACAATCCTCAACTGTACGCGCACCTGCCCGAAGGGACTGAATCCCGGCAAGGCGATTGCCTCGATCAAGAAAATGATCGCCGAGCGCAGGAGTTGAATCCGATGGCTAGAAACGATCGACCTCTCTCTCCCGACCTTCAGATTTACAGGCCCCAGCTTACCTCGGTGCTCTCAATCACGCATCGCCTGACAGGCATCGCGCTCAGCATCGGTTCTCCCTTGCTGGTTTGCTGGCTCATTGCAGCGGCGGCGGGACCGTCCGCCTACGCAACGCTCCATGGCTTTCTTGCCTCTTGGCTGGGGCTTCTCCTGCTGCTGGGATGGACATTCTCCCTCTTTTTTCACCTCTGCAACGGCATTCGGCATCTCTTTTGGGACGCGGGCTACGGCTTCGATCTCCAGACGATCTACGCATCCGGCTGGGCGGTGGTGGCCATCAGTATCGGCCTCACGCTGTCCGCCTGGATCATCAGCTTTGGTATGGAGGGATAGACCCATGGCGCACAAAGAGACGCGATCGCCGTTTGACCGGACGCAAGGACTCGGCTCAGCGCGGGAAGGCGTTGGGCATTGGCGGATGCAGCGCGTGACGGCGCTGGCACTGATCCTGCTGACACTGTGGTTCGCCGCCTCGTTGATCGCGCGCGCCAGAAGCGACTATGGCGCTTTCATCCAATGGCTCGACACGTCGCTTACCAGTGTCCTGATGGTGCTGTTGCTGATCGCACTCTTCTATCACATGGCGCTTGGTCTTCAGGTGGTGGTTGAGGATTACGTTCATGCCGATCATATCAAAATGCCGACTGTGGTTGTGATCCACCTCGGATGTTTTGCGTTGGCCGCCGCCGGTATCATCGCCACATTACGCATCGCCTTCGGCAGGTAAGCATGAGCCAGCGATCGATAGGAGGAATAGCAAATATGATACGCGTCGAGAAAATTGTGCCTGTCGCGCGGGAGCGTCTTGTTACGGTCAGGGACGACGCTCCGCTTGTGGAGGCCGCCAAGTTACTCGATGGCCGAGACATCAATCTCGTCGTTGTTTGCGACAATGGGGGCGCCATGGTTGGTATCGTTACCAGAACAAATGTTGTTCGCCAGATGGCTCTTTGCCAAGGCTGTGGTTGCACCGCCGCCGCTGGAACGGTGATGACCAAGGACGTAACCTCCTGCCGCCCCGACGACCTGCTGCATGATATCTGGTCGCTCATGAAAGAGCGGAAGCTTGTGCACGTCCCTATCGTTGGCGACGATCTCAAACCGTTAGGCGTGATCAACGCGCGGGATGCTCTTCTCGTTCTTCTGGAAGGATCGGAGTACGAGGAGGGGCTTCTGCGTGATTACGTCATGGGTATTGGATATCGGTGAGGTGATGCATGACAGGCAATGAATCAAAGGCTTCGACTAAAGACAACCCGCTAGTCCGCGCCTTGAGCCGGTGGGAGTGGGACGGCGGTAGGAGCATCGAGCCAGATTGGGAAAAGCGCACCGCCCTGATCCAGGAAGAAGAGCACATTCTGCACTGTCTGGGGGCTGCCGTGATTATGCGCTGGAATAATCTGCCCATGGAGGTTCAGCGCGAGCTGTTCGCGAGCGCTGCTTCGCTCAGCGACCCACTCCCCACAGCTGAACTGAAAGAGCACATTGCGCGCTTTCTTCATAGCCACAAGAATGTTTAACGCCTGATCGGTTCAGGCTGGCGATGCGGTGTGGTTGCCGCCATCATCGTCACACATTGAGACAATCTCATCTCGCCCATTACTGCGCGATATACGGAAGGCTGCGCTGTGCGCCACTATCGTTGTTACTTTATCGAGACGGATGGTGTTCCGGCGAATTAAAGGCGTCTTCGACGCGGGCATCCTCAGGCTCATTGGTTTCCGAGTTGTTGCCCAAGAATTTCCCATTGCGTCGATAGACCGCTTTCGCTTCGGCGTCGTTGAATGCGGCCACTACTTCTCAGGCACTCTCTGATCTCACGTCGACCCTTCAATATTGTCTATCTACCGACCTCTACTGGCCAACAGCGCCAAGGCGCGTGCGCATACCTCGTCGACGGTGAAGCCATATTCCTGAA
>Ga0208480_1000607_pt1 | contig 13515 bp, 11 predicted proteins | sample NGESurshal092012_4_FD_184485 | JGI IMG/M metagenome (GOLD analysis project Ga0208480, IMG submission 184485) | Arctic peat soil microbial communities from Barrow, Alaska - NGEE Surface sample F53-1 shallow-092012 (SPAdes) | ecosystem: Environmental > Terrestrial > Soil > Wetlands > Peat ... | reverse complement strand
CCCGCCACACTAGGCGGGCCTCGAGCGCGCCAGAGCCCGGGCTGATCGACGAGGCGGTCGCGCGTATCCTCGACGTCCTCAAGGCGGACAGTCCGCTGACCGTCAAATCGATCCGAAGGGATGTCCAGGATCGCATGAGCGATCACGCCGGGGTGCTTTGCAACGCAGCCGACGTGAAACAGGCGTTGGCCGGGGCGCGCGCGCTAAACGAGAGCATTCGCCAGCAAGGCATCGCCTGTTCCGGCGCGCCCGAAGCCCTGAAGGCGCTCCAGTGGCGGCAGACCGCGCTCCTGTCGGAAGCGGTGCTCACGGCGCTCGCGTTCTACATCGCGCGTGGCGGAGGCAGCCGCGGAGCGAGGGCGGTTTGTGCGCCCATGGGCGATCGCGTGCCCGAAGCTCGCATCGGCGTGCTTGATGACGCCCGTTTCGTGTCCGAGCGAGCCGAGGACCGGGCGGGGCAAATTCATGTGCGGTTCGACGCTGGGGTCTTCGTCTGCGAGACGCGTCCGATCCGACGTTTGATCCGTGGCGACAGCCCGTTCTTCGAACGCGACTGGCCCGATTTTCTGACCGGCGCCATTCATAATCCCGTTCACTTGCCAACGCGATAGGCGGTCGCTACGCGGAGGTCGCTCATACCGCCGACTTCCCTCACGGGACCGCAGTCGCCGCCGCATTGACGATCCCGTTGGAGTCGGATCATTATCGTTCTCGTGATTTGGAGGATTCCTTGAGGGTCGGCGTACACAAGCTGCCAATGAATAGCCCCAACGACGTTTCCGCTTTGGAGCGTCTCATGGACGACGGTCAGGTCAATCCCGCCGAGATTGTCGCGCTGATTGGCAAGACGGAAGGGAACGGGGGCGCCAACGACTTCACGCGCGGCTTCGCCACGCTTTCCTATTCGATGGCGCTCGCGAAGCGCCTCGGTGTTTCGCCGGAGGAGGTTGTGAAACGCGTCGCCTTCGTCTGGTCGGGCGGCACGGAAGGCGTGCTCAGCCCTCACGCGACCCTATTCACGCGCAAAGCTTCCGAAAGGGCCGCCGGCAAACGGCTTGCCTTCGGCTTGGGCGTGACACGCGATTTTGCGCCAGAGGAAGTCGGGACTTTGACGGAGGTTCGAGAAGTCGCTGCAGCCGTCAGGCGCGCGCAGGACGAGGCCGGCATCCTGGACCGAAAGGACGTGCACTACGTGCAGGTCAAGGGACCGCTGCTCACGCCCGCTGCGATCGCCGACGCGGATCGACGCCGCGTCAAACTCGTCACGCGCGATCCCAACGGCTCGAAGGCGTTCGCTCGGGGCGCGACCGCGCTTGGTGTTGCGCTCGCGCTCGGGGAAGTCAAGGAATCCGACCTGAGCGACGCTGTCATTGCGCAGCGAATGGACCTTTTCTCTTCTGTAGCAAACACGTCCGCGGGCGGCGAACTCAAGAATTGCGAGATCCTCCTCTTCGGCAACTCGGAAGCCGCGGGCGGAGATTTGCGGATCGGTCACGCCATCCTCTCCGACGTCGTCGATGCAAACGCCGTGCGCGCCGCGGCGCGCGACGCAATCGGAGACCCTAAGGCAGAGATCGACCCTGCGCGGATCGTCGCAATTTTCGCCAAAGCGGAGGCGCCGCCAAACGGCATGCTGCGCGGACGCCGGACCACGATGCTGTCCGACGCGGATATCAATTACGAGCGTCATGCGCGCGCCGCGCTGGGCGCCGTCATTGCGTCTGTCACCGGCGATGCCGCGATCTTCGTCTCAGGGGGCACCGAACACCAGTGCAGGCCAGGGGAGGCGCCGATCGCCGCGATCGTCAGGGTCTGAGCGTCGGAAATGGCGCAGCTATTGCGTAAGGATATCTCGCAAGATCACCGTCTTCGCGAGGGCTGACGCCCGAGCGACATGAGAGGTTCATTCCATGAAGACTTCACTCTCGCTGCGCCGCTCCGCCTTCCTGGCTGGCGTGTTACTGGCCCTCGCCTTGGTTGGCGCCTCGACTGCTCACGCAGAAGATAAAGCCGCTATTTTGCTGCCCGGAAGCGCCAACGATCAGAGCTGGAACGCGCTCGGCTACTCGATCCTGAAGAGCCTCGAGTCGCACGGCTTCAAGACCGCCTATTCGGAGAACGTTTCCGACGCCGACGAAGCCGAAGCTTTGCGCGACTACGCCAACCAGGGCTACGAGATCGTCATGGGCCACTCCGGGCGTTTCGTCTCGGCGATGGAGCAGGTTGCTCCTGATTTTCCCAAGACGCAGTTCATCGCGGTCAGCGGCAATGAAGGCAAGCCGCCAAACGTGATGTCGATAGACTGGAACAACGCGCAGTTTGGTTGTCAGCTCGGTCACCTTGCGGCTCGGATGAGCAAGACCGGCAAGGTGGGAGGCGTCTACGGATTGCAAGGCGTTCCGAACATAACCGCGCAAGCCGGCGGGTTCCGCATCTGCGCGGAGAAAGCCGGGGCGAAAGTCAGCATCATCTATATCAAGGATATGGAGGACGCGGCGGAGGCGAAGGAAGCCGCGTTCTCCTTGATTGCGGGAGGCGCCGACGTCATCACCGGCAAACTCAACGCTGCGGAAACAGGACTCATCCAGGCTGCGAAGGAAAAGAAGGTCTACGCGACCGGGCGTGGACCGGATCAGACCAAGATCGCGCCTGAAGCGGTGCTTACAAACATTGTTGAGGACTGGCCGGCGATGTTTGGAAGCACCGCCGATCAGGTGAAGTCGGGCAAATTGTTCGGAACGTTTGTTCAATATGGCTACGACACGGCGCCCGTCACCGGCGCCTCGCTGGAATACGAACCCGGCAAGGCGTTTAATCCGATCGTGCCCGCCGCGGTCGTGAAGGAGCTCGACGACTTGGCGGCGCAGTTCAAGTCCGGGGCGCTAAAAATCGCGCCGACGGAGCAAGACGCCCGCAGCGGCGGGTAGCGCTTGGCCTGCGGGATGTCACGCGGCGTGGACGTCGCGGACGGGCTCCGGTTGCAACGGCCTTAAGGACCATGGCGCCCGTTCTCGCAATGCGCGGCATCGTTCGCAGCTTCGGTCCGGTGCGGGCGAACGACGGCGTCGATCTCGAGCTTAGCGCCGGGGAGATCCTCGGACTCCTGGGCGAGAACGGCTCCGGAAAAAGCACGCTCATGAAGGTTCTGTTCGGGCTGATTCCGCCGGATGCCGGGTCAATCGTTCTTCGCGGCCAACCACTCGTCGGACACAGGCCGGCGGACGCGATGGCGCGCGGCGTTGCGATGATCCACCAGCATTTCATGCTGGTCGACGCGATGACGGTGGTCGAGAATGTCATGCTCGGCTGGCCAGAGGCTGGCCGCATTCTGCGCCGGAGCGAAATGGCGAAGCGGGTCCGGGAGGAGAGCCTCCGCTACGGGCTTGGCCTCGATCCGGACGCGATGGTCGCCGAACTGCCGCTTGGACGCCGGCAGCGGGTCGAGATCCTCAAGGCCGTGCTGCGCGACGCACACCTGCTGATCCTCGACGAGCCGACTTCCAATCTCGCGCCGAGTGAAGTTTCCGAACTGCTGTCAATCCTCCGGCGGCTCCGCACTGAGGGGAAGGGCATTGTCTTCATCACCCACAAGCTGCCGGAGGTCCTGGAGGTCTGCGACCGCGTTGTCGTCTTGCGGCTGGGCCGCGTCTCCGGGAGCGCGCGCGTCGGCGACGTCACGCGCGCCGAGCTCGCAACGATGATGGTCGGACGGGACGTCACGATTCCGCATGCGCCGCGCACGGCTCCGCGGGGCCCGATACGGCTCTCGGTCGATCGCCTCCATGGTCGGGGCGTTGGCCCGCTGTCCTTCGACGTGCGAGCGGGCGAAGTCCTCGGCGTCGCGGGCGTCGACGGCAACGGTCAACTGGAACTCGTCGAGACCCTCGCAGGCTTGAAACCGGCAATCGCGGGCTCGATCTGGCTCGATAGCCACGAACTTGTGCACGCCTCCGTTGGCGGACGCGTCAATGCGGGCCTCGCTTACATGCCCGCCGACCGCGGCCAAACGGCGCTGGTGAAGTCGATGTCGGTCGCGGAGAACTTGATGCTGCGTGACAGCGCCCGACCGCCTTTCGCGTCAGGCGGCTTTCTTTCGCCTGCAGGACTGAACCTGAAGGCGAATGTGCTTATGCGCGCCTACGACATCAGGGCGCCTTCGACTGAGACGAAGGCTGCGCGATTGTCCGGCGGCAACCAACAGAAAATCGTCGTCGCGAGAGAGTTCGACAGGAAGCCGGCGGCGCTCATCGCGCATCAGCCCGCCTGGGGTCTTGATCCCGGAGCGACCCGCTTCGTTATTGAACAGACGCTCGCGCTTCGGAACGCCGGCGCGGCGATCCTCTACGTCTCGTCCGAACTGGAGGAGGTGCTCGACGTCTCCGACCGCGTCGCCGTGATGGCGGACGGACAATTCGTGGGGATCGTGCCGCGCGGCGAAGTCGATCTCGCGCAGATCGGCCTTTGGATGTCCGGCCGAGCCGCATGACCGAAGCCGCGCCGCCGAACTTGGGGCCTCCCGCGCCGCGCTTTGCCTCGCTCCGGTTCGTTGCGGCGGAAGGGGTCGGACTGCGTATTGCCGTGGCTGTCGTCCTTTCGCTCATCTGCGCGGCGGCGTTGGTCGCGCTCTCAGGGCACAATCCGCTCGCCGCGTTCGCTGCAATTGCGATAGGCGCCGCCGGGTCCCCGCACCAGTTGGGCGTCGCGCTCAACAGGGCCACGCCCTATTTGTTGGCGGGATCAGGAGTGGCCTTCTGCTTCCGCGCGGGAATCATCAACATCGGCGCCGAAGGCCAGATCGCGCTCGGCGGGCTCGGCGCGGCCGCGGTCGCGCTTCACTGGCCTGCTTCTGCGTCTTGGGCCGTCGCGCCCGCTTCGCTGATCGGCGCGGCCGCGTTCGGCGCGTTGTGGTCAGCGATTGCAACGGCCATCCATCTCGGTCGGCGGGTCCACGAGGTGCTCGTCACGCTCCTCTTGAATTTTGTCGGCGCGCTGCTCGTCCAGCAGGCCTTATCGGGACCGCTTGGACAAGCCGGAGCCGGGTTCCTGCAGTCGCCGATCATGCCGCCGAGCGCATGGCTTTGGAAGCTGCCGCGCCTCGACGCGCATATCGGATTCATCCTTGCGCTCGTCGCCGCTGCGGCGCTCTCAGTTACACTGTGGCTGACGCCGTTTGGCTTCGCCATCCGCGTCGCCGGACGATCCCGCCGCGCTGCCGCTTACGCGGGATTTTCGATGTCAGGCCTCACCTGGGCGGCCATGCTGCTGTCCGGCGCGCTCGCCGGCCTCGCCGGCGGCGTCGAGGTTCTCGGCATCCATCATCGGCTCATCGAAGGCTTTTCTCTGGGCTTCGGCTTCAAGGCCGTAACCGTCGCGCTGCTCGGCGCTGTCGAGCCGCTGGCGGTGGCGCCGGCGGCGCTGTTCGTCGGTCTTCTCGAGGCCGGCTCCCTGTCGATGCAGCGGCAGATCGGCGTTCCCTCCGCCCTTGTCGTGGTGATCGAAGGCCTCACCATGCTGTTCATCCTTGCCGCGACGGTGAGGCGGGCATGATCGAGTTCCTGGAAGCCGCCATCCGGATTGCGACGCCGCTCCTGCTTGCCGCATTGGGCGGCATCCTCTCCGAGCGCGCAGGCATCTTTGCAGTCGGGCTCGAAGGCATGATGCTCATGGGCGCGTTCGGCGGCGTGATCGGCGCCTGGGCGACCGGCAGCGCGCTTGTCGGCGTCGCACTTGCGATCCTGTGCGGAGCAGCGATCGGGCTGGTCGTGGCGATCGTTGCCGTTGCCTATCGAGCGGACAACATGGTCACAGGTCTCACGGCGAATATTCTGGCGGCAGGGCTGACCAGCTACCTCATGCGCGTGCTCTCTGGTGGTGGTCGTCCCATCGCCATCCACCTGACGCCGCTTCCGCCCTGGCCGATTCCGGGCCTTGCCGATATTCCGGTCGCCGGGCCGCTCCTGTTTGCGCTGCCGCCGCTGACCTATCTCGCAATCATCGGCTGCCTCGCCCTCGCGTTCTTTCTCGGTAGCACGCAGGCCGGCTTGACGCTGCGCGCGACCGGCGAAAGCCCGGAGACAGTTTTGGCCTCCGGAGGGGAGCCGTTTCGCGTGCGCATGCTCGCCGTCGTGGCCTGCGGGGCTGTCGCTGGCATCGGCGGCGCGGTTCTGTCCTTGCAGCAGGTCGGAACCTTCACTGATGGCATGACCGGCGGTCGCGGCTATCTCGCGCTCGCGTCGCTGATCGTGGCGCGCTGGAATCCTTATGGCGCGGCGATCGCCTGTCTCGCTTTCGGCGCAGCGGAAGCCTTCGAACTGCGCATGCAAAGCTTTGGCTTGCCGGTCAGTTCCTATATCGTGCAAATGGCGCCCTATCTGATCGCGCTCATCGTCCTGGCGCTTCTTGGGCGCGCGTCACGGATGCCGGCCGCGATCGGACAGCCGCTTCCGCGAGATCAATGAGGTGAGATGTGGCGGAAACGCTTGAAGGTCTCGCGGCCGAACTTCAGAACGGCCAAGCCTCATCCGTAGGACTCGTCCAGCGCACGTTCCAGCGCATTGAGGCATTCGATTCCCGTTTGAACAGTTTCGTCGCGCTCGATCGTTCCGGCGCGCTCGCGGCGGCGAAGGAAAGCGATGAGCGGCGCTCGCTCGGTCAGGCTCATTCCCGGCTCGACGGCATTCCGATCTCCGTCAAGGACAACCTCCATGTGGCCGGCTTTCCAACAACATGGGGAAGCCGCGCGCTCAAAGACTATCGGCCTGCGAACGACGAACTGCCCGTCGCAAAGCTCAGGCGCGCGGGAATGATCGTCGTTGGCAAGACGAACGCGCCGGAGTTCACGCTCGAGGGCTATACGCGCAATGACCTGTTCGGCGTCACGCGCAACCCATGGAACACCGACCTCACGCCCGGAGGCTCGAGCGGCGGCGCGGCGGCGAGTGTCGCTGCGGGCTTCGTCCCCGCTGCGATCGGCACGGATGGCGGAGGCTCGATCAGGCGCCCCGCCTGCCACACCGGCCTTGTCGGCTACAAGCCATCAATCGGCCGTTGGCCACGCGCCGACGGACTCCCGGCGATTCTTACGGACTTCGAAACTGTCGGATCGCTCGCCAGGACGGTCGAGGACACGCTCATGCTTGACGCGGTGCTGCGCGGCCACGATCTGCGCGACTGGCGCTCGTCCACCGCGCCCGCGCCGGCTTGGCCAAGGAAGGTGGCGCGCATCCTCTATGTCCCGCGTTTTGGCGCCGCGCCCGTCGATCCGGAGGTCGCGTCTCAGGTCGAGGCGCTCGCACAAGATTTGTCGTCGATGGGAAATGACGTTCGCGAAGACAAGGTTTTCTTCGATCTCGAGATCGCGGCGCGTGTCTGGCATGTTATCTCGCGCGCGGGTGTGGCATGGCTCATGGCTGAAAACGCGACATATGAGAAACTCGCCGGCGCCTCCGCGCGCGCAATTGCGGAGGACGGGCGGAAAGTGTCGGGCGCAGACTATCTGGGCGCGCTGGAGGCTGTGTCCGCGCTTCGGCGACTTGTCGCCGAGCTTTTCGACGGCGTCGATTTGGTTCTGACGCCGACAGCCGCGGCGCTTCCGTGGCCGGCCGCGACGCCTTATCCGGATCAGATCGATGGCAAGCCCGCCGGACCGCGCGACCACGCGATCTTTACTGGCTGGGTCAATATCGCCGGCGTCCCCGCGCTCAACATTCCGATCGGCGTATCGCGATCCGGCTTGCCGATCGGCGCGCATCTCGCGGCCGCCTTCGGAGCGGACGAACAGCTTCTCGCCTTTGCTCGCGAGGTAGCGGACGCCGTTCCTGCTCCACCCCTTCCACAACTCGAGGCGGCGCTATGAATACGCGTTCTCCCGGCCGCCACTTCCTGCAAATCCCCGGGCCCACGGACGTGCCGGGCCGCGTGCTGCGCGCGATCTCGGAACCCACGATCGACCATCGCGGTCCCGACTTCGCCACGCTCGGACGTTCTGTCCTGACTGGCCTCAAGCGCGTCTTCCAGACGGACGGCCACGTGCTGATCTTTCCCGCCTCCGGCACGGGCGCGTGGGAAGCCGCGCTCGTCAATACACTCTCGCCAGGCGATGCCGTGCTGATGTCGCGCACGGGTTGGTTCGCCTCGCTTTGGAGCGAAATGGCGAAGCGCCTCGGGCTCGAGCCGATCCTTCTGGAAACCGACTGGCGACGCGGCGCCGACCCCGCCGCGATCGAGGCCGCGCTCAGAGCCGACAAAGACGGCCGAATCCGCGCGGTCTGCGTCGTTCACAACGAGACCTCGACCGGCTGCGTCAGCCCTGTTGCCGCTGTCCGGAGGGCGATCGACAGGGTCGGACATCCAGCGCTCTTGCTTGTTGACACGATCTCGTCGTTGGCTTCGATTGACTATCGGCACGACGAGTGGGGCGTGGACGTCACCGTCGCTGGGAGCCAGAAAGGGCTGATGCTGCCGCCGGGACTGTCCTTCAACGCAGTCAGCGAGCGGGCGTTGGAGGCCTCCAGGACGGCGAGGCTGGTCCGCAGCTATTGGGACTGGCGGCCGATGCTCGAGGCCAATTCCGGATTTTATTTCCCGTACACACCGGCAACGAATCTTCTGCGCGGCTTGCAGGAAGCGCTGGCGATGCTTGACGAAGAGGGCTTGCCGAACGTTTTCGCCAGGCACGATCGTCATGGCCTGGCGACCCGAGCGGCCGTTGACGCTTGGGGACAAGCGGGCGCAGTCGAACTGCAGTGCGTTGAGCCGACGGAATACTCGTCGTCGCTGACGGCTGTTCGTCTCGCGGAGGGCCATAGCGCCGACGCTTTACGCGCGCTGATTTTGCGGCGGTTCAATATGAGCCTCGGCAACGGCCTCGGAATCCTCAAGGACCGTGTTTTTCGGATCGGCCATCTCGGCGACATCAACGACCTCACGCTGCTCGGCGCGATCTCCGGCGTGGAGATGGGACTGAAGCTTTCCGGCGTGCCGATCGGAAACGGCGGCGTCGATGCCGCGATGGCGGTGTTGACGAGCGGAGCAACCGAACCGGTCAGCTAGGTGCGGAGTGATGCCTTGCGGCTCCTCGGCCATCCCAGCCGAGCCTCCGGCCTTGCGCGTTTCCTCGACTGCGTGAAGAGTAAGCCGGATGTTTGGGTCGGCCGGCGCTCAGATCTCGCGAAGCACTGGCTCGCGCAGCATCCTTGTGAGGTTGTTTGATGAAGCGCTTGAAGATCGAACCGATAGACGCAAAGGCGTTCGCGCCTTTCGGACAGCTTCTTCCGCCTGCGCGGCCAGGAGAAGGTCGGCAGGAGCTGATTGAAGAATTGCAGAACGGCCGCGCCAGCGCGCGACCACGCCTGGCGATCGCAACCACCGAGCCGAAAGCCTTGCCGCTCACTGCCCTCCAGATGGAACGGCATGTCCATTCCTCGCAGGCTTTCACGCCGCTCGACTGCGCGAGTTATCTGGTGATGGTTGCGCCGCATGGCGATGGTGGGATGCCAGACCTTGAAAAGGTCCGGGCCTTTCGCGTGCCAGGAGATACCGGCATCAACTACAAAGCCGACACTTGGCACCATCCCCTGAGTCCGCTGGAACGCATCGGACGATTCGCCATTCTCACTTTTGTCGATGGCACCGCCTCCGACGAACAATTCGTCGATCTGCCACAACCAGTTCTGATTGAGGAATGACAGATCGCTCGCATCGCGCCCTCGGATCGTGTGGCGCGCGAGCGACGAGTGCGTCACGACATCCTTCTGGACGAGCGCAGTGTGGTGTTCCCATGCAACGCTGTGGATTCGATAAGGTCGCGGGAATCGCGGACGATGGGCGTCTGCCGCCGTGGCCGGCGTGACGCTTTTGCGCGGCGCTGAACGGGTTTAGGCTACGCCAATGCTCTTCCGGACCGAGCCCTCGGGCGTTCTTGCCATCAGCCAGCCGACCCATGCGTGGATTTCGGGACAGATTCTGCGCGCCTGGGACGAACGCCTCGACGAGTCGTTGCTGCTCGCCGGGGAGCAGCACGATATCGGCTGGCTGGACTGGGAGACCGCGCCGACTTTCAATCATGAGACCGGTCGTCCGCATCTCTTTCGCGAGATCGGCGCGGCGGTGCATTCGCCGATGTGGAGGCAGGGCGTCGAGCGTGCGCTCGGCGCTTGGGGCGCGCATGTCGCATTGCTGATTTCGCGTCATGGCGGAGTGATTTACCGCCGCTACACCGACCGCCACCGCATAAGTGAAGCGGACGCCGCGGCGGCGCAGACCTATCTGGAGATGCAGGCGCCGTTGGAGGCCGCGTGGGTCAGGACGCTAGGGCTCGACGGCGCAGCGCTTCAAAAAGAAACGACGCTTGTGGCGCTTGTCGACGCCCTATCGTTGGCGCTATGCGGCGAATTGAGGACGCCGATCGACCTGGAAGCGCCCGACGCGCGCGGCGGGACTGAAACCTTGCGCCTCATCGAAAGGCCCGATCACCCCTTTGATTTCGTCCTTTCCCCCTGGCCGCTCAAGACTGATGTGCTGACCGTCGAAGGCGAGGCGCGTCCGCTGCCGGCGGCAGGACGTTTCGACAACGAGGCGGCGATGCGGACATGGCTCAGGTCGCCTGAACGGACGGTGTTTCGCGCACGGCTGATGAGCAAATCCGCGATCTAGTTGGAGAGTTGGCATCGAACGATACCGGGGCTCGCGCCGAACTCATGGGGCAACGGTCCTTAAGCGCCGCGCCGCCGAGCGGTGAGGCAGTGGTGGCGCGACTATGAGACCTGGTGGTCAGATGAAAAGCCGATGCAACGCCCTTGCTGCTCGCTGACAAATCGGGCAGGTTTCTTGCAGGAGAGTTTCCGCGATGGCTTCTCTCTAAGAAGTGAAGCCGCGATGGGCAGGGGCCTTCGGCGCGGAAAAAAAGGAGTGTGACATGAGATTGTCAATGACGCATCTCGGCCTTATCGGGATCGCGGCCGCCGCTTTCCTCAGCGCCCAGACGGCAAATGCGCAGACGGTCGCGCTCGTGACGATCAACCAGCAGGCGCTCTTCTTCAACCAGATCAACGACGGCGCCAAGCAGGCGGCGGATAAGGCGGGCGCGAAGCTCGTTATCTTCAACGCCAACAACGTTGCCGCGGCTCAGAACAGCGCAATCGAGGACTATATCGCTCAGAAAGTCGACGGTATCGTTCTCATCGCCATCGACGTGAATGGGGTGAAGCCCGCAATCACCGCGGCGAAGAAAGCCGGCATTCCCGTCGTCGCGATCGACGCCCGTATCCCCGATGGCGACAATGCGGCTTTCATCGGCGTCGACAACAAGGGGGCGGGCGAGCAGATCGGCAAATACTTCGCCGATTATGCAAAGACCAAGATGGGCGGGTCCGCCAAGGTCGGCATCGTCGGCGCGCTCAATTCCTTCATTCAGAACCAGCGCCTCGACGGCTTCAAGGCGGCGGCTCAAGGAGCGGGCGTCAAGTTCCTCGACACGGTGGATGGCCAAAACATCCAGGACGTGGCGCTGACCGCGGCTGAAAACTTGATGACCGCCAACCCCGACATGAACGCCCTCTACGCCACGGGTGAGCCTGCGCTTGTCGGCGCCATTTCGGCCGTGACCAGCCAGCAGGGCACCGGCAAGGTCAAGGTCTTCGGCTGGGACCTCACCGCTCAGGCGATCAAGGGCATAGACGAGGGCTGGATCGTCGCTGTCGTTCAGCAGGACCCCTTCCAGGAGGGCGTCGCCGGCGTCGAAACCGTGCTCAAGGTCAAGAAAGGCGAGAAGGTCGATCCGAGCATCGACATTCCTGTCAGTATCGTGACCAAGGAAAATGTCGACAAGTTCCGCGGCCTCTTCAAATAGGCGCCCTTGAACCGCACCAAGCGGGACGTTTGGACGTCCCGCTTCCTCTTTCCCTGTGCACGAAGGCTTAGCCCAAGCGGATGTTGAGCGCCGGCGCGCCGATCCGGGTCCAGATGGAGGACATCAGCAAGTCCTTCGGCGCCATCAAGTCGCTTGATCGCGTCAACCTCGTGCTGCGAGCTGGCGAGGTCCTTGGGCTGGTCGGCGACAACGGCGCGGGAAAGTCGACGCTGAGCAAGATCCTGTCCGGCGCCGTCGTTCCCGATACCGGCCGCCTTCTTCTCGACGGCCGTGAAGTCCGTTTCGCGTCACCCGCCGATGCGCGACGTCAGCGCGTCGAGATGGTTTATCAAGACCTGTCGCTCTGCGACACCGTCGATGTCGCGGGCAACCTCCTGCTGGGCCGAGAGCCCCTCAGGCGCGTGCTTGGCGTGCCGATCATGGACAAGCGCAAGATGCATGCGGACGCCGCGCAAATGCTGGCGCATCTTGGCATTCGCATGCCAAGCACGCGGCTCAAGGTCGAAAATCTTTCCGGCGGCCAGCGCCAGAGCATTGCGATCGGACGCGCAGTGTCGTTCGACCCCCTGGTCCTCATCATGGACGAGCCGACGGCCGCCCTCGCGGTCGCTGAGGTCGACGCGGTGCTCGATCTCATCCGGCAGGTGAGCGCCAAAGGCGTGAGCGTCATTCTCATCACTCACCGGCTTCAGGATCTGTTCGTGGTCTGCGACCGGATCATGGTTCTCTATGAGGGGCGCAACGCGGCCGAGCGGTTCATTGGCGAGACGAACATCGAGGAGATCGTCAACCTCATTGTGGGACGAAAATTCAGCTCGATTTCGGCCGGAACAAGGCCCGCAGGCGAGGCGCGCTCTTGACCGCGATTGCAGCCCCCGTCGCGCTGCGCGATCGCGCGAGGCTGATTGTTCACGACAATGGTGGCGTGCTCAGCATCGCGGTGTTCTTCATCGTGATGGCGGTCACGTTCTCGCTGATCACCGACACATTCCTCACGCAGGTCAATCTCCTCAACATCTTGCGACAGAGCGCGCCCCTCATGATCGTGGCGGTCGCGATGACTTTCGTGATCACGACGGCGGGGATTGACCTGTCCGTCGGCTCGGTGCTGGCGCTCGTCAACGCGCTGGCGGCGATCTCGCTGCAGGCCGGTCTCGCCTGGCCGCTGGTGATCGTGCTGATGCTGGGCGTGGGGATCGTCATCGGCCTCATCCAGGGCTTCTTCATCGCATACGAAGGCATTCCCGCCTTTATCGTTACTCTCGCCGGCCTGAGCTCCATCCGGGGAACGGCGCTGCTTCTGACGAAAGGCTATTCGATCCCGATCGATCCTGAGAGCCCGTTCAACGCGATCGGGCGAGGCTGGATCTTTGGCCTGCCCATGCCGGCGATCATCGCCGTCGCCGCGCTGGTGGTGGGCTTCCTCGTCTTCAATGAAACCACCTTCGGTCGCTATGTGACCGGCGTCGGCGCGAACGCGGAAGCAGTCCGGCGGGCTGGCGTCGACACCAAGCGGATCACGGCCGCGGTCTACGCGCTGAGCGGAGGCGCGGCGGCGGTGGCGGGAATCATCATTGCCGGCCGCCTGGGAAGCGGATCCTCGAACGCCGGCGGAGGTTTCGAACTCGAGGTCATCGCCGCGGTCG
>Ga0208480_1000606_pt1 | contig 13524 bp, 12 predicted proteins | sample NGESurshal092012_4_FD_184485 | JGI IMG/M metagenome (GOLD analysis project Ga0208480, IMG submission 184485) | Arctic peat soil microbial communities from Barrow, Alaska - NGEE Surface sample F53-1 shallow-092012 (SPAdes) | ecosystem: Environmental > Terrestrial > Soil > Wetlands > Peat ... | reverse complement strand
TCGTGCCGACATCCGGCTGGTCGGCTCGCACTGCGGCGTCTCGATCGGCGAGGACGGCCCGTCGCAGATGGGTCTCGAGGACATCGCGGCGCTGCGCTCGGTGCACGGCAGCACGGTCCTGTACCCATCGTGTGCGAACCAGACCGCGAAGCTCGTCCAGGCGATGGTCGAGCAGACCGGGGTCTCCTACCTGCGAACGACGCGCGCGTCGACGCCCGTGCTCTACCCGCCCGACGAGGAGTTTCAGATCGGCGGCTCGCACGTCATACGCTCCTCCGAGGACGATGAGGTCACCCTCGTCGCGGCGGGCATCACTCTGCACGAGGCGCTTGCCGCCGCTGAGGAGCTGGCCGCGGAGGGAGTGGCGGCGCGGGTGGTCGACCTCTACTCGGTCAAGCCGATCGACGAGCAGACCTTGATCGAAGCGGCTGAGGCGACGGGCATACTCGTCACCGTCGAGGACCACCACGCCGAGGGTGGCATCGGGGACGCCGTGCTCGAGGTGTTCGCCGACAGCAACTCGCGGCCGCGGATCCTCACCCTCGCCGTGCGAGTGATGCCGACCTCGGGGACGCCGGCCGAGCTGCTCGCCCAGGCCGGCATCGACCGCGTCCAGATCGCCCGGACGGTGCGAACGCTGCTGCCCGCACACTCGAAATCGGCGTGAGGCGCAACCGGCTGGGTGAGCGCGTGCTGGCCGCGGGCGGTCAGGCATGAGCGACCCAGGTGGACGGCATCGCGTAGTCGTTCTGGGGGGAGGCTTCGGCGGTCTTCAGGCCGTCCGTAGTCTCCGGCGCGCGCCGGTGCAGGTCACGCTCGTCGATCGCCGCAACTTTCATCTGTTCCAGCCGCTGCTGTACCAGGTCGCAACGGGTGCGCTCTCGCCGGCGGAGATCGCGATGCCGCTGCGCGTCATTCTCAAGCGCCAGAAGAACGCGCGCGTGGTGATGGGTGAGGTTCGCGCCTTTGACCTCGATCGTCGCTGCCTGGTGCTGGACGCGTCCGAGAACGGCGATGAGGGCCTCGTCATCCCCTACGACACGTTGATCGTTGCGGGCGGTTCACGCTATTCCTACTTCGGGCACGACGAGTGGCGGCCGTTCGCACTCGAGATCAAGTCATTGGAGAGCGCCCTTGCCGTCAGACGGCGAATCTTCACCGCGTTCGAGGCCGCGGAGATCGAGCAGGACCCCGAGCGACGCGAGGCGTGGCTGACCTTCGTGGTCGTGGGTGGCGGACCGACCGGGGTCGAGATGGCGGGACAGATCGCCGAGCTCGCGCGTGACACGCTGTCTCGCGACTTCCATTCGGTCGATCCGCGTCGCGCCCGGATTCTGCTCGTCGAGGCATCCGAGCGCCTCCTGCCAACGTTTCCGCCACGGCTCTCGACACGGGCCGCGCACACACTGCAGCGGCTCGGGGTAACAGTGCTGCTCGACACGTCGGTCGTCGACCTCGACCGATGGTCGGTTGTGAGTAAGGGCCCTGACGGCAAGAGCACGCATGTCGCGACGCGGACGATCATCTGGGCGGCCGGTGTCATCGCCGGTGAATTGTCGGGTGCGCTCGCCGCCGCGAGTGGCGCAGCACTCGACCGCACGGGACGAGTCGCGGTCGGAGCTGACCTGACGATCCAGGGGCACCCAGAGGTGATCGCGCTCGGCGACATGGTCAGCGTGCACGATGCCGCCGGCAGCGAGGTCGCGCTGCCTGGCCTTGCCTCAACTGCGATGCAGCAGGGCCGCTACGCCGCCAGGACCATCCGCAGGCGTGCACGGGGAAAGCCGTCGCAGCCCTTTCGCTTCGTCGACAAGGGCAACCTCGCGACGATTGGCCGCGCGCATGCCGTCGCGGAAATCAAGGGCATTCAGACCAGCGGCATTCTCGCCTGGCTGATCTGGCTGAGCGTCCACATCTTCTACCTGATCGGACTGCAGAACCGGCTGCTCGTACTCACGCGTTGGGCATTCAGCTTCGTGACCCGCGGACGCGGCGCCAGGCTGATCACCGGCGACCCCGAGACGCCACCGCCTCCACAGAGCGCTTGAACACCGGTGCTCGTCCGTAAGAACAACGGTCCAAGCGACGCTGAAGGAGTGCCCCCCGCAGCTACCATAACCTGACACACGCCCCGAAAAGCCCGGTCCACAATGAATCTTGTCAAGAACACGAGCGACTCGCCGAGGACACATGGCGACGTGCTCACGGCCATCTCCGACGGGCTGGTGGGGCTGCTCAAGGAGTTCTACGGGCATGGGCCGACCCGCGCGAAGGCGTACTACCAGGACGACCTCGTGGTATGTGTGCTGCGCGGTGGCTTCTCGCGCGTCGAGCAGACGCTGCTCGACGGCGGGCGCGGTGTCGCGGTCATCCAGCAGCGCATGGAGTTTCAGGAGGTCATGCGCGATCGCTTCACCAACGTGATCGAAAACGCGACCGGCCGGCCGGTCATCGGCTTCATGAGCGGAAACCAGCAGCACCCTGATCTGATGTGCGAGGTGTTCATCCTCGGTCCCACAGACCTCCTCGACGACCACGAGGTGCCGGACGCCTCAGGCGGGTCGGCCCTCACCGCTTGAGCGTTCAGGGCTCGGCGGGACGGATCGGCTCGACCGAGCGCCTTGCCACGTCGCGGATGCCTACCCCGGGCGCGGGCCGCTGCCTGCCGGTACACGGGACCAGCTCGAGATGCGCCGCCCGGCCGGCGCGATCTTCCCGGTGGGCGTTGAGGGGTCTGGCTGGCAGCGGGGGCAGACGTTGGTGCCGCGTCCCGCGACGCTGATTCGCTCGATCGGTGTTGCACAGACCGGGCAGGGCTGGCCTTCGCGCCGGAACACGCGCGCCTGCTCGAGGTAGCCCGTCTGGCCGCGCGCAGCGTTGACGTAGCCGGCGAAGCTCGTGCCACCGTGCTCGACCGCGAGCCCGATGACGGTCCGGATGGCGTCACGTAGCCTGCGCGACTCGGCCATGCTGAGACTGCCGGCCAGGCGCCGGGGGTGAACCCGGGCGAGATGGAGCGCCTCGTCAGCGTAGATGTTGCCGATCCCGGCGAGGACCGACTGGTTGAGGATCACGGCCTTGACCGGGGCCCTGCGGTGTCGCTGGAGCTGCGAGCGAAAGCCGGCGAGCGTGAACGAGCCGTCCAGCGGCTCCGGGCCGAGCCGTGTAAGGAACGAATCCGCCTGGAGCGATGTCCGGTCCACGAGTTTGATCCGGCCGAACTTCCGTCCGTCGTTGAAGAACAGCGACCTGCCGCCGCCGAACCGGAAGATGGCGCGGGTGGTCGGGTTCGGCATCGGCGCGAGCATGCTTCGCGAGGGATGCCCGCCGGCGAACAGCGTGCGGCCGTCCTCGCTCACCACGAGCTGGCCGGTCATCATCAGGTGCACCAGCAGGTGCGCATCGCTGTCCAGGTCGATGACGAGGAGCTTGCCCCGCCGGCTGATCCCGGTGAACCGATGCCCGATGAGCAGGCGCTCGAGCGCCGGCTGGGGCGCTTGCAGCGACTGTGGGGACAGAACCTCGACCGACTCGACCGGCCGGCCGAGCACGGTCGCGAGCAACCCGCGCCTGACGGTCTCGACCTCGGGGAGCTCCGGCATGCCGTCATTATCCGCTGACAAAGGTCCTGCCGCTGGCGGCCAACACGATCAGGACCCCCTCGCCATCGCGGGTCGGGCCCCTGGCACGCTAGGGCTCGCCGCCTGGCATGTTAGTTCCGTGCTCGCCCGCCGGCCGCGCCTACTGGAGTGGTAAACTTCCTCTCCGAGGGCATAGATGTGCGGTCCGGTCTTGCTGGGCAACACGACGCGACTTCTGAGGTTTCGCTGCCAATGCAGGCCGATCCGGAGGTCAAGAATGCCCCAGTCACTCGCGCTTCTCCCGGACTCAGCAGCGGCCCGCTTCGATGACGTATTGCCGCTGCAAGTTCCGCGCCCGTCGGTGCTCGGACGTGATCCCGAGCCGTTCGGCTCCGATCGCTTCGAGGGTCTCATGCGGCGCGTTACGGTCGAGCTGACCCATCCCCGCCGCAGCGCAGCTCAACGGCACACAACGCCTCAACTGCCTTAGCACCCGCCAAGCTCGCGCCAACAATCACGAAGGTCTGCCGGCTCACATACCCCTAGCGTTCGTGCCGCGCCAGATCTTACGACCGGACTGGCGCGTCACGCTTCGCTCAGGAGGCCGGTTTCTGACAGGGATTGCAGCAGCAGGTGGAAGTAGACCATTCCTGCGTAGGGCTGCCAGCGGGAAACGAGTTCCTGGACGGTGTCGTAGTCCAGTTTGGTGTCGATGTCGAACAGGCGTTTGAGCTTGTTGTGTGCCCCGACGTCGTCTCCGGGATAGATGTGCAGGCGCCCCAGGCCGCGCAGCATCACGTACTCCGCGGTCCAGCGGCCAATTCCGCGCAGGCTCCTCAGACGCTCGATCGCCGCTAGATCATCGAGTTGATCCAGGGCCTCCAGGTCAAGGTCGCCGGCGACGATAGCTTGGGCGGTCTCGACGATCGTGCGAGCCTTGCTCAAGCTGAAGCCGTGCAGCTTGAGCTCCTCTGGCTGGACGGTTGCTAGCTGCTCGGGGTCGGGAAACGCGCGTGGCCCGTCGGGGTCTTCGGAGACCGGGCGACCGTGGGCTCCGGTGAGGCGGTTGAGCAGATGGATCCCAACCGCGAGCGAGAGCTGCTGGCAGGCGACGCCGTTGACGAGTGCCTCAAAGACGCTGGGAAAGCGCGGGGGCTTCACGCCACGCAGACGCTCTGCGATCGGGCTCAGCAGGGGATCTCGCTCGGCCATCGCGGTGAAACCCGAGAGGTCGACGGTTAGCCCCAAGAGCTTGTTGAGTACGTCGCGGGCGAGCAGCTCGACACGTTGATCGATGGGCCTGCCTGTGAGCAGGACCGACAGGCGCGGCCCATCGAGCGCGTCATGCTGGGCGACCGCGAGCGCGACGGGGCCGTCGTCGATGGACACCACACGCTGATAGGTGGATTCGTGCCAGCGGTCCAGTGTGTTGTGGGCGCGGCGACGCAGTGCCCAGGCCGTGAGGTCCAGCCGAAACGGTGCGCACGGCTCGATCTGGAGGTCGTGTCCTTGAGATGCTTGGAGGAGACCTGGCACGCGCAGGTTAGGACCGGCGACGGATGTTGATGAGCACGGGGCCCTGGATGATCGCCAGGACCGTGCAGCCGGCGCGTCCCACGCCTCCCTGGAAGCGATCGCGGCGCAGGTAGAAGCCAACATCCTCTACGTGGTCACGGTCACGTTGGAAGTGAGCCTCAGTGTCCTTGGCATCGGCGGGTTCCTGCTCGCCGGAGGGGCAGACCGCCCAGAAGAGCGCGGGAGGCTTTGCGTCGTTGAGCGCTCCGAGGTTGCCCTGGAAGACCGCTAGGAGCATCTCGGGGTCGCTGCGCTCCACGACACGCACGGTCACGCGAGATCCTCCTAGCGTTGCCAGCGCGTCGCAGACCTGCTCCCAGGTCAGGTCGATGTCATCGGGATGTCGCGGCATTTGGACGGCGGGCATGTTGCTGCGCTGAGGGCGGCTAGGCCTCGGATTGGGGAGGGCTGCTGGGAGGCGGCGCGGTCCGGCTGCCGAGCAGTCCTCGCAAGCGTCGTTTCGTTGCGGCCGCCGCGGCGATCATGCGGGCGCGGCGGCCCTCCGCGGCCTGATAGCGCGGACGGTCGTTGACCGCCATCTCATCCTGGGCGGTCTCGTCGATGTGACGGACGCCGCGCGGGTTGGCCCCGGGGTCTGTAAGCGACGGGTGCTTGGGCGGATCAAACGAGCCGCGCTCAGGGTCGAAGCTGCGCGCCTCCTCGACATCTCCAGCATCGTCGTGGGTCGGGTTCGTGGACATGGTTGGACCTCCAGGGGTAGACAGCGGTGCCAGAGAGGCGCCTCTGACATCGCGGCGCGACTGTCTGACACTCCTCCAGCGTCGCTTGGGCCGTTGTTCTTACCGACGGGCGCCAACAGTCAAGCCTCCGGCCTTGGCGCTGATTGTTAGATCTCGTCGCGGTAGCCGAAGAAGTCGTGGTCCTCGCTGTAGCCGCCTTGTCCGGCGTAGCGTTCTGAGAAGTGGTGGACGAACTCGATCTCGCTGATCCACTTGACGTGCTTGAAGCCCAGCTGGTTCTCGACCCGCAGCCGCAGCGGACGGCCGTGCAGGATGGGTAGCCGTTCACCATTCATTTCGTAGGCGAGCAGACTTTGGGGGTGACGCAGGTCGTGCATCGAGTGGGAGTCGTAGTAGCGGTCGCCTCCTTCCCCACCGGCGGCGAACGAGTAGAACATCACCCACTCGGCCTCGGCCTTGGGGCGCACGAGCTCGATCAGCTCGGCGAACGGCAGACCGCCCCACTCGGCGATGCCAGACCAGCCCTGGATGCAGTTGTGCATCGTGATCTGCTCCTTCTTTCCCATCGCCTGGAGCTGCTCGAGGGACAGCTCGACTGGGTTCTCGACGAGGCCGTGCACCTTTAGGCGGTAGCCGCGGAAGTCTTCATCGCGCAGCGCGCACCATTCCGGGCTACTGTCGGGGAGCCGTGAGTGGTTGGGCCAGAAATAGGGGCTGATGTCCTTGCGGCGGTATTCCGCTCGGGGTGCGTAGTGGTCGAAGAGCAGGTCCATGACACGACCGACGGTGAGGTTCGAGACACGTTGCAGGACACGGGTGTGTGTCCAGGAGAAGCGCACCGCCCACACGTTGAACGCGATCACCAGCGCGATCACGAGCAGCCAGATCGCGAATCCGTCGAGGTTGTCGTGGTTGTTGCCGAGGGTGATGTCGTTGAGGTTGGGGGCGAGGCCTGTCAGGGCGATCAGGGCCATGTGGCCGATGAAGAACAGGACGAAGGAGACCATCACGAGGAAGTGGATCGAGCGTGCGATCTGGCGGTTGCCGAATACGCGCGCGTACCAGCGGAAACGGTTGTCCAGGGCCGGAGACATCGCAAGGCCGGTGAGGATCGCCAGCGGCGCGAGGATAAATATGACCGAGAAGTAGGTGAGCTGCTGCAACGCGTCGTAGCGAAAGAAGCCGCTCGGGCCGCTGGGAAGATGCAGGCTCACATATGTGACGGCGCAGGAGGCCGCAGCGGGGAAGATCGACGCATGAGTGGGCAGCAGCCGGTGCAGCCAAGGCGTCGAAAAGAAGAACGCGACGTAGACGATGCCGGTGAGCACGAACAGAATGTCGGAGATGAAGTGCCAGTGGCGCGCGACACCGATCGTATGCCGGCCGCCGGGCAGTCCTACCATTGGGCTCAGCGTGATCGTGTCCTGCCTGGCCGTCCAGACGCGGTCTTTGGGCACCGGCCCGCGGAAGCGCAGCCACTCCCTACCCGGCGTGCAGTGCACCTTGGTGTACAGGCGCGGATGGTCAGCGAGCACCTGCAGGCCTGAGCGGACGATCATCACGAGGAAGAAGAAGCTCAGAAGGTGTGTCCAGCGGACGAAAGCGGGCACCCCCGCCGGCACCGGCGGGGAGAGCGGGATGCAGGCGTGCCGGGCCAGGAATCCGTGACCGGCGCCGCTGGCGAAATAGAGCTTCGCGGCCACCACCAAGACAACGGCGGCGGCGACCCCGATCCCTCCTAGCCACCACACCGAGAAGAACCTGCGCCCCAGACGGATATGCACATTGGCGAGGCGCATTCGCGGATGCTCGCCCTGCTCACTGAGCAGCTTCTCCTTCAGGAACTCGTCCTGAATCTCAGCCTCGCTGGCGGGGGAGCCGTTCTCCTCGCCCGGGTCGACTCCGTCTGCCATCGCTAAACGTTACCGGCGTCGTAGGGCAGGTGCCAGCGGTGGGGAGCGACGAGCCCGTCGATGGCGTCGGGACCCCAGGATCCGCGTTCGTAGGGCAGCGGTTTCGGCGGCTGCTCGAGCAATGCCCTCGAGATCTCCCAGAGTCGCTCGATCCCATCGGCGCGGGTGAAGAGCGTGTGGTCGCCGAGCATCGCGTCGTGGATCAGGCGCTCGTAGGGTTCGAGCTCGTTGGCGACGGTGAAGGAGTCGCTGTAGCGGAACCTCAGCGACGCGGCGCCCAGACTCATCTTCACACCGGGCTCCTTGGCCAGGAAATCGACCCAGATCACACCGGGATCTGAGAGCTCAAAGGTCAGCTCGTTGGGGCGCGTGCTCACACCCGACGAGTAGGAGGGGGGCTCGAACATCCCCTGGGCTGGCTCCTTGAAGCCGAGAGTGACGGTGTGGCGGCTCTCGGCCAGAGCCTTGCCGGTGCGCAGCTGGAACGGCACCCCGGACCAGCGCCCGTTGTCGATCTGGACCTCCAGTGCGGCGAACGTCTCGACGTTCGAGTCCTGTGGCACACCGGGCTCTGCGCGGTAGCCGTCGTACTGGCCGAAGATCACCCGGCCGGGGTCCAGCGGCTTGATCGCGTCGAACACCTTGCCGGTCGCGTCGCGCAGCGACTGGGCGTCCAGACGGCTCGGGGGCTCCATCGCGACGAAACCGAGCACGTGTAGGAGATGCGTCACGACCATGTCGCGGAACGTGCCGGTCTGCTCGAAGAAGGCGGCGCGGCCCTCGATCGTGAGGTGCTCGGGAACGTCGATCTGGACATAGTCGATGTGCTCGCGGTCCCAGACCGGCTCGAACAGGCCATTGGCGAAGCGGAACGCGAGGATGTTCTGGACGGCCTCCTTGCCGAGGAAGTGATCGATGCGAAAGATCTGCGACTCCTCCAGCTCGGCGTGCAGTGTCTGGTTGAGTGCGCGCGCGGAGTCCAGGTCGCTGCCGAACGGCTTCTCGATGATCACCCTGGCCCGCTCCGTGAGACCGCAGGCGCCGAGCATTCCGACCATCGGCGCGAACGCGTGCGGTGGGACGGCGAGGTAGACGAGCCTGCGAACGTCCGCCCCAAGGTCCCGTTCGGCCTCCGCGACCGCCTCCAGAAGCGCGTCCGGATGCTCGGCGGAAGCCGGTGCGAAGGACAGGCATTCAGCGAACGGCCCCCAGTGCTCGTCGCTGAGCTCATGGCGGCCGAACTCTTTCAGCGCGTCGCGCACATGCGAGCGAAAGCCTTCGGTGTCCAGAGCCCCGTCGGGACGCCCGGAGCCGACGATCCGGTAGCGCTCGGGCATCATCCCCGCGACCGTGAGATGGAACAGGCCGGGAAGCAGCTTGCGCTTGGCCAAGTCGCCGGTCGCCCCGAAGAGAACCAGCACATGGTCCTGCGGGACCGTGGCCCGGGCCGCGCGAGGCCCGGCTGCGGCGGCGCTCCCCGTCACGGCGTACCCTCTTGTGCCGCAGCGGGACTTTCGGGAGGTGTTCCAGCGGCAGCGCCGGCGTACACGTCGATCATCTGGCGGTAGTTGGCGGCGATCTGCTCGATCGCAGCATCATGCTCAAGGCGTCCGGCGACGTGCTCGCTCAGCGCGTCCAGCCAGATCGTCCGGCCGACCGCGAACCCCACATAGCCGTCGACCGGGGCTGCCACTGTGAGCCAGTGCGCGACGCGATCGAGGTTCGCACCGCGCCCAAGCACTACGCAGGTGACCTGATCTCGTCCTCCCGCTCGTGCCTGGGTGACCGCTCGTTCGCAGTCCGCGCTGGCCTCCAGGCCTTCGATCTTCCAGATGTCCGGCTCGACCCCGGCGTCCTGGAGCTCGGCCAGCGTCCGCACCACGAGATCGGGCCGCAGGTCGCGATCATAGGCATCCTGGTCACCGCCAACCGCTGCCAACTGCTGCGCCGTCGCCGGTATGAGCAGCTCGAACAGGAACTTACGATCGTTCGCACGCAACCATCCCGACAGCCTTGCGAGCGCTCCGGCCTGACGATGGTTGAGGTCCTTGTCGCCATCGGGGTTATAGCGCACTAGCACCTTCGCGAAATCCGGGTCAAACGCCTCGATGTGCTCGCCGAAATCCTCCCCGAACTCGAAGTCGAACTCGTCCTGGCCGGAGCGCTCGACAGGCATCGCCAGCGTGAAGTGCTCGCCACGTGCCGAACGGGCGATGTCAGCACCGAACTCCTCATCGACCAGCAGACCACAGGCGTCTCGCGGCGCACCGTCAGCGACCGCGCGCGTGAACCCTTCATAGATCAGCGTCTTCAGCTCCGAAATGCGCTCGCGCTCCCCCTCGGTGGGAACGCCTGTGATTCCCATCAGCCCCTTCTCAAACGAGCCGCGGTGGTCGAAGGAGAGGATGTAGAGCCGCTGACCCGCACTGGCTGTCATAGCGGCAACGGCTCCTCGAGTGTCGCGATCGCGTAGTCGGCGCCCGCCGCGCGCAACTGCTCGACTGTGAAGTGGTGGCTGCCGACGCCCACACACTGCATGCCTGCTGCGTGGGCGCCCTGCACGTCGTGGGGGGTGTCGCCGACCACGATCGCCTGCTCAGGCATCAACGGCTCACCGTAAACGAGCGTGGCGCGCGCAAGCGCGATCCGGGTCAGCTCGCCCCGGTCAGTGGAGTCAGAGCCGTAGCCGCCGAAGGAGAAGAAGCGATTCAGCCGCGCGCGGTGCAGCTTGATGTGGGCGGCGGCCTCCAGGTTCCCGGTCACGAGCCCCAGCAGGTAGCCGTCTGAGACGAGCTTCTCCAGCAGCTCCTGCACGCCGGCCAGCACCCGGTAGTCCTCAGACTCCTCGACGGTCTGGTGTAGGTAGTGAAGGCGGCGCTCGAGCAGCCGTGTGAACTCCTTGCGCTCGGGCGCACGATGCATTACCGCCTCGAAGGTCTTGCGGCCCACGTCGGGGTCGGTCATGCCCGTGTCGGTGAACTCCCCGATGTCCGCGGGGATGCCGTAGAGCTCATCGAACGCCAGCCGCCACGAAGCCGCGCCGGCTCCGCCGGTGATGATCAGCGTGCCGTCGATGTCAAACAGGATCGCTATGTGGTGCTCTGCCATCTCCCAGCCTCCGGTGGGTTGCTATCGGTCGGGCTTCTCGACGTGGCCGCCGAACTGGCTGCGCATCGCTGAGAGCGTCTGGTTGGCGAAATGGTCGAGATCCCGCGAGTCAAAGCGGGAGAACAGCGCCGTCAACAGCACGGGCGCGGGGACGCCCTCCTCGATCGCGGCGATCGCCGTCCAGCGCCCCTCCCCGGAGTCGGACACCCGGCCGGAGAAGTCCTCGAGTGTTGGGGACTGCACGAGTGACGCGGCAGTGAGGTCCAGCAGCCAGGACGCGATCACGCTGCCGCGTCGCCACACCTCGGTCACGGCCGCGAGGTCGAGGTCGTAGGGGTAGTCCTCGGGGTGCTCCAGCGGCGCCGTCTCCGCGTCGTCTTCACGGGTTACCTTGCCGGCGTTGGCGTGCTTGAGGATGTTCAGACCCTCGGCGTAGGCGGCCATCGCGCCGTACTCGATGCCGTTGTGGACCATCTTCACGAAGTGCCCGGCGCCGTTTGGCCCGCAGTGCAGGTAGCCGTGCTCGGCGCTGGTCGGCTCGCCGGTGCGCCCCGGGGTGCGCGGCGCCGCCTGCACGCCCGGTGCGATCGCCTCGAACAACGGTGTCAGCCGCTCGATGATCTCGGTCTCGCCGCCGATCATCAGGGAGTAGCCGCGCTCCAAGCCCCATACCCCGCCGCTGGTGCCGACGTCGACGTAGTGGATGCCCTTATCTGAGACTGCGGCCGCGCGCGCGATGTCGTCGCGGTAGTAGGAGTTGCCGCCGTCGATGATCACATCGTCGCCATCCATCCGATCGCCGAGCTCACCGACGGTCTGCTCGGTGATCTCCCCGGCGGGGACCATCACCCACACCGCGCGAGGCGGCTCGAGCGCCGCGAGCAGCTCCTCCAACGAGCCGGCGCCGCTCGCGCCCTCGCCGGCCAGGTCCTTGACGGTGTCGGCGTTTACGTCGTAGACGACGCACTCGTGTCCGGCCGCGAGCAGGCGCCGCACGAGATTTGATCCCATCCGTCCCAGCCCGACCATTCCCAGTTGCATTTGGTCCTCTCGCTTTGTGTTCGGTTGGTGTGGTTAGGGCAGCACTCGGGCGATCGCGTCGCGCAGCGCGTGCAGGCCCTCGGTGGCCTCAGCGGCAAGGTGGGCGCGCAGCGCGCGACGCTCGCGCTTGGCGAGCACATCGAAGTCGGCCCGCGCCTGAGCGTCCTTGACCGTCCCGAACGTGTAGCTGTGTCCGGGAACCGTCAGCTCGACGCTGTCGTGGCAGGTGATCTGCAGGAACACCCCGGAGTCCGGGCCACCCTTGTAGACCTGGCCGGTGGAGTGCTGAAAGCGGGGTCCGAAGCCGACGCACGTCGCCACCCGCAGACGGTCGCGAATCAGGACACGGATCTCGCTCAGCAGCCACTCGTTCTCACGCGTCATCGGCAGATAGGCCAACAGCGCGACGTAATCGCCAGGCTCGACGCGGCCCAGGTGAGCGCGCAAGAAGCCATCGAACGAGCCGTCCTGATGCGCCGCCTTGCGGATCTCTGAGGCATTGTGCTTGTCGGCAAACAGCCCGAATCCCTCGCCCTCGTAGAACGGCCACAGGTCGGGCAGCCACCCGGCCTTCTCGTAGGCGTCGGTCAGCTGGCGCGCGGCGACCTTCGCTTCCTCCACATCGGGCTGGTCGAACGGATCGATGCCGATGATCGAGCCCGCGACCGCCGTCGCGAACTCCCAACGGAAGAACTCGCCACCCAGCTCATAGACAGAGTCGACGTCGATCCGCACGACCGGATGGCCGGCATTGGCGAGCGCAGTTACCTGCGCGTCCTGATGGTCGTCGTGCTCGGAGGCGAGCCGCAGATACACGAACAGCCGGTCAGAGCCGTAAACGTCGGGGACGCCGAGCGGCTCGCGATCGACGGGGATCACTCCCTTGCCGTGCTTCCCGGTCGACTCGGCCAAGAGCTGCTCGAGCCACGCCCCGAAGTCGCGGATCCCGGACGAGGTGACCAACGTCAGCTTGTCGCGCCCAGCGTTCGCACACACTCCGATCAGCGCGCCGAGCGCAAGACCCGGGTTCTCCGCGGCCGGGACACAGGCCGCGCACGCGTGGGCCATCCGCTCGGCGTTGTCCAGCAGGCTCATCACATCGACGCCGCAAGCGGCGCCCGGGATCATCCCGAAGTCAGACAGCGCCGAGTAGCGCCCGCCGATCGACGAAAGGCCGTGAAAGACCGCGCGGTAGCCTTCGCGCTCGGCGAGCTCCTGCAGCGGCGATCCGGGGTCGGTGATCGCGATGAACCGCCGCCCAGCCTCCTCGGCCCCAAGCAGATCCGCGACGCGCGCGTGGAAGTAGGCCGCGAAGATGTTGGGCTCGAGCGTGGTACCCGACTTCGAGGAGACGAAGAACAGCGTCCTTGAGAGGTCAAGCTCGTCCTGCAGCGCCTTTATCTGCTGCGGGTCGGTGGAGTCCAGCACCCGCAGCCGGGGCAACCCCGCGGTCTGCGGGGAGAACGTCAGCGAGAGCACCTCTGGGCACAGGCTCGACCCGCCCATCCCCAGCAGCACCGCGTCCTCGACGATGAGGATGCGCAGGTCCTTCACCGCGCCCGCGGTGAGCATGCCGGACGAGGCGCCGGCCTGCGCTTCCGGGGC
>Ga0208480_1000605_pt1 | contig 13551 bp, 9 predicted proteins | sample NGESurshal092012_4_FD_184485 | JGI IMG/M metagenome (GOLD analysis project Ga0208480, IMG submission 184485) | Arctic peat soil microbial communities from Barrow, Alaska - NGEE Surface sample F53-1 shallow-092012 (SPAdes) | ecosystem: Environmental > Terrestrial > Soil > Wetlands > Peat ... | reverse complement strand
CTGCCTCGAGGCGACGCAGCGTTTGGGCGGCCAGAACTACGTGCTCTGGGGCGGACGCGAAGGCTACGACACGTTGCTCAACACCAACCTGCGCCAAGAGAAGAACCAGCTCGGCCGGTTCATTTCCATGGTGGTGGAGCACAAGCACAAGATCGGCTTCAAGGGCGCGATCTTGATCGAGCCCAAGCCCCATGAACCGACCAAGCATCAATACGATTTCGACGTGGACACGATTTACGGCTTCTTGCTGCACCACGGGCTCGAAAAAGAGGTCAAGGTCAATATCGAATCGAACCACGCGACGCTCTCCGGCCACAGCTTCGAGCACGAGATTGCCATGGCGGTCGATTACGGCATCTTCGGGTCGATCGACATGAACCGCGGCGATCCTCAGAACGGCTGGGACACCGATCAGTTTCCCAACGATCTGCGCGAGATCACGCTCGCTCTGTACTACATGCTCAAGGGGGGCGGCTTTACCACCGGCGGCAACAACTTCGATGCCAAGGTGCGCCGGCAAAGCATCGATCCGGTCGATCTGTTCTACGGACACATCGGCGCCGCCGACATTCTCGCGCGCGGACTGCTGGGCGCCGCTGCCATGCTCGAAGGCGGCGAAATGGCCACGTTTGTCGAACAGCGCTACGCCGGCTGGCACACCATTGCCGCGCGCAATATTTTAGAGGGCCGCAGCACACTGGCGGCGGTATCGGACGCTGCGGTCGCCGACAATGTCGCGCCGGTCCCGAAATCCGGCCGACAGGAATACCTCGAGAACTTGGTAAGCCGCTACACGGTGTGACAGACCTCGGCACTTTGAATTTGACCGACTCGCATGGCCTGGGGGAATAGGCATGATGTCTAGCTGAGTAAGTGCTGCACGCGCCCCGAGACGGCCAGCCAGGGGCCCCATGCCCTGACATTCATCAGGACGATCTGGCTCACGATGAACAGCGCCAGCCCGTAAACGTAGGCGCGATGAATGCGGCCTCGAGTGAGCAGATCGTAGGCAAAACACGGCAAGAAAAATGTGTCTGTGAGCACCAAGGCCAGATTGGCGGCTGTTTCAAAATCGAGATGGGTGGTCAGCAGTAATAGGCGCAAAATCGGCGCGCCCAACAATCCGAAGGTGGCGCTAAGCATGAGGCGTTTGTGCCAATCGGGCCGCTTTCGATTGTAGACCGCAGCGACCAAAGGAACGCCGAACATAATGGAACCCAATACATTGAGCGCCAGGTCGTTGGCGGCTTCCTCAAGCGGTATACCGCGGCGCATTTGTTCGATTGTTGCGAGCACAACGAGCAGCAGCATCGCCGCCGCAATAGCGACGGTGAACCAGCCGAGAAGCTGATGCAGGCGGCGCGATCCCTTGGCAATCAGTACGGTCTGGGCCAGCAAAAGGACGATCCATGCACTGAATACCAGCCCATGGATATGCAGCAGAACCGACAGTTCGTGGTCGGGATGAAAGGCACTGCGCAGATAAAAGCTGGGCGCGAACCCTGCGAAAACCGTGGTCAGGATCAGCGTCGCCATGGCGACGAAGAAATAGCGCTTCATCCCCGTTTTGACGCGTTCCGAGCCGATCACGGGCGATGCTGAAATCATGGTGCCTGCCGCTTCCTTTCTTTGGGGCGATCTCCTTCATAATAACCGGGAGCGCGAGGATTTCCCGCCATGCGCCAACGCCTAAATTCCGGCCCTCGGCGGGGCCGCGGCGAGCCGGGTGATCATCAGCCGATGTGCAGGGTGGTGGTCTTTAAGTCCACTGAGTTCGGGCCAACCATGATCTCAAATGCACCCGGCTCGACCACCCGCCGCATATCGATGTTCCACATGCGAAAGGTTTCGGGGGTGAGAGTGAAAGTCACGGTTTTGGTCTCGCACGCCGCAATGCCGACCCGCTCAAAAGCCTTCAATTCCTTGCTGGGACGGGTGACCGAGCCCACCAATTGATGCACATAGAGCTGCACCGTCTCATCACCCGCGCGGCCGCCGGTATTGCGCACGGGCACACTCACCTTCACCGAAGCGTCGACGCCGATGTGATCGCTCGACAACTGCGGCGCGCCGATCTCAAACGTGGTGTAGCTCAATCCGAAGCCGAAAGGAAAAAGCGGCGCGGTGGTATCGAACAGGTACCCGCGGTGCGCCGAAGGCTTGAAGTCGTAGAACATCGGCAGCTGGCCTACGCTGCGGGGAATGGTCACCGGCAATTTTCCGCCGGGATTTACATCGCCGAATAAAACGTCGGCCATGGCATTGCCGCCCTGCTCGCCCACGTACCAGCCTTCAATCAGCGCGTTCGCCTGCGCCGCGATGGTCACCGTGGAGGCAGGTCGGCCGTTGATCAGCACGACCACCAAGGGCTTACCGAGTGCATGCAGGGCATCGAACAGGTCCTGTTGTTGTCCGACCAGATCCAGGCTATCGCGGTCGCCCAAGTGAGTCGGCGCCCAGCCTTCGCGGCTGGTCTGTTCGGTATCGCCGATCGCGAGAACGATCTCATCGGCGCCGCGTGCCGCCGCCACCGCTTCATCGATGAGACGATGATTCTCCTTCGGATCGGCGAGTTGCACCTCGTCCGCCCACCAATCGTCGTTGGCGGTAATTTTCACGCCCTGCGAGAACGCCACCTTGGCGCGCGCGCCCACCTTGGCGCGGATACCCTCGAGGATGGACACCGTAACCGGCGGCTGGCCCGAGTACCCGCCGAGCCGCGCCACCGCGGCGTTCGGTCCGATCACCGCAATCACCGGCGTCTTTCCCGCCGGAAGCTTGAGCGGCAGGGTGCCGTCGTTCTTGAGCAGCACGATGGTGCGTTGCGCGGACTTGAGCGCGAGCGCGCGGGCGTCTGAATTATTTGTGACCGCTACCGCCTGCTCGGCATCGGCGAAGGGGTGCTCGAACAGGCCGGCGCGGAACTTGAGCGTCAGCAAGCGGCGTACCGCGGTGTCGATGCTCGACATCGGCACCTTGCCGTCGCGAACCTGTTGCGTCAGCGTGGCATAGGCTCCGGGGCTCGGTAAGTCGATATCGACGCCGGCCTTCAGCGCCAGGCGCGCGGCCTCCTCGGGCGTCGCGGCAATGTGGTGCAGTCTTTGCAGGTCCTCGATGGCGTAGTAGTCGCTCACCACCGCGCCCTTGAATCCCCACTCGCCGCGCAGTACTTTTTGCAGCAGCCACACATTGGCCGTGCTCGGCACGCCGTCGATCTCGTTGTAGGACGGCATGACGGCGCTCACGCCGGTGCGATCAATGATCTTCTCGAACGGCGGGAAGAAAAATTCCCGCAAAGTGCGCTCCGAGTAGGGCGCCGGTCCGACATTGGTGCCGCTTTCCGGCTGGCCGTGGCCGGTGAGATGTTTCAGCGTGGCGAATACTTTGCCGGGCCCTAAATCCCAGGCCTTGCCCTCGCCCTGCAAGCCTTCGACCGCCGCCACGCCCAGTTCGCCGACCAGATAGGGATCCTCGCCGAAGGTTTCCTCGATTCGGCCCCAGCGCGGATCGCGCGCTACATCCACCACCGGAGTGAGCCCTTCGGACACGCCCCGCGCCCGCATTTCGCGCGCCGTCACGACATTGACCGCGCGCACCAGCGCCGGGTCCCAACTCGATGCCAATGCAATGGCCTGCGGAAAACTCGTGGCGCCGACGGCGACATAGCCGTGCAGGCCTTCCTCATGGAACATAATGGGAATGCCAAGCCGCGTATGCTCCGTCGCATAGTGCTGCAGGGCGTTCACGAGGCGAATCGTACCGCGCACATCGCGGCCCGGCACCAGCCGCGGCGAAGCGGGCCCGATGGCGTCCGAGGGCCGCGCGAACTGGCCGATGCCGTCGGGGAACTTCGTCTGCATCTTTTTTGGATCCAGTTCGAAGTTCGCATCGAACACATCGCGCTTGTCTTCCCAGATGCTCTGCATCTGCGCGACCTTTTCTTCCAAGGTCATGCGTCCCAGCAGATCCTCCACTCGCGCCTCGACGCTGGCGCCGGCATTCTTGTAAGTGGGATGGCCCGACGCCGCCGACGGTGCGAGGCGAGCGGCGAGGCTGCCGCCCATGAAAATCACGCCGACGGCCAGAGCCGCGAGCCGCATGAATGCTGCTTTCATCGAGGATCCCCCATCAGCCGGTGGGTTTTTTGATAGCGCTACCATGATCGATTTCATTCGGCTTTGTCAATGAATTTGCTTTTCCGAGCCCGACCGGAGTCAAATAGACCCCGCCCTATTGTAAGCTGACGCATCAATGCCGATTAGATCAGCCAGAAAACGCAGCGCCCGTCACGACCGGAAACCCAAGCATCGCAAACAGGGTGCGCCGACTATTGCGGACGTCGCCGCGTACGCGGGATTTGCACCGATGACGGTGTCGCGCGTCATCAACGGCGAGAGCAACGTGCGCCAAGAAACCCGCGAGGCGGTCCAAGCCGCGATTGCCAAGCTCAAGTACTCACCGAATCTCGCGGCCCGCACCTTGGCCGGCGCCGAACAAGTTCGCATCGGCATGCTGTACAGCAATCCCAGCGCGGCATTCTTGAGTGAATTCCTGGTCGGCAGCCTGGAGCAGGCGCGCCTGAGCCATGTACAGCTGGTGGTGGAAAAGTGCGATGTCGATGCGAACGAGGATGATGTGGTGCGCGAATTGCTCGCGACCGGGGTCGACGGCATCATTTTGCCGCCGCCATTGTGCGACTCGAAGCGCGTCCATGCGGTCCTGATGAAGGCCGATGCACTCGCGGTGGCCGTCGCCAGCGCGAGTCCCAGGGCTGGATTATTGGCGGTACGGATCGACGATCATGCCGCGGCGGTGGCCATGACGCGTCACCTGCTCTCGCTCGGTCATACGCGCATCGGTTTCATCATCGGCAACCCGGACCAGACCGCGAGCGCGCAGCGTCTCGCGGGATACAAGGCGGCGCTGGCGGAAGCGGATATTCCGATCGAAAATTCGCTGATCCGGCAAGGACTGTTTACTTATCGTTCGGGCTTAAAAGCGGCCGACCAGTTGTTGAGTTTGGCAAAACCGCCGACCGCCATTTTCGCGAGCAACGACGATATGGGCGCGGCCACCGTGGCCGTCGCGCATTCACATCACCTGGATGTGCCCAAAGGTCTCACGGTCTGCGGCTTCGACGACACGGAATTCTCGCGCTCGATCTGGCCTGAGTTGACGACCATTCGCCAGCCGATCGCCGACATGGCGCGCTCCGCGGTGCTGCTCTTGCTGAAGAAGATCAAAGCGCGGCGCGAGGGACGGCACGAGGACGTCAAACATGCCCTGCTCGACTTCACGCTGGTGCGCCGCGACTCGGACGGACCGCCGCCGAGCCGTTGAATGGCCGACTGACTGAGCCGCCAAGCCGTCGCGCGCCTAGCGGCGGATCGCGCGAAAGCGAATGCTCGCTTCGAAACTCTCGCCGGGCGCAATCACCGGCATCGCCGTTTCTCGATCGCTGCGGTTCAGCGCATTGTTGATGTGAGCGACCGGCTCGAAGCAGAAGGCATCGAGCTCGCGGCGAATGTATACCACCGCGTTTGACAGCTCCCGGGACGCGGTGATCCCCAGGGCCTGCGCCTTGTCCGGCCAGGTTATGATGGCCAGACCGTTCCATCCCGTGAAGCAATGATCGATGTCCGCGTTGTCCACGGAGGCACCCTTGGAAAAGTCGAAGGGGCCGGTGGGCTCGAGAAGTTCGCAAGGCAGGCCGTCATCGCCAACCTGCCACACGCCTTGCGCGTGAAACGTCAGGCGCGCGCCGTTGCGCGGAAAGTACGGATGAAACCCAAAGGCCAGCGGTACGGGATGCGATTCCGAATTCACGACATCGAATTCCAGGATCAGCAGGTCATCGGTCAGCGTGATGCTTTGGCGTGCGTCGAAGGCCCAAGGCCACCCGGAGTCCGGCCGATGCTTCAGGCTCAAAACCGCCGAGTCGCGGTCGCGCGATTGCACGTGCCAGGCGCGCTCGAATCCAACGCCGTGAATCGCGTGCGGTTCCGGCGCAAAATTGCGCGCCAGGTTCAGGCGCTCGCCGCGCCACTCGAAGCTGCCCTGCCCGATGCGATTCGAATACGGCACCAGGGGGAAGCCGGCGGTGGTGTAAGGGTCGCGCGCCGCGATGCCGGACTCGCTTGCGCTGCGCAGCATCTGCTGGCCGCTCACCGACCAGCTGCCGATGCTGCCGCCCACTTGCGGCAAGAGGTCGCAGCGCGCCGCGCCGTGGGTCAAGGTAAGCGTTTCAGTTGCAGGCAGATCCAAAATCACGATATGGCCTTATGATACCGGGCATGCGGCCCAAGGGTTAAAGTCGGCTATGATAGCGCTACCAGGAATCGCCGTCAGGTGCTTTGTGTGTTTGCTGGTCTGCGCGGCGAGCGCGCACGCGGAGGACGGCTACGATCTGTGGCTGCGCTATCGTCCCGTCGAGGCACCCTGGGCCGTGCGCTATCGCAGCTTCGCAAGAGAAGTGGTGGCCGCGCCGGGCGCGAAGACGGCCGCGCAAGAGTTGCGGCGCGGGGTGGCGGCCCTGTTAGGCGGCGCGCCTGCATTGTCGAGCCGGATTGCGCAGGACGGCGCCCTCGTGCTGCGCACGCCAGACTCCCCAGCCGACCTCGGCGCGCCGCTTGCCGATCTTAGGGCCTTGGGGCCCGAGGGTTATTTGATTCGCAGCATTAAAGTTCACGGTCATCGCGCCACGCTGATCGCCGCCAATTCGAACATCGGCGCGCTCTATGGCGCCTTTGCGTTCCTGCGTTTGATGCAAACCCGTCGGCCGCTGGAGGCTCTCGACCTGCGCGAGTCGCCCCGCATCCCGCACCGGGTCCTTGATCACTGGGACAATTTGGACGGCACCATCGAGCGCGGCTATGCCGGTGCTTCGATCTGGGAGTGGCAAACGCTGCCGGACTATCTTGGGCCCCGTTATACCGACTACGCGCGCGCTTGTGCATCCATCGGCATCAATGGATCGGTCCTCAACAATGTCAACGCGGATGCCATCAGCCTGACGCCGCGGTACTTGGAAAAGGCGGCGGCGCTCGCCCGCGCGTTTCGGCCCTACGGTGTAAAAGTTTATCTGTCGGCGCGATTCACGGCGCCCATCGAAATCGGCGGCCTGAACAGCGCCGATCCGCTCGATGAGGCGGTGCGCGCCTGGTGGCGGCATAAAGTGGACGAGATCTATCGGCTCATCCCCGACTTCGGCGGTTTTCTCGTCAAAGCCAACTCGGAGGGACTGCCAGGACCGCAGGACTACGGCCGCTCGCATGCGGATGGCGCCAATATGTTGGCCGCCGTCCTCGCGCCACACGGGGGAATCGTGATGTGGCGCGCATTCGTGTATTCGCCGCATCAAACCGAGGATCGGGCACGTCAAGCCTACGATGAGTTCGTGCCGCTTGACGGACAATTCGGTTCGAATGTGCTGCTGCAGGTGAAGAACGGGCCCATCGACTTTCAGCCGCGCGAGCCCGGCCACCCCTTGTTCGGCGCCATGCCGAAGACACCGTTGATGCTCGAAGTGCAGATCACCAAGGAATACCTGGGTTTCGCAACTCACTTGGTTTACCTCGGTCCGCTGTACGAGGAAGTCCTGCGCTTCGATACTCAAAGAGGCGCGGGCTCAACCATCGCGAAAGGCATCGACGGCATGGCGGGCGTGTCGAATATCGGCGCGATGCGCAACTGGACCGGCTCGCAGTTCGATCAGGCCAACTGGTATGTTTTCGGACGGCTGGCCTGGAATCCAGAACTCTCCTCTCGGGCCATTGCCGAAGAATGGGTGCGCATGACCTTCTCGAACGATAGCCGCTTCGTCGCCCCGACGGTCGCGATGATGATGGGCTCGCGCGAAGCCGCGGTGGATTACATGACGCCGCTGGGGTTGGCGCACTTGATGGCCGCGGGGCATCACTACGGACCCGGGCCCTGGCGGGGCGGCGCCGCGCGCGCCGACTGGACGCCGGCCTACTATCATCGTGCAGATGCCGACGGCATTGGTTTCGATCGCACCACAACCGGCAGCAATGCGGTCTCACAGTACGCGCCGCCGCTCGCCGCCGAGTTCAACCACCTTAAGTCCACGCCTGATAAGGATTTGCTGTGGTTTCACCACCTGAGTTGGGATTATCCGATGCCGTCCGGCCGCACGCTCTGGGATGAGCTCGTGATTCATTACTCGCGCGGCGTCGACTACGTTCGAGAGATGCGCCGCACCTGGGCGACGCTCGCGCCGTACGTGGATTCGGAGCGCTACGCGGAAACATCCGCCTTTCTCGGCATTCAGGAAAAAGAGGCCCGCTGGTGGCGCGATGCCTGCATTGCCTACTTTCAGAGCATATCGAAGCGGCCGCTGCCGGCAGGCTACGCACCCCCGGAACACACGCTTGCCGAGTATGAAGCGATTTCCACCCCTTACGCGCCGGGCAATCCTGGCTGGACCGCTGCACCCTTTCGCCATTGAGCCGACCTTAAGCCAGCGAGCCGAGCTGAAACCACACGGGCCGACCTAAATCATACGAGCCGCCTTTAACCATACGAGCCGCAAAAAAAATGACGCGCCCCCTATTTTGGCTGTTGATCATCACGCCGTTGGCAGCCTTCGCCGACCCGCCATCGTCGCCGCGACCGCCGCCGCTGCTGCATGAGATTTTCCAGGACCACGCAGTTCTGCAACGCGACCAACCCATCCAAGTGTGGGGCGAGTCGATCGCCGGAGATCGCGTCAGCGTTTCGATCGATGCCAAGACGATTGAGGCGCGCGCGGACTCAAGCGGTCATTGGCACGCGCTGCTGCCGGCGATGCACGCCGGCGGACCGTACGTACTCAGCGTGCGCACACAATCCGGTGCGAGCCAGTCCATCAACGACATCCTCGTGGGTGATGTTTTCTTGTGTTCCGGGCAGTCGAACATGGAATTGCCGGTGATGCGTGCTCTGAACTACGCCAGCGAAATCGCGCATTCGGCGAATGATCGGATCCGCCTGTTGAGCGTGGCGCATGCCACCTCGCCGCAGCCGTTGGCGCACTTTCAAGCATCGGTTGCCTGGGCCGCCGCCAGTCCCGATGCCGTCGGTGATTTTTCGGCTGTGTGCTACTACTTTGCGCGCGAGCTGCAAAAGTCGGTGCCGGTGCCGCTCGGCCTCATTCATTCATCCTGGGGCGGCTCGCGTATCGAGCCGTGGATCAGCGAACAAGGGCTGCACGAGGTGGGCGGATTCGACTCGGCGCTCGACCTTCTGCACGTCTACGCGCGCGATCCGAAAGCAGGAAACGACCGGTTGGGCGAGATCTGGGAGAGCTGGTGGCATGCGCATGCCGGCTCGACGCCTTGGACCGAATCGGGCGCCGGCTGGCGCGAGGTGCCATCGCCCATGCGTAATTGGAAAACCTGGGGCGTGCCGGAGTTCGCCAATCACGACGGCATGGTGTGGTTTCGCCGCAATGTCACGCTGACAGCGGCTGAAGGCCAGGGCGAGGCCACGTTGATGCTCGGCGGCATCGACAAGGTCGATGAGACCTGGGTGAACGGCAAGCCCGTCGGCAATTCATTCGGCTACGGCACTGAACGCCCGTATGAGTTGCCGGCCGGAACGCTGCGCGCAGGCGAGAACACCATCGTCATCAACGTATCGAGTAGCTGCTGTTCGGCCGGCATGTACGGACCGCCCGAGCATATGATGCTGCGTTTTGCCGGCGGCGGCGTGGTGCCTTTGGGCGGTCACTGGCGCTACAAGATCGTACCGGAAAGCACGGGATTTCCGCCGCGCGCACCCTGGGAATCCGTGGGCGGTCTGACCAGCATCTACAACGCCATGATTGCACCATTGGGATCTTACGGCTTATGCGGTGTGCTCTGGTATCAAGGCGAATCCAATGCCGCAGAAGCGGCGCAGTATCAAGTACTGTTGGCGGCGCTGATGGGCGATTGGCGCCGGCAGTTCACCGCCAATTTGCCCTATCTCATCGTCGAGCTTCCCAATTTTGGCGCGACTCCGACGTCCCCCACCGCTTCCGATTGGGCCAATCTGCGCGAAGCCCAGCGCCGAGCCGTCTTGAACGATGCGCACGCCGCGCTGGCAGTGACCATCGATGTGGGCGATGCGCATGAGCTGCATCCGCCCGACAAACAATCCGTCGGAGCACGCTTGGCGCGCGCGGCGCGGCATTTGATTTATGCAGAATCGATCACGCCCTCGGGTGCAGTGCCACGCCAAGCGACACACGACGGCGGGCACGTTGTGGTGAGTTTCGAGGCCGTGGAGGGCGCGCTTGCGGCATACAGTTCCAATCGTCCCATTGCATTTGAATTATGTTCCGCCGAGCAGAGCAGCTGCCGCTTCGTCGATGCGACCCTGCAATCCGATCGCGTTGAACTGGACGCGAGTGCAATCAAAAATCCGACTCGCGTGCGCTTTTGCTGGGGTGATGCGCCGATCTGCAATCTCTCTGATCGGTCAGGCCTGCCGGCCGGTCCATTTGAGATGGCGATTCAATAAGCGGAAGTGTTGCCGGCAAACTTCGAGGGGGATCGAAGAACGCAAGCCGGCAACACTTCCTAAAACGCGATGTTAGCGCTACCATACGGCGAAATACAATTATTTCTGCAAGATTGGGGGACGACCGATGACTGGACGGTTCACGCGCCGTGAGTTTGCCAAGACGATCGGCGCCGCCGGCGCGGTGAGCGGCGTGCCGCTGTCCCTCGCGCTCGGCCAACCGGCCGCGCCAAAACCTTTACCCTTTCCGGCGAATTTTCTCTGGGGCTGCGCCACGAGTGCCTATCAAATTGAGGGAGCGGTGGCCGCCGACGGCCGCGGCCCATCCAATTGGGACGTCTTTTCGCATACGCCCGGCAAAACTCATCACGGCGACACCGGCGACGTCGCCGACGACTCTTACCATCTCTACAAGGAAGACGTTCGGCTGCTCAAGGATTTGGGAGCGAAAGTTTATCGCTTCTCCATATCCTGGTCGCGTATTTTTCCGCGAGGGCGCGGCAAGCCTAACGCGCCTGGGCTCGCCTACTATCAGCGGCTCATCGATGAGTTGCTCAAGAACGGTATCGAGCCTTACGTCACCTTGTTTCACTGGGACCTGCCTCAAGCGCTTGCCGGCGGCTGGCAATCCCGCGACACTCCCAAGGCTTTTGCCGACTACGCCGCGTACGTCGCGGGAAAGCTGTCGGACCGCGCGCATCATTTCATGACAACCAACGAAGTCGTGTGCTTCACCGATTTAAGCTATCAAATCGGTCAATTCGCACCCGGCCTCAAACTGCCCGCCGCGCAAGTCAATCAGATCCGTCATCACGGACTGCTCGCGCATGGCTTAGGCGTGCAGGCCATTCGTGCCCACTCAGCGAGCGGCACGCAAGTGGGCCTGGCCGAAAATCCGAAGGTGTATGTGCCGGTCATCGAGAGCGCCGAGCACATCGAAGCGGCCAAACGCGCCTATCGGGAAGAGAACGCCCCTTTTCTCACCGCGGTGATGGAGGGCAAGTACACCGACGGTTACCTGCAGCGCGAAGCAGCGAATGCGCCTAAAGTGGAGGGCGACGACCTCAAGATCATCGGCAGCCCGTTGGATTTCGTCGGCCTCAATGTCTATCAACCCGAGTATGCCCGCGCCGACGCCGGAGCGTCAGGCTACGCCGTCGCGCGCCGCCCCTCCTCTTTTCCGCAGATGGCCTCACCTTGGCTGTTCATCGGGCCCGAAGTGATCTACTGGGCGATTCGCCACACCAGCGATCTGTGGAAACCGCGCGCGCTCTACATCACAGAGAACGGCTGCTCCGCCGAGGATTTTCGCCAGACCGATGGACGCGTCGAAGACACGGACCGCGTCATGTTTCTGCGCAACTACTTGACTCATTTGCAGCGCGCGGCCACCGAGGGCTATCCGATAAGGGGCTATTTCCTGTGGAGCCTGCTCGACAATTTCGAATGGGCCGACGGATACAGCAAGCGATTCGGAATTCACTACGTCGACTTCAAGACGCGAAAGCGCACCCGCAAGTTAAGCGCGGACTGGTATCGTGAAGTGATCCGGCGAAACAGCGTCGCATGACGCTGACCGCCAAAACACAGGCTACGGTTTCGCCTTCTCGGGCAGCGCGGCGGCCGTCATCGCGGTGTCGGCGGGGCGGTCGGATCGCACGGATTCAAACTGAGTTCTGCATGTCTTGAAGGCAGCGCGGTACGGCTCCGCGGTGTTTGCTCGTAGGCGCTTCATCATGCAATGAGCCATTTGCCGCGGCGTAAAAGCGGCGGAAATCAGATCGCCGGCGAGCGCCGGCGCCGAGGCAACCAGACTAATCGCGACTACGATTGAGGAATGTCGTCCGTTCATGAAGCACCTCCGCTTGCGTCCGATTGATCGGGTCCGATTGATCGGGCGCTCGCCTTATGGAATATGTGCTCTAATCGCCCCTCAAACAATGTAGGCGGCACTCGATCGCGGGTGCGGATTCTCCTACGGCGATCGATCAGGGGCGTCGATCGGCTTCCTTGCGCTGCGCATCTTGCCGGGCTTTTTCGTCCTTGTAGTTTTCTTTCACGGTCTCTTTCGCATCGCCGAATTTAGCCTGCGTTTTTCCGGCAACTTGATTCGCCATGCCTTTTGCTTGCTCCGACAGACTGTTGACCGCCTTGCCGGCCACTTCCTGCACTTTGCCTGCCGCATCTTTGGCGCGGCCCTCGACTTGATCTTTGTTAATACCCATGGTTCAACCTCTTGTGTTTGCGTAGTCCAACTATGGCACGCCTGGCAAATACCGCGGCGTAGGAGAGATGGCCGAATGGCTGTCGGAAGGGGGGTGACTACCGCCCGGACGGCCAAGTGGAGCGGCGACTAATGCGTGCCGCTCAAATCGTTCTTGATAACCGCACCGCCGCAGAGGGCGGTAAGATTGGGAATCGAGCCACCCAGTCCACGGAATCCCAATGTTTCACCACACTCTTGTATGTGCTCTGGCGCTGCTTGCGATCGGAGCTTCGCCGGCTGCGAACGCCAAATCCGCCGGCGCAGACCGCAGAGCAGCTGTTCGGCAGATCGAGCGCGCGATTGATACCACGTACCTGATACCGGCGATGCGACCGAAGATAATCGCGCAGCTCGAACGATCGCTGCGGGCCAATCACTACAATGTTGACGATCCAGAAATCTTTGCCCAGCGGGTCACTGCGGATTTGGAGGCGGTAGCGCATGACGGCCACCTCTATCTAATGAGCGACGCCGCGCAATACGCGGCCATGCTGGCCCCCGCGGCGAGTTCGGAGGGATTGGAGGCCTTTCGTCATGCTATTGCCATTCGCGATCACAGCGGCTTGACGAAAATGGAGATTCTTCCGGGAAATGTTCGCTACCTGAAACTCGAGCACTTCCAATGGATTCCCGATGTCACACGGCAAGCCTATGACGACGCGGCGCGGTTTCTCAAAGATGGCGATGCCATCATTATCGATCTGCGCGACAACGGCGGCGGCAACAGTGATGCGGCGGACTATTTCTCCAAAGCCTTCCTGGCGCCTGATCCCCTCAGGCCC
>Ga0208480_1000604_pt1 | contig 13556 bp, 8 predicted proteins | sample NGESurshal092012_4_FD_184485 | JGI IMG/M metagenome (GOLD analysis project Ga0208480, IMG submission 184485) | Arctic peat soil microbial communities from Barrow, Alaska - NGEE Surface sample F53-1 shallow-092012 (SPAdes) | ecosystem: Environmental > Terrestrial > Soil > Wetlands > Peat ... | reverse complement strand
GGCGCGTTCATGCCGCTGAACGGACTTTTGCTCGCGGCTACCGCTTTGAGCTGCTTCATCAGCGGCCCAATTTTCGCCTGGCCGTAACCCGTGCCCACGCGGCCCGTGTAAACCAGATGTTTGCCCCGATGCACGCCCACAAGCAGTGAACGAAAACTTCCCGCCGTGTCGGTCCAGCCGCCGATCACGACCTCATGGCCCGCGCGGCATTTGGATTTGATCCAGCTTTTCGTGCGCCCCGAACGATAGGGCGCGTCGATGCGCTTGGACACGATGCCCTCCAGCGACATGCGGCAGGCGGATTTCAGAACCGCGTCGCCGCCGGTGGCGAAATGCTCGACATAACGGATTTGCGTGTTCTTGCGGCCCGCGAGCAGACGCTGCAAACGCTCTTTGCGTTCGGAAAGGGGCAGCTTGCGCAAATCCTCGCCTTCCAGCGCCAGCAAATCGAACACGAAGAAGATGAGGTTTTTGCTTTCGCCTTCGGAAAGGGCGGCTTGCAGTGCCGCGAAATCCGGGGCGACGGCGTGATCCAGCGCCACCACTTCGCCATCGATGATCGCATCGGGCAAATCTTTTGCCGCGTTCGCGATGGCGCGGAATTTCTCCGTCCAGTCGAGGCCCTTGCGCGTGCGCAAAACCGCTTTGCCGTCTTCCACACGCAGCTGGATGCGATAGCCGTCGAATTTGATTTCGTGAATCCATTCCGCGCTCGCGGGCGGGCGATCTTCCAGCGTGCAAAGCTGCGGCTCGATAAAGCGCGGCAGATGGGAAATCGGTTTGCCTTTGACGGATTGGGCACGGGCTTTGAGCGGCGCGGTTTTCTTTTTCGACGTTTCGTCCTCATCGGACTGGCGGTCGGAATTCCAGATGGCATCCGGCGTGGCGCGGGTCTTGGCCAGCATGAACGGTTTTGGCGCGCGTCCTTTTCCCGCCGCGATCTGATTCATCGTGCGGCCGGAGGCAACCGAATGGTCGTGCTTTAACACACCTTCGCCATCATCGTCTTTTGAAAAATCATCGTGATGTTTGATGAGCAGCCAATTGCTGCGTTTGCTTTTGTATTTGTCGTTGCGCATGCGCACGAGAACAAAACTGCCTTTCAGCTTTTCGCCCGCGACGACGAATTTCAGTTCGCCGGCCTTCAATTGCGCGTCCGCCGATTTGCGCCCTTCCGGTTGCCAGAAGCCGCGATCCCACAACATCACGGTGCCACCGCCATATTGGCCTTTGGGAATCGTGCCTTCGAAATCGCCGTAATCCAGCGGGTGGTCTTCCACCTCCACGGCCAGCCGCTTTTCATGCGGATCGAGCGATGGCCCGCGCGTGACGGCCCAGGATTTGAAAACGCCGTCCAGTTCCAGCCGGAAATCATAATGCAGCCGCGTGGCCGCGTGTTTCTGGATGACGAAGCGCAAATTTTTCGACACGGCGACTTTACGGCTGCCGCTAGGCTCGCCGGTTTTTTTGAAATCGCGTTTGGCGCGATAAGTCGAAAGCTTCCGGCTCGCCATTTCGTCACACGGGTGATTTATCCGGCAACGTCTCTCGCGAAGCGAAGTTCCCGCTGCCCGCGTTTCAGGATTTGTTGTCGAACTCCGTGTCGATCACCAGCTGAATCGGATCCTTGAAGAAAGCCGGCAAGCCGAAATCTTGCGGATTGATTGCGCCTTCCCCGTGAATGCCGATCACATGGCCCATGGTCGGGCCGCCCGCAAAGCCCGGGCCTGCGCCCACCAGCGTCACGTCGAATGTCAGCGGCACGGTCTTGCCCATCAAGGTGAATTGCCCGTCCACTTTGCCATGCGTGGCATCGGTCGGCCGGAACGCGGTGGACACGAAAATCGCTTCGGGAAATTTTGCGGATTTCAAATAATCGTCGCTCGCGAGGTGGGCCGCGAAACCAGCCACATTGGTGGCGATGGATGCGGTTTCAACCGTCGCGCTCAATTGCGAATGCGCAATCGCCGCCGGATCCCAGCTGAGCTTGCCCTGAACCTTATCGAAGCGGAACACGCTGATCGAAAAGCCCAGATGCGAAACGCGCGCAAGAACCGCGACGTGATTGGGATCGAGCGTGTATTCACCGGGAATGGCCTGCGTCACATCCTGCGTGCCGTGCGGAATGACGAGCGGCATTTTGGGCGCGGGGTCAGCCATCGCGGCGGATGCAAGAATAACAAACGCGCAGGCAAAAGCATATTTCATGAAATCCCCTCGATTGAGCGATGTCCGAACTCTATCCATTTGCCCGCGCGCCGCCAACCGCTTCAGGCGAGGCCTTCCATTTTCAGCGTCGCTTGCACCTGCGGGCGTGCGGCCACGCGCGCGAAATAGGCCGTGAGTTTCGGCAGGCCGGAAATATCGATCTGCATGGCGCGCGCCCAGTTCAGCATCACGAACAGATAAGCGTCCGGGGCCGTGAACTGGCTGCCCATCAGGTAATCGCCGCTCAGGCGGCTTTCCACATATTCAAACCGCTTGAAGATTTTCTCCTTCGTCGCCTTCTGCGCGTCATTGGAAAGCTGGCCGCCGAACAAAGGCGAAAACGTCTTGTGCAATTCGGAATTGATGAACGCCAGCCACTCGATGGCGTGATAGCGCGCAACCGTGCCTTCTTTCGGCAGCAGCTGCGCGTCCGGTTTCTGGTCGGCCAGATATTGCACGATGGCCGGGCCTTCGGTGAGCACTTCGCCACTGTCGAGTTTCAGCGCGGGCACATAGCCCTTCGGATTGATGGTGTAATAATCCTCGCCGTCGGCGGTTTTGTGGGTCTTGAGATCGACGCGAACGAGATCCAGCGGCAGGCCCGCTTCCATGGCCACGATATGCGGGGACATCGAACAGGCGCCGGGCGTGTAATAAAGCTTCATATGGGTCTCCTGAAATGGCGGTGACCTTATAAGTAGTGTCGTGGGGGATGAGTTCCAAGGTCGGCTTCGTCATTATGATGCACAGGCGCATGCTCTACGCGAAAACGCACGGATGGCTGCACCCTCTCGCCGGAATCCGGGCGACCCGGCGGCGGCTTGCGGGCCGCGTCCGGCTTGCTTAGTAAGAAGCCGGGAGCGCGGAAGGTAGGGGGCGGATGCCGGAAACTGGCAGGCCGGGAGCGCGCGCGGGCGAGGCCGAACGCCCCACCGTTCGCCAATGGGCTTATGCGGTTCTCGAAGAAGGCCAGCTTGAGGGCGCGTTCAGCCGCACGATCGAAGCCCTGCTGATCCTGCTCATTATCGCCAATGTCGCCGCCGTCGCGCTCGAAACCATCTCGCCGATTTACGCGCGATACCATGCGTTCTTCTCCGCCTTCGAGCATTTCTCCGTGGGCGCTTACACCGTGGAATATCTCGTGCGCCTCTGGTCTTCGGTCGAAGACCCGCGCATCGCCGCGCGCGGGCCGCTGAAGGGGCGTCTCGCATTTGCAATGCGGCCCTTGATGCTGATCGATCTGCTGGCGTTTGCGCCGTCTTATCTCGGCTTTCTGTTCGCGGTCGATCTGCGCGTGCTGCGCATTTTCCGCCTGTTCCGGCTGGTGAAACTGGCGCGTTATTCGCCTGCGCTGCCCGCGCTGCTGGGCGTGCTCTACACACAGCGTTCATCGCTTTTCGCGTCCATGATTCTCACGCTCAGCGTCATGTGCGTCAGCGGCGAACTCATGCATATCGCGGAAGGCGCGGTTCAGCCCAAAGCGTTTGGAAACATGCCCAACGCGATGTATTGGGCGATCACCACGCTGACGACGGTGGGCTATGGCGACGAGGTGCCGATCACACCTATCGGCAAGATCATCGCCGGAATCACTATGGTGATGGGTCTGCTGCTATTTGCGCTTCCTATCGGCATCATCGCCAATGGTTTCGTCAGCGATCTCAATCGCCGCCAGTTCGCCATCACCTGGAGCATGTTGAAGCGACAGCCTCTGTTCGACGGATTCGATATCGAAGCGGTGAATGAAATCCTCGACGCAATGAGCGCCAAGCTGGTGCGCGAGCACATGCAGATCGCGCTGACCGGCCAATTGGCGACGGTATTCTACCTTATCGTGACCGGCCACGCCCGGCTCGAAACTGAAAACGACGAATACGATCTTGGTCCCGGCGATATAATCGGCGAAGAGGCCTTGCACGTTATGAGCAATTACACACGCACCGTGACCGCGCGCACCGAGATGCGCCTGATCGTGCTGCCGGGCGAGGAATTGCGGCGTCTGGCGCGCAAATATCCGCTGCTGGGCCGCCGCATCCGGCAGGAAGAACCGTGGTAAAGCCTCCGCGGGGCGCACTTACATAATGAGCGTATTGCGCGCGCGGCGGCAGGGCGCGATAGTCGCGAGCGCATGCCTGCGCCTTTCGTTTTGTTCGGAGCTTCGCATCTGGCGGTGATGGCGCTGGCGCTCGCTGTGCCGATTGCGTTGGCGATTCCAGCGCGAAGGAACGCAAACATCGCGCGCGCGATATGTCTGGCGTTCGCCGCGTTGCTGATCGGCGTATGGATTGCGTGGTATGTCTATTTCACATCGCATGGCTGGTTGAACGCGAACAATCAATGGCCGATGAATCTGTGCGACTGGGCGGCTGTCGCCGTCATCGTCACGCTGATCCGGCCCAATCAGGCGACTTATGAACTTTCCTATTTCTGGGGCCTGTGCGGCACGGCGGAGGCGCTCGCCACGCCCGACGTGAATTTCGATTTTCCGGATGGGCAGTTCGTTGTCTTCTTTCTCGGCCATGCGCTCATCATCGCGTCGGTGTTGCTTCTGACGTTCGGCATGCGCATGCGCCCGCATCCGCGATCCATTTTGCGCGTCGCGGCATGGTCGCTTGTCTATCTCGCGGCGGCGGCGCTCACCGATTGGGCGCTCGGTACGAATTACGGCTTTCTGCGCGCCAAGCCGCATCAGGAAACGCTAATGGCGGTGCTTGGTCCTTGGCCCTGGTATATTGCGGAGTTGGTGCCCATAGGGATTGCGTCGGCGCTGCTTGTCTATGCGCCGTTCTTCGTGGCTGATAAATTTCGCGAAGGGGCCTTGAAGCGAAACGCTCCAATACCCAGATAACCTAAATCGATGAAGAACCGCCCGGAACGGGCAAGAGCGCAGTCCCGCGAAGTGTGAGTGGTTCGCGCCAGACTGCGCGACCATCAAGGAAGCCCTAAAATTCGTAAGGCGGCCGGCACCCTTTGTGCCGTAGCCGCCTCACGCTGCCCCCGTTTAACCAGAAGCTGCGGTTCTTGGCCCCTCAACCGTCGAACCGCAACGCCGTAACTGTGCCGGAGCGCCCGCCTTCCGCAATGGGGCATTCGCGCCTGCTGACATGATTTGCAACTCAGTGTGGATTCAAAGTCACAGCAGCCGGTTAACACCGGAGCGCGGTCCCCCGAAGTGTGAAGCGGTTCGGGTCAGGCCGCGCGACCAAAAAGAACTAGGGAGCCTTAAAATGTTTGGAAAGTTTCAATCCCTGGCGCTGGTAGTTGGACCCCAAGCCCTCGCCATACATTTCCGGCGGCGGGTCGGTCAGCCGCTCGAAGGCCAGCCGGCCGATGATCTGGCCGTGCTCCAGGATGAACGGCACCTCGCGGGAGCGCACCTCCAGCACGGCGCGCGCATTGGGCGGCCGGCCGGGTTCATAGCCGAAACCGGGGTCGAAGAAGCCCGCGTAATGCACGCGGAACTCGCCGACCAGCGGGTTGAAGGGCACCATTTCAGCGGCGAAATCGGGCGGAATGGAAACCGCCTCGCGGCTGGCCAGAATGTAGAATTCGTCGGGATCGAGCACGATGCCGCCCATGCGGTGGGCATGCACGGGATCCCAGTAGTCGAGCGGGTCCAGCACGCCCCGCGCATCGACATCGATAATGCCGGTGTGGCGCTTGGCCCGCCAGCCGACATGGGCCGCACCCGCCTCGCCTTGCAGGTCCACGGTCAGCGCCAGGCCATTCTCGATGTCGGCCTCACCGGTCACGAGCGGATGGTCGGCATGGAGCCTGCGCATTTCGGTGTCGGTGAAGGGCGGCGAGCCGTGGCGCAGGCGCAACTGGTTCAGCCGCGAGCCTTTGCGCACGAGGATGGGAAAGGTGCGCGGCGTGATCTCCGCATAAAGCGGCCCGCGATAGCCCGCCTCCACACGGTCGAAGGATTGCGCCCGGTCGGTGATGAGCCGCGTGAACACGTCCAAGCGGCCCGTCGAGCTTTTCGGGTTCGCCACACCCGACACGCGATGCGGCAGGTCGAGGCTTTCCAGCAGCGGCACGACATAGACGCAGCCGGTTTCCAGAACCGCGCCATTCGTGAGGTCAATCTCGTGGGACGACAGCGCGTCCAGCTTGTCGCGGACAATCGTGTTCGCGCCGGGCAGGAAACTCGCGCGCACGCGATGGGCCGTGGCGCCCAGCCGCAGATCGATGCTGGCGGGCTGGATCTGCGCTTCCTCAATAGGTTCGGGCGCGACCATGAGCTTGCGGGCCAGCGCCCGGCGCAGAATGTGTGAGGGAAGAATGCCGGTCGAACGCTGGCCATACAGGCCGCCAGAGGCTTCGTCCTCGCCCTCGAAAAGCGACTGGTTCACAAGTGCCATGGCGGCATTCCTCATCGTGCCCCTGTCTTATCGGCAGGCGGGGGCGAAAAGAAGTCCAGAGTCACTTCGGATAAGAATGACACACACCATTGTCATCCCCGGCGAGCAGCGAAGCTGCGAGGGAAGGGGATCCAGGTGTCGAACACCGTCCGGTGTCGATACCTGGGTTCCCTTCCCCTCGCATTGCTTACGCAACGCTCGGCCGGGAATGACAGCTTTAGGTGAGAAACGCCCCAATCTCCTCAATCGCCTCGACCAGCCCGCAGCGCGTGATGGGCGCGCCTTCGGGAAAGGCCGACAGCAGCCGCGTGGGCGTGGCGGGTTCCAAAATAACGAAACAGCCTTTGTCATGGTTCGTGCGGATCAGCCGCCCGAACGCCTGTTTCAGGCGCAGCCGCGTCAGCATGTCGTCATAGGTTTTGCCGAACCGCGCGCGCCGCGCTTTGTGCAGGATCGTCGGCTTGGGCCATGGCACCTTGTCGAACACGACAAGGCGAAGCGAACGCCCCGGCACATCCACACCGTCGCGCAAGGCATCGGTACCGAGCAGACACGCGTTCTCCTCGGCGCGAAACAGATCGACCAGTGCGCCGGTATCGAGCCGGTCAACATGTTGCGCATAGAGCATGATGTTCTTGTCGGCGAGCGGCGTTGCGATGCGTTGCTCAACGCCACGCAAAGTGCGCACCGCCGTAAACAATCCAAGCGCGCCGCCGCAGGATGCGAGAAACAATTCGCGATAGGCAGCGGCGACCTGATTGAGATCGCGCCGGTTCACATCGCGCACGATGAAGATGCGCGATTGCTCCGCGTAATTGAACGGCGAACCAAACCGCGCACGTTTGGGCGGTTCGGGCAAATGATGCGCGCCGGTGCGCACCTCTGCACTCGCCCAATCGTCGGCGTCTTCGGGCGCATCGCGCAATGTGGCGGACGTGATCAGCGCGCCATGCGCGGGCGCAAGCACCTCGGCAGCTAACGGAATAGTGGGATCGATCCAATGACGGTTCAGCCCGATATCGACATCGCGGCCGTCCTCGCGCGCGATCTCGAACCAGTCGGTGAATTCGTCATCTTTGCCCATTTCGAGTGCATCGAGCATCGCGATCCAGGCAGGCAGGATGATCTTCGCGCGCCGCGCCACGCCGCGCGATGCCGCATCGATGCGTGCACGGGAAAAAGTTTCGAGTTCATCGGATTTGGCGTCGAGCTGTTTGCGCAACGCCTGCGAAAGTCGCATCAGGGGCGCTGCGATGCGTTTCAGCGCGCGGCTCAAACCGCGTGCGGCTTCGATGATGTCTTCGTCCAGCGGTTCGGTTTCGGCTTCCAGCGAATAAAACGCGTCCTTGTCTTCGCTGAGGGCGCGGACGTGTTGGTAGGCCGCCGCGAGAAACACTTCGCCGGGACCGCGCGGGGCGGCGTTCGCAATGCGCCCATGCCAGCCTTCGCCTGCCAGCGCGCCGGACGCCGCAATCGCTTCGTCGAGCGCGGATTTTGCTTCCTTGTCGTCGGTGACAAGATCTTTCAGGCGTTCATCAAGACCACGCATCCGCGTACGCGCGCGGCCTTCGGGTCCGCGTATCCAGCGGCGCAGATCGGCCATCTCGACGCCGGAGAGCAACGCGGCAAACCCGGAATCCGCCGCATCGAACAGATGGTGGCCTTCGTCGAAGACATAACGCACACGGCGTTCGGGCGGCGTGTCGCTGGTTTCGTCGATGCTGAGCCAGTCGGCGGCAGCTTGCGAAATGACGAGCGCATGATTGGCGATGACGACAGGCGCGTGACGCGCGCGACGGATCGCGCGTTCGATGAAACAGGTGCGATAATGCGGACACGCGGCATAGATGCACTCGCCGCGCCGATCGGTGATTTCGCTCAAGGGAAAGCTCGCGGCGAGAAAAGCCGGGAAATTCGCGCCCGACAAATCGCCGTCCGCGGTGGCGCTAACCCAGCGCGCGACAAGGCCCAACGCCACGGCGCGTTGCCCCGGCGCGAGGGCTGTGCGCTTGGCGGCTTCCTCGAAATTGAGAAGGCACACATAATTCTCGCGGCCCTTGCGCACGACGGCTTTGTCTTCGCGCTCGGCGGGATCGGGATAGAGGCGGGCGATTTCCTGCACGATTTGCCGCTGGAGGTTTCGCGTATATGTGGAAAGCCACAATCCCGGCCCGTTCTTCTCCGCCCACAGGCTTGCGGGTGCCAGATACCCAAGCGTCTTGCCGATTCCGGTGCCCGCTTCGATGAGCACGATGCGCGGCTCGCCACTTTTCTCGCGCGGGCCGAAAGCATAGGTCGCGGCCTCGGCGTAATCGGCCTGTTCGGGGCGCGATTCATGGGTCTCACCGATCAGGCGCTTGAGGCGCGCGCGCGTTTCATCCGCCTCGACTGGAATCGAACTGGGCTTGGCGGGCGCCATGTCGTCTTCCCATTCGGGCAGCGCGCGCCATGTGTCGAAACCGGCAAGCGGGTTCCGGCTGTCAGCCGCTTCACCGATAGCGGCCAGTATTTGCGGCCCCCATCGCCAGCCTGCGCGCGCAAGCGAAGCGGCGAGCGGGCGCAGACGTTCATGCTCGGAGCTACGCTCGCGCAAATCTGCGAGAAGCTTTTCCACGGCGCGAACAAGGGTCACGGCTTGCGCTTCCGCGGTTTCGGGGCTGGCCAGGCCCAATGCGCGTGCGATTCCCGATGGACTCGGCAGGTGCGCGCGCGCGGGGTGTACAAACGAAAAAAGCTCCAAAACATCAAAAAGCGGTTTGGAAGGCGCGGTTTTCAGCCGCCCGGAAACGAAAGCAGCATGGGCAACAACAACCTCGCCGGATCGAAAAAGGGCGCGGGCTTCATCGAACGAAACGCGCCGCGTTTCGCCCTTGCTGTTCGCCACCACGCCGCCACCGGCGGCGGGCATAAGCGCGGGCAAATCGAAAGGAACGGCGGGCAGTTCGGGCATCACCCGATCTTGCGCACTCCGAGCCGGATTGAAAGCCTAGGCAGCGAGGTCGGGATAAAGATTGGTCAGGGCATTGCGCACGCGGACATGCTCGCCCACGACCATCTGGGCGGCGTTGCGCAGCGCATGGGAATCCTCGCCGACACGGGCCTGTTGTGCGAAACCGCGTGCCGCACTCGTCATGGCGCTGAGGCCGAGGCCGCCTGCGGCACCCGCGATGTCCTGCGCCAGACGGGCGGCTTCCGCCCAATCTTCGGCGGCACTGGCCTTCGACAGCGCATCGCACAATGTTTCGGTGGTCTTGATGTAGGAATGCAGAATTTCGATCAGCGTCGTGAAACCGACCGATTTTTCCAGCGCGGCAAACGCGGGCGCGTCGATGGCGGCTTCCTGCGCGGCTTGCGCTGGCGCGTGAACGACGCGCTCCGTGACTTTGCGGATCGCGGCGTAGACTTCATTCGCCGCCGCCGGCCAATGCAGGATTTCGTCACCGCTCGCGGGCGCTTTGTCGGCGGGAAACAGGATCGCCAGCATCGGCGCGCGCGCGCCGGGCGAAGAGGACAGCGCCTCGATATCGCTGGGGCGCGCAAGGATCGCATCGAATTTCTCGCGGCCTGCGCGCGCGGCGCCTTCGGCCAGCGTGGATGCGAAAACAATGCGGTTTCCGAATGGTTCAAGATAGCGGGTCAACTGGCGGCGCACGCCGTGATCGGTGAAAAGCGCCAGCAGCATCAGATCCGCGGGCGGTTCGGCATCCTGCGCCGCAAGCGCCTGCTGGTCGCGGTCGAACGCGCTGGTGCTGGCAACAGGCAAGGTGAACCAGAAGGTCGAACCCTGTCCCGGTTCGCTTTCAAAACCGATTGTGCCGCCCAGCGATTCCACAATGCGTTTGGCGACGGCAAGACCAAGACCCGCACCCGAATGACGCCGCGTATAGGACAGATCGCCGGGCGTGAAAGGCTCGAACAGATGCGCCGCCACTTCGTCCGGAATGCCAAGACCCGTATCGGTGACGGAAAACCGCACGCGGGCGACACCATCGGTCTCGACATTTTCAACCTGAATTTCCACGCCGCCACGATCGGTGAATTTGAGCGCGTTTTCCGCAAGCTTGAGCAGCACCTGCCGCACGCGCCGCGGATCGCCGCTGGCGCGGGGCAATCCGTTCGCCACGGAAATCGTCAGCCGCAATTGTTTTTCCCAGGCGCGCGGCTGCAGCAATTGCGCGACAGCGCGCGCGGTTTGCGCCGGATCGCAATCGGGCTGCATGTCAGCCACCGAATCTTCACGCGCCAGCGCGATGACGTCATCGAGCAGAATGCGAAGCCCGCGCCCGGCTTCCAGCATCACTCTGGTATAATCGCGCTGCGGTTTTTCGAGGCCGGCGCGATCCAGCAATTGCGCCATGCCGAGCAGCGCGTTGAGCGGCGTGCGGATTTCGTGACTGATGTTGGCGACGAAGGCGGATTTTGCGCGCGCACCGGCTTCGGCTTCGTCGCGGGCTTTTTCGGCGGCTTCTTTCTCCTGCGAAAGCCGCTCGATCAGCGCCGTCTTGTCCTGTCTCAGGCGCAGACTGCGATCCAGAAGCTTTCCCATTACGCCGCAATAGCCGAAAAGCAATGCCGCGAAGAAAAACATCACGACCGCGCTCATCGTGGCGATCAAGCCGCCCTGAAGCAGCAGCAACACGATCATCGGCGTCAGCGAGAAAAACGTATGCACGACAAAAGCGGGCCGATAGACGCAACGCCCGATCAACTCGGCGGCCGTCATGCCGAGGAATGCAATTGCCAGATAGGCTTCCGCCGGAAACGAATTCGGCACGAACCAGATGATGGCGCTTATGCCCCAGCTCGCCCCCGAAATCGCGGACGCATACACATAGCGCCTTGCCCAATATTGCGGGCTGTGCCGCGATCCGTATTTGAAATAGGCGTGGCGGAGATTTTCGCCGATCACCGCCGCCGCAATCAAAATGATGAGCGGCGCGACGGCAAGCAGGACATTCGGCTTCGCGCCGATGAACGCCGCCGGCATGCAAAACACGGCAAAAGGCAGCGAGATATAATTCCGGCCCAGCACGTAAAGATTGTCGATCCGCATCGCTGTTCGCGAGCGGGCGTCGTCATCCGGCATTGCTAGGTTCTCGGACATTGACGTCATCCCCCGGCAAAGCCTAGCTTTCCGGCCCTTTCAAATCGCTTAAGGTTAAGGTTTTTCATGACTTCCGTGCCGGTTTCGCGCCGCGATGTGGCGTTGTCTGCCCACGCCTGGCCGTTCGAGGAGGCGCGCAAAGTGCTGGCGCGCGTGGACGCCCGCGCGAAAGCGGGCAAACCTCTTAACAAAGTCTTGTTTGAAACGGGCTACGGGCCGTCGGGCCTGCCGCATATCGGCACGTTCGGCGAAGTGGCGCGCACGACATGGGTACGGCGCGCGTTCGAATTGATGAGCGATGTGCCCACACGGCTGGTTGCGTTCTCCGACGATATGGATGGCCTGCGCAAAGTGCCGGACAATGTGCCCAACAAGGAAATGCTGCAGGAATACCTCGGCAAGCCGCTGACCTCCATTCCCGATCCTTTCGGCACGCATGACAGTTTCGGCGCGCACAACAATGCGCGGCTCAAGGCGTTCCTTGATCGTTTCGGATTTGAATATGAATTCATGAGTTCGACCGATTGCTACAAGAGCCGCCGCTTCGATGCGGCATTGCTGACAGTGCTCACGCATTACGAAAAAGTGCGCGATGTCGTGCTGCCGACATTGGGGCCGGAGCGGCGCGCGACTTATTCGCCGTTTCTTCCCGTCAGTCCGCGCAACGGCCATGTGCTTCAGGTGCCGATTGTCGAATGGAATGTTTCGCGCGGCACGATTGTTTACGAAGACGATGGCGAACGCATCGAAGTGCCGGTCACGGGCGGTCACTGCAAACTGCAATGGAAAGCCGATTGGGCGATGCGCTGGCTGGCGCTCGGCGTCGATTATGAAATGGCGGGAAAGGATCTGATTTCTTCGGTCGAATTGTCGTCGAAGATTTTGCGCGTATTGGGTGGCGCGCCGCCAGAGGGATTCAACTACGAACTGTTTCTCGATGAACAGGGCCAGAAGATTTCCAAATCGAAAGGCAACGGCATTTCGGTGGATGAATGGCTGACCTACGGGCCGGAAGAAAGCCTCGCGCTGTTCATGTATCAAAAACCGCGCGCCGCGAAAAAGCTTTATTTCGACGCCATTCCCAAAACGGTGGACGATTACATCGGTTTCCTCGCGCAATATCACGCGAACGAAACCGATGAAGCAGCCCGGCTGGAAAATCCCGTGTGGCATATTCATGAAGGCAAGCCGCCGCGCGAGATTTATCCGGTGAGTTTTGCGCTGCTGCTCAATCTGGTCAGTGCGTCCAATGCCCACAATCGCGATGTGCTTTGGGGCTTTATCCGCGCCTATGCGCCGCAGGCCAACACCGCCGCCAACCCCGGCCTTGACCGATTAGTTGACTATGCTGTCAAGTATTACGAGAACTTCGTGAAGCCGCTGAAGAAATATCGCGCGCCGAACGAAAAAGAACGCGCCGCGCTGGCCGAACTCGCGGACAGACTTGGCGCAATGCAGGGCGAACGCGACGGAGAAATCGTGCAGAACATGGTCTATGAAATCGGCAAGTCGCACGGTTTCGAGCCGCTGCGCGACTGGTTCAAGGCGCTCTACGAAATTCTGTTCGGCCAGACGCAAGGTCCGCGGTTCGGGTCGTTCGCCGCATTGTTCGGTTGTGCCGAAACCGCGTCGCTGATCCGGCGCGCGCTCGGCGGAGAATTTTTGGAGCAGGCACTATGAAACGCACAATTATTCTGGCTACGGCGTTCGCGCTTTCCGCAACATCGGTGACTTTCGCGCAAACGCCGACCGCGCCGTCCACGCCGGTGGTGCAAGCTGCGGCTCCCACGCCGTTCGATTTGTGGCGCGACGGCAAATACGATCAGGCGATTGCCGCGGGCGAAGCGCAGAAAACACCGGAAGGTCTTTCGGTGGCCGCG
>Ga0208480_1000602_pt1 | contig 13590 bp, 12 predicted proteins | sample NGESurshal092012_4_FD_184485 | JGI IMG/M metagenome (GOLD analysis project Ga0208480, IMG submission 184485) | Arctic peat soil microbial communities from Barrow, Alaska - NGEE Surface sample F53-1 shallow-092012 (SPAdes) | ecosystem: Environmental > Terrestrial > Soil > Wetlands > Peat ... | reverse complement strand
ACTGGCGGGTCGTGACCACCCGGGCACCCACCGACGACGAGTGGCGCGACCTGGCCCTGGCCTGGCGGGTGGGTGGCCGCACCACCTCCAACGCCATCGCCATCGTGAACAACGGCCAGGCGGTCGGCGTCGGCGCCGGTCAGCAGTCCCGGGTCGTCGCCGCCGAGATCGCCGTGGCCAAGGCGGGGGAGCGGGCCAAGGGCGGGGCCGGATCGAGCGACGCGTTCTTCCCCTTTCCCGATGGGTTGCTCGTCCTGGCCGACGCCGGCGTCACCGCCGTGGTCCAGCCGGGTGGATCGGTCAAGGACGCTGACGTCATTGCCGCGGCCGACGAGGCCGGCCTGGCCATGGTGGTCACCGGCGAACGACACTTCCGCCACTGATGCCCGCCATCTGGCTCGACGGGGAAGCCGTCGCCGCCCGCGTGCGGGCCGAGGTGGCCGATCGGGTGGCCCGGCTCCGCGGCGAAGGGATCAGTGTGGGCCTGGGCACCGTCCTGGTGGGCAACGACCGGCCCAGTGAGCGCTACGTCGCCCTGAAGCACGAGGACTGCGCCAAGGTGGGCATGGTGTCGGTGGGCGAGCACCTCCCCGAGACCGCCACGCAGGTGGAAGTGGAAGACGTCATCCGCCGTTTCAACGCCGATCCCCAGATCAACGCCTACCTGGTCCAGGTCCCGCTGCCCGACGGCCTGGACGAGGAGCGCGCGCTGATGGCGGTCGACCCCGTCAAGGACGTCGACGGGTTGCACCCGGTCAACCTCGGACGCCTGGTGATGGGTACGCCCGGGCCCCTGCCCTGCACGCCGGCCGGAATTGTCGAGCTGCTCCAGGCCTACGACGTGCCGGTGGAGGGACGCCACGTGGTGATCATCGGTCGCGGCCTGACCATCGGCCGGCCGCTCGCGCTCCTCCTGGCCATGAAGCGTCCGGGATGCAACGCGGCCGTCACGGTCGTCCACACCGGTGTCGACGACGACGACCTGGCCTCCTTGGTGCGCACCGCCGACATCGTGGTGTCGGCGGCGGGCCGGGCCGGGCTGGTGACGCCCGACATGGTCAAGCCCGGTGCGGCCGTGGTCAGTGCCGGGACCACCTGGGAAGGCAAGAAGCTGCTGCCCGATGTCCAAGAGGAGGTGGCCGAGGTGGCCGGGTGGATCACGCCGCGGCTGGGGGGCGTTGGTCCCATGACACGTGCCATGCTTTTGCGCAACGCCGTGCGAGCCGCCGAGCTGAGCACGTGAAGGCCTGCGGGCCGGCCGGGGAGGCCTCGTGAGTGAACTCGAGTACGCCGAAAAACCATGGGGGAACTACGCCGTCCTCGACGACGCCGCCCCGGACCACAAGGTCAAGCGCCTCGTGGTGCACCCGGGAAAGCGACTCAGCTACCAGCTCCACCACCGGAGGGCCGAGCATTGGTTCATCGTGTCGGGCACCGCCAAGGTCACGCTGGACGGCGCCATCACCCAATTGGGCCCGGGTCAGGCCATCGACATCCCGCTGGAGTCGGCCCACCGCATTGCCAACGAAGGGGACATCGACGTTGTCTTCATTGAGGTGCAACACGGTTCGTACTTCGGCGAGGACGACATCGTGCGGTTGGAAGACGACTTCGGCCGGGCCGACGTCGGGAGCACTGCGTGACCAAGATCTCCGAGTTGTTGGCTGCCGGCAAGACGTACTCGTTCGAGTTCTTCCCGCCCAAGAACGACGCCGAGCTCTCGCGACTCGCCCGCACCATCAGCGAGCTGCAGCCGCTGGAGCCTTCCTTTGTCTCGGTGACGTACCGAGGTGGGGCCGCGTCGCGGCAGCGCACCTTCGATCTGGTCACCGGCATGCTGCACACCACGTCGCTCAACCCCATGGCCCACCTCATCTGCGTGGCCCATTCCCGGCTCGAGCTGGCCGACATCCTGGTGTCGCTGCGCAAGGCCGGGGTGGAGAACCTCATGGCCCTGGGGGGCGACCCGCCCGCCGACCCCGATGCCGCCCAGGGCGAGCTGGCTTACGCCACCGAACTGGTGGAACTGGCGCGGGCCATCGGCGGCTTCTCCGTCGGCGTGGCGGCCCATCCGACCGGGCATCCACGCTCGCTCAGCCGGGCCAGCGACCGGGATTTCCTGGCCGCCAAGCTAGAGCAGGCTGACTTCGGGGTGACCCAGTTCTTCTTCGAGGCGTCGGAATATGAGGAGCTGGTGGCCGACCTCGATGAGCGGGGGGTGCGGGTCCCGGTGCTGCCGGGCATCCTGCCCGTCACCTCGCTCGGCACCATGGGGCGCCTGGGGGGCATGGGAGCCGCGGCTCCCGACTGGATGCAGGATCGGCTGCGGGCGGCCGACGAAAGGGGTGGCACCGACGCCGTCCGCAAGGAGGGGGTGCAACTGGCCACCGAGCTGTCGGACCAACTGCTCAGCTTCGGTGTTCCCGGCCTGCACTTCTATACGTTCAACACGTCGAGCGCCACCAGGGAGATCTACGCCTCGCTCGGTCTGGGGCCGACCGCGCCCTAGCCGCCCGGCCGCACCGCATGCGCATGCACGCCACCATATAGTGGGTATGTGTAGTGGTAATCTAGTGGGTATGACCTACGTGGTCGCCCGTCCGAACGGACGATTCGAGATCAGGGAGTCAGTGCACACCGAGAAAGGCCCGCGGGCGCGCTCGTTGGCCAACTTTTCACTCCTCACCGATGAAGTCCTGGCCCGGGCGGCGGGACGGGCCATCCGGCCCTTTGATGCCGGAGCCGTGCTCGGGGCGGCGCAGCGGGCGGGCGCGCCGACGCCGACGCCGACAGGGACTCCGACGCCGACGCCGAACGGTCCGGACACGGGCCCGGTGCGTTCCGGGCGCACGTTCGTGGCATCGTCTCGCCGGATGGCCCGCTCGCTCGGAACGCGCCCGGCGGCCGGACGCCCGGATCCCGGCGACGCCCTCATCGACCTGCTCGGCTTCGTGGCGCAGATCACCCCGTTCCGGCCCGCCCGCGCCCCGGAGCCGCTGCGATTCCCGCCGCTAGCCCGCCTACGGGCCGAACGATCGGGCGTGGAGTCCCATCGATGAGGGGGCGGAACAGGCCGGCAACCTGACCCCCAAGATCGTCTCCCTCCACGAGATGCTCGAATCCATCGGCGTGCCGCACCAGTTCGGCGGGGCGATCGCCCTGGCCTGGTACCGGAACCCGAGGGCGACCACCGACATCGACGTGAACCTGACGGTGCCGCCGGAGGCGGCGGAGCCCATCCTCGGCGCGCTGGCCCAGCTGGGCGTGACGGTCACCCCCGACGACCGGGCCACCATCGCCCGGGACGGGCAGGCCCGATTGGATTGGAGCGGGTCCTACCTCGACGTGTTCTTCGCCACCTTCGAACTGCACGACGAGATGGCCGAGCGGGCCCGCCTGGTCCGGTTCGGCCCGGTCGAGATCCCGATTCTGGCCCCCGAGCACCTGATCGTGTGCAAGGCCGTCTTCGACCGCCCCAAGGACTGGCTCGATATCGATGAGATGGTCCGGTGGGGTACCGAGATCGACGCGTCTCTGGCCCTGCGTTGGGTGGCCGACGTACTCGGGCCCGATGCCCCCCAGTACGCCCGCCTGGCTGACCTCTTGGGACCGGCGCCCGATGCCACCCCCTCCCGCCTCGGCGATTGGGATGCGGCCCCTTCCTCCCCGTAGCATCCCGTCCATGTCAGAACGCATCACCATGGGCGCCGACGGCGCGCTCGTCGTTCCCGACGAGCCAATCATCCCCTTCATCGAGGGCGACGGGACAGGAGTCGACATCTGGCCCGCAGCCAAGCTCGTGCTCGATGCCGCCGCCGCCCGGCACGGCCGCTCGGTGGCCTGGAAAGAGGTGTTGGCCGGGCAGAAGGCCTTCGATGAGACCGGGAGCTGGCTGCCCGACGAGACGGTGGACACCTTCCGTTCGCACCTCATCGGGATCAAGGGGCCGCTGACCACTCCCATCGGAGGCGGCATCCGCTCGCTCAACGTGGCCCTGCGTCAGATCCTCGACCTCTATGTCTGCCTGCGCCCGGTGCGCTGGTTCACCGGCGTGCCCTCACCGGTACGCCACCCTGAGTTGGTGGACATGGTCATCTTCCGGGAGAACACCGAGGACGTCTACGCCGGCTACGAAGTGAAGGAAGGCACGCCCGAGGCCGGCAAACTCATCGACTTCTTGCGCCAGGAGATGGGTTGGCCCATTCGCGACGGGTCGGGCATCGGGATCAAGCCGATTTCGGAAATGGGCTCCAAGCGCCTGATTCGAGCCTCCATCATCTACGCCATCGAGCACGGCCGCGAGTCGGTCACGCTGGTGCACAAGGGCAACATCCAAAAGTTCACCGAGGGTGCCTTCCTGGACTGGGGCTACGAGCTCGTGCGCGAGGAGTTCGCCGACGTGGCCGTCGGGTGGAACGACTGCGGTGGCGACCCGGGGGACAAGCTCTTGGTCAAGGACTCGATTGCCGACATCACCTTGCAGCAGGTGTTGACCCGACCGGCTGAGTTCGACGTCATCGCCACCACCAACTTGAACGGCGATTACCTCTCCGACGCCCTGGCGGCCCAGGTGGGGGGCATCGGCATCGCGCCCGGAGCCAACATCAACTACGTCACCGGTCACGGCATCTTCGAGGCCACCCACGGCACGGCGCCCAAGTACGCCGGTCAGGACAAGGTCAATCCGGGTTCGGTACTGCTCTCGGGCGTGCTCATGTTCGAGCACATCGGGTGGACCGATTCGGCGGCCGATATCGTGCGGGCGCTCGAAGCGACCATCGCCGACAAGGTGGTCACCTATGACTTCGCCCGCCTGATGGACGGAGCCACCGAAGTGAAGTGCTCGGAGTTCGCCGCCGCCATCGCCGACCGCCTCTAGAGCGGCGTCGGAAGCGCCCCCAAGAGGGCCGCCCCCGAGCCCGAATCGACGCGAGGTCAGCCACCCTTCGATTTGCTCCGTCCTGCCCTTTGGGCCGGGTGATTTCGGTTGTGGCGTCCGGGCCGAATAACGTGGCCCGATGGCCACGAAACCCCCCGTACATGTCACCGTCACCGGCGCAGCCGGACAGATCGGCTACTCGATCCTCTTCCGCATCGCCTCGGGCCAGTTGCTCGGCCCCGACCAGCCCATCGTGCTGCGCCTGCTCGAGATCGAGCCGGCCCTCAAGGTCCTCGACGGCGTGGTCATGGAGATCGACGACGGCGCCTTCCCGCTGGTCAGCGACATCGTGGCCACCTCCGATCTCAAGACGGCATTCGACGGGACGTCGTGGGCCCTCCTGGTCGGCTCCATTCCGCGCAAGGCGGGCATGGAACGCGGTGACTTGCTCAGCGTCAACGGCGGCATCTTCAAGCCCCAGGGCCGAGCCATCGCCGAGAACGCCGCTGCCGACATTCGGGTCCTGGTCGTGGGCAACCCCTGCAACACCAACTGCCTCATCGCCCGCTCCAACGCGCCCGAGGTGCCGGTCGAGCGCTGGTTCGCCATGACGCGGCTGGACGAGAACCGGGCCAAGGCCCAGTTGGCCCGCAAGGCCGGCGTTCCGGTGGCCTCGGTGCGCAACCTGGCCATCTGGGGCAACCACTCGGCCACGCAATTCCCCGACTTCGCCAACGCCACCATCGGCGGGAAGCCGGTGACCGACGTGATCTCCGACCACGAATGGCTGCGGGGCGACTTCATCTCGACTGTGCAGAAGCGGGGTGCCGCCATCATCGACGCTCGCGGCCTGTCCTCGGCCGCCTCGGCCGCTTCCGCCGCCATCGACACCGTGGTGGGACTGCGCACCCCGACCGCACCCGGCGACTGCGTCTCGGTCGCCGTAGCCAGCTCGGGGCAGTACGGCACCCCCGAAGGCCTTCAGTTCGGCCTCCCGGTCATCGCCGATGGCCAGGGCGGCTGGTCGGTGGCGGAGGGATTCGCACACGACGACTTCGCCCGGGAGCGCGTTGCCATCACCACCGAGGAGCTCGAGGGCGAGCGGGCCGATGTACAGGAGCTCGGTCTGATCGGCTGAACCGTAAGTGCTCGGAGCCCGGTTCGCCCAGGCGGTGATCGATGTCTATGTCGAGGCGGGCTGGTGGGGTACCGACGCCCTCGCTGACCTGGTTGCGGGCCACGCCGCTGCGCGTCCCGACGATCCGGCGTACATCGTGGCCGACGAGTCGGGCGACGGCATAGTGACCTGGGCGCAGTACCACGAGCGCTCGTCTGAGTTGGCTGCTGTCTTCGTGCAGGCCGGCCTCGATCCCGGCACCAGGATCGGCGTGATCCTGCCCGATGGAGCGACCGTGCACACCGTGTTCCTGGCCGCCGAGAAGGCCGGACTCGTGGTGGCCGGGATCGGTGCCCGCGCCGGACCGGCTGAGATCCGTCACCTCCTGGGACGAATGCGGGCGACGGCGCTCGTGACGCACGCGCACCACCGCGGTCGGCCGTCCAGCGAGCTGGTGGCGTCGTTGCGCGCCGGCGATTTGAAGGGACTGCGCCACATCGTCGTGCCGGACGTCGCGTTCGCGCCAGCGTCACCGACGGTGATCGACGGGAACTTCATGGAGGCACCACAAAGAGCTGCACGGGAGCGACTGCTCGAAGGCCGGGCCCTCGGTCCCGATGAGCTCTTCATGCTCAATTCGACCTCGGGCACGACGGGATGGCCCAAATGCGTGATGCACACGGAGAACCGCTGGTTCTACTTCCACCAATTGGCGACGGAGTCGGGAGAGCTCACGCCCGACGACGTCTTCTTCGGTGCGGTGCCCGCTCCATTCGGTTTCGGACTCTGGACCGCGCATTTCTCGCCCAGCGCGCTCGGTTGTCCGACCATTGTCTCGCCTCGGTTCGAGCCTGAGAAGGCACTGCGTGCCATGGCCAAGCACCGGGTGTCGGTCCTGGCCTGCGTCAGCACGCAGTTCATCATGATGTTGAATTCCCCCGCGCTGGAACAGGTGGACCTCACGTCGCTCCGCGTCATGTTCACCGGAGGCGAGGCGGTTCCGTTCGAGCGAGCGGCGGCTTTCGAGGATCGGACCGGCGCCAAGGTCCTCCAATTTTATGGATCCAATGAAACCGGGGCGCTCAGCGGGACGGCACTGACCGATTCCCGAGAGCGTCGGTTCGGGACGGCCGGACGGGTGATCGACGCCATGCAGGTACGAGTCTTCGATGACCACGGCGATCAAGTGACCACGGCGCCGCTCGTGGGAAGACCCGCCGGGAAGGGACCAGCTGCCTGCATCGGGTACCTCGATGACGGCGATGCCAACGCCGAGTTGTTCACCGAAGACGGCTGGATGCTGATGGGAGACTTGGTCGAGATCGACGACGCCGGCTACCTCCGGGTCATCGGCCGCACGTCCGACATCATCATCCGGGGTGGCAAAAACATCAGCGCCCCGGCTCTGGAGGCCGAGATCTCCGAACATCCCGACGTGGACTTGGTCGCCGCCGTGTCGATGCCCGACGAGATTCTTGGGGAGCGAATCTGCGTCTACGTGGCTACTCGGCACAACGTGGCGATGACTCTCAGCGATGTGACGACGTTTCTCGCTGAGCGGGGGGTCACTCAGGAGTGGTTTCCCGAACACTTGGTCCAGCTCGATGAGCTGCCTCGCTCGTCCGGCGACAAGGTGGCGAAAGGGGAGCTTCGGGCCGACATCCGCCGACGCCTGGCCGCCGAGTAGGGCTTGAGTGCCTGCAGTGGTGCTACTACGAGGGTGTGGCGCACCGGCTAGCGCCCTTGGTTCGTGCCGGGGCCGGGTCAGACTGAGGTGGTGGGGGGACCGAGGCGGGTGCGGCTGGAGGGTTGACCGGGACTTGAACGAACGAATGCCCACTGGCGCAATGCGGTGAACAGCCAGACGCTCCGAGTCGCCTGGTACGGATTCCGGGCCACCTTCCGTCTCCGGTGGGGCGGCTACCTGGCCATCGTTCTGCTCATCGCCCTGCTGGGGGGCGTGGCCATGGCGGCCATCGCCGGTGCCCGGCGGACACAGTCCTCCTTCCCGGTCTACGTGGCCAGCACCAACCCCTCCGACCTGGGTGGCATCGTCTCCGTGCTCAACCCGGCGATCGGTGGCAACACCGGCTACGACCCGAAGCTGATCGCCACCATCGCCCGCTTGCCCTATGTCAGGAACGTCGAGAGCAACACCGGCCTCGATGTGCTTCCGCTCGGGCCACTGGCCGCCCGGATCGACCAGGACTTCGTGGTCGCCGCCGGCAACGGCCTGGGGACACCCGATGGGCTGAACTTCAACCAGGACCGCCTCAGCGTCGTCCAGGGCCGGATGGCCGATCCCCGACGAGCCGATGAGATCGTCATGGCGACGCAGGTGGCTCACCAACTGGGTCTCCATGTTGGGGCGCGCATCCCCATCGGTGTCTATACCAACGCCCAGACGAATCTCCCCGCGTTCGGCACCTCGAAGGTCGCCCCGATCCGACGGATCGTCGTCACGCTGGTGGGCACCGTCGTCGAACCCAGACAGCTGATCGAAGACGACGTCGACGGCTCCCAGTCGCTGGCTTATTTCACGCCGGCGTTCACCCGGCCGTTCGTGTCCTGCTGTGTCAACTATTCAACCGCCGGTATCCAGGTACGCGGCGGCGCCAGCCACGTGGCCGCCGTGGAGCGTGAGGTCAAGGCCGTTCTCCCGAAGGCGTTTCCCGCCATGAGCGGCGCCGCCGAGACCTTCGGCAAAGCGCAGCGCGCCATCAAGCCCGAGTCCATCGCCCTCGGCGTGTTCGGGGCCATCGCCGCGATGGCTGCCCTGCTCATCGCCGTCCAGGTCATCGGCCGCCAGGTCCGGGTGGGCACCAACGAGACCGAGACGCTCCGGGCCCTCGGCGCCGATCAGGCCATGACGTCGAGCGAAGCGCTGATCGGGATCCTGGGCGCGGTGGTGGTCGGCTCCCTCCTGGCGGCCGGCGTGGCCGTGGCGCTCTCGCCACTGGCTCCGATCGGGCCGGTGCGGCCGGTCTACCCGGACCCGGGGGTGTCCTTTGACTGGACGGTGCTCGGCGTGGGCGTCGCTGTACTGGTCGTCGGGCTCGGCGCCGCCGCGGCCGCCTTGGTCGTCCGGGCGAGCCCGCACCGGGCCGTGGGCCGGCGCTGGCGGGGGGCGCGGGGGTCGGGCGCGGCCCGGGTGGCGGCCAATTCGGGAATGCCCGTCCCGGCGGTGGTCGGGATCCGCTTCGCCCTCGAGCCTGGGGCGGGGCGCAACGCGGTGCCGGTGCGCTCGGCCATCCTCGGGACCGTCCTCGCCATCGTCGTCGTGGTCGCGGCCGTCACCTTCGGCGACAGCCTCGACGCCCTGGTCTCCCACCCCGATCTCTACGGCTGGAACTGGAGCACCGCGCTGGCCTCGGGAAACGTGATCCCCGAGCATCACGCCACGGAGCTCTTGAGCCGAGACCGCTACGTCCGGGACTTCTCGGGCGCCTACTTCGACGATCTGAGCATCGACGGCCAGACCGTGCCGGTGATGGGCCAACGTCCGGGGGCGACGGTGCAACCGCCGATCCTGACGGGGCATACCCTCCAGGGGCCCGACCAGACCGTCCTCGGCGCGGTGACCCTGGCCCAGCTGCACAAGCGCCTCGGCGACACGGTGGAGGTGACCTCGGGGGCCGGCTCGGCCAGGCCGCTCACGATCGTCGGGACGGCCACCATGCCGACGATAGGAAACGGCTCCGGCCCGCACCTCGAGATGGGAATCGGGGCCCTCATCCCGGCCGCCCTCATTCCGGCCCCGGCCAAGAATCCGTTCAACGTCCCCGCCGCGGTGGCGGGCCCGGCGGTCATCTTCATCGACCTCAAGTCCGGATCCGGTGTCGCCGGCAGCCGGTCTCTGCAGAAGATGACCGGTCCGCTCACGAACCAGTTCAACTTCGGGGTGTTCATCTCCCCGGTGCTGCGTCCGGCCGAGATCGTCAACTACCGCTCGATGGGGACCACGCCCGCCATCCTGGGGGCCGCCCTCGGCGCCGGCGCGGCCGCGGCCCTGGCCCTGACCCTGGTGGCCTCGGTCCGGCGACGACGACGCGACCTGGCGCTGCTCAAGACCATCGGGCTCAGCCGGCGACAGCTGGGGGCGGTCGTCGCCTGGCAGTCGAGCGTGGCGGTGGCCATCGGGACCGTGGTGGGGGTCCCCCTCGGGATCGTGGTCGGCCGGTCGCTCTGGCAGCTCTTCGCCAACGGGATTAACGCCGTGCCCACCCCCAGCGTCCCGGCGCTGTCCATCGCCCTCATCGCCGGAGGGGCTCTGGTGCTGGCCAACGTCATCGCGTTCTTCCCCGGGCGCATCGCCGCCCGCACCCCGACCGCCCTGCTCTTGCGGGCGGAGTAGCGAGGGGAGCGACCCCGAGTGGCGTGCACGCCCGTGACGACGTCTACCCCCAGCCCTCGATCGCCCCGATGCCGAGCTGCTCGATCGCTTCGAGGAGGGGGGGAACCATCGATTCGGGCACGGGCAGCTGGGGCAGGCGGGGATAGCCGCCGGGCAGGCCCAGCGCGTTGAGTGCAGCCTTGGTGGCGCGTATCCCGCCGGCCGCGTACAACAGGGCTGAGAGCCGGAGCAGCGATCCGTACAGCTCGCCCATTCGCTGGGCGCGGTCCTCCCGGAAGGCCTCTATTACCCCGACGCAGAGGTGGGGGGCGAGGTTCCCTTCTGAGCTGAGGTAGCCGGTGGCGCCGAGGGAGAGCGCGGTCAGCGCCAGGTGAGGGCCGCCGACATGGATCTCCAGGCGTGTGCCCAGCGCATCGACGATGGAGGTGAGATAGCCCAGGTCTTGATGGCTGACGTTGATCCCGATCAGATGGTCGTACCGGTCAGCCATTTCGACCAACATCGGCACCGGGACCTGGTAGCCCACCGATTGATGGGTGGAGAGAACCGCCGGGAGACTCGTCGCCCGCAGGACATCGTCGAAGTAGCGGGAGATCTCGGCCTGCGTGGGTCGGTGGCCGTGCCCTTGGTCAAGCGAGTAGATCTGGGCTGCCTCGACCCCGGTGCCGCCGACCATTTCGAAGTAGTCGATCATGTCGGCCGAGGTGCGCGGCTCGACGCCCATGGCCCGGACCGGCACCTTGCCCCTCAGTTCCTCCACCCCGATCCGGAGCAACCGCCGCGTCTCGTCGTCGGAGAGGACATACCCTTCGCCACTTCCGCCCCCACCGAGATACACCCCGATGCCGGCGGCCGCCATGCGTTGGAGGTGGCCCCGCAGGGCGCCCTCATCCAAGACGCCGTTCTCGGTGAAGGGCGTGATGCTGACGACAAAGGTGCTGACGCGCGCCGGGTCGACCGCGCTCGCACGACCGGCCGGCAACGGTCAGACGCTCCCGATGCGGTCGAACTTGAAGAGCCTCAGGGAATTGCCACACAGAATGGCGTGCTTCTCGTCGGGCGGGACGTCGGTAAACGTTGCGTTGATGGTCTTCCACGACAGCGGCCAGTCCGTCGTGATGTGGGGGTAGTCGCTCGACCAGAGCATCCGGTCGACCCCGATGCGGGCTCGGTTGTCGACGGCGAACGGGTCGGTGATGAAGGAGGCCGGAAAGAACTCCTGCATGTACTCGCTGGGCAAGCGGGTCAGTTTGGAATCGCGCAGCGACGCCCGCCGGTGGCGCAGGAAGTTGTCGTCGCACTGGCTCTCGAAATACGGGATCCAGCCGCAGTCGACCTCGATGAACGGGACACGCAGCTTGGGGAAGCGGTCGAGCACCCCGGCGAAGATGAACTCCAGCATCCGCTTGGGGGCGTCATAGAAGTGGCCGGTACCCGGGAGGTTGGTGGCGACGGAACGTTGCCCCATCCTTCCTTGGACCAGGCCGACGTGGATGGTCAACGGCATGCCGGTCGCCTCGATGGCTTCCCACACCGCGTCGTCCTCTGGTCTGATCGACGGCTCTCCGCTGGGGTAGCGCTGCATGAGGAAAGCCACGAAACCGGGCATGTTCGAGAGACGCTCGATCTCCTTCAGACAGCCCTGCACCCCCCGGTTGGGCAGCAGCGCCGTCCCGCCCAGCCGATCCGGAGCGGTCGAGCAGAACTCCGACATGAAGTCGTTGTAGGCCCGGATCATCTCGTGGTGGAGGTCGGCGTCCTCGTGGCCGGCGACGAAGGTACGCGGGTTGTTCGACCCGAAAATCAGCTCGGCATCGACCCCGTCCTGCTGCATCTCCTTGACCCGGGCCACCGGGTCGTAGCTGCCCGGGTTGATGTCTTCGTACGTACACCACTGGTCCAGGTCCTCGGCCTTGCGCCCGGCGGTGGCACCCCAGCTGAAGGGGAGGGTCGTGTCGTAGCCGGGGAACACCCACCCGTCTCCCTCGGCCAGGCGGTCCACCCGCGGCACCCGATCCCGGTCCTTCGTGGCCACCCGAGACGTCCACACGTCCCGTGGTTCATTGAGGTGCCCGTCGGCGGAGATCAGCTTGTACTTCGCTTGTGGGTCAGCCATTGCGGTACCCTCCCTCGGGTCAGCCGGACGGCAACGTCCTCACCCTACATTCACTGATCTTTTTATAAGATCTGAGGCGCTTCGGCGAGGGACCAAGCGGCGGCTGTCGACGTCATTTCGAAGGGGAAGAACACGTGGGCATGCCAACGGACATCGGGATCGTCGACACCATGTTGGGGTTTCCCCACGCCGATATGAAAGAGGTGTACCGGTTCATCACGCAGCAGACCAAGGACACGCAGTCCAAGGAGGAGTTCAGGTTCCCGGCCGAGTACATGTTCAAGGACGTGCCCGAAAAGACATTGGAGGGCTCTGACGACCCGATCGGCGTGACCCTGCGCGAGATGGACCTCTGGGGCATCGAGCGGGGGCTCATCGGGGTGGGGGACCTGGGCGGTGTCGGGGCCGATGCGCTCAAGCGCCACCCCGACCGGTTCATCGCCTCGGCCAACGGCGATCCCAACCAGGGCATGAAGGGGATCACCCAGCTCGTGCGCGAATACGAGACCTACGGCGTCCGGGCGGTGGGCGTCTTCCCGTCCGGCACCTTCCCCCAGGTACCCATCAACGACAAGAAGATGTATCCGCTCTACGCCAAGTGCGTGGAGCTGGGGATTCCCATCTTCTGCTGCGCCGGCGTGCCCGGCCCCCGCCTCAAGTTCGAGCCTCAGCGCGTCGAGCTCATCGACGAGGTCATGTTCGACTTCCCCGATCTCATCTTCGTGACCAGACACGGGTGCGAGCCATGGACCGAGCTGGCCGTCAAGCTGATGCTCAAGTGGCCCGGGCTGCACTACTCCACCAGCGCCTTCGCCCCCAAGTACTACCCGAAGGACATCGTCAACTTCGCCAACACCCGGGGTGCCGACAAGATCATCTACGCCGGCTACTTCCCCATGGGGCTTTCCATCGAGCGGATCATGACCGAAATGCCCGCCGTGGGGTTCAAGGACGAGGTGTGGCCCAAATTTCTTCGCACGAACGCCTTGCGGGTGCTAGGCCTGACGGAATGAGGCACCGCCTTTCGGCCACGACAGCGACCGGCCCGACACGCCCGACCCGCAGCACCCGCAGCACCCGCACCTCAAGGAGCACAGATGACCGACACCATTGCCGAGAGAGCT
>Ga0208480_1000601_pt1 | contig 13600 bp, 13 predicted proteins | sample NGESurshal092012_4_FD_184485 | JGI IMG/M metagenome (GOLD analysis project Ga0208480, IMG submission 184485) | Arctic peat soil microbial communities from Barrow, Alaska - NGEE Surface sample F53-1 shallow-092012 (SPAdes) | ecosystem: Environmental > Terrestrial > Soil > Wetlands > Peat ... | reverse complement strand
GGGACGAAATCGCGCCGGTTCGCCGCCAGGGCGGTCGATTGTCAGTTCTCGAAGTTCGGCACGGCTTCCCGCTCGATGTCGGCCCGGTCTTTGGGCTCTTCCCACTGCTCCTGCCGGCCGAGTCCGGTCAGATCGAGGAAGGCATAGGCCCCGCCGGTCCATTCGGCGCCTCGGCCGGTCGTGAAGTAGGTGTGGAAGACCCGGTCTCTGTCTCGCAGGAAGCAACTGACGCCCGGGTTCTCGAAGGGCTGCTCCTGTTCGAGGAGCCAGTGCGACTTGGCGTGCTCCGGGCGTTCCCACTCTTGGCGTGAGCGGAAGTTGATCTCGAGCGGAGCGACCGACTCGTCGATCGTGACGTGGAAGTCGTAGTTGAAGTCGGAGCCGTATGACGAATACCAGGGGAACGTCCAGCCCTTCTTGGCCTTGTACGTCTCGAGTTTGGCCAAGGGCGCCCTGGCGATGGCGGCGAAGCTCGTGTCGCGGGCGCTGAGATGTTCGAAAAGCCCCTCCGACATCTCGTCCGCCCCGGCGGTGCAGCTCGGGCAGCCGTCCTCCCAGTCAGGGGCGAACATGAAATGTTGCACGATCAGCTGGTGTCGTCCCTCGAACATGTCGATCAGGCCGACCGTCCCCTGCGGACCCTCGAACGTATAGGGCTTGTCGATCAGCACCATGGGCAAGCGCCGACGGTCGGCACTGAGCTCGTCACGGAGGCGGGTGACCTCCTTCTCTCGTGTGAGGAGGGCGACACGGGCGGCGCGCCATTCCTCTGGTGACGCGATCTCGGGCAGGTTCATGTCGATTGCTCCCTTTCGATGACGATCATGCTTCTTGCGAGCGGCTCTCTTCGGGGCACTGTGCGAAGGACGAGCGGGGAGTGGGTCGGGGGCCGACCGGGGGACCGGGCCGGCCCGGGGTCACAGCTCACGGATCGAGGCGAGGCGGCAGGTCGAAGGCGGCGAAGAGATCTGTGTCGAGGAAGGAGTGGATCCCCGAAATGGCGCCGTCCGACACCTCAATCACCTGGAGGGCCCAGGGGAGATGGCCACCGCCGGTCTCGCCGAACGTTTCGGCTCGGCGGTACTGCCCGAAGGCGGCGCACCCGTTGGCCGCCGTGGCCAGCAGGCGCGAGCCCTGGCACTCGAAGCCGGGGCCGAGCATCCAGCGGGCGATCTGGTCGGGCCCCTCTAGCCACATGGCAAAGGGCGGCATCGATTGGATCACGTCGTCGCGCAGGAGTAGGGCCAGGCGGGTCACGTCGTACTGCTCGAAGGCGTCGACATACTGATCGAGCAGATCGTTCTCTGCTGCGCCGAGGGCGCCTGTCCCGAGTGTGCCCGACGCGGGATGGAGTTCGAAGTCGCAGGCTTCAAGGGTGGCGCGCGCTCGCTGCAGGGCGCTGTTGACCGAAGCCACCGTGGTGTCGAGCAACTGCGCCACCTCGCGGGCGGACCAGCGGAGCACGTCGGCAAGGATCAGGACGGCCCTCTGCCGGGCCGGGAGGTGTTGGAGCGCGGCCACGAAGGCCAGGCGGATGGACTCCCTCTCCAGGAGTGATGCTTCGGGGTCTCCATCGGAGAAACACTGGGTGTCGGGCATGGGAAGCACCCAGGGTTGGTCGGTGTCCATTGGGCCGAGGAACCTCTCCTCGGCCGGTGATGACGGTCCAAGGTCCATCGGACGGGCTCGCCGCTGCTGACTCCGCAGCGCGTCCAGGCAGATATTGGTGGCGATCCGGTAGAGCCAGGTCCGCAACGAACTACGTCCTTCGAATCCGGACCGGGATCGCCAGGCCCGAACCATGGTTTCCTGGGCCGCTTCGTCGGCATCGAAGACCGATCCCAACATTCGGTAGCAGTAGCGCGTGATCTCGCGACGGTGCTGCTCGATCTCGTCATCGGGTTCCAGATCGATAACAGGGGGCGATGTGGTCACGCTCAAATGCTATCGACCTCTCCTTCTCATGGAACCAGGTCGGTGGCGGCCCGGTAGGAACCGTCCATGTAGAACGGCGTCGAATTGTGCTCGTGGGTGATCCTCCATCGGCCGTCGATGCGGCCCAGGCACCAGGTGGAGCGGAACCACATATCGACCGTGCCTTCGCCGATCTTCTCGCCCCGCAGGTTGACCTGGCCGTGGCAATAGGCGATGCCCGCCTCCGCGGCCACAGTCGCTGCAAATTCGAGGATCTCCTGCCAGATCGGGCCGGACCAGGTGGCAAACCATGAGTCCCAGCCGGCCACGTCACGCACATCGGGTCCGGTATTTGCCAGTGGGGGAGCCAGATCGAACTTGACGACGTCGGTTGCATAGTGAGCGACGAAACGCTCGGCGTCCTTGGTGCGCAGGGCAGCGAGCCGGGCATCCAGCACGCGGCGTATTTCGGCCACAGCCTGCGTCTCGGTGATCGTCAATGGCACGGCAACTCCTCTCTGAAGCGGTCCACGCCCAGCCACACCACATGCGGCGTGATCCGAAGCGCGTAGGAAGCATCAGAGGAGAAGACGGGCCAGGGGACCCGAATTCATCGGTCGGACGCATTTTCGCCGACGTGGCCGACCTGGCCGACGTGCGAGACCAGGAGGAATCTTCGAATGCGATCCGTCCCGATACAATCAGCTTCCCAGTCTCCGAGGGAGGAACATGTCGGGTCACTCGAAGTGGGCGACGACGAAGTATCGCAAGGGAGCGCAAGACAAGGCCCGGGCCAAGGTGTTCGCCAAGTGCATTCGCCAGGTCGAGGTGGCCGCCCGGGAGGGAGGTGGCGATATGGACTCCAACGCCACCCTGCGCTCCATGTACCAAAAGGCCCGGAGCGTCTCCGTCCCGCTCGACACCATTGAGAAGGCGATCAAACGCGGCACCGGCGAACTTGAGGGTGTGCGGTACGAGGCCATCAACTACGAGGGCTACGCCCCCGGTGGCGTGGCCGTCATCGTCGAGACACTGACCGACAACCGCAACCGCACCGGTGCCGAGATTCGCAACCTCTTCAGTCGCAGCGGTGGCTCCATGGCCGAGCCGGGCGCGGTGAGTTGGCAGTTCGAGCGCAAGGGCATCGTGGCCGTTCCCCTGACGTTCGACGAGGAGAAGGTCATGGAGGTCGCCATGGAGGGGGGAGCGGAGAACCTCTCGAACAACGGCGAGCATTGGATTGTCACGTGTGCCCCGGCCGACCTCGAGGCGGTGCGCCGCGCACTGGAGGAGGCCCGAATGACGCCCGACACCGTTGACCTGTCGTTGGAGCCCACCTCTTTGATGCCGCTGCCCGATGAGGGCGACGCCAAGCGGGTGCTCCGCATGCTCGAAGCGATCGACGACCACGACGATGTCCAGGCCGTCCACACCAACGCCGACATTGCCGATTCGGTCCTGGCGGCGTTTGAGGGATAACGCCGCGGTCTCCCACGACGCAGGGGGGAGGGGAAGCTCGTCACTTCGGAAACATGATCCGCCCGTACGTGCCTGGGGGCGGCTACGCTACGAACGCATGTTCGTATTGGGAATCGACCCGGGACTCTCTCGTTGTGGCTACGGCATGGTCGGCCGGGGTGAGCACGACAGCGCGCTGAAGGCCCACGCCGCCGGCGTCATCGAGACAAATCCGAACGCACCATTGCCGGAGCGACTTCTCATTCTGCATACCGAGCTGCGGGCCCTGGTGGCGGAACTGTCGCCTCAGGTGGTGTCCGTCGAGCGGGTTTTCTTCCAGGTCAACGTCAAGACGGCGATGTCGGTCGGCCAGGCCAGCGGGCTGGCCCTGGTCGCTGCCGCGGAGGCTGGATGTGAGGTGGCGCAGTACACATCCAATGAGGTCAAACAGGCCCTGGTCGGGTATGGGGCCGCCACCAAGGATCAGGTGCAGCGCATGGTGGCCAACGTCCTGGGGCTGGCCGCACCACCGAGCCCGCCCGACGTGGCCGACGCTCTGGCGCTGGCTGTCTGTCACCTGACCACCGTCCCGCTGCGCCGTGCCACGGCGGCGGCCCTGACCCGAGAAGGGAGTGCGTTGTGATCGGACTCTTGCGCGGAACCGCGGTGCTGCGATCGGCCGAAGGGGAGGTGATCCTCGATGTGGCCGGAGTCGGGTATCGAGTGACAGTGACGCCGTCGACGGCATCCTCGCTCATCACTCAGGGCTCCGCGGCAGAGGCGACCCTCTTCATCCACACGCACGTTCGCGAGGACGCCATCGTCCTCTACGGCTTCATGCACGACGACGAACGCCGCTGCTTCGAGGTTCTCCTCGGTTCCCACGGCGTGGGACCAGCCCTGGCGTTGGCCATCATGGCCGTGCTCTCGCCAGCGTCGCTCAGCACCGCCGTCCTGGAGGACGATCTCGACACGTTGTGCACCGTGCCCGGAGTCGGTCGCAAGACGGCGGCCCGTCTGCTGATCGAGCTCAAGAGCCGGCTCGACCTGCCCGATCTGTCCCTTGACCTGCACGGTGTGTCGACCGACGGCTCGGCGCGCACTACCCGGACCTCGCGATCCGAAGCGCGGGCCGCGCTCAGCGAGCTTGGGTACGCCCCCGAGGAGATCCGAGGCGCACTGGACGGCTTGCGCGACGATGTAGGGGTGGAAGAAATGCTCCGTCTCGCCCTGCGTGAGTTGGCCAGCCGGTGAGCCCTCGGGCCCGCCGGGAGGTTCTGTCGACCAACGAGGATGCGACGACCGAAGGGGCCGGGGCAGAAGCGGATGCCGAGGCGCGTCTGGTGGCGCCCGTCGTCGCTGGCGGTGTCGAGGAGATCGAAGAAGCCGGACTCCGTCCCCGTTCGCTGCACGAGTTCGTCGGCCAGGCTCAACTAGTGGAGCACCTGGGCATCGTCCTCCAAGCCGCCCGTCAACGGCAGCAGCCGGTGGACCATCTCCTCTTCGCCGGTCCGCCCGGACTCGGGAAGACATCGTTGGCAGGAATTGTGGCGGCGGAGATGGGTTCGGGCTTTCGCATCACTTCGGGGCCGGTGCTGACCCGGGCCGGAGACCTGGCCGCCTTGCTCACCGATCTTCAGGACGGCGATGTCCTCTTCATTGACGAGATCCATCGGTTACATCGCTCCGTCGAGGAGATGCTCTACTCCGCCATGGAGGATGCCAAGCTCGACATCCTGATCGGCAAGGGGCCGACCGCGCGCTCCATCCGTCTGGACCTGCCCAAGTTCACCTTGGTCGGAGCCACGACGCGCACTGGTCTGGTCTCGGGGCCGCTGCGTGACCGGTTCGGCTTCGTCGGCCGCCTCGACCTCTACGAACCGGCCGACCTGCGGGCCATCGTGGAACGCTCAGCCCGGATCCTCCACGTGCAGGTCGATGATGAAGGGGCGACGCGGATTTCGGAACGGGCCCGGGGCACACCCCGTGTGGCCAATCGGCTTCTGCGACGGGTCCGTGACTTCGCCGAAGTTCGGGGTGACGGTTCGATCAACGGAACCACGGCGAGCGAGGGTCTCGACCTGTTCGGGGTCGACCAACTTGGCCTGGACAAGGTCGACCGGGCCATCTTGATGACCCTGTGTGATCGATTTGAAGGCCACCCCGTCGGCCTGACCACCTTGGCGCAATGCGTCGGTGAGGAGTCCGACACCATTGAGGACGCTTACGAACCCTTCCTCCTGCAGTGCGGACTGATCCAGCGCACGGCTCGTGGTCGAGTGCCGACGTTGCGGGCGTGGTCGCACGTTGGGCTCACTCCGCCCAGCGGTTTGCCGGTGGGCGGGACATCGACGCTCTTCAATTCATAGCGTGACGTGAGAGTGCACGGGCCTTCCGGGAACCTCGAGCCTGCGCGGTCGACCAGGCACTCGAAGGTAGGGGTGTTCATCGGATGCGGGCTGAGCGTCTTTGTCTTGGCTGCCTGCAGCTCCGCGGTGCCCAGAGCCACGACGACTCCAAAGCCCGGAGCGACATCGTCGAACCCGACAGCGGCAGCGTCAGGTCCGCCATGCACAAAAGACGCAATCACCACGGGCGCCGAGCGGAGTCATAGAGGAGCCGTCGTGACCAAGTTCGCCTGCGCCGGCGCATTCGCCTATGCCTTCGTCGAAGTTCCCGCCGGCGGGCCGGGCGGAACGGGCATTTCGGCAACCGAACTGTTCAAGGCGGCTGGAGTGCAGTGGCAAGCGGTTGACCGGGCTACCTACTGCCCGAACCACTCGGTTCCCACCGTCATCTTTCACAACGCCTGTGAGACCGCGTAACGCAGGGCGCCTGAGCGGTGACCGGTGACCCGTGACTAGAACTGGTGAGCGCTCGACCGGTGGTGGCGGCTTACGCCGTCATTGACGTGGCGGCTGGATGCCCACCGGGATGGACGCCCGGCTGCGCCGCCTGCTGCAGGGGCAAGAAGATCCGGAAGGTCGTTGACCAGCCGGGCGTGTCGACGATGTCGAGGAAGCCTTCGTGGGCCTCGGCGACCGATTTGGCGATGGCCAGCCCGAGGCCGCTCCCCGGTACGCCGGATTCGGTGGTCGAAGCCAGGCGGTAGAAGCGTTCGAAGAGCTGAGGGCGCTCGGCCTCGGGGACCCCCGGGCCTTCGTCGAGCACCTGGACCCGGGCGAAGGTATCCGCCGAGTCAACGACGACCTGCACCTTCCCCCCTCGGGGTGAGAATTTGATCGCGTTCGAGATCAGGTTGCCCACGAGTTGATGCAGGCGGGTCGGGTCCCCGAACACGGGCACCCCGTGGTCCGCAGCGAGCGAGATGGTCACGCCGGCCGTCGTGGCAGCGGTCTGGAAGGAGTCGACTGCGTCGGCGGTCAGGTCGCGCAGATCGAGATCGGTGAAGGCGACGGTCAGTCCAGCGCCACCTCCGGGGTCGGAGAGCAGGTCCTCGGCCACCCGCTGCAGCTGCTCGGAACTGCGATGGATCGTCCGCAGCATCCGCACCTGCTCCTCGGTGAGTTCAGGTGCGTCGTCCAATAACAATTCGATGAAACCCCGGATGGAGGTGATGGGTGTGCGCAACTCGTGCGACACCGTGGCCACCACATCGTCCTTCATCTGCGTCAGCTCGCGCAGGCGGCGGTTCTGCTGAATGAAGGACTGGGTCACTTCTCGCTGCACGGAGAAAATGCGCTCCCGCTCGGCGGCCAACTCCTCGCGCTCGGTGACATCGATGGCCACCACGACGTAACTCGTGGCGGCGGATGCGTCTTCGGCGGAAGGAGGCCGACGCCGGAGGGCGGCCGCCGGGTTGGTTGAAGGGTGGGAGGCGTTGTGGGCGGGGGCGGTTCGGTCGCCACCCAATGAGTCGTCGACGACCGGAGTAGGCATGGCGCGCACCCGCACCACACAGCGACGCTTCTGGCCGTCCTTGCGTGTGGCCGTCCAGGGGACTTCGGCCAGGGCCTCAGGATCGGCCGGTGAGAAGGCGTTGCGACGCAGTGAGTCGATGGTCTGGCGGCGCTCGTCGATCTGGGCCGGGTCGATGAAGTACGCGATGGAGCGAATGCCCACCACCTCGGCCGCGGTGTACCCGAGCATCTGTTCAGCCCCGGCCGAGAAGAAGGTGACCGTCCCCGCAGGATCGACCCCCATGATCGCGCTCCCGGTGGCAGCCCGTAGGAGAGCTTCGAGTCGGTCGCGGGCCTGATCGGCACCAAGCGCGCTGAGGCGGGCGATCTTGGTCTGGTGGACCAGATCGCGCACGTAGACGCGGTTCTTCGATACCACCAAGAACACCGTCAGTGAGACCAGGGTGGTGACCGCAGCCATGGCGATGGCCTGCCGCCATTCCGAATGGGGGTACTTGGGCGGCCCGACCACGAGGATCGGCAGGGCGAGGGCCAGGTACAGACAGAGGAGTCCCACCACGATGTGGAGCCGTCGGCCGTAGAGGGCCAGCCACACAATGGGCAAGAGAAAGACGATGATCAGTCCGGAGTCTCCGCCACCCTGGGCGTCGCGGATGAGCGCGATGACGGCCAGGAAGCCGATGGGTATCACCAGCCAGGCGAAGTCGGGCATGCGCTCCCACGGCACGAGGAAGGCAGCCGTCAGGATCCCCATGAAGACGACGGCCGCGATCAGGACCTCGCGGCGCGAGCCGCTGGGGAACGGGACGAGGGCGATGAGCACGATGGCCACGGCCTCGAGGGCGAAGAGCGGGAGTCGGGCCCGCATGGTGCCGTAGAAGCCGGGGACGAACCCGTGCCCCTTCATCTCGGCCTGGAGCGCCGGGTCCGGCGACGTCGAGAGTGAGGATGGGCGAGACCTCTCGGCAGCGCTCACGTGGTTACATCGCCTGGGTTCGGTAGCGGTAGCCGAACCCCCGCACCGTCTCAATGGGGGAGTCTTCCTGTTCGGCCCAGCCCAGCTTCCGGCGCAGCCGCAGAATGGCGTACTTGACCCTTGAGGGGGCCAGGCCGGTGGGATCATCCCAGGCCAACTCGATCAGTTGATCGGGCGAGAGGACCTGGCCCTGGTGGCGCACCAACGTGGCGAGGAGCCGGTACTCGGTCGGGGTGAGCACGACCGCGGCACCGGCAATGGTGACGGCCTGGTGCACGAAATCGACCCTTACCTGCATGTCTTCGAAGGACGTGACGGGCTGGCTGCGGGCCACCTGGCGCCGGCTGATGGCCTGCAGACGGGCCAGGAGCTCCACCCGGCTGAAGGGCTTGGTCAGATAGTCGTCCGCCCCGGCATTGAGCCCGCGTACCTTGTCGATGTCGGTGGAACGGGCCGTCAGCATGAGGACCGGGGTGTCGCTCATGTCCCGGATGCGCTCGAGGACCTGCCAACCGTCGAGGTCGGGCAGGCCCACATCGAGGATGACGATGTCGGGCGCCTTCTGATGGAACAGCCGGACCCCGTCCCGTCCCGAGTCCGCTTCGGTGATGCCGAAGCCCTCACGCTCGAGAAGTGATCGGAGAAGGCCTCTGATATCGCCGTCATCTTCAATGACAAGGACGGAAACGCGCCCCTCACGCATCAAAACAACCGCCAAGACCCTGGTGCATAGGCTGATTACTGTACCGTGCCTACGGCGGAGAAATTGTGATGGAAGGCGCAGCAGGGAGCGAGAGGTGCGCCGGGACCCGGTCATCGGTTCCCCCGGATCTCTCCGACCGACGATTGCGGGCCATCAACCGGCGCACCCTCGCGTGCTCCCTTACCTCTGGATGTTCCCCCTCGCGAGTCCGTTCCCCTTCATCGGACCCACGATGCGATCGTCCCCCTCCGGACGACCGATCATCTCGAGGTGTTGGTGTGGCTGTGTGCTGTGGGGGCATGGTGTACCCCGGTCGGTGCAGTCGTGGCGCTGCCTGGTTGCAGGACGGTTGCGGCTGCAATTTCTGCGCAATCGGGGTTGGCCAGAGCCGTTACCCCTGCCGGGAGGCAATGGGTCGCGGTCGAGGTTCTCGGGGGCGGCACTCTCGTTGCGTCGGCGGGGGACTGTCGAGGCAGACGGGGGTGCAGGCACTAGGGTTTCGCTTCGCACACGACCTTGTTGAAGGATTCTCATGACGCATCTACCCGCACTGGTGTTCCTCTTAGGGGCGGCCGCCAAAAAGAGCTCAAATCCCCTGCTGACGCTGCTGCCGCTCATCCTGATTGTGGTGGCCGGGTATTTCTTCTTCCTCAAGCCGCAACAGCGCAAGGCGGCGGCGGCCCGGGCCAACGCCGCCACCCCCTATGAGGTGGGTGACGAGGTGCAGACCATCGGCGGCGTCGTCGGGACCATTCTAGAAATCCATGGCGACCGCTACACGCTCCTGACCGGCCACACCGAGGCCGACGGCAATCTCGAGGGCCCCCAGCCGACGCGGATCGTTTTCATCCGCCAGGCCATCGCCCGCAAGGTGGACCCCATCGTCGATGTCCCCGTCGATACGGCCGACGACCGGCACTCTTCGGTGGTTGACGACGACCCCGATGTCCATCCTCAGGGTCGTGCGCCGGAATCGTTCGACATCGACAAACACAAGCACGGTGACGAGGGGGCCGAAGAGGCGTGAGCCCCAAAACGTCCAGGGCCAATCAGCGGCGGCAACGCAACCTGCTGATCAGCGTCCTGGCTGTCGTCGCCATCTCCCTCGGCTCTTTTGCGGCAGTGTTCAGCGTCAAATGGTCGCCCAAGCTGGGACTCGACCTGGCCGGAGGGTTGGCCGTCGTCTACCAGACGCAGCACAAGGTCTCCCAGTCCGAACTGCAGGAGACGGTGAACATCCTGAATAGCCGTGTCAACGGCCTCGGGGTCTCAGGGGCCCAGGTTGCCACCTCGGGCACCGACGAGGTTTCCGTGTCGATCCCGGGAGTGAGCAACGCGGCCGCGGTCCTGGCCACGATTGGCCAGACGGCGCAGCTCTACTTCCGGCCTGTGTTGTGCGAGACGACATCGACCGCGTTCCTCAAGCAGGTTGTGACACCGTCCAAGAAGAACACCAAACCCGCTACGGCCACTTCCGGCAACGCCCCGCTGCCGACGTGTGCCCCTTCCACGGCAACCACCGAGGCCAATCTCGGTGTCTCGACCTCCAACCCGAACGGCAACGCCGTCTCTCCCGATCAGCAGTTCTCCTTGATCACGAACACCACCACGGCGGCCAAGAATTACCCGAACCGCACCGTCCTCCTCCCGCAGATCGCCCCGAACGGCACGGCTTCGACGACCGCGCCGCGCTACGTGATGGGCCCGGAGCAGATGACCGGGCATGCCATCGGGTCAGCTCAGGCTCAGCAGGACCAGACGGGCAACTGGGTGGTGAATTACACCCTGGCGGGATCGGCCAACTCGGCCCTTTGGGACACCGTGGCGCAGCAGAACTTCCATAAGCTCCTCGGCATTGAATTGGACGGCAACGTCTACTCCGCCCCCCTCATCCAACCGGGTCAAGCCGCCTTCTCCTCGTTCGGCGGCCAGGGTCAGATCTCGGGCAACCTCACCCAGGCCAACGCCGATCAGCTGGCCCAGGCCATGCAATTCGGTTCGCTCCCGGTGACCCTCAAGCAGCTCACTACCCAAACCGTGTCGCCCACCCTCGGGAAGTCGGCCCTCCTGGCCGGTCTTTCGGCCGGTGTGGCCGGCCTGGCTCTCGTCCTGCTCTATGTCCTGGTGTATTACCGAGGCCTGGGACTCGTGGTCATTTCGGGCCTGGCCCTCACCGCCGCGCTCCTGTGGGCCATCATCTCCGCGCTCGGGCACACCTCGTTCAGTCCGAGCTTCGACCTGGCCGGTATCACGGGCCTCATTGTGTCTATCGGTATTACCGTCGACTCCTACATCGTCTATTTCGAACGACTCAAGGACGAGACCAGATCTGGGCGCTCGGTGCGCACCAGTGTCGATCGCGGCTTCAAGAGTGCGTGGCGCACCGTGTGGGCAGCCGACTTCGTCTCGTTGCTGGCTGCCATCGTCCTCTATGTCGTGGCCGTAGGGGACGTCAAGGGGTTCGCTTTCTTTCTCGGGCTCTCGACCATTCTCGACATGTTCGTCACCTGGTTCTACACGAGACCCCTGGTCATTCTTCTTGGCCGCAGTGACCGCCTCACCCGGGCCGGGCGCTTTGGTATCGCACGTGGCCTGGCGGTGCAGCCCCAAGCCGAGCCCACGTCGAGTCAGCCCACGCCCGAGAGGGTCCCGGTATGACCGAGCGCGATGACCTCACGATGGACGATGCCGTCGACGACGCGCTGGAGGACGAGGATCTCAACGTCGACGACGCGGTGCGCAACATCATCCGCAAGCGCCAGAGAGATCCGAACCACCACGGTCCCTTCGCCCGTCTCTACCGCGGCGAAACGACCTTCGATTTCGTGGGGCGCAAGCGCACCTGGTTCACCATCTCGACGCTCATCATCGTGGCCGGCATCATCTCCATCATCCTGCGGGGCGGGCTCAACCTCGGCATCCAATTCAAGGGCGGCACCGAATGGACGGTGGCCGCCCCCGGCGTCTCGCAGACCCAGGCCACGAATGCCATGCAGGCCGCGGGCCTGACCGCACCGGTGGTCCAGCTCCTGGGGCAGGGCACGCACCAACAACTCAACGTCCAGGCCGATCTCAACAAGCTGTCCCCGAACGCCCAGGTGGCGGAAGAGAACCGGGTCGAAGTTGCGCTGGCCAAGCTGACCAAGACCACACCGGAAACGATCAAGAACAACCGCACCCAGGTGGGCCCGACCTGGGGTTCCCAGATCACCAACAAAGCCATCACCGCGCTGATCATTTTCTTCATCGTGGTGGGGATCTACATCAGTATCCGCTTCGAGCCCAAAATGGCGGCGGCCGCGTTCGTCGCCATGGTGCACGACATCCTGGTGACCGTCGGCGTCTATTCACTGTTCAATTTCCAGGTGACGCCCGACACCGTCGTGGCCGTGCTGACCATTTTGGGCTATTCGCTCTACGACACCGTCGTGGTGTTCGACCGCGTCCGTGACAACACCAAGGGCATCGGCGCCACCGGCCGGGTGACGTACACCCAACTCATCAATCTGTCCATGAACCAGACCTTGGCCCGCTCCATCAACACGTCCCTGGTGGCCATTCTCCCGGTGCTGGCCGTCTTGGTGGTCGGCGCTGAGTTGCTCGGGGCCTCCACCTTGCAAGACTTCGGATTGGCCCTCTTCGTCGGCCTGTTGAGCGGGGCCTACTCCTCGATCTTCATCGCCGCTCCGGTGCTCTGCATGTTCAAAGAGCGGGAGTCGCGTTGGATTGCCATCGCGCAACGCAATGCCAAGCGCACCGACCGCGCCGCCTCGCTGTCGCCGGCGGAAGCAGCGGCCCTCGCCACGCAGATGAACATTTCGGCCGGCGGTCAGACCCGCAGTGGGCCCCAGACCCAGCGGGGCGCGCAGAGCGGCCCCATCCGACCGGGGTCGGCCAGCAGCACGGCGGTACTCGATCGGCGCCCCGGGTCCGGTGCACCGGCGACCGGTTCAGGTGCCGGCACCGGTCAAGCCCAGGCGCAACCACGACCCCGCAAGAGTAAGGGCAAGCGCCAGCGTTAGGGCAGGGGAAGGCGCCATAGGGCCAGGGCTGAAAGGGGCAGGTCGGTTCATCACAGGCCTGCGCCAGCCACCGGATCGGCTCAGTGAAATTGGGTGGAAGATCCGAAGACCAATGCCGCCGGAGTTGCGACGACCTCGTACTGCATCTGCTCGTAGAGGTGCAAGCCCGCCTCGGTCGCCCCGAGGAGGAAGCGCGTGGTTCCCCCTCCCCGGGTCAGGTGATGGGTCATCAAGCCGCCGAGCACGGCGCGGCCGATACCTTGTCGCTGCCGCCGTTCGGGCGTGGCCATGCAGTAGACGCCGACGATCTCACCGGTGGCCAGGGTCAGGCCGGCTCCGACGACCTCGCCACCTTTGTCCCCGAGCCAGATGGTGGCGATCGGACTGTCTCGCATTGGTCCGATGACGCGGCGGCACATGTCGAGATCGAGGGAGAAGGCCTCCGACACCAGCGCGATGGCGGCATCGACCTCGAGATCGGATGAGGCCGGCCGGACGTCGAGCTCGAGGTCGCCGGGTCGACGCTCGACCGCGGTGCCTTGCCACACCATGGTTGGGACCTCACCCGCGTGCGCCGCGCCGGCTCGCGTGGCCCGCTCCAAGAGTTCGTGAGAAGGGTTCTCGAGCAGGAGGATCGTCGGCAGGC
>Ga0208480_1000600_pt1 | contig 13607 bp, 12 predicted proteins | sample NGESurshal092012_4_FD_184485 | JGI IMG/M metagenome (GOLD analysis project Ga0208480, IMG submission 184485) | Arctic peat soil microbial communities from Barrow, Alaska - NGEE Surface sample F53-1 shallow-092012 (SPAdes) | ecosystem: Environmental > Terrestrial > Soil > Wetlands > Peat ... | reverse complement strand
CGCGAGGGTCGTTTTACCGACTTGGCGTGGACCGATGAGGCCGACAGCGGCTTGTCGGCTCAAAGCAGCTTTTACGGTGGCAAGGGCCGTTCGTGGTATCATCCTTGCAAATTATCCATACCATGGATGATTTGCAAGGATAAATCGTCTTTGGGAGCGAAATCTGCGGTTCCAGTCGCTCATTTCAACGTCGATTGGCCCGAAGCACGACTCGACCCTGCCCTATCGCTCTTTACTCACGCCATTCCAGCGGCCCTGTTCATAACATTCCTCGTATCCCAGGTTATCTCCTTTGTTGATGGTAATGGTCGCGTTGTACACACGTCGACACGGCGATCTGTTCAACAAGCATGTCGCGCTGATGAACGATTGAACGAAATTCCGTTCTGGCATTGGACGAATGGAACGCGGAAGAGTGACGTCAATATGGCGACGAGCGTAGATAGGCAGATTTTAATGGACGAAGGTACGGACAGATGAGTGTGTGACTTAGACCCCAAAGCAGAAAGGCAGGCCGAAGCCTGCCTTTCGATTTTGTGACCTGAGAGCTTTCGCCCAGAGTCTTGTTAACGGCTGCTAGGCCCGAAGGCTTTCGCTGACGGCGCGCGATCTCCTATCGGCTAAATATTCGAATTTTGCGCTTTACAAATCTGGCACGAGCAACCTTTGATTGCAACAATGTTATAAGCCCGAGGTGACGTATGGCTTACCGACTTGGTCTCGATATAGGCACCAATTCCGTCGGCTGGACTGCGCTTACCATTGATGCGGACGGGCAGCCTAATGGCGTCCTCGGTCAGGGCGTGCGCATCTTCAGCGACGGTCGCAATCCCAAGGATGGATCGTCGCTTGCTGTTCAACGCAGAGTGCCGCGCGGCATGCGTAGGCGGCGGGACCGTTATCTGGACCGGCGCGACGATCTGATGGAAGCGCTGATCGCGGTCGGTCTGATGCCGCCGGACGAAGCGGAACGCAAAGGGCTTGAGACGCTCGATCCCTATGAATTTCGCGCGAAGGCGCTACACGATCCACTGACGCCGCACGAGCTAGGGCGCGCGCTATTCCATCTGAACCAGCGCCGCGGCTTCAAGTCCAACCGCAAGACCGACAAGGATGCCGACAACAGCAAAATCCAGCCCAAAATCGACGAGTTGAGACACCGCATTTCGCAGAGCGGCGCAATGACGCTTGGAGAATATCTCCATAAGCGCCGCTTGAAGGGCAAGATGGTGCGAGCGCGCCCCGAAGCGGGCTTCTATCCCGACCGAGCGCTTTACGAAGACGAGTTCAATTTTATCCGAGAAGGGCAGACGCCGCACCAATCGCTGCGGCCCGAACAATGGGATCAGCTTGAGGACATCATTTTCTATCAACGCCCGCTGAAACCAGTCGATCCCGGCTGGTGCCTGCTGGAGGACGGCGAACGACGCGCGCACCGCGCGCTGCCCCTCGCCCAAGAATTCCGCATGGTGCAGGATGCGAACAATCTTCGCATTCTCGTTCCCGGAGAACCGGCGAAACGTCTAACGCAGGAGCAACGCGACAGAATGCTGAAAGACCTTCGCACAAAGAAGGAGTTGAAGCTCGAACAGTTTGTCAAACTATTGAAATTGCCTTCCGGCGCGCGGATAAATTTGCTCGACGAGAACCGCAAAGTATTGAAAGGCGACGAAACTGCGTCGCGCCTCAAGGATTTGTTCGGAAAAACTTGGCCGGATATGAAGATCGCCCGGCGCACGGAAATCGTTCACACGCTGATCGAAACGGAAAAGGCGGAGGATATCCAGCGGATCGCGCAAGCGGAATGGGGATTGGATGAACTCGCTGCAAAGAAACTCGCAACGACATCCTTGCCCGAAGGCTATGCGCGGTTGAGCGAGAAAGCCATCACCAAGCTGCTGCCGATCATGGAGGAACAGGGACTCAACTATTCGGAGGCCGTCGCGGAGGTGCCGGAATACGGCCATCATTCCGATTTCCGACCCGATGCGGCGCTGGACACCTTACCCTATTACGGCGCAATCCTGACACGGCAAGTGGTCGGCGGTGACGTAACAAAGCCGAAGGACGACGCTGTTGCTCATTACGGGCGCATCGCTAATCCCACCGTGCATATCGGCCTGGGCCAGCTTCGCCGCGTCACCAACGCGCTCGTCAAAGTCCATGGCAAACCGAAAGAGATCGTTGTCGAACTCGCCCGCGACTTGAAGATGAACAAGGAAGAAAAGGACAACGCGCGAAAAACGAATCGCGAGAACGAAATCAAGAATAGGCGACGAGAGGAGCAGATCGTAGCGTCCGGCGGCATCCTTTCCGCACATTTGCAGCGTAAGTTGCGGCTGTGGGAAGAACAGGTCTTCGGCTCCATCAATGTGTGTCCCTTCACTGGCGATCCCATATCGTTTGCGCTGGCGATTTCGGACGCGACGGAAATCGAACACATCCTTCCTTTCTCCAAGACGCTCGACGATTCGATGGCAAACAAGGTTCTTTGCCTCCGGGAAGCAAATCGAGCCAAGCGCGACCGCTCCCCTCATGATGCTTTCTATTCCAATCCAAAAATCGGCAAATACCAATACGACTACGCAGCGATCTTGCTGCGTGCAGAGGCACTGCCGCCGAACAAGCGTTGGCGATTCCATGTCGATGCGATGGAGCGGTTCGTGAATGAAAAGGAGTTTCTCGACCGTCAGCTCAACGAAACCAAATATCTATCGCGCATTGCGCGGACCTATCTGGCGCATCTCTACAACGAAAAAGCCGAAGGCCGTCTATGCGTGCGCGCCATTCCGGGCAGGCTGACCGCGATGCTACGCGGCAAATGGGGCTTGAACGCCCTGCTGGGCGACCACAACCGTGCGGGCGGAGACGCCAGCGATGGACCGGCGCGCAAAAACCGGGACGACCATCGCCATCATGCGATTGATGCTTTTGTGATCGCAATGACCGATCAGCGGCTGTTGAAGGCGATCTCCGATCTCAATTCAGAAGCCGACCGTAAGCGACTGATCGAAAGTGTGCCACTCCCGTGGGACGGCTTCACGCCCGACGCGCTTCGCCCGCATCTGGAGCGCATCGTCATTTCGCACAAACCCGATCACGGCGCGTTGGGTGATAAAAGCAAAACAACGGGCTCGCTTCACAATGACACTGCCTACGGACTGATAGCACCCGGAAAGCGAGGCAATTGGAAAGTCGTCTCGCGTAGTGCGCTGAAAGGCGTGACGAAGAAAGCGGAGCTTGAAGGCATTCGCGATTCCGCTCTGCGCGCCGCACTTGAGACGCTGTGGGACGATGTTGAAAAATCGGGCGGCAAACCGGGGGACTTTGCGAAGCGCGCGGAAGAAGAAGGTGTGGTGCTCGGTGGGCGCAAGATGAAAGTGCGCCGCGCGCGCATGACCGAAGAACTCAATGTGGTTCAAATCAAAGACCGAAAGACCGGAAAGCCCTACAAAGCCTACAAACCGGACGGCAATGCCTTCGCTGATATTTACCAACTGCCAAACGGTCGCTGGACAGCCGTCGTTGTCCAGCGGTTCGATGCCAATCAGCCGGATTTCGATCCCGTGACGTTCCGTCCGCACCCGGCAGCGAAGAAAATTATTCGCCTGCATATCGACGATATGGTCGCGTTGGAGGACGGCGGACGCCGCCGGATTCTACGCGTGGTCAAGATGAGCGGCCAGACGATCACAATGGCCGACCATCTTGAGGGCGGCGCACTGAAGGCGCGCGATGCCGACAAGAACGATATATTCAAATATACCTCTAGATCGGCAAGCGGCTTGAAGGACGTTGGTTTTCGGAAAGTTGGCGTCGATGAAATCGGTCGATTGACCGATCCGGGGCCGCGCAAGTCGAGCGCCAGATGATAGGCCGCGTCGTGGAGATCGCGAGCGACGGGCGCCATCTGGCGGTGTTACGCGGCTTCATGACGATCTCCGCCGACGGTGCCGAGGTTGCCCGCGTCCCGCTCGACGACATCGGCGTGCTGCTCTGCCATGCGCATGGTCTCACTTATTCCAACAATCTGTTCGTTGAGCTTTCACAGCGCGGCGCAGCCGTGGTGTTGTGCGGCCCAAACCATATGCCGCTCGCCTGGGTCTGGCCGCTGGATGGCCATCATGTTCAGGCACTTCGGATGCGTCATCAACTCGAAGCCGACGAACCTCTGAAAAAGCGCTTGTGGCAAGGGCTAGTCCGCGCGAAGATTGCCCAGCAAGGCGCTGTACTGAAACGCTTGGGCAAAGAGGACGGCGCATTCGATTTGCTGGCGCGCAAAGTTCGCTCCGGCGATCCCGAGAATATGGAAGCGCAAGCTGCACGACGCTATTGGCCGTTGCTGATGGGTGATGATTTCCGGCGTGACCGCCAATCCAGCGGCGCGAACGCGATGCTGAACTATGGCTACACGGTATTGCGTGCGGGCGTGGCGCGCGCCGTCACCTCGACCGGACTGCATCCTTCAATTGGGCTGCATCATTCCAATCGCGGCAATCCGATGTGTCTGGTTGACGATCTCATGGAACCGTTCCGTCCTCTGATTGACTATCTGGTGGTGCGTCTGGCGGCGACCGGCGAGGAGGATGTCACGCCTTCGGTGAAGGGCACCCTGGCCCGCGTTCTCAGCTTGGACATGGCGACGGCGCGAGGGACGACGCCGGTCTCCACATGTCTGGAGCGCCTAACGATATCACTGGCGACTGCCTTCGAAACTGGAAAGCCGGAACTGGATTTGCCGGAGCCGCTCCTGCCACTGGAATTACCGGAGTTACAACACGAGGCAGCCTCCGAGGACTGAGCAGGCCATGCTAACGGGTTATCGCCTTATGTGGATGATGGTGATTTTCGATCTTCCCGTCGGAACCAAGCGCGACCGTCGCGCCGCAACGAAATTCCGCAATTTCCTGCTCGATCAAGGTTTTGCCATGAGCCAATTCTCGGTCTACATGCGCTTTTGCGGCGGCAAGGATCAAGCGGAGAGCTATAACAAACGCATAGAACGATCCCTGCCGAAAACCGGTCTTGTTCAGATTCTTAACTTCACTGACAAGCAATATGAGAGCATCATTTCATTCGACGGGCGCATCCGTGGACCAAAAAACGAGAATCCACAGCAATATGCTCTCTTTTGACAAATCCGCCACGGAACATTTGGCGAAAGAAGTGCTGCCAAACCCTTTGAAATCAAGGGCTTGGCAGCGCATCTAGTTTAGCCGATAGGAAATCGCGCGCCAACCGCAACGTATTTCCGCAACCACGCGAGGGAGGTTTTAGTTTAGCCGATAGGAAATCGCGCGCCAACCGCAACTGATTTACGTTTGAGGCGCAGATGCAAAACAGTTTAGCCGATAGGAAATCGCGCGCCAACCGCAACTCGCGCGGGACGCCTACGTACGACATGAGTAGTTTAGCCGATAGGAAATCGCGCGCCAACCGCAACGATCCCATGGGCGCCACGGCCAGCACGTTAAGTTTAGCCGATAGGAAATCGCGCGCCAACCGCAACTACAATCCTTGGTTTGCGCGTTTGCTTGAAAGTTTAGCCGATAGGAAATCGCGCGCCAACCGCAACGATCGCAACACGGTCTATGACCACATCGCAAGTTTAGCCGATAGGAAATCGCGCGCCAACCGCAACTCCGCTGGGGCGCTACAGCATGGCCCCAGTAGTTTAGCCGATAGGAAATCGCGCGCCAACCGCAACTGCTCGACGCCCCTCCGATATCTGCAGACTAGTTTAGCCGATAGGAAATCGCGCGCCAACCGCAACTCCAGCCTTCTCTCTCCCCCCACTCTACCCAGTTTAGCCGATAGGAAATCGCGCGCCAACCGCAACTGATTGACTCCATACTCGCCTAATCGAGGCAGTTTAGCCGATAGGAAATCGCGCGCCAACCGCAACGAAATCGGGTTTCTGCGACCCATGCGACATGGGTCGCAGAAACCCGAGCGCTGCGCGCTAAGCTTAGAAAGGTTTCTTCGACTTGGAAACAATGACGTGGCTGGATGCTTAAGAACCATCAAGGCACTGATTACCGCAGCAACGTTCGGCCCTTATTCCGCAGCAACACTTTTATCAAGGGATGCCGCAGCAATGATAGCGCGAAATTCTTCAAGCAGCTCATTGTGATACTGACGCAAATAGCGCCCAATCGCCCGGTTCCCAACAAGCCGTGACAAGTAACCTGACGCGACGACGAGGTGAAGCATGTCATCACCGTAAGATGCCTCGATCGCTTTGAAATCGCGCTGAAGCGCTTCCATCTCGTGCTCCATCCGCGTCATCTGTTCGGACGTTAGACCTCCGACCTTCTTAGGCTGATCAGGTTTGACCAAATCTCTGGGCTTTGTTCCAGCGAGAATGGCTTTGGCATATCCGACAGTATAATTTCCGGCCGAGATCATTAAGTTTGCGGCCGTGATCTGCCGCGCTGGTTTCATCTTGCGCAGTATTTCAAAGATGACGTGATTGACGGGCTTGTCATTGAAGAGCTCGACCACATCGGAACAAATCCCGTTGAGCATCGTACGCCGTCGCTGAACGAGTTGAATATTCATGTTCAGCGCCTTTGCGAGTCGTTCTTCGGATACGCCGCGTTCGATCGCGCGAACGATCATAAAATGCTCCTGAACGCCGGTCAGCCGGTTAATGCGTTTGTTGTAAGTAAAAGCTTCATCGTCATCGGCGACGATGCAGCGCACCTCCTCACAGCCTTGATCGGTTAGCATGGCCAAGCGAAGATGCCCGTCTAAGACGAGGTAACGGTCCGGGCTATCTTTGGAACGGGATACAACAAGCGGCTCGATAATCCCAACTTCGGCAATAGATTGCTCAATACGTTTGTATTTCAGTGATTTTCGGACGACGTCGGATACCAACTTAAGGGGAAGGAGTTGGGTCGGTGCAAGCGTGACAATGTTGCGTTCAAAAGCAATGCGGATCGATTCTGCCACAGGCTCAGCTTCCCGCTTCCAAGCGTTCGGCGAGTGGCCGTGGCAAGGTATACATCGACTCCGCTCGCAGCAACGTCACGAAATGTTCGTCCACCAATAGCCGTTTTAGTGCGTTGACCACGAACAGAAGCCTGCTTTGGGCTAGCGTCGCCTTCTTGACCATCAGCTTTTGCCGGTCAGTTTCCTTTCGGTAAGAGCGAATCAAAATCTCGGCGGTCACCTTTTTCTTTGCCGCAGACGGTGCAATGTTGATGCTGTGAACGCCCTTACCGAGCTTGTTGCGCTGTTCAATAATTCGGCGGATTGCCAAGATTTGTTTACCGGGTAAGGCCTTTTGTTCATAGGCTTCCATTAGGGCGTGCTGTACGTCAGCATTCTTCGCACGCACGATCTCCATGGCTATGCTAGGGGCAATAATGCCGCGCTCCATTGCTGCAAGCAGACGCTCCTCGCCGTGGTCCAGGAGATGGCAGAGAGCTGAGATATATTCTTCGCTGAAATCTGTCTTGTGTGCGATTTCTCCAACGGAGTAACCACGCTGACGCAGCGAGCCTATCGCCCGAACAAGTTCCAGCGAAGAGTGCTGCCGCCTCGCCATATTTTCAATCAGGCTCATCACGAAGCAGTCTTCTTCGGTTGCGTCGATCACGACAGCCGGTATTTCACTCTGATTGAGTGCAACAAACGCCTCCAACCGTCCTTGTCCGCAAACCAGATCGTATCCCAGGCCGCTTTTTCGCGGACTGACGGTAATCGGCTTTTTTAAACCCAAATGGGCGATGCTCGTTACGAGTTCGTCGAAGATCTTCTTGTTGCGGTTTCTGGAATTGAGCAAATGAATATCCGCGATTGGAATCATACGGATTTCGGGCTGTTTGTCGCTCATGCCGCCACCTGAATGTTTGTACGGCCGATCAAAGCGAAGAATGGCAAAAGAGAATCGAAGCGGTAAGCGTCCAGCATAATCGCGTTGTGCTCCGCTAGTGAAAGCTTCGGCGTCGGCATGTCAAGATGAGGAAAGAGATAATAGTCCAGGATATTCTTGTTGTCTGTGTCCATGCGCAAGGCAATCGTGATGTCAGGCCGCAATCCCGTATCGAACCTGACTTTCCAGCGAAAGCGGCCGCCTGGCGTTTGGCAACAGCGAACGATGACAATGGAGGCGGTGAACTCCTGATTGATGGTCAAGAGTTCGGTTTCCGGATTCCTCCCGACCATGCTCCCGCCACGCTCCACGCCAGCGACGACGTCGGCCACGGCATTGGCATAAATGGAACGGAGAAAGCGATTTGTCTCGATATAGCGATAATCGCGGGCTGATAAAAATCCAACCAGTTCATAAGCTCGCAATAAGCTGCCAAAACGATTCCGATAAGCCGAACTGGAAGGCATGGCATCTCGTTCATCTATCACCAAAGCCGATAACCAGCCGACGTCTTTGAATGTTGACGCCAATTTCCCAAGCATTTCGTCGTCACTGAATCGGCGGTAGCGTTCCTGGATGATTCCTTGCACGCGCCCGAACATCACCGAGTCCACGATAGGAGAGAAAGCTCCATCGGCGCGAACCCACGTTTCTGGTGCGTTCACAACTCGTTTTTTCTTCAGTTTGAAAGAGATACGATTATAAACGTTATTGCCGACGTATTTCTCATTAGTCAGAATTTGATGGACGGTCCCTCGTGTCCAGGGGCGGCCAAGATTGGTCGTTCGGCCTTCGTGATTGAGCGCCTCCGCGATCTCTCGCTCGGTACGACTTTGCTCGACAAACATGCGGTACATACGCCGGATAGTCTCGACTTCCTCGGGAGGACCAGGGACCAGAACTACACGGTCCGTTTGGATGCTTTTCTGTTGGCCAATGGAGAGCTCTGCTTTTGGCTGACGATGTTCGTCGACGAGAAAGCGTCTTAAACCGTACCCGGCCATTCCACCCTGCCTGAATCCGAGTGATACGAGACGGCATTGTCCGGCGAACACTTTGGCAGATAACTCACGGCTGTACTCGCCAGCCATCGCGCGCTTCATGCTCTTGATGATGGTCGCACTCAGGCTACCATCGTTTTCAAATTGCTCGACGCAATATCGCAAACCAACGCCCGCCATCTTGCAGATGAACTCGTAGTGGGCACTTTCGTCGGTGTCCTGAAACCGCCCCCAACGGCTGACATCGTAGACGAGGATAAGATCGAAATCTGCGCGCCGTTCGCGCACGTCATCTATGAGACGCTTGAATGCATCGCGTCCGTCAGTACTGAGGCCACTTTCCCCCTCATCCGCATAAGTCCTGACGATCTGAATCCCACGCTCCGCCGCATAGCTCCTTATAGCGTCCGCTTGGTTTTCGGTTGAGTACTTTTGATGGTCGGTCGACATCCTGACGTAGGCGGCGGCGCGCGGCCCTCTGTCGGGGGCAAAACCATTCGAGCCGGCGTTCCTCTTCAGCTGCGTCCCCATTGGCATCACCACGGCATGAAATAAGCGGTCGGCAACCGATAGGCCATGCCCTGCGGTGCGCGTCATTCTTTGAAGATAAGCAAAGGAGAGATCGCATGTCGCCTGCAAAAAAGGACCGAAATTTTCAGTCGTTTTCTGGAAAACTTTTTCCGACACCTCTCGGAGAAGGCCGTTCGGGTGCCGGTGGATACGCTCAAGCCGTCGCAGATGCACTACATGTTGAATATGGAGGTACTCATGCTGCGATCAAAATTGTGGTGGAACAGACCGGAGCAAACGCGAGAGCCGTGAAGAACTGGTTTGATGCGAAGAACGGACCTAGCGGAGAGTTTCTGATTGCGCTGTGCCGTCATTCGGATCACATTCTTGAAACTGTCCTCGCGCTCGCTGGCCGCGGTGAGTTGATCACTGCGAAAAAGCTGGTGGACGCAAAGGGCGCATTGCGAGAGATGCTGTCGCTGATTGATCGCTTAGAAGAGCAGGCTTCAGCCAAGTAGAGTTTTCTCACGATTAGCAGCGCATGTTGACGGCATTGATCGCGAATCTGTGGGGACCCGGACCCGATAAGCGCGGGGACCGCGGGAGACGCCGCACAATGGGGCGGATCAATCGCGGGGTGGGGATGGCGGCGAACCCGCCGGGGCCTATCAATTGCGGCGTAAGCATCCGGGGAATTTTCGATTTCGATACGGGCCCTGCCGAGGTGGCCGCTCTGCGTTGCAGACGCAGAGTCCGATTTTTTCGCGGGGTAACGTCACGATCGTACCCCCTGAACGATCCTGCTCGGCATTGGCTTTCATGCTTACCTACCTGGAAGCTTAGCATTGAGGCGCCCGTCGCCAGATCAAATGCGCTTCAACGCCACATTTCTCAAAGTGCAGCGCCGTCCAAATCGGTTCGCGCCAAGTCGGATCATCGAGCTTGACGTCCAGATGCTCCACCGCACTGCCCGCTCGCGGCGCTCCTTCCCAAGCAACGCCCACCTCTGAACCTCCAGCAAGAACGCGAAACGCAGGCGCTTTCTTGTTGGTACGATTGTCGTTGGGAACAAACTGCACCTTAGCGTTCACGGCCAATGTTCGAACCGTACCTGTCCAACCGCCTTCCTTGGTCGCCGTGAAGACACCAATGATCGCCATTGTTTATTCCTCAACCGTATCCTTGCGCGCTTTCGTGAAGGCACGATCCGAGGCCAGAAAGCTTTCCAACATAGCGGGAATCAAATCGCTTATCTTCTCTGGCACCTGATAGGTATTGCGATACGCTTCTGCATAGGCAACAAGCGAGCTGTTCAGTTCCGGTGGAACCGAGATCGTCATTTTGATCGGCGTGCGGTCAGGTAGTTTCGCAAGTTTCAATCCGACCATCGGATTTCCTTCAGCTCTGATAAGGCCGCAAAATCAGGTCTTTATGTACAATCACCCTGAGCGGCCAACCTGGCCGAATTTTGAGCGTCGGCTGAAGGTTGAGGTTCTTCTGCGTGATTTGTTGACCCACCTGATTAACGCTGTCCTGCGTCGATTGCCGAATGGCTGTCAAAAGATCGTTCTGCTGATCTCCAACGGCCAGTTGCGTGCCGACGCCAAGCAGCGTCGAGATCGCCACACCCTTGATAAGCGCCCAGGTGTGGTAGTCTACGCTATCTTCGAGTCCGGAATATCCTTCCGTGTCCGTCGCTGGAAGATTGTCGATCTGAATGGAGGAGCCGTCGGGCATGATGATCCGCTGCCAGACTACAAGCGCGCGGCTTTGCCCGAACGCGACGACGCTGTCATAGGAACCGATAATTTTTGATCCCCTCGGGATAACCAAAGTAGTGCCGTTCACGGAATCAAAAATATTTTGTGTGACCTGAGCGATCACAAAGCCCGGCAGATCGGAGTCCAGACCGGTGATTAGGCTCGCGGGGATCACTGTGCCAGCAAGAACTTCGTAAGGCGACGCCGGCGTCTGAATCGTGTGCGGATTGTAGATCGCGTCGTCGCCGTGCTGATTTGCAAAATCGATCTTGTGCTGCTGACCGTTTTGATCGTGTTCTGCATCGGCGGGTGGGTGATCGGGCTTCTCTTTGCCGACATTTGGCAACGCCGTGGATTCAGGTAGCGGCGAGATCGCGTCAGCGACAGCCTGAGCGGCTGCACCATGATCCGAACCGGCGGTCTGAAAGAAGACTCCACCTTCCTGCGCTTGTCGCGCGAGTTGGGCCAAATGCAATTGTTCGGCGCGCGCTGCATCTTCTTCGCCCTTTGGGCCCAGCGAACCGAGCGCCGGCGACATCCCGAGGTTCTTCTCGCGGGCGACAATCGACGCACCAAGATCGCCGGGAAGCGGCGCACCAAGAATTGGCTTCACTTTGTCGTAGCTCGGCGGCAGCGAGGCTAGGTCGTCAGGCGCTGGTTTCGTGTCGGTGTTGTAAAGTTCTTCGCCGCCTGCTTTGACTTTCAACGCCGGCGCGCGAAGCGCGAGCCAACTCGTACCCAAGATCGCTGCGGTGATAATGGCGGCGACACCGATCACAACATGACGCTTGAATCGCGTCACGCGCCGAGGTTTTCCGCGCAAGACGAGAGTTTCGGGATCGGCTTTTTCGGATTCGGTGGATTTCGCGTTGTCAGTCATGGCGCGGTCGCCCGGGGCGAGTCCGGAAGGTCGTCGTGCGAAGACCGTGAGCGATCGCCGTCAACACGCGTGATGCGAACAATTTTCTGGTCGTCTTGCCCGAGCCTCAGTTCTGCCGCGGAAAAAAGTTGATCGACGATGTAATAGTTTCCGCGCACGCGATAATTAACGAGGTCGCTTGAGCTGTGTTCGCCCAGCACGAACAATGGGGGTGCTTCGCCTTGCGCCAGCGACTTCGCGAACTCGATATAGACTTTGCGGCCGTCATCAAAGGCGCGCAACGGCTTCCACGGCGCATCGTCGCCTGTGATCCGGTATTGGAAGTTCAGATCTTCGAGCGACAGGCCTGTGTCGATCGGCATTGCCGCCTGCACGGCATCGCTCTTCTCCTTGAGCGCGATCAGTTCGTCGTCTGGATAGGTCCAAGACAACGCTGCCATATAGGTATGGTCTGTGCTTTCGAGCTGAAGATGATAGCTGCGCCGGTCCGTGGTGATGACAAGGTTGGTTTTCAAACCGGCTGCAAACGGTTTTGCAAGAACGTGAACCTGCTTGGTCGCCCCTACCCCACTCGTCGTATCGCCGACGACCCAGCGCACCGTGTCACCGGCGGAAATCGCGATCAGCGTTTCGCCGGGTTGAAGCGCAATATCGCTGACTTCCTGCGGCGCGGCGTACAGACGATAAAGTGCACCTTCCGCATAGGGATAAACCTGAATCGCGTTGATGTATCCGCTGCTCGCCGGTTCCTGCAACGCGCGCCGGTTGGCCGTATTCACCCGTGATTGGGGTGGCGTCGTTTCAGGTTGAACGGGTGTTGGCGGCGGCTGAAGCTGGCCGGGCAATGGTAACGGCTGCGCCACGGTGACAATTTTGACCGGCTGCGGCGGATCGGGAAGAACCACCGCCGCCTTGAACGTGGGGGGTGCGGCCGTGTGCGCATTATCGGTCGCGCAGGCCGCCAGGGCCACCGAACAGATCGGCAGCATATATATAGAGTGCAGGACACGGTTCATGGCTTTCTCCTTTATTGCGCGTCGAGTTCGCGCGACCAGTCGATGCCGTTGACGTAGAGGCCGAGCGGATTTTTCCGCAGCGTTTCGGCCGTCGTGGGCGGCTTGGTGATGACCGACAGAATGCCGGTCCAGCGCTCCGTGGCGGAAAGCGCGTCGCGGTCGTAAATCTGCTCCGTCCATTTCACCTGAAACGAATTGTCGGAAACACGCACAACGCTCGTGACCTGGATGGATGCCGTCCGTTCACCGATTGCTTTGAAAGGATCGTGATCGCGCGCATACTGGTTGAGGAATGCGGCGCCATGATTGGTCGCGTAATCGTAGGCCTCAAGCCAGTTTTTGCGCGCGACGACCGGATCGCTCGACAGCGAGCGCACATCGGAAATAAACCGCGCGAGATACCAGGCGATTTCTCCGTCGGAAGGTTTGTAATTCTGGAAGGCGGGCGCGACGGCTTGGACTTCGCCAAACTTATCGACCTGCACGACGTAAGGCGTGACGCGGCTCTGGGTCGATTGCCAAATCACGGCGCCTGCGAGGACAACCGCCAGACCGAGC
>Ga0208480_1000594_pt1 | contig 13684 bp, 15 predicted proteins | sample NGESurshal092012_4_FD_184485 | JGI IMG/M metagenome (GOLD analysis project Ga0208480, IMG submission 184485) | Arctic peat soil microbial communities from Barrow, Alaska - NGEE Surface sample F53-1 shallow-092012 (SPAdes) | ecosystem: Environmental > Terrestrial > Soil > Wetlands > Peat ... | reverse complement strand
TCTCTACTTCTTGGGCATTAGCCGAGAAGAGATCGAAAACGGTTGAAGCGAACGCGACGACGCCGGTTATTCATCCGTCAACGACACACCCAGGACGTCCTCGAGAACTGTTGGAATGTCACCGCGCACGATGACGTCCGCGTCGTCGTCGTACGGCGTTGGTTCCGCGTTGATTATCACGAGTCGGGCGCCGCGCCCGACCGCGTTCGGGACCAATCCCGCGACCGGATGCACCGTCAACGTCGAGCCGATGCACAGAAGTAGGTCACACGTCTTGGCGCGATATTCGGCGCGCGCGAAATCGGCCGCCGGCAACGGTTGACCGAAGCTCACCACTGCCGTCTTGAGTAAACCGTCGCACTCGAGGCTCTCGACAATGGCGTGACAGTGCGGGTCGAGCTCTCCCGAGGCCACTCGGTCGAGGATCGTCTCGGTCGGCGTCTCGTCGCCGCAGCGAAGGCAACGCGTCGTCCGGGTGTTCCCGTGAACCTCGATGACGAGGTTCGGGTCCGAACCGGCCGCCACGTGCAGACCGTCGATGTTCTGCGTGACGAGGGCTTTGAGCTTGCCCGTGCTCTCGAAGGCGACAAGGGCCCGGTGTGCCCGGTTGGGCTTGACCTCAATGTCTCGGCGAAGGAGCAGTCGATGCCAGGCCGCTTCGCGGACTTCGGACGAGGAGGTGAAGGCATCGATGTTCGAGAGTCGTTCCGCGCCTGGATTCTTGGTCCACACGCCTTCGGGACCACGAAAGTCCGGTATTCCTGATGCCGTCGACACTCCAGCGCCGGTGATCACCACGACATCGGTGGACCCTTCCACTAGGCGGCGCGCGTCATTGAGAGCGGTACTGGTCACAGCGAGAAATCGTAAGCCGTGGCTCGGACGTCTGACGCCGTCAAGGTCACATCCGATCGCGCTTGGCGGTCGTCTCCGGTTCCGGTTGTCCGAGATTTGTGTTGAACCACAAGTCATACATGATGTCTTTTACTGGGTAGTAAGGTCAGTCCCAGTAGGGAAAAGGGGGACCCGTGAAAGTACGAATCGACCCCGAGATGTGTCAGGGTCAGGGGCGATGTTTCTCGATCGCACCCGGGATCTTCGACTTCGACGATCTCGGTAATGGCGTCGTCATCGGTGATGGCACGCTCACGAACGAGACCCTAGAACTCGCCCGACTCGCGCAAGCGAACTGTCCCGAGCACGCGATCTTCATCGAGGAGTAGAGATGACCGACAGCCCCCTCGTCCAAGACTTCGCCACCGACTTCGATCACTCCGATCCGCAGTGGGTGGCCGATCCCTACCCGATCTGGGAGGACCTTCGTGAGCGATGCCCGGTCGCGCACACCGAGCGATACGGCGGCGCCTGGTTCCCGGCGACGCATGCCGGCGTCTCTCAAATCGCCAAAGACACCGACAACTTCACGAGTCGCGCCGTGGTCATGGGGAACGGTCGTCCGACGGAACTGGATTTGCCAGCACCGATTGGCGGCGCGCCGCCCATCACGTCGGACCCGCCATTCCACGCGATCGCCCGGCGATTGATCCTCCCCGCTTTCGCGCCGGCCCCCATCAACGCGCTGGAGCCGATGATTCGAGAGTTGTGTTCGAAGTTGTTGGACGGCATGGCGGGCGAAGACGTGGTCAACGCGGGGACGAAGTACGCGCAGTACATTCCGCCGAGTGTCATCCGCGGCATGCTGGGCTTCCCCGAAGACGATATTGAACAGTTCTTCGAGTTCGTGAAGATCATCCTCGAAGGCATCGACCACCCCGAAGAACAGCGCATCGTGGAGTTCGAGCCGGTCGAGAAGTATTTCGTGGCCCAGATCGAAGACCACATGGACAACCCACGCGACGATCTCACGTCGTATCTCTTGAACGTGGAGCTGGAAGGTCAGAATCTGGCCCTTGAACACGTCTTCGGGACGATGCTGTTGATCCTCGTCGCCGGTATCGACACCACGTGGTCGGCGATCGGCGCGGCGATCTGGCACCTCGCCAAGAACCCCGAGGACCTCGCGCGTCTGGTGAACGAGCCCGACCTCATGCCCGTCGCGATCGAGGAGTTCCTTCGCTTCTACGCGCCGGTCACGATGGCTCGCATGGTGAAGCACGACATGGACTACCTCGGTTGTCCTATGAAAGAGGACGACTGGATCCTCTTGGGCTTCCCGGCGGCGAACCGCGACCCGGTCGTCTTCAAGGACGCCGACAAGTTCATCATCGACCGCGCCGAGAACCGCCACGTCGCCTTCGGGCTCGGCATCCACCGCTGCGCCGGATCGAACCTGGCCCGTCTCGAGATGCGCGTGGCCATCGAAGAGTTCATACAGCGCTACCCGAAGTTCGAATTGGCCGACGCTGAAGTGGTGACCTGGGCACCCGGTCAGATTCGTGGCCCACGGAACTTGCCGATTCGAATCCTTCCTTAGAGAGAGCGCGACGTGACCGACATCATTGACGAGGCGATGGCGAACAAGGTGCCGGTCGAAGACTTCGCCTCCGACTGGGATCACACGGACCCGCAGTGGGTGAACGATCCCTACCCGATCTGGGACGACCTGCGCGAGCGTTGTCCCGTCGCCCACACCGATCGCTACGGCGGCGGCTGGTTCCCCACGACGCACGAGATGGTCTCGTCGATCGCCAACGACACCGAGCACTTCACGAGTCGCATGGTCGTCGTCGTCAACAACAAGTTCCCGCCCAACTTCATCCCCGCGCCGATCGGAGGCGCGCCGCCGATCACGTCGGACCCGCCCTTTCACTCGATTGCGCGTCGCGTAATACTGCCGGCCTTCGCGCCGGGACCGGTCAACGCGCTCGAGCCGCAGATTCGCGCCCTCTGCAACAAGCACCTCGACGAGATGGAGGGACGCGAGTTCGTCGACGGGGGAACGGACTTCGCGCAGTTCATCCCGCCGGGTGTCATCTCCACGATGCTGGGCTTCCCGCCCGAGGACGAGGAGATTTTCCGCGACATCGTGCACCTCATCCTGGACTTGATCGATCTGCCGTCGGAGGTCCGTGGCCCACTCTTCGAGCCGATGAGCGAGTACTTCGCCAAGCAGATCGACGACCACATCGAGAATCCCCGCGACGACCTGACCAGTTACCTCTTGAACGTCGAGGTCGGTGGCAACAGACTCGAGCGACAGCACGTGGCCGGGACAATGGTGCTGATCCTCGTGGCCGGCATCGACACGACGTGGTCAGCGATCGGCTCGGCCATTTGGCACCTCGCGCGGCATCCCGAGGACCTCGCGCGACTCGTGAACGAACCGGAGTTGATGCCCGTTGCAGTCGAGGAGTTCCTGCGCTTCTACGCTCCGGTGACGATGGCGCGACTGGTGGCCCAGGACTACGAGTTCTTCGGTTGCCCGATGAAGAAGGACGACTGGGTCCTGTTGGGCTTCCCGGCGGCCAATCGTGATCCGAACGCCTTCGACGATGCCGACAAGTTCATCATCGACCGCGCCGCCAATCGACACGCGGCCTTCGGGCTCGGCATCCACCGCTGCGTCGGGTCGAACCTCGCGCGCTTGGAACTTCGCGTCGCGATTGAAGAGTTCATCAAGCGCTTCCCGAGATTCGAACTGGCCGACAGCGACGGGGTCACGTGGGCGCCCGGTCAGGTGCGCGGGCCGCGTCACCTGCCACTGCGAATACTGCCGTAGGGACTACAGACCCAGGTTCGGGCTCGCCCCGGTCCAGAGTCGCGCCATCCACGCCTCTATCTCATCGGCGTCGCGCGGAAGCCCCGCGGAGAGATTGCGTGACCCGGTCGCGGTGACCAGGATGTCGTCTTCGATGCGCACGCCGATGCCACGGTACTCCTCAGGCACCGTGAGGTCGTTGCTCTGGAAGTACAGGCCGGGCTCGACCGTGAGGACGTACCCCTCTTCGAGCACGCCGTCGCGGTACATCTCGTCGCGCGCGTTCGCACAGTCGTGCACGTCGAGTCCGAGCATGTGACTGGTGCCGTGGAGGGTGTAGCGCCGGTGTAACTGATTCTCCGGGCGAAGCGCCACCTCGGGCTCCTCTTTCAAGATGCCGAGGTCGAAGAGGCCCTGGGCGAGGACCTTCATCGCCGCCTCGTGCGGTGCCTTGAACGTCGCTCCGGGCTTGACCGCGTCGATGCCGGCTTGCTGTGCGGCCAGGACCAGCTCGTAGATTCGTCGCTGTGCCGGTGCGTACGTGCCACTGATGGGCATCGTGCGCGTGACGTCGGCGGTGTAGAGGTTGTCGCATTCGACGCCCGCGTCGAGCAACAAGAGATCTCCCTTTTGCACGGTGCCGGTGTTCCTGGTCCAGTGCAATACCGTCGCGTTCGAACCACTGGCGGCGATCGTGTCGTAGCCGGTGTCGTTGCCTTCGACGCGCGCACGCATGTGGAAGACACCTTCGATGACACGTTCGCCGCGACCTTCGGCGGCGGGAAGCGCCCGCACCACGTCCTCGAAACCCTTGACGGTGTAGTCAATCGCCAGTTGGAGTTGCGCGATCTCGAAGTCGTCCTTGATGAGGCGATGTTCGCTGAGCGTCGCGGCCAGGACTTCGTCGTCCTTGTTCGCTTCGAGGTAGTCGTCGAGCTTCTGGTCGAATCCCCGCACGCTCACGATCTCGGTCATCGACAACGCGTCCAGGCCGGCCTCGAGCGCTTCGAGTGGCTGCGTGTCGATGTCGTAGTACGTCGCGGACTCTTCGACACCGCGCCGAGCGCCGACCCAGAGTTCGCCGTAACGACCGTCGGTGAAGAACTCGTGCGTTCGCTGATCACGTCGGTCCGCGATGTAGAGGGTCGATCGCGGGCCGTCTGCGCCGGGCGCGATGACGAGTACGGCGTCAGGCTCCTGGCATCCGGTCAAGTAGAAGAAGTCGGTGCCGGCGCGAAATCGGTAGTCGGTGTCATTGGCGCGCACTTTGTAGTTACCGGTCGCCACGACGATCGTACGACCTGAGAACTCTTCGGCGATGCGTGCTCGTCGAGACGCGCAGTACTTCGCGGCCGGGTGCACGTCACCGCTTGGTGGGACCGTCGCCCAGTCCTTGGTCATGTATTCCACGAGGCCACGCGGCACGGCGGGTCGGTGGTCACCGGTCCAGATCCAGTGCTCGGAGACGGGGTTCTCCTTGGAGACGTCCGGTTCGGGGATGGCAGAAATGTTCTCAGTCATATTCGTAACTTACCTCCGAGTAGGTGCTCGCAATATGCTCCCTGCATGGACATCACTTTGACCCGTGAAGGCGCAGTCGCGGTACTGACGTGGAACGAAGGGGAGAACCGGATAAATCTGGATTCTCTCGCTCGGTTGAACGAGCTGCTCGATGAACTCGAAGCGACCGAGGGTCCACTGTCGGTCGTCCTCACCGGTTCGGGAAAGTTCTTCTGCAACGGACTTGACCTCGAACGATTCGCCGACAAGCGCGACGAGTTCGTCGAGACGCTGCACGTCTTGGAGCAGACGATCGGTCGACTGCTGGTCTTCCCGGCGTACACCGTCGCGGCCATCAATGGACACGCCTTCGCCGGTGGTGCGCTCATCTCGACTGCCTTCGACTATCGCGTCATGCGTGAGGATCGGGGCTACTGGTGCATGAACGAGGCGGAGATCGGATTGGCCCTCGACGAACGGCTGTGGTCGATCCTGACCAATCGCCTGCCACGTGCCACCGCGATCATCGCCGCGACGACCGCTCGTCGGTTCTCCGGGCCTGAGGCAGTCCAGTACGGCATCGTCGAGGCGGTCGCCGGTGAAGCGGACGTAATTGCGCACGCGCTCAAGATCGCCGAGAGTATGACCAACCTCGACAGACCGACGCTCGGCGTGCACAAGCGTCTCGCTCACGGAGCCGAAGCACAGTTTCTGGGTTTCGATCTGAAATAGTTCTGTCGCCCGCCGTCTCGTTTGTCAATAAGTTGTTTGCTCCGCACTCGGAACTCGGGGAGCCGTCGGTATCGTTGGACCGTGAACATCGACGTCTATCGCAGTTGCACATGGCGAGAGAAGCGCGATGTCCTCAACGTCTTTTGGCGCACGAACGTGGAGGCCACCTCGCCGATCGTTGAAGCGGCAGTGCAATACGGCTACTACGCCGTCATCTGCCTCGTGGTCGTGATGCTGGAAGTCGCCGTGATATTCGCTGCGACCATCAACCACCACTCATTCGTCGCCGGGTTTGCGGCCGCGGCCGAGCTCTTCATGATCTGGTCGACGTGGTGGGCGTTCAAGCGCTACCGAGTGTTGAAGTCGCAGTTCGCTCTCGATTAGTTCACGCCGGCGGTGGTGGTCACTTGGATCGACGACACCGTCGCCGGGCCCGGCCACCACGCGGCGAAGAGTCCGTTTTCCACCGTCGTCACGACGCTCGTCCGATCACTCAGTTGTAACGTCGCGCCAGTGACCTGCGATCCCACCGCCCCTTCGACGACGGAGAAATACTTTCCGTCGTCAACCGTCGTGTTGTTGATATCGACCACTGCCGCACCGGGCGCCGGCGTCGCTGGCGATGGGTTCGTGTTGACGCTTTGCGTAACGGTTTTGTGAACGACCGTATTGAGTTCGTTTCCTGCTTGTGCGTTGATGGACCCGATCGACGTGCCGCCCTCGACCAGCGAAGAAAGGCTATTGCCGAGGACGCACAGCACCGGATTGGAGGTGCCGTACACAAGGAGTGAGTACGGTCCGCGCACGTCGCTGAGCGACAGTGGTGAAAGTGTCGCCGGCGCCGTACTGCCGGGGGCGCTGGCGAGGTCGGCCGCGAGTGACGCGCACGCAGTCTCGGCGGTGCTGAGTTGACCCGACGCCGGTGACGTTGGTTGAGCCGTCCAGCCGGCAAACGCCGGCGTCGCCCACGGACCTAAGAGGGCTACGAGTGCGGCGGTGAGCGCCAGGGCGCCTCCGCCGACACCGGAGAGGACGTAACGCCGCGTGCGACGCGGCGACGGTGTCGTGACTTCTTCCAGCAGGTGCTGGGTTCGTTGAGCGATCCAGTCGTCGCTCAACGCCGGTGCGCCGGGAGTCAAGAGCTCTTCGTTCATGATGCCTCCTTCGTGACTCGGTTGTCACCGAGTCGTAGTTGTAGCTTTCGTCGGGTGCGCGACACCCGTGAGCGAACCGTTCCCACCGGAATGCCGAGGGCCACCGAAGTCGCCTCGTAACTGAGACCGCTCCAGAAGACCAGAAGCACGATCTCGCGCTCCGGTTCCGAGAGGTCCCGCGCGATGTCGTTGACCATCCTGAGAGACGTCTCCGCGTCGATCCGGTCGATCACTTCATCGTCAGTCGGCAGTTCGCGGTGGCCGTCGAGTCGTTTGAGAGCATGTGTGTAGCGACAAAGTGAGCGAGTGGCATTGCGCGAGGTGTGGTTCGCGACACCGAGCAGCCACGGAAGGGCCGAGCGTTGTTCGAGCACCACCAAGTCGCGTCGTCGCCACGCTTCGAGGAACACGACGCTGGTGACGTCCTCGGCCATAGCGGCGTCACCCGTTCGCCAGTAGCAAATGGCGAACACCGCCCTCGCGTGGCGCCGAAAGATCTCCCCGAAGGCCTCGCGGTCACTCGCCGAGAGTTCCCAAAGATCTGCGTCGTCGAGTTCGTCGTAAGTGCGCATACCAAATAGTGTCCGACGAAGGTGACCTAGTTCCCTGTTATTTAAGGAACTCGACTATTTGGTACTTATGGCGCGATCCATCCTTGGTCGACGCCAATCTGTTCGACGTCGCCGATGCGAAGTCCGGTTCGGTGTTGCAGCGTACGGATCAATCCGCCGGCCTCGTAGAGCGACTCGTGTGTCCCGGTGTCGAGCCACGTCGTCGCGCGAGAGAGCACTTCGACGCGAAGTTCGCCGCGCTCGAGGTACGCGTTGTTCAACGCAGTGATCTCTAATTCACCCCGGTCACTGGGTTTGAGGTCGCGCGCGAGCGCCGGCGCTTTGGCGTCGTAGAAGTAGATGCCCGGCACGGCGTAGGTGCTCTTGGGTTTGAGCGGCTTCTCTTCGATCGAGATGACCTTGCCGTCGTCGTTGAACTCGACGACGCCGTAGTGCGACGGATCACTCACCTGGTAGGCGAAGATCAAAGCACCTTCGACTGCCGTGTTCTCCTGTAGGTGCGTGCCGAGGCCCGGACCGTAAAAGAGATTGTCGCCGAGGATCAACGCACAGCTGTCTCCGTTGAGGAACTCTTCGCCGAGAATCAGCGCTTCGGCGAGTCCGTTCGGTTGATCCTGCACGACGTAGGAGATGGCGATACCGAGTTGAGAACCGTCACCGAGCAATCGTCGAAAGGCGTCTTGGTCGTGCGGCGTCGTAATGAGAAGAATTTCACGAAGTCCCGTCAGCATCAATGTGCTGAGCGGGTAGTAAATCATTGGCTTGTCGTAGATGGGCAGCAACTGCTTGGACACCGCACGAGTTATCGGGTGAAGGCGTGTGCCGCTCCCGCCAGCCAGAACGATTCCCTTCACTGAATTAGTATAGAAAGACTTGCAACCCCTTCTAAAGGTCGAGGTATCGCCATGCGCGTTGTGATAACTGGAGCTGCGGGGTTCATCGGATCGCGATTCGCCGAAGTGCTTCTCGAGAACGCCGAGCGTCTGGACTACGACGACATCGTTCTGCTCGACGCACTGACCTACTCCGGTCGACGAGAGAACATGGAAGAAGTGTTGCGCGACGCGCGCGTCACTTTCGTTGAAGGCTCGATCACCGACGGCGACATAACGAACAACGCGTTGCGCGGCGCACACGCTGTTGTGCACTTGGCCGCGGAGAGTCACGTCGATCGCTCGATCACCGGAGCCCGTGAGTTTTACGAGACGAACGTGATCGGCACGCATCAACTGTTGGAGAGTGCTCGTGAGAGTGACGTGCAGCGATTCGTCCACGTCTCGACCGATGAGGTCTACGGATCCATTGGCGAAGGTTCGTGGCGCGAGGACCACATCCTGGAACCGAACTCACCGTACTCATCGAGCAAAGCGGGTTCTGACCTCGCGGCCCTGGCCTATCACCGGACCTACGGCATCCCCGTCTCGGTGACGCGTTGTTCCAACAACTACGGGCCGCGTCAATTCCCCGAGAAGGTGATCCCGCTTTTCGTGACGAATCTGTTCGACGGTGTGAAGGTCCCTCTCTACGGCGACGGCTTGAACGTGCGTGACTGGCTGTTCGTGGACGACCACTGTCGCGGGATCCTCGCGGTGCTCGAGGGTGGCCGCGCCGGTGAGATCTATAACATCGGCGGCGGCACGGAACTGACCAACGAAGAGCTGACGACGCGACTCCTCGATCTCTGTGGCTACAGCGATTCGATGATCGAACCGACGACGGACCGCCTCGGCCACGACCGTCGCTACTCCGTTGACTGGAGCAAGATCAAGAACGAGCTCGGCTACGAACCCCAGATGAGTTTCGACGAGGGACTGGCCTACACCGTCAAGTGGTACCACGACAACGAGGCGTGGTGGCGGCCGTTGAAGGATCGTCCGTGAAGCTGATCGAACTCTCGATCCCTGGCCTCTTCGTCCTCGAATCACCCGTCTGGGGTGACGACCGTGGATCGTTTCGAGAGTGGTTCAAAGACGAGGACTTCAACGAGGCCGGGGTGGAGTTCCACGCCCGACAGGCGAATCTCTCGGTCTCGAAGAAGAACGTCGTTCGGGGCCTGCACTTTTCGATGGCGCCAGAAGGGCAGGCCAAGGTCGTGACGTGCGCGCACGGAGTGCTCGACGACGTGATCGTCGACATCCGAGTCGGCTCACCGGCCTTCGGTCGCTACGAGGTCGTGCATCTCGCCGCGGGCGAGGAGCGTTCGGTCTATGTTCCGGCGGGCGTGGCGCACGGGTTTTGTGTGACGAGTGAGCTTGGCGCACTGACGTATCTACTCTCCTCGCCGTTCAACGCGGCATTCGAACTCGAGATCAACCCCTTCGATTCGGAGATCAATGTTCCGTGGACGATCGTGGGCGAACCCATCGTGAGTCCGAAGGACGCCGACGCGCCCTCTCTTCGCGAACGTCAAGACGCGAAAGAACTACCTCTCTATCGTTGACGTTTCCTCAACTAGCGAAGAGTTTGCCGCCCCATTAGCGTTGTCCAAGTGAGTACCGCACCGCTCCGTCTGGTCACCGAACAAGATCGCAGCGTTCAGATCGCCGCCACGATCGCGGTGCCGACCATCGAATCGGAAGCGCAACTCAAGGCCCTCCTCACGAGTCTTTCGGGCGTCGACGCCGTGGGTGCCGAAGCGCGAGCGGCGAAACTCTCGACCCGTTCGATAAAGAAGGCGACAAAGTTGGCCGCTATCGAGATGGCGATCTCAATGATCGACCTCACGACCCTGGAAGGCGCCGATACACCGGGTCGCGTGACGTCGCTGTGCACGAAGGCCATGCGGCCCGATCCGCGCGACCTCACGGTCCCCGCGGTCGCCGCTGTCTGCGTCTACCCCGATCTCGTCGCGCACGCTCGATCGGTACTGGGTTCCTCGCCGGTGGCAGTCGCGTCGGTCGCGACGTCGTTCCCGTCGGGGCGGGCGTCACTCAAAGTGAAACTCACGGACGTACGAGAAGCGGTCAGCGCCGGAGCTGACGAGATCGACATGGTGATCGACCGTGGCGCGTTCCTCTCCGGTCGCATCGGCCAGGTCTACGACGAAGTCGTCGCCGTGAAAGAGGCGTGCGGTGACGCGCACCTCAAGGTGATCTTGGAGACGGGGGAACTCGCCACGTACGACAACGTGCGTCGCGCCAGTTGGATCGCGATGCTCGGCGGTGCCGACTTCATCAAGACCTCGACGGGCAAGGTCACGGTGAACGCGACGTTACCCGTCGCGCTCGTCATGCTCGAAGCGGTCCGCGATTTCGCCGAAACCGCCGGACCGACCATCGGCGTGAAAGTGGCGGGCGGGATTCGATCCTCGAAGGACGCGATCCGCTACCTCGTCCTCGTCAACGAGACCGTCGGCTCCACGTGGCTCACGCCGAACCTCTTTCGTTTCGGCGCGTCGTCGTTGTTGAACGACCTGTTGATGCAACGACTCAAGCAACAGCGCGGCGCCTACGTGCGCGCCGACGAATTCAGCGTGGACTGATGGGCGATCGACAACTCGCCAACTCCCAGCTGGGCTCACTCGAGTACGACCCCGCCCCGGAGTCGGCGTCCATCGCCAAGCTCAAGTCGAGTTACGGACTGTTCATCGACGGAAAGTTCGCTGCGGCCGAAGCGGACGCTTCGTTCGCGACGGTCAACCCCGCAAACGAAGAGTCCCTTTCGATGGTCGCCCATGCGAGCACGGCTGACGTCGACCGGGCGGTCGTCTCGGCGCGCCACGCCTACGACAAGGTGTGGTCCAAGACCACCGGCGCGCAACGCTCGAAGTATCTCTTTCGAATCGCACGACTTATCCAAGAGCGCTCGCGAGAATTGGCGGTCGTGGAGACGCTCGACAACGGCAAGCCCATCCGCGAGTCCCGCGACGTCGACATCCCGCTCGCGGCGGCGCATTTCTTCTACTACGCCGGATGGGCCGACAAGCTCGATCACGCCGGATTCGGGGTGAATCCCAAGCCGTTGGGCGTCGCCGGACAGATCATCCCCTGGAACTTCCCGTTGTTGATGGCGGCGTGGAAACTGGCCCCAGCGTTGGCCGCTGGCAACACCTGCGTCTTGAAGCCGGCCGAGACCACGCCACTCAGCGCCCTGATCTTGGCCGAGATCCTCGAGCAGGCCGAACTGCCGCCGGGCGTCGTCAACATCATCACCGGCGATGGTTCTACGGGCGCCGCGTTGGTCGACCATCCCGATGTCGACAAGATCGCCTTCACCGGCTCCACTGAAGTCGGACGAATGATTCAACAGCGAACGGCGGCAAGTCACAAACATCTGACGCTCGAACTGGGGGGCAAGGGCGCCAACATCGTCTTCGAGGACGCTCCGATCGACGAGATGATCGAAGGGATCATCGACGGGATCTTCTTCAACCAGGGACACGTCTGTTGCGCCGGTTCGCGTCTCTTGGTCCAGGAGTCGGTGGCTGACGAAGTGCTTCGGCGTCTCGTTCGCCGCGTCGAGCAGTTACGCGTCGGCGATCCGCTGGACAAGAACACCGACGTTGGCGCCATCAACTCCGCGGCGCAGCTCCTGCGTATTCGTCAGCTCACCGACTTTGGCGAGAGCGAGGGCGCAACGCGCTACACGAGTTCGTGCGAGTTGCCCCAGAAGGGTTACTGGTTCGCCCCGACGGTCTTCGCCGACGTCTCGCAGTCGCATCGCATCGCGCGCGAGGAGATCTTCGGTCCCGTGCTTTCGGTCCTGACCTTTCGAACGCCGGAAGAGGCCGTCGCCAAGGCGAACAACACGAACTACGGACTCGCCTGTGGCGTGTGGAGCGAGAAGGGGAGCCGCACCCTCTGGGTCGCGGAGCGACTTCGCGCCGGCGTCATCTGGGCCAACGCCTATAACCGGTTCGATCCGACGAGTCCCTTTGGCGGCATGCGTGAGTCCGGCTTCGGGCGCGAGGGTGGACGCCACGGACTGGAGGCGTATCTCAATGTCTGACGCCCGATTGGATGTTCGAAAGACGTACAAACTTCTCATCAACGGCGCCTACCCGCGTTCGGAATCGGGACGCAGTTACGAAGTCACCGCGGCGAAGGGCGACTTCCTCGCCAACGTCGCCCAGGGATCTCGCAAGGACGTCCGCGACGCGGTCACCGCCGCTCGCGCAGCGCAGGCGAAATGGTGGAACGCCACGGCCTACAACCGCGGCCAGGTGATCTACCGCCTCGCTGAAATGGCGGAGTCGCGTCGCGACGAACTCTCCGAACACGTCGCGCTGGCCGAAGGCGTCAACGCGAGGACGAGTCAGAAGACCGTCTCGGCGTCCATCGATCGCATGGTCTGGTACGCCGGGTGGACCGACAAGATCGCCCAGGTGCTCGGCGGGACCAATCCCGTGGCCGGACCGTATTTCAACTTCTCGATCCCCGTGCCGAGCGGCGTGGTGGGTGTCGTCTGCGTGCAGGACTCATCCCTCGAGGGATTCGTCGACGCCGTCCTGGCGCCGTTGTGCGTCGGCAACACGGTCGTCGCCATTGCCAGCGAGTCCCGTCCGACGCCGGCGGTGCTGCTCGGTGAGATGACGTCGTCCTCAGACTTTCCCGCCGGCGTGCTCAACATCGTCACCGGTCTCGCCGACGAGTTGGCGCCGGTGCTCGCCGCGCACGAGGACGTCGACGGCCTGGATCTCTCGGGTGTCACGACGGAGGCAGCTGACGGACTGGCTGCTTTGGGCGCGGGATCGATCAAGCGCGTCTATCGTCCTCACGCACAAGAAAGTGACTCCTCGCTTCGACGACTTCGTGCCTTCGTCGAGACGTCCACGGTGTGGCACACGATTGGACAGTGATGACGAATCCGTACAAGCTCGCTCGACGCGCTGCCGATGAGTTGCGCGAATCAAGTGGCTACGACAGCTACGACATCGCGATCGTCCTCGGTTCGGGGTGGCGCGAAGGCGCCGTGGCGCTGGGGACGCCGACGGACGTCATCTCGACGACGTCACTCAGCGGTTTCGTCACCCCGACCGTCGCCGGTCACAGCGGCCAGATCCTTTCGCTCACGATCGGCGACCGGCGGATTGCGCTGGTGGCCGGACGCGTGCACCTCTACGAAGGGAA
>Ga0208480_1000592_pt1 | contig 13760 bp, 11 predicted proteins | sample NGESurshal092012_4_FD_184485 | JGI IMG/M metagenome (GOLD analysis project Ga0208480, IMG submission 184485) | Arctic peat soil microbial communities from Barrow, Alaska - NGEE Surface sample F53-1 shallow-092012 (SPAdes) | ecosystem: Environmental > Terrestrial > Soil > Wetlands > Peat ... | reverse complement strand
CGGCCACCCGTGCCGCCGTAGCGCCGCCGCAGGTCCCTGACCGTGATAACGCCGTTGTCGTCCATGCCACCCAGCTTCCCGCCGGACCAGCGCGCCCGCCGGTGCCCGCCGTCACCAGTCCCGGTGACATCCGCCCAGGCCGCCCATGACAAACCTCACCGTCCGCCCGGACGCCGGACCAAGCCGCTGTTCCCAGCCGGCCCCCCGCATCACGACCGCGAAAACGCCGGCGCTGCTGGCCGCGGCCAGCAGCGCAAGCACCCGCAGCCCCCGAAATGGCGCGGTCAGCCGGTATGGGACGGGCAGGCGGGACCATCGCCGGACGCAGCGACCGCGACCACCGCGACCCCCGCCCGCGCGATCGCGAGGGCTCGCCGCTGCCAGGCCGGCAGATCCCGTCAACGGGATCGTGACATCCAAGGCCGCCGCTTCCCGGAGGCCACTGCGCCGACGACGGCGATGGTTATCAGCACCGGGGACCACGTGGCATTTTGGCTAGCGGACGCGAACCACCCCGCCCACACCAGCGCCCCGGTCAGGACAAGAACGTACGCCACCAGCAACAGGCGCACGCTGAGCTTCTCCTCGGTCCAGCGGCGCATCCGGGCAGTACCGGCACGATCATCCTGAGATCCAGCGCGTTGCGAGTTCTTCATGGCAGGCTCCGTTCGGTCACGTCCCGGGATGAACCCGGGCTCATAGGTCCAGCATCGCGGCGAACCGGGATTCCCGCCCGTGCCCGCCATCACCAGTCCCGGTGACATCCGCCCGGGCCGGCCATGACAAACCACACATCCGGGCCTGGATGCCGGATCGAACCGCCCGCCCCGGTTCCCGGCCGCCCTCCGCGCAGGGGGCGCCATTAGGACAGCAGAAACGCCAATCCTGAAGCTGTCAGAGCTTGGCTTGGAGAAAGTTACTGCGAAGAGCAAGCGAGCGATGGCGCCATCCATCTTGAAGGCGGCTCTGGATCGCCTTTGAGCCCGCCCATATGGCCACCGCTTTGCGCACATGATCGTCTAGGGGCGGGAAGGAGACAGATCACCAGGCCATAGTGTCTCAGATAGGTCGTACGGTGATGTTCCCTAGATCTATAGGTGGGCGAGTGCTGTACTTAGCAGCTACACCGGTTCATGGCGCGTGATGGCGTGCGCATCCTGGTCACCAGTGCCAGCGGAGCCAACGGCAACGGCTACGGCGCGGTCCTCGGCTTTGGGCCCGAGGGTGATTTCACCGGGCCGTTCAGCAGCGACCCGCGGGTCGCTGATCCGCGCGACCTGTCTCTTGACCCGTCGGGCGCGCTGGTCTACCTGAACAGCGGTGAGGACCGCGTACTGGCGCTGGATCTGGACGGGCACGTCGTGCGCGACTCGGGGCGGATACCCGGGCTTGACCCTGGCGGCGCCGGGTTCGGGCCCGATGGCCGCTATTACCTCACCGCGCGCCGTCAGCGGACGATACGGGCGATGCCTGCTGCCCTCGATGCGGAGGGAGACGACCTTCTGCCAGAGGCCATCGTCCCGTTTCCGCGCGGGTTCGGCTTCGGGCCCGACGAGCGGCTTTACCTCTCCTCAGGCGTCGGGCCGTCCGGAGAAGGCGATAACACCATCGTGGTCTTCGATCGCTCTGGCGCGCTGCTCACGCCTCGCCTGGTGACGGACCCCAAGCTGAGCCCGCTGGACCTGAAGCTCGCTCCCAACGGGAACATCGTGGTGGCCAGCGAATGGCCGTTCGGCGCCGCTGACGCGGTGCCGAGCGTACGCGGAAACGACCCGGCCACCGGGCAGCTCGTGCGCGTCTTCGCACCAGAACCGTCTGTCGGATTCCGCAGGCCGCGGGGATTGCGGTTCGGGCCAGGTGGCCGCCTGTACTGCGCCGGGGAGGACCACGTCGTAGCCTTCGATTTCCGCACCGGAAGCTTTATAGGCCCAGTCGTGCACCTGGCTCGGCTCAACGGACAGGCGCTGGTCCTCTTGCCCAGGTGAATTCCCGCTTCGCTGGTGCCAGATAACCCTGGCCGCCCAGCATCGCGGCAGAACGTCCCTCTATCTGCGAGCAGCCGACATGGATCAGGCCGAGGGCAGCCCGAGTACCTGGATATCGATCGCTGGCTGCTGACGGGCGGGTCGTGGGGACCATGCTCGGCCTGATCTACGCCTGGCGGACCATGTCCGGGCTCCGTGACCGCAGGATCCGGCCCGCGCCGCGCAGGTGGGTCTTGATCTGGTGGCATTGACCCTAGACCCGGCAACCCACTCCCAGGATCTTGGCGTCTACGAGGAAGATGGAGAGGAGTAATGACCGAACTCGACCGGTTCCGCGGGTCACACAAGGTCACGGCATTTTGGGAGGAGTGGGTAGCGGGCCCCGCTAGTGACCGCCAGGTATCCGACGGGCCTCTGCGTCCGCCCGAGCCGCCCTGGCCCCCGGATCCATGTCATGGGCTGCAACGCCACGCCGACGCCGGTTCAGGTCATATACAGCTCCCCCAACGAGGAGGACAACGAACGGGATCAAGACATACAGCAGGATGGGCATTAGAGCCCTCCTCCCCTGGGTTTACTCAGCGTACACCCACGACGCGGAATTGTTAGCCTTGTTCCCTCGTGGGACATACGTGGGATACAACGTCGCCGTCGACCGGTCCGGCAAGCGCTGCCGCAGGCCACGGGCCACTGGCCGACCTGAGCGGTGAGCGGATTGCCCGGGTCACCTGGTCGGAGTGCCTGGGAGGCTGTGACATAAACGAGTTGAAGCGGTACCCCGGGACTGCGACGGTGAGTGTGGGGCTTGGACGTGCCCGCTTCGTCGAATTGGGTTTCGAAGCACTTGTTTCGATGGCGGTCGAATTGCTCAGAGCAAGATCAAAATGAGTGGCAGATTGAGTGGCAAATGGCGCTCGCGTGGGCTCGTCCGGCGCTTGTGAGTGCCAGCGTGTGCTCCTGTTCACGCAGGTCAGGCGATCTACCTGGGCCTGCAGAACTGCACAGCGATCCAATGGTAAGGAGAAGGTCTACGGTTCGATTCCGTAAGGGGGCTCCAGGTTGTGAGAGTCTTTCGAATATGGAACCGTGTACCTCCTTCGGTTGAGTGGCATTTGAGTGGCAAAATGCCGCAAGACGCAAGCGAGCAGGCCTGATCCGACAGCCGTATCGCGGGCGTCCGCCGCAGCGCTCAGGCTGTGTGTTCAACCGTCTTGAGCGTGCCCGGCGAGTCCGGTGCATACAGCACAAGATCCGGGGCGCCGGCTGACCGGCCCTTGGCCGCATCGCCGTCTCGCCCCGGTTGACGATTGCGACGCGCCCGAATGCGGCCCGGGAATCGCTGCTCAATACGCTCCCACCGAAACGCTCATCCCGGCTACTCGCCGAAGGCGGCGCGGATGTCGTCGCTCGTGCTCCCGGCCATCCGCGCGGCCGCGGACTGGCCTGCGGCCTCCTGGATGTCCAGCACCACCTCGTCCGCGACGATGGCGGGGTCGATGCGCATCACCGCGTAACCGCCGACGGCGCCGGCCCCGAAACCGGGGGCGAACACCCGGGCGGGGCGGGTTATCACGCCCTCGCGCACGGCATCGTGGACTGCGATCGGGATGCTCGCTGCCGACACGTTCCCCATCCTCTCGACGTTGAAATACAGCTGGTCAGCGCCCAGCCCGGCCTGGCGCGCCAGGTTGAGGATCATCGTCTTGTTGGCCTGGTGCGGGATGATGAGCTCAATGCTTTCCAGCAACGTCCGCCCGGCCACGTCCGGATCTGGCTGGGCGCCGAGTTCGTCGAGCATCTGGGCCAGGTAGCGCTGAACCAGGGACTTAACCTCGGGACCGTACACGGTGATGTCATTGTCGAATCCCGGGTTCGGCCAGATGATCGAGTTGACCTCGCTATGCGGGCCGCTCGCATAGGTCTGTACGACCTCCACGTCGCCGGCCGCGTCCGGGACGGCCGGGGCTATGACCATCGCCGCGGCACCGTCCCCGAAGATCATCCGCGAGGTGCGGACATTGCCGATCTTGTCGGAGAACTTCTCCACGCAGACCAGCAGGACCGGGCGGTCGACCTCCTGAAGCTGGCGGATGGCCTCGGCCAGCCCATAGGGCAGCCCCGCGCAGGCCGCTACCAGGTCGGCGGAGGCGTGCGTCTGCTGCAGGCCAAGCTCGCCGGACAGCCAGCAGGCCATCGACGGAATCTGCCGGTTGCTGGTGCAGGTGCTGACCAGCACCGCGCCGATTTCCTCAGGCGCCCGGCCAGCCTTCGCCAGCGCAGCCTGGGCCGCATGCAAGGCCAGTTCCTCCGGCTCACGGCTGGTGTAGCGGCGCTGCATGATCCCGGTCTTCGCGCTGATCTCGTCTGCGCTCATCGGTGACCACGAGAAACTGGCGTTCCTGATGACGTCGGCGTTGTCACAGACGTGCTCGCCGCGCACAATAGCCAGTGCCTCAAGCTTCGGCTGGACCGCGAACGCCTCGCGCACCCGCACCGGCGGGTAGGGGGCGGCTGGTGCGACGGCATCGGGCGGCCCGTGCGGGGCTGGTCGGGAGGCGGCTTCGCCGGCGCCGTGGTGACCAGCAGCAGCCGCGTGCTTCACCCGGTCGATGAACGCCATCACATCGCGGTTGCGGGGATGGAACGCGACCACGAAGTCATCGTCGCCGATCTCGGCGGGCCGGCGCAGCTCGGTGCGGGAACGGTCCCACGGGTACTGGTTGTGCAGCACCATCGCCCAGCGCATCAGCGCTTCCAGTTCGGGGACGTTCTCATGAACGTCGGCGATGTCCTCGGCCCGGAACACCGGGTAGTCGGGGTCGTGCTGGGGCAGCACGAACGTCAGCGCGTCGGCCCGGCCCAGGAACTCGGCCACCGTTGGCTTGATCGCCGGCAGTTCCGTTGCATGATGCAGCTTGTTGCGGAACAGGTCGAACAGCAGGCTGAACACCGTGTCCTCGGTGGCAGGATCCCAGGTGGCTGGCAGCTCACGGAATGCGCGCTCGACGGCGGTAACCTTGCGCTCGCCGTCTTTCCACGGGGTCAGCACCGGCAGGAAGACATCGTCGCGATGCTTCGCGAGATCACGCCAGCGCGTTGGCCGCTTATCGAACATGGTGATCGCGTAGCGGTTGGCCCAGTACAGGTTCTGTCCGAGATCACGCAACAGTTCGAAGCGCCCTGAGTAGCTTCCGGATTCGAGACGGGCAAGGATATCGGTCCCGGTCGGCGCCTTCGCTTCGAAATCCCGCTCGATTACTGCGGTGAACTGGTCGAGTGTCTCGAGCACCGAGAAGTCCAGGTCGCCAACGAAATTGGCTGGGAACACCAGACGGCCGTGCCGATTAACCACGAACGTTTTCACTGCCACCTCGCCGCGAGTCGCGGGTTCAATAGGCCGCATGGCCAGCATTACCAGCCCAGCTGGTTGCGATCCGGGAGCCCCGGAAAGCACGCCACCACATCCCTCCGCTACCCCAAATGCGGCAGTCAAACGTGGTCGGCCAATCAGAGAGGGCCGCGAGACCGAGTCGGGCGGGAGCGGATCGGGCGAGCGTGAGGCTGCGGGCGCGGCCGGAGAGCCTCGCCGCACATGCCGCTGAAAACGGTCCGCCGGCCGGGGATGCCCAGCTGGGCGGCCAGCGCGCCAACGACGAATGCCACTTGTTCCTCATTGACCACAGCAAGGGCACCCCGTCCACTGGCGCTCGATAGCTTCCGCGGCAACAGGATGAAAACCGCCGGCACTATCAGCGGTCGTAGGGTCGCCGCAGACTTTTCGCCGAGATCACGTTTAGCCAGATCTCCTCGGGCAGCGTGCTCTCTAGAGCCGTCCGATCGGCGCATCTCGCGTCACCTAGCACAAGGCATGAGGACGGTTGCGACCGTGGCGTTGCGGCCAAGTGTCTAAGCGTCCGCCAGTGACCTGTGCCTCCGCCGGTTCAAGGAGGAGCCAGCTATGCCGAGAACGCACACTTCCCCCCACCAGCGCGCCGAAGAGTTGCAAGCGCGCGTTGAACAGCTGCTCGACACCAAAGAATTTCCTCCCCCGCAGGACTTCGCCGAGTCAGCCAGAGTGGGCGATACCGCCGTCTACAAGCAGGCCGCGGATTCGCCGGCCTGGTGGGCCGAGCAGGCGCGGCAGCGGCTGGACTGGCAGACCCCGTTCAGCACCGTCCTTGACGACAGCAACCCGCCGTTTTACCGCTGGTTCGCTGACGGCCAGCTGAACGCGTCCTACAACTGCCTCGACCGGCACGTGAACGAGGGTCACGGGGACCGGGTCGCCTTCCACTGGCATGGCGAGGAAGGTGAGCAGCGCGACCTGACCTACGCCGAGATCCTGGGCGAGGTGCAGCGGCTGGCTAACGGGCTGAAGGCCCGGGGTATCGGCAAGGGAGACGTGGTCGGCATCTTCCTGCCGATGATTCCCGAAGTCGTCGTGGCCATGCTGGCCTGCGCCCGCATCGGTGCCCCGCACAACGTCGTGTTCGGTGGCTTCTCGCCCTCCGCCGTCGCCGAGCGGATGGCAGTGTCCAGTGCGAAGGCGCTGATCACCACAGATGGCGCCCGGCGCAGGGGCAAGACGGCCCCGATCAAGGAGGCCGTCGACGAGGTGATCTCCGGCCTGGACAGCCTCAGCACCGTCGTGGTGGTGAAGAGCACGGGCACGCCCTGCGACATGCGGGAGGGTCGTGACGTCTGGTACGGCGACCTGCTGGCCGCCGCAGACCCCGAGTGCCCGGCCGAGCCGATGGAAGCCGAACATCCCCTTTTCCTGCTCTACTCGTCCGGCTCCACGGCGAAGCCCAAGGGAATCGTCCACACCACCGGCGGCTACCTCACGGGGGTAGCCACCACCACGGCCATGGTCTTCGACCTTGATCCCGCGCGTGACGTGTTCTGGTGCTCCGCGGATGTCGGCTGGATCACCGGCCACTCCTACATCGTGTACGGCCCGATGGCGAACGGGTGCACCTCGGTGATGTTCGAGGGCGCGCCCGACTACCCGGACAAGGACGCCTGGTGGGACGTTATCGAGCGGTACCGGGTGTCGATCTTCTATACGGCACCCACGGCGATCCGGACTGCCATGAAGTGGGGCGCGGAATACCCGGCCCGGCACGACCTGGCCTCCCTCAGGCTGCTCGGCACCGTCGGCGAGCCGATCAACCCGAAGGCATGGCTGTGGTACTACGTCGTGATCGGCGGCGAGCGCTGCCCGGTCGTGGACACCTGGTGGCAGACCGAGACCGGCGCCATCATGATCTCGTCGCTGCCTGGCCTCACCGTGGCCAAGCCCGGGTCGGCCACCCTCCCGCTGCCCGGTGTGTCGGCGGCACTGTTCGATGAGGACGGCCAGGAGGTCAGCGAGGGCAGCGGGGTGCTGGTGCTGACCCAGCCCTGGCCGAGCATGCTGCGCACGCTGTGGGACGACCCCGACCGCTACGTGGAGACCTACTTCTCGCGGTTCGGGCCGCGCACCTACTTCGTCGGGGACGGCGCCCGGCGGGATGAGGACGGCTACTTCTGGATCACCGGCCGTATCGATGACGTGATCAACGTGTCGGGGCACCGGCTGTCCACCGCCGAGATCGAATCGGCCCTGGTCGGCCACGCTGCCGTGGCGGAGGCGGCGGTGATCGCGGTGACCGATGAGACGACCGGGGCCGCGATCGTGGCCTATGTGACCGTAGTGGGGGAGACCGACGAAGGGCCTGAGCTGGCCAGCGAACTGCGCGACCACGTCGGTACCCAGATCGGTAAGTTCGCCCGGCCGCGGCGGATCATCTGGGCAGCCGACCTGCCCAAGACCAGGTCCGGAAAGATCATGCGGCGGTTGCTCCGGGACGTCGCGGAAGGCCGTGAACTGGGTGACGTCTCCACCCTGCGCGACCCCTCGGTACCGGAAGAGCTGCAGAAGGCCGCGGCCACCGAGGACCAGCAGTAACCACGAGCGACTACCGGATGGGACACATGATGACTTCTTCCACGAAGCAACCGGACCTGCGCGCGGTGCCAGCCGGCGCCCAGGGCGGCGGTGTCCGGGGCAGGGTGGCGCTGGTGACCGGCGGCACCGGCGGGATCGGCGCCGCTGTCTGCCGCACCCTGGCGGACCAGGGCGCGTCTGTCGCGGCCGGTTACTGGCATCACCCGGAACGGTCCGAGAAGTTCGCCGCCAGCATGAACGCCGATTACCCCGGACAGAAGATCACGGTCCACGAGGGCAACATCGGCGTGGCCGATGACTGCCGGAACGTGGTCCGCGAGGTGATCTCCCAGCACGGCCGGCTCGACATCCTCGTCAACAACGCCGGGATCGCCATCGACCGGTCGGTGGCCAGGATGACAGACGACGACTGGCACAAGGTGATCGACGTCAACTTGTCTGGTGCGTTCTTCATCGCCCAGGCCGCGCTGGAGCACATGATCGAGCGCGGCACCGGCCGGGTGGTGAACGTGTCCTCGGTCATCGGCGAGACCGGCAACATCGGCCAGGCGAACTACGCGGCGTCCAAGTCAGGCCTGTTCGGCCTGACCAAATCGCTGGCCCGGGAGGCGATCTTCCAGCTCAACAAGGCCGGGCGGCCGCCAGGCGACGGATTGGGAGTCACCGTGAATGCGGTGACGCCCGGCTTCATCGCGACCGAGATGCTGGCCGGGATGCCGGACAAGGCGCTGGACCGGGTCCGCGGCCAGATCCCGGTGGGACGCCTGGGCCGCGCGAACGAGATCGCCCGGGTGGTCTGCTTCCTCGCCGCCGACGACTCCGCCTACATCACTGGGCAGATGTGGGCGGTCAACGGTGGCCTGGACATGTGAGGAGAGCAAGCTGCCTAACTCCCCGCGGGCTGGCTCTGCGGCGGAGGCGAGGGCGAGGCATCGCCGCGATCTCCGGCCAGCTGCAGCCGCCCCACCGAGCTACCAAGGAGATGACGAATGACCGCACAGCAGTCGTCCTGGCAGGACGGGGAGCGAGCGGCCGATGCGCTCGGCCCCGAGGCCGGCCTGGTAGCGCGGATGGATCCGGCCGGCTTCGCCGGCTCGGTGGGCTCCGTGCTGTCCCGGGCTGCGCGCCGGCCGGGCGCCGTGGCCGCCGCGACCCTTCGGTTCGGCACCAGCGCCGCCAGGATCGGCCCGGCCGCGTTGTCCCGCTGGGCCGGCCGCGATTCCGAGCCGCCGCTTCCTGCTGACCCGAAGGACCGCCGGTTCGCCGACCCGGCCTGGGAGGCCAACCCGGCGTTCTTCGCCCTACGCCAGTGGTATCTCGCCGCGCGCCGGTACGGGGAGGATCTGCTGGCGGCCGGCTCGGGTGATCCAGCCGCGGACGCGAAGGCGCAGCTGGCGGTCGGCCTGCTGTCTGACGCATTCGCTCCGACGAATCTGCTGGTCACCAACCCGGCGGCGGTGAAAAAGGCCTTTGACACCGCAGGCGCCAGCGTGGTCCGCGGGGCCCGGAACTTCACCGCGGACCTGGCGCACAACCGTGGTCACCCGCAGCAAGTCGACCGGGAGCCGTTTGAGCTGGGCCGCAACCTCGCGGCCACGCCGGGGAAAGTGATTTTCCGCAACGAGCTCATGGAACTCATCCAGTACGCGCCGCAGACGCGCGAGGTGCGCGCGATCCCGCTGCTGGCCAGCCCGCCATGGATCAACAAGTACTACATCATGGACTTGGCCCCGGAGCGCAGTTTCCTGGAGTGGGCGGTCCAGCATGAGCGCACCGTGTTCGCGATCTCCTACCGCAATCCCGGGCCCTCGATGCGGGACGTCTCGCTGGAGGACTACCTGATCGAGGGACCCCGCACAGCTCTCGACGTAATCGGCGACATCACCGGCGCGGACAAGGTCGATATCGCCGGGCTATGCCTGGGCGGCGCCCTGACTGCGATGCTCGCCGCCTACCTGGCCCGCACGGCCGACGACCGGGTCGGCTCGCTCACCTTGCTGAACACCCTGCTCGACTACAGCCAGCCCGGCGTGCTCGGCGCTTTCACCGACGAGAAGACCGTGGCCCGGCTGGAACGGCAGATGGAGGCCAAGGGCCTGCTCGAGGGATCGCAGATGGCAACGACGTTCGACCTCCTGCGGGCCAATGACCTCATCTTCAGTTACGTGGTGTCGAACTGGCTGATGGGGCAGAAGCCGCCGGCCTTCGACATTCTCGCCTGGAACGCGGACAGCACCCGGCTGCCCGCGGCGATGCACTCGTTTTACCTGCGATCGCTTTATCTCCGCAACGAGCTGGCTCGGGGTGAGCTGACGCTGGCCGGCCAGCGGCTGGCGCTGGCTGATGTCAAGAGCGATACCTACGTAGTGGGCGCGATCAACGACCACATCGTGCCGTGGGAAGCGTCGTATGAGGCGCACCGCCTCCTCGGCGGCACGGTGCGTTATGTCCTGAGTTCCGGCGGCCACATCGCGGGGATCGTCAACCCGCCCACCCCCAAGGCCCGCTACGAGGTGGCCGAGGACTATCCGGATAATCCCGCGCAGTGGCGGGCGGCGGCCGAGCGGAAGACCGGCTCCTGGTGGGAGGACTGGGCGGACTGGTCCGCCGCACGCGCGGGCTCGCTTGGCGCCCCGCCCCCCATGGGCAGCGACCGCTACCCCCCGATCGGTGAGGCACCCGGCAATTACCTCCGGGAATGAGCTGCCGCAGGCAGACGGCTTCGCGGCTCCCGGACTCCTGCCCGACCCTCGGGGCCATCAGGGCCTGGTCGGACGCCGTCCAGTCGGTCATGCCGTCGCTGCCGTCAACGTTCCCGGTCCGGCCGGACAACCTACCGAAGCCTGAGGATGTCGTGGCGAATGCCTACGACTTCGCCGAGCAGTTGGTGGCTACCCAGCGCAAGTCCGCGGAGGACGTACTCCGGGCGACCGCGCCGCCCGCTGCGAAGGCAGAGTCCCCTGTCCGGAACGAATCGCCGGCCACGCGTAGGGGCAGCTCACGGGTCTTGGATAACGCTCGCCGAAACGCACGGTCCTAGTCTGGCCTACGGAGAGTGGCGAACCCCCACGGTCCTGGCCCCCGCATCAACAGATCCCTGCCGAATCTGGCTCATACGGCGCGCCCGCGCGCGACGGAGGCCGGCTGGCGCATATTGATCATTCTTGCGTGGAGCTGCGGGTGGTCGGGTCCGGGGCCCTTGCTGGCGCTTCACCCATATCCCAGGAAGTGGCCGCGGTTGATCATCGCCTGCCTCAGTGCTCCGCGATCTGGTGGCGGCCTGGTGGCGGTCGGGGTGGTGCCTGCGAGGGTGCGCAGTCCGTCAAGGGCGAGGTCGATGAACCTTTGCCACGCCTCCGGCGCGGCGTCCGCGGTCCGGTCGACAAGTCCGGCGTTGGCCATCAGGAGCAAGACGAGGTCTTCGGGGGTGAAGTCAGCGCGCAGCGCGCCGCTGGTGCGGGCGCGGCCGGCGATGCGGGTGAAGCCCTCGAGGGCGCGGGACCGGAGTTGCTCAAGCTCGGGTGCACCGGTCACTTCTGTGATGAGCAAGTCCGCGAGGCCGCGGTCGGTGGCCTGCAACTGGGCCAGGAACCTGACGTGCGCGGCGAAAGCGTGCCAGGGATCAGGGTCATTCAGAGCCAGCGAAGCTGCCTCGATGACACGGCACAAGGTGTCCGCGAAGACGGCCGCCGCGAGAGCGCAGCGGGACGGGAAGTGACGGTACAGGGTGGCGTTGCCCACCCGGGCGAGCCTGGCGATCTCATCCAGCGGAGCGTCCAGGCCCCGTCGGCCATAGAGCTCGCGGGCGGCCTTGATGATCTCCTGCCGGTTGCGGGCCGCGTCGGCACGGAGTTGGGTCCCAGGACCCCGCGCAGTGGCCATGGCGCCAATCTACCCGTAAACAGGGAGCACCCCCCGGTTCTGCTAGGGTCGGCTGCATCCGGGGACAGCCCCCCGGTTCTGCTGTGAGGGAAGGCGGGCACATGCGGGCACTGTTGGTCACGGTCCTGGGAGCAGAGCACGTGCCGGGAGAGGATCCGGGATGTGCCCCCGGGCTGGGCGAAGGCATGGGGGCCTGATGCCGGGCCAGGACGAGCTGTGGGAGCTGGTCGCCAGTGGCCAGCAGGGCGTGCTGGCTACCGTCAAGGCGGATGGGTCGCCCCAGCTCTCCAACGTCTTGTACGTGGCTGATCCGGCGACGCGGACTGTTCGCGTCTCGACCACCGCGGACCGGGCCAAGGGCCGTAACCTGGCCCGCGACCCTCGCGCCGCGCTGCACGTGAGCGGCGAGGACTTCTGGCACTACGTGGTCGCGGAGGGGCCGGTCACCCTGTCGGACGTGGCCGCAATTCCGGGCGACGATGCCGTCGAGGAGTTGCTGGAAGTGCACTCCTTCTTCTACGGCGAGATCGACCGGGCCACCTTCGAGGAGGAGATGATCACGAATCAGCGGCTAGTGGTCCGGCTCCAGGTCAGCCATCTTTACGGCGTGATGGTCAAGACCGGCCGCCGCCCCGTCAGCAAGTGACACCTGGCTCTGCCGCCTGCACCAGTCGGCACAGCAGGAAGGAATTGAATGCGGAACGTAGTGCTCCTCAGTGCGAGGCTGGTTCTGGGCGGATATCTCAGCGTGCACGGCGCCCAGAAGCTCTTCGGCGTGTTCGGCGGGCACGGCCTTGACACGACGGGCCAGGCCTTCGAACGGATAGGCCTCACTCCGGGAAGACCGATGGCCGCCCTGGCCGGGGCTACCGAGCTGGCCGGTGGCCTGCTCACCGCCTCGGATGTCGCTGACCCCGCTGGCCCGCTAGCCATCATCGGGGCCATGACCGTCGCGTCCGCGACGCATCGTGCGAACGGCCCGCTGGCCGCCCGCGGAGGTTTCGAATTGCCGGTGACCAACCTCGCTGCTGCCGCGGCCTCGCGGCCGCCGGGCCTGGGCGGCTCAGCCTGGGCCCCCGCCTCCCGCGCCATCTCGCCGCGGCCGCGTTCGGCGTCGGTGGCTTGCTCGCGGCCCTGTCACTGGCGAAGCTCGCTGCAGCGCAGAAGAGATCGGCGGCCGGCCAGCGCGTGCCCTCGGCGCCGGCACCTGAGGAACCCGTTACGCCGGCTGAGGCCGGAGAATCGTCCGCAGGCGCGGAGGCCTGAGCCTGTTATGCCCGTCATCGCTATTGTCGGCGCCGGGCCCGGCCTCGGGCTTTCCATCGCCCGGGTCTTCGGCCACCGCGGTTTTCGCCGTGGCGCTGGTGGCCCGTAACCAGGGGAAGCTCGACGGTCTCGTCGCCCAGCTCGCGGAGGACGGTATCGAGGCGGCGGGCTTTCCCGCCAGCACACCGAAAACCGGCGCCAGCGGCCTGAGGATCGCGCCAGATCGGAGGCTCGGCGCGCGTTTCCATGACCCTTCGCCCTCACTAAGCGTCACGCTGACGATCGATGGGCTGACGCTAACCAGCGGCTTGTTGGGGGTCGTAGGCGGACACGCTCATCGAGCTTGCGCCATGGTCATCAGGCGCCACATCACGCCTGATCTAACACGCCATAATGCGGCAAATACGGACGTTCCCCATCAGGAAGACGCAGCATAACTATTCGACGTACTGAGTGTCTGGCGATCCATTTGGCCGGGACGGCTGGTTCAGTCTGTAGCGATATTTGCTGATAACCGTCGCCGTACCGCCGTGGTTGATATCGCCGCGCCGATCACGAAAGGTTATCTGAATAAGCGACGGGTAATCACATTCAGGCGGCCCCGGCCAAAGCGTGTTGCAGCACGCGGCCGGGGCCTTTGCATGGCAACGGAACCTCGGAGGTAACAAGCCATGACG
>Ga0208480_1000591_pt1 | contig 13786 bp, 13 predicted proteins | sample NGESurshal092012_4_FD_184485 | JGI IMG/M metagenome (GOLD analysis project Ga0208480, IMG submission 184485) | Arctic peat soil microbial communities from Barrow, Alaska - NGEE Surface sample F53-1 shallow-092012 (SPAdes) | ecosystem: Environmental > Terrestrial > Soil > Wetlands > Peat ... | reverse complement strand
CCTCCTCGACCACATCGGCTTTGCCGGACACGTCGGGACGCCACGACGGCGCCGCGACCTTCAGCCGTTCACCCTGGCCGGCGGCAAAGAAGCCGAGCCGCTCGAACATGCGGCGCATTTCGGGCAGCGCGACAGACATGCCGGCGAGCCGTTTGATCTCGGAGAGTGGAAAGTCGATGACGCGTTCGTCCGCGTGCGTGCTACCCGCCACCGTGATTTCGGATGGCGTACCGCCGCAAAGCTCGAGCACCATTTGGGTCGCGAGTTCCAGGCCGGGCAGCATGAAATTCGGATCGACACCACGCTCGAAGCGATAGCTGGCGTCGGAACTGATGCCGAGCTTGTGGCCGGTCTGCGCGATGTTGAGCGGATCCCACAGCGCCGATTCGACGAGCACGTCGGTCGTCGCATCCGAGCAACCGGTCTTCTCTCCGCCCATGACGCCGGCAAGCGATTCCACGCCTTCGTCATCGGCGATGATGCAGATGTTCTCGTCGAGCTTGTAGGTCTTGCCGTCGAGCGCCAGCAGCGTCTCGCCGGTTCGGGCGCGCCGTACCGTGAGATGGCCGCACACTTTGGCGGTATCGAATACGTGCAGCGGACGGCCGCGATCGTAAGTGATGAAATTGGTGATATCGACCAGCGCGTTGATCGGGCGCAGTCCGATCGCGCGCAGCCGTTTTTGCAGCCATTCCGGCGACGGGCCATTTTTCACGCCGCGCACCAGGCGGAGCCCAAACGCCGGGCACAATTCGGGCGAGTCGATTTTCACTACGACCGGGCAGGGGAATTCGCCTTTGATCGGCTTGATCGCTGCGTCCAGGAACCGGCCCATGTCGGCGGCGGCAAGGTCGCGCGCGATGCCGTGCACGCCGGTGCAGTCGGACCGGTTCGGCGTCAGGTTGATCTCGATCACCGCGTCGTCGAGCCCGGCCCACTGCGCGTAATTGGCGCCGACCGGAGCGTCGGCCGGCAGATCGATAATGCCCTCGTGATTGTCGGAGATTTGCAACTCGAATTCCGACACCAGCATGCCGCGGCTTTCAACGCCGCGGATGGTGCCTACCGACAGTGTGATGTCCTTGCCGGGAATGTAGGCGCCAGGCGGCACGAACACGCCGGTCATGCCGGTGCGCGCGTTCGGTGCACCGCACACCACCTGAATGGGCTTGCCGTCGCCGGTATCGACCATGCAGACACGCAGCCGGTCGGCATTCGGGTGCTGCTTCGCCTCGATCACGCGGGCGATAACGAACGGCGCGAGTGCTTTGCCTTTGTCCTCGATGCGTTCGACCTCAAGCCCGATCATGGTCAGCTTGTCGGCGATGTCGCCGAGCGATCGATCGGTCTCCAGGTGCTCCTTGAGCCAGGCGAAGGTGAATTTCATCATGGATTTACGCGCTCAGGCCGCCTGCCAGCGTCGGGAAATCGAGCGGGCGGAAGCCGTAATGCGACAGCCAGCGCACGTCGGCTTCGAAGAACGCGCGCAGGTCCGGCATGCCGTATTTGAGCATGGCGATGCGGTCGATCCCCATGCCCCAAGCAAAGCCCTGGTACTCGTCGGGATCGAGCCCGCAATTGCGCAGCACGTTCGGATGCACCATGCCGCAGCCGAGGATTTCCATCCAATCGTTGCCTTCGCCGAAGCGCACTTCGCCTTTGTCGCGCCGGCACTGGATGTCGACTTCGAGCGAGGGCTCGGTGAACGGAAAGAATGATGGGCGAAAGCGCATGCCGACGCGGTCGACTTCGAAGAACGCCTTGGCGAATTCCTCCAGAATCCATTTCAGATGGCCGAGATGTGAGCCCTTGTCGATGACGAGGCCCTCGACCTGGTGGAACATCGGCGTGTGCGTCTGGTCGGAGTCGCACCGATAGGTACGGCCCGGAATGATGACGCGGATCGGCGGTTTCTGCGTCAGCATGGTGCGCACCTGCACCGGCGAGGTGTGGGTGCGCAGCAAAAGGCGGGTGCCATCCGGCTTCGGATTGAAGAAGAACGTGTCGTGCATGTCGCGCGCCGGATGATTTTCCGGAAAATTGAGCTTGGTGAAATTGTAATCGTCGGTCTCGATGTCGGGACCTTCGGCGATGGCAAAGCCCATGTCGGCGAAGATTGCCGTCAGCTCATCAGTGACCTGTGTGATCGGATGCACGCGGCCGATCTCGAACGGCGCTTCACGCACCGGCAGCGTGACGTCGACGCTCTCGGTGTCCAGACGCGCCTGCAACGCGGCGCCTTTGAACGCGTCGCGGCGGGCCGCCAGTGCGACATTGACACGATCCTTCAGCCCGTTGATTAGCGGTCCCTGGCTCTTTCGCTCCTCCGGCGGCAGTGTGCCGAGCGTCTTCAGGAGTGCCGTGATCGAGCCGCTTTTGCCCAGCGCTGCGACGCGCGCGGTTTCGAGCGCAGGCTCATCGCTCGCGGCGGCAATGTCGGCGATAATTTTTTGCTCAAGCTGCGCGGTATCGGTCATTTCAGTTTTCCCGCGCTCAATCCGGCATGAACGGCAGATCCGTGTCGCTCGGCCTGCCGCCAGCCTGGGTCAGCATCGAATGCACCTGGCCGCGGTGGTGGGTCTGATGGTTGAACATATGGGTGACGAGAACCCAGCGCTGCCGCGTCCATTCGCGCTTGGTGGCCCCCGAATAGTAGGTCTGATCGGCGGCGAGCCAGGCATCGTCGACGCTGTCTGACCAGTCGAGAATTTTCTGGTCGAACGCCGCGCGCTCGGACTTCAAGTCCGACCACTCCGGGTAAACCGACACTGAGTCCGGGATGCCGACCGTCGGCCGCGGCAGGTCGGTGAAGCGGCCCATCCAGCTCTTGTCGCCCCACAGGATGTGGTTGAGCGTCTTGTGAATCGATCCGAACCACGTGCCCCGCTCCTGGCGGCGCTCCGCATCGGACAACGCGTTGGCGACGCCGTACAGATTCTCGTTCTGCCAGCGATTGTAGCGCGCCATGCGTTGCACGTAAGCTTGGTCAATCATGACACAGCTCCTAAGCTCGTCATGGCCGGGCTCGTCCCAGCCATCCACGCCTTAGTCTGCCGAAAAACAAGACGTGGATGCCCGGCGCCAGGCCAGGCATGACGCTTCCGTTACGCGAGCGCCGACTTCGCCTGTCCGACGATCGCTTCAAATGCCGCGGGCTCCGTGATGGCCAAATCCGACAGCACCTTGCGATCGACCATGATGCCCGCCTTGCTCAGCCCGGCGATAAAGCGGCTGTAGTTGAGTCCGAACGGACGTACCGCCGCATTGAGCCGCTGAATCCAAAGCGCACGGAATGTGCGCTTGCGGTTCTTGCGATCGCGAAAGGCGTATTGCTGCGCTTTTTCCACGGCCTGCTTGGCGACGCGGATCGTGTTCTTGCGCCGGCCGTAATAGCCCTTGGCGGCCTTGTAGACCTTCTTGTGCTTGGCATGGGCGGTGACACCGCGTTTGACGCGAGCCATGAACTAATCTCCTTATAATTGCTGCCGCTCCGCTTGTTCCCGTGCCGGCGGGACTCCAGGGAGCTTGCTCGAATTGATGCCTGCCAAGTCCGCGCGGGCGCGCGAACGGCTTGCCGGTCAGGCGTTCGGCAAAAAGTATTTTTTGATGTTGTCGCCGTCGGTCTTGAACAGCACGTTGGTGCCGCGCAATTGGCGGATCTGCTTCTTCGAGCGTTTGATCATGCCGTGGCGCTTGTGCGACTGCGCGTAAAGGACCTTGCCGGTCCCCGTCACCTTGAAGCGCTTTTTAGCGCCGGACTTGGTCTTCAGCTTGGGCATTTGGCTCTCCTTTGGCGGCAGGCCTCTCCGCCTGTCACCCCGCGAACGCGGGAGGATAGGGGGTGGCCCCGCCGAATTGCTCGTAATGAGCGGATTGTGCGTGAGCACATCATCGCCGCCACGGCAGCCCTTATTCAGCCGGGCGGCAGGAAGGGCCGCGTTATGACAGACGGCGGCGCTGAACGCAATCAGTCTGCAAGCAATCAGCCATATTGTGCCGATAGGCGCCGCGACCTGATGTCCAGGCCGGTTAACGCGGCGCCAGCACCATAACGACCTGGCGGCCTTCGAAGCGGGGCTCCTGCTCGATTTTGGCGAGCTTTGAGGTATCGCCCTTGACCCGATCGAGGAGCTTGTAGCCGAGTTCCTGATGCGCCATTTCGCGGCCGCGGAACCGCAACGTGATCTTGACCTTGTCGCCTTCTTCGAAAAAGCGCTGCATCGACCGCATCTTCACGTCGTAATCGTGATCGTCGATCATGGGGCGCAGTTTGATCTCTTTGATCTCGACGACTTTCTGCTTCTTGCGCGCCTCGGCGGCTTTCTTCTGCGCCTGATACTTGTACTTGCCGAAGTCCAGAATTTTGGCGACCGGCGGGACCGAGTTGGGTGCGATCTCCACGAGATCGAGCCCGGCCTCCCGCGCCATGGCCAATGCCTCGTTGATTTCAGTGACGCCCTTGTTGGCGCCGTCTTTGTCGATGAGTTGGACCTCGCCGACGCGGATCTCGTCGTTGATGCGCGGCCCCTCCTTGGGAGCAGGCTGCGCGGTTCTGATTGGGCGACGAATGGGTCGTGTCTCCTTGGCTGTTGCGACGTGCCGTCGGGGTCCGTTACGGACTTCGGTGAATACGCCCCCGCGCATTGCCGACCGGCAAGCGTAGAAGATCGGTAGTTTCCGCCGATAAGTCAACGACAATGCAACGTTAAACGCACCCCACATTTGGCGTTCGTGCAAAGTTTAATCGTCGCCTTTGGTGTGTGGGGAACGGCTAAAACCGGGCCAAGACCGGCCCAAGACTGGCCCAAGACCCGCCTCGCCGCGTCCCTCGACCTTGCACGCCGGGACGGTTTGCGGCGAAACAAGCCGGTCGATGCTCCCCTTCGCCCCCACTATTGTGAGTCGCCCATGAACGATAAGAGCCTGAAATTTCTGCAGATTGGCGAGGGGGCCGAGCGCCACGCCATCGCGGTGCGCCAGCAGGACGGGAGTTCGCCGGGGCTGTTTTTTCTGTCCGGCTACAAGTCCGACATGAAGGGCACCAAAGCCGATGCGCTTGCGCAGTGGGCAGAGCGTCACGGCCGCGGCTGTGTGCGCTTCGATTATTCCGGCCACGGCGAATCGGAAGGCCGATTCACCGACGGCACGATTGGCCGCTGGCTCGATGACAGTCTCGCGGTGTTCGACGCCTGCTGCCGCGGCCCGCAGATCGTTGTCGGCTCCTCGATGGGCGGCTGGCTCGCCCTCTTGATGGTCAAGGCGTTGCGCGCCCGCGGCGCCAACGGACCGGCCACTGTCGCTGGCCTCGTCCTGCTCGCGCCGGCCGTCGATTTCACCGAGGAATTGATGTGGAAGCGGTTCACGCCGGAGATCAAGCGTGAGCTTGCCGAGAACAGCGTCTGGCAGCGGCCGTCGCAGTACGCGGCCGAACCCTATCTCGTCACCAGGCAGTTGATCGAAGAGGGCCGCAATCACCTGTTACTTGGCAGCATGATCGAGACCGGCTGCCCGGTGCGCATCCTGCAAGGCATCGAAGACCTGGATGTGCCGTGGAAGCACGCGGTCGAACTGACCTCACGGCTCGCTTGCGACGATGTCGTGCTCACGCTGGTCAAGGACGGCGATCATCGCCTGTCCCGGCCCGAGGATATCGAGCGCCTGATCGCGGCTGTGGCCGAGTTTTAGCTGGAAAAGAAAACGGGAGGCTTTGGGCCCCCCGCTGCATTTCAAGAGTCTCGGAGTAATGACGGTTTAGGCGCCGCCATGCCGGCCGATGACATCGACCGTGACACGCGCGAGACCGGAAAAGCCGATCGCGCGAGCAGCCGCGGGGGTCAGATCGATGATGCGACCGCGGATGAACGGACCGCGATCATTGATCCGCACCACAACGGAGCGGCCGTTACTGTGATTGGTGACGCGCACCATGGTGCCGAAGGGCAGGCTACGATGAGCAGCCGTCAGGCCGGAAGACTTGGCCCAGCCGCCCTCGGCGGTGCGCCCCCCTGAATATACCGAGGCTATTCCCGACTGCGCAGAAGCAGTGATTGGTATTGCAAGAAAAGAAACAGCAAGTGCTGAGGCACAAACGAGTTTTGTCAGGCTAAAGCCAGCCATGATCTACCTTTTTGATTGTTGATGGGGTTTTGAAATGGCTCGTTGAACTTGAGCCAACTCCGCTATGAACGAGACAATGTGTTCATTATGCGGCGCATTATTTCGCGTCTATTTTTTGTGCAACAGCGTCCGCCGCCAATGAATGAGGCGGGCCTTAACTTTCTGAAAACTAAAAGAAAATTTTCTTAAGAGAATCGGCAAAAGTGCGACATGTCCTATGCCGCCGCCAGCTATGCGCTTGATGGGACGGAACTTTTTGGCGCGGGCACGCCGCGCGCCTGCCTAAGATGAAGCGGCGGGGAAGACGTAATTCTTGAATTGCTCGCGCAGCGCGGTCTTCAGAATCTTGCCAGTTGCGGTGTGCGGGATCTCGTTGACGAAGGCGACGTCGTCGGGCTTCCACCATTTGGCGATCCTGCCGTCGAAAAAGCCGAGCATCTCGTCCTTGGTGGCCGACTGCCCCTCCTTGAGCACGATGACCAGCAACGGCCGCTCGTCCCATTTCGGATGGCGCACGCCGATCACGGCGGCTTCCGCCACCTTCGGATGCCCGACCGCGAGATTTTCCAAGTCGATCGACGAAATCCACTCGCCGCCCGATTTGATTACGTCTTTGGAGCGGTCGGTGATCTGCATGTAGCCGTAGCGGTCGAGGGTGGCGACGTCGCCGGTATCGAAATAGCCGTCGGGGTCGAGCACGCTGGCCTCTTCCTTGAAATAGGCGCGCGCGACCGACGGCCCGCGCACCTTGAGCCGGCCGAATGTCTTGCCGTCGTGCGGCAATTCGCGGTCGCTGTCATCGGCGATCGTCATCTCGACGCCGAACGGGGGATGCCCCTGCTTCATCTGCACATCGAGTCTCGCCTCTCCGGTCAGTTCGGCATACTCCGGCTTGAGAGTGCCGAGCGTGCCGAGCGGGCTCATCTCGGTCATGCCCCAGGCGTGGCAGACCTGGACGTCATAATTGTCCTGGAATTTCTGCATCATGGCGCGCGGACAGGATGAGCCGCCGATCACCACATGGTTGAGGTAGGGCAGCTTTCGGCCGGTCTCCTCAAGATGCGCCAGCAACATCAGCCAGACCGTCGGCACGGCGGCGCTGAACGTGACGCGGTACTTGTCGAGCAGTTCGTAGATCGAGACGCCGTCGAGCTTGGCGCCCGGCATCACCATGGCGGCGCCGATCATCGGCGAGGTCAGCGCCAGCCCCCAGCAATTGGCGTGGAACATCGGCACGACCGGCAGGATCACGTCGCGCGAGCAGATCCCCATGGCGTCGGCCTGCGCCGCCATCATGGAGTGCAGCACGTTGGAGCGGTGGGAATAGAGCACGCCCTTGGGATTGCCGGTCGTGCCGGAGGTGTAGCACATGCCGGCCGCGGTATTTTCGTCGAACGTCTTCCACGCAAAGTCGCCATCGGCTTCGGCGAGCCATTCCTCGTAAGGCACCGCGTTGCGCAGCGCCGTCGCCGGCATGTGGGCGGCGTCGGTCAGCACGATATAACGCTCGATCGGCTTGAGCCGGTCGGCGAGCTTTTCCACGATCGGCAGGAAGGTCGTATCGAGCATCATCACGCGGTCCTCGGCGTGATTGACGATCCAGGAAATCTGGTCGGGGAAGAGCCGTGGATTGACGGTGTGATACACGGCGCCGATGCCCATGATGCCGTACCAGGCTTCGAGATGACGCCAGGTATTCCAGGCGAGCGTCGCAACACGGTCGCCGAGCTTGATGCCGTCGCGCTCGAGCCGCTGCGACACGCGCAGCGCGCGGGCACGGACTTCCGCATAGTTGGTGGTGTGGATCGGTCCTTCGATTGAGCGGGTAATCACCGGCCGTTCCGCGTGATTGAGCGCGGCGTGGTCGAGGATGCGATGGCACAACAGCGGCCAGTCCTGCATCAGCCCGAGCATGAGGTCCCTCCCAACACGTCCCTTTGGCCGCAGCCGGTAAACCGCTACGGGCCGCGCCAAGTTAAGTTTCCCAACCAAAGTTACCCGGACGCCCGGCGGCAACGCAAACGGCTTGCGCAGGGCGGCCGCGGCTTGGTGCGCTTGAACAAGGGCGCTTCGCCCGTCAAAGTGCAAGCGTGAAGGTTCTTCTCGCCATCGTGGCGCTCCTTGCGACCAGTCAGATCGCCGCGGCGCAGCAAAAGCTGGACCCGCCGAAACGGGTGAAGTCTGCCCATGGTTATGCGCGCGGCGCGCGGCCTATCGCCATTCCGCAGCCGATGGCGCCGCCGCAGGAGGCATTCGCTTCGCTGCCCGAGAAAGAAGCCGCCAAGGCGGCGGCGCCGACGGATTGTGATGCGCGATTGGCCAAGGTTGCCGGCTTCCGCCCGCTTGGGACGCTGGTGGCGCCTGGAGAATGTGGCGCTCCGGATGCCGTGCTGCTGGACAGCTTGCTGATGGCGGATGGAACGAAAGTGACGATTGCGCCGCCCGCGACGCTGCGCTGCGCGATGGCGGCAGAGGTCGTGCAATGGGTCCGCGACGACGTGGCACCGGCCGCCATGAAACTCGGCGCGCCGCTGCGCGAGATCGAGAATCTCGGCTCCTACGAATGCCGCGGCCGCGACCGCGTGCGCGGCGCGACCTTGAGCGAACATGGCCGTGCCAATGCGCTCGACGTTCACGCCTTCAAGCTTGCCAACGGAATGAGGATCGTGCTTGCCGATCCGCGCGCGCCGGTCGATTTCCGCAACGCCATCCGCCAGGCCGCCTGCGCGCGCTTTGCCACGGTGCTTGGCCCGGGCTCCGACGCAGAGCACGCCGAGCACGTGCACCTCGATCTCGCGCCGCGCCGCAACAACTACAAGATCTGCGAATGGGACGTGCGCGTGCCGGCCGCGGTGGCGGCATCCGCACCGACCGCGGAGGGCACTCCGATCGCACCCGACGACGTGCCGCTGCCGCGCCCGAGGCCAGTGGTGGCGAATGCATCAAGCCACTGATCGGCCGGCAAGCCGTGGGTGGCCCCTCACTTTTCGCTAATCTGATGTTCGGATCGGGCGACGTCGGCCGTGTTTGACCCGAAGCCGACTTCGCCGATCTTACGCAGCGACACTGGCGTCGATGCTCACTAAGGCTCGCCGAAGCGCATCGAAACAGCCGGCGTCGATCGCCGTGTCGACCATTTCAGCCATAACCGACAAGGCCTTGGTCACCGGCATAGCCGGCCGGTAGGGTCGGTCGGCCGTGAGCGCATCAAAAATATCCGCGGTCGTGATGATCCGCGTTTCGAGGGCGATTTGATCGCCCTTCAGCCCACGTGGGTAGCCCTTGCCATCGAGGCGTTCATGATGCGCGCCGGCAATGCGTGCAAGATCGCCGAAGGCGGCGATGCGCGACAAAATTGTTTCTGAATATGCTGCATGCAGCTTCATCGCGTCCCATTCATCCGGGTCGAGCTTACCCGGCTTGTCCAGGATGGTGTTGCTGACCCCAAGCTTACCGATATCGTGCAGCAAGGCTGCACGCTTGATCCATCGTCGGCGCTGGTCCGAAAACCCAATCTGTTCCGATATCAGGTCAGTAAAGAGCGTGACGCGCTCACTGTGTCCCCTGGTATACGGACTCTTGGAGTCGATGACCTGAGCAAACGCCGCCGCGATGTCATCAAGATAATCCTCGTCAACGACCGAACTGCGTTGCGCAGGCTCGAGCGCGAAAATCGCCATCTGCAACTCGGTCGAACGCAACGTATCCCAGAAGTGGGGACTGATGGAGACTTGTTGGAACGCCTCCGCCAAGTGCGGGTCCAGCCAAGTTCCGGCACGATTTTGAACCTCGCGTTTTGCGGCCTCTATCCCGTTCGCGACCTGGAATACGTCGATGACCTGCGACATAAGGGCGATGCGCGAGTAAATAGGAATTTCTTGGCCTGCTATGCCAAGCGGCATCCCACCGCCATCCCAGTGTTCATCGAGATTCTGTATGCCCTGTGCAACCGTCTCTGAGAAACGCATTTGTCGCGCGATCTCTGCGCCGCGGTGACAGCGAGTTTCCACCAGTTCCTGTGCGATCTTGCCGCTGCTCAGGAAGACATTGACCAAAGCCCGAATGCGGTCCGCGAGCCCTGCCTTCAGTCCAGTATGGGAGAGCACAAACCGAAGGGCTTGCGGGAGACTGCCGTCGATGGTTTTTGCGTCGCGCTTGAAACCGAGATCATCGGTCATGAAAAGCCGACAGATGCGCGCGGCGTTGCTGCTGCAACCAAGGTCCTTCAGCAGCAACGTGTAATACAGCTCCCATATCTGCGCGTCGTCGAGGCCAATCTGTTGGCCGATATGCATTCCAATCCAGCAGCAGCGGACGCAATGGCCGGCGGGCTGACCCTCAACCATATCCAAGGCGCTGCTGAGAGCGCCTAGCAGTTCGGCCAACCGAATTTGCGGCATTTCGCCAGACTGCGCAGTGGAATTGGTCATTCCGAGCGGCCGAATGAAATTTGTTCGCCGCAGTATAAGCACCGAAAGTCAAAGAACCCTTTCAGGTGGAGCGTCTATAGCAAGCCCCCCCCTCGCGCGCTTAACGGAGAGTTTACCCGTCGCGACCTGCACAAGCTGGCCCGAGATGTCGACGGACGTTAGCCAGCGGTGATCCATTTCAACGAAAACTATCTTCCAAAGATACAAAAGCAATATTGTATTGAGGTGCCGAAAGGCTGAGCATCTTGGACAAACGGAGCGGTCCGCTATTTAAGCTCTACGCTCGTTCTTGCTCGCATTAAGGGCTTGCGCATGACCGACGAAAACGCTGCAAATCGCATTGCCGAGCTGACGCAACTTCGAACCGTTGTCGGCGCACCCAACCCGGGCTCGGTCGGCAAAGAGATGCTCGCTCTCGATGAAATCTGCTGCCAGTTCTTATCGATGTGCCCGATACTATTCATGTCAACGGTCGGAGCGGACGGCAGGGCGGATGTCAGCCCGCGCGGCGATCTGCCCGGCTTCGTCAAAGTCCTGGACGAGCGAACGATCGCGATTCCCGATCGGCCGGGAAATCGGCGTATCGATACAATGTCGAACATTCTCGCCAACCCAGGTGGCTCGGTCGGATTGATCTTTCTCGTGCCCGGCGTTGATGAGGTCATGCGGGCATCCGGGCGCGCGACCGTGACCAGCGACCCGACGCTCCTTGCGCAGATGATGGTCGACGGAAAACTGCCGAAACTGGCCGTCGTGATTGCCCTGGACGAAGTGTTCTTCCATTGCGGCAAAGCCCTCAAACGTGCCGGCTTGTGGGATGCAGCGCGCCAAATCGATCGGCGGCAATTTCCGAGCTATGCGGCGATCAACCATAAGCGACGGCCCCATGAGTCGCTTGAGAAGATCGAGCGATTCATCGCGGACAACTACAAAAACGAACTCTACTGATCCGGACCGATCAGCGCAGCCGCGCTATGCCCCAAAGCGGAGATGGCTGCCGGTTATTTGCCAGCAGCTTTTTTAAGAATCTCGTCCGGCGTCGAGGAGACAACCTCGACATATTTCGGCACGAACTGACGGCCTTCGATGCATTTGATGAATTCCGGCTTGATGTCGTTGGCGAGAATTTTGCGGATGCGCGCGTGTTCCTCGATGTCTGACCATTCGGCGATGAGGAAGAAGCGCTGCGGGTCTTCGGTGTCGCGGCACAGCACGCCGTCCTTCACCTGTGCCGAGGATTTGTGCATCGGGTTGCCGTCCGAATAGTCAAAGTCTTCGAACAGGCGAATGAACTCGGCCTCTTTGCCCTTCTCGACGCGAAAATCGTAGATGTGCAGATAATTGCCCTTGGTGGCGAGCGGTTCTTGCGCCATGGACCTTCTCCTTCGGCGAGCACGGCCGACGGCCGGCGGATCGCAAACTCGAACCCAATTGCAAACTCGAACCCAATTGCAAGGCAAACGCAATACGATATGCTGAAAAAGCTCTGCGGCGGACTCTACGAGGATGTGTCCCATGGCGTGGCAGAAGGCGGCCTCCCTCGACGACTTGCGCAACCGTGACGTGATCGCGGTCGACGTCGCCGGCACCCCGGTGGCGCTGTTTCGCCTCGGCGACGAAATCCGCGCCACCAGCGGTAGCTGCACGCACGAATTCGCTTCGCTCGCCGACGGTTTTGTCGAAGCGGAGGACGGCAGCGTCGAATGTCCGCTGCATCAGGCGCTGTTCGATATCCGCACCGGGCGCGCGCTGTGCGCGCCGGCAACTGAGGATCTCAAGGTCTATCCGGTCAAGATCGACGGGGCCGATATTCTGATTGATCTCGATGGTGTCGCGCAGCCGAAGGCGCCAAGTGTCGCAAACATCACGGACACTGCGAAAGCTGCCACGCCGCCGCGCGAAAGCCTGGCCGCTACGCCCAGCGCCGCGCCAAATGGCGGCGCGCATTCCAATGGCGGCCCGCCGCTTGTCCGCGACTATGTGTGGCCCGACAACGATCTCAGCGTCATTCCAGACTGGGTCTACACCGACCAGTTCGTCTATGAGCGCGAGATCGAACGCATCTTTCACGGCCACACCTGGAACTACGTGGCGCTCGAAGCCGAGGTGCCGAACCCCGGCGACTTCATCCGCTCCAATGTCGGGCCGACGCCGGTTGTGGTGGCGCGTGCGCACGACGGCTCGGTCAACGTGTTCGAAAATCGCTGCACCCATCGCGCATCGGAATTCTGCCGCGAACTGTCGGGGTCGGCCAAGGAATTCGTCTGCCCCTATCACCAATGGACCTACGATCTCAAAGGCAACCTCATCGGCATTCCGTTCCGCCGCGGCGTCGGCGGCAAGGGCGGCATGCCACTCGATTTCGATGCCGACGCGCACGGCCTGCGCAGGCTCGCCGTCACCAGCCATCGCGGCGTGGTGTTCGCGTCGTATGCGCAAGATATGGAATCGCTCGCCGATTATCTCGGGCCGGAGGTGCTGCGCGAGTTCGAAGCGACGTTCGGTGGCCGCAAGCTCAAAATCCTTGGCTATTACCGGCATTCGCTGCCGGGCAACTGGAAGCTCTACCACGAGAACCTCAAGGACCCGTATCACGCTACGCTCTTGCACACGTTTCTGGTGACGTTCGGACTCATGGTTGTCGGCAATCGCTCGATGATGCTCGCTGACGAAAGCGGAAGGCACGGCGTCATGGCCTCGGCCAAATCGGACGCCAAGGCGATCTCGGGCGACGTCAAGAAGGAAATGCGGGCCTTCAAGGAAGGCCTGACGCTGCGCGAGGCGCGCTTCATGAATTTCGTCGAGGAATTCGACAGCCCGTGGTCGGTAACGATGTCGACGATCTGGCCGAACCTGATCGTGCAGCGGGAAATGAACACGCTCGGCGTCCGCCAGATCGTGCCCGACGGTCCGCACGAGTTCATCATGAAATGGACCATGTTCGGCTTCGAAGGCGACGACGAGGACATGACGCGGCACCGTTTGCGTCAGGGCAATCTGATGGGGCCGGCCGGCTTCCTCGGTCTTGAGGACAACGAGGCGATCAAGTTCGTGCAGGACGGCATGCGCCACGTGCCGGACGGCAGCCATCTGGTCAAGCTCGACCCGCAGACGCCGGCTGGAACCGCCGATACGCTGATTTCCGAGTCCGCCATTCGCGCGATGTACAAGCATTGGCGCGAGGCGATGGCGCTTTAGGATTTTTAGGCTTTAGGATCTGGCCATGCAGTCGCCATCCG
>Ga0208480_1000589_pt1 | contig 13856 bp, 13 predicted proteins | sample NGESurshal092012_4_FD_184485 | JGI IMG/M metagenome (GOLD analysis project Ga0208480, IMG submission 184485) | Arctic peat soil microbial communities from Barrow, Alaska - NGEE Surface sample F53-1 shallow-092012 (SPAdes) | ecosystem: Environmental > Terrestrial > Soil > Wetlands > Peat ... | reverse complement strand
GCTGAGCGGCGCGCTGTGGCAGCACCTTTCGTATTCGCTTCTGCGGATCGGCACCGGATGGATGCTTGGCACCCTCGCCGGTGTCGCGGCCGGGTTTGCGATCGGGCTGTCGGGCGTTGCGCGCGGCGTCGGCCTGACCTTCATCTCGGCGCTGTTTCCGATCCCGAAGATCGCGCTGCTGCCGCTGCTGATCCTGTGGCTCGGCATCGGAGAGGAGCCCAAGATCGCCACCATCGCGCTCGGCGTGTTCTTCTCCACCGCGATTTCGGTCTATAGCGGCGTCGATGCGGTGCCGCGCAATTTGATCCGGATGGCGCAGAGCTTCAACGTGCCGTTTCACAGCATTGTGCGCCGGGTGATCTGGCCGGGGGCGCTGCCCTCGATCCTCGCCGGCTTCCGCATCACCGCCGCGATCGCGCTGCTGCTGGTGGTGAGCGCAGAGATGATCGGTGCGCAATACGGCATCGGCGCTTTCGTGCTGCAGGCCGGCAATCTGATGCAGACCGATCAGTTGCTCGCCGGCGTCGTCATCCTGTCGCTGTTCGGGCTCGCGGTGGGCAGACTGATCAACTGGCTGGAGACGCGCCTGCTGCATTGGCGGTGAACTGTCATTCCGGGGCGCGCCTCTTTCTTGGCGCGAGCCCGGAATCCACACTCACGATGGTGGTTATGGATTCCGGGCCTGCGCCAAGAGGCGCATCCCGGAATGACGGACTCACGCGTTGCCGCGGTCTTCGCGGAACAAATCGAGCTTCTGCTGTACCGGACGATCCGAGAAACTGAACAACACCGAATCCTCGTCAGCCTCATGCGTGACCCATTGCCAGCTCGGCACCACGAACAGATCGCGCGGACCCCACTCGAAGATCTGCTCGCCGACCCGGGTGCGGCCATGGCCTTCGATCGCCGCAAACACGGTGGCGTCGGTGGCGCGATAGCGCGCGGTCTTGAATCCCTTCGGCAGCAACTGGATGAAGGTGCCGATGGTCGGCATTGCAAAGTCGCCGGTTTCGGGATTGGAGAATTTCAGCTTCAGCCCGTGGCAGGCGTCCCATTCATTGCGCGCCCTGGCCTGCTCCAGCGCCTCGCGGGTATAGCTGTAGGGATAGTTGAAAATCGGCGAGGTTTTGGAGGCTCGCTTCTGGTCGACCGGCAGCAAATTGTGGCCATAGCGGGCAAAACTGTCGCCGGCGGGGCGTGTGATCTTCTGCTGGTCCTCGTCCGACCCTTCCGCGAACGACGCATCGAAGAACTGCACCATCGGGATATCAAGCCCGTCGAGCCAGAACATCGGCTCCGAGGTCTGGTTGCTGTGATCGTGCCAGGTCATCGACGGCGTGATCACGAAGTCGCCCGGCGCCATCGCCGTGCGCTCGCCGTCCACGGCGGTAAACGCGCCCTTGCCCTCGAGCACGAAGCGCAGTGCCGACTGGCTGTGCCGGTGCGCCGGCGCGACATCGCCGGGGATCACCATCTGTACGCCGGCAAACAGCGAGGTGGTGATTTTCGACTGGCCGCGCAACCCGGGATTTTCCAAGACCAGCACCCGCCGCTCGGCTTCCTTGGCGGTGATCAACTTTCCCGCCTCGGTCATGTAGTCGCGGATGGCGTCGAACTTCCACAGATGCGGCCGGCAGGCGCTGCGCGGCTCCGGCGTGATCAGATCGCCCATCACGTTCCAAAGGGCGGAGAGATTTTCGCCGTCGATCTTCCGGTAGAACGCTTCGCGCTCCGGGGTCTTCTGTACGGCTTCCATGGCGAGCCTCCGGTCAGTCCTTGTTAATTGACAGCATACTTACAAAGTGGATAGCGTCAATGCCGCGAACCCGGGCCAATCGCGGGAAAAGAGGGAGGTTCCGATGAAGCTGCACGGCTATTTCCGCAGCAGCGCGTCCTACCGCGTCAGAATCGCCTTGAACCTGAAGGGCTTGAGTGCGGAGCATCTGCCGCACCATCTGCGCAAAGGCGAGCAATGCGCGCCGGCCTTTCTCGCCATCAATCCGCAGGGGCTGGTTCCGGCACTGCAGGATGATGCGGGCGCGATCCTGACCCAGTCGCTCGCCATCATCGAATGGCTGGACGAAACCCATCCCGAACCGCCGCTGCTGCCAAACGACCCGCTGCGCCGCGCCAGGGTCCGCGCCTTTGCACAGGCGCTCGCCTGCGACACCCATCCGGTGCAGAACCTGAAAGTGCTGGCCCGGCTACGGCAACTCGGCCTGGCCGAGGAAAAAGTGACGGAGTGGGCGGCCTGGGTCAATCGCGAGGGGCTGGCCGCCTGCGAAACCCTGATCGCACCCGAGCCCGGCCCGTTCTGCTTTGGCGCCACGCCGAGCCTCGCCGATCTCTGCCTGGTGCCGCAGCTTGGCAATGCCCGGCGTTTCGGCGTCGACGTTGCGGCGTATCCGCGTTTGCTGCAGGCGGAAGCGGCGGCGAAAAACCTCAAGGCATTCGCTGACGCCGCACCGGACCGGCAACCCGATGCCGAATAGGATGACACCGCTGACCATGGATGCGGTCTATACCGCGCCGGGCTATCTGTTTCGCCGCATGCAGCAGATCGCTGTGGCGATCTTTGTCGAGGAGTGCCGGGCGCAGGATCTGACGCCGGTACAGTATGCAGCGCTGGTTGCGATCGACACCCATCCCGGCATCGATGCCACCCGGCTTTCCGCGGTGATTGCCTTCGACCGCTCGACGCTCGGCAGCGTGATCGAGCGGCTGGAGGCCAAGCGCTATATCGAGCGCAAGCCGGCCGCCGAGGACAAGCGCGTCAAGCAGCTTTACCTCACCCGGGCCGGCGGCGCGCTGCTGCGCGCCATCGTGCCGTCGGTCGATCGCGCCCAGGCCAGGATGCTGCAGCCATTGAAACCGGCGGACCGCAAGACCCTGATGGCGCTGCTGACGCAACTGGTCGATCTCAATAATGAGGCGTCGCGGGTGCCGCTGCGCGCGGAAGACGCACTCGAACATTTCAGGAAGTCGGGCTGATGGCTGTGGACGCGGGACCCGTGCTGATCGCGGGGGGCGGCATCGGCGGCCTCGCCGCCGCGCTCGGGCTCGCGCAAAAGGGCATCCGCTCGATCCTGCTGGAAAAAGCCGCCGCGCTCGGCGAAATCGGCGCCGGCATCCAGCTTGGTCCCAATGCGTTCCATGCCTTCGACTATCTCGGGGTCGGCGAGGCCGCGCGCGGCATGGCGGTCTATGTCGACCAGCTCCGGCTGATGGACGCGTTGACCGCCGAGGAAATCACCCATGTCGATCTGCGCGAGGCGTTTCGCGCCCGCTTCGGCAATCCCTATGCGGTGGTTCATCGCGGCGATCTGCATGGCGTGTTCCTGAAGGCCTGCCAGGACCATGCGCGGATCGAACTGCGCGTCAGCAGCGAGGTGGTCGGCTACGATCAGGACGGATCGTCGGTGACGGCACGGTTGGACTCGGGCGAGCGCGTCACCGGTTCGCTGCTGATCGGCGCCGATGGCCTGTGGTCGAACGTTCGCAGGCAGGTCGTCGCCGACGGGCCGCCGCGCGTCTCCGGCCACACCACCTATCGCTCGGTGATCCCGACCGAGCAAATGCCGGAGGATCTGCGCTGGAATGCGGCGACGCTGTGGGCCGGCCCGAAATGCCACATCGTGCATTATCCGCTGTCGGGCTGGAAGGTGTTCAACCTCGTCGTCACCTATCACAACGACGCCCCGGAGCCGGTTGCCGGAAAGCCGGTGTCGGACCAGGAGGTCATGCAGGGCTTCCAGCATGTGCATCCGCGCGCGCAGGACATTATCCGCCACGGCAGGAACTGGCGGCTATGGGTCTTGTGCGACCGCGATCCGACCGAGCGCTGGGTCGACGGCCGGGTCGCGCTGCTCGGCGATGCGGCGCATCCGATGATGCAGTATTTCGCGCAGGGCGCCTGCATGGCGCTGGAGGATGCGGTGTGCCTGTCGCACATGCTGGCGGCCGATCCGGACGATCCCGCCGCCGCGCTCGAGCGCTACCGGGCGCAACGCTTTCTCCGCACCGCGCGGGTGCAACTGCAATCGCGCGCCATCGGCGAGCACATCTACCACCCGTCCGGCGAACACGCCCGGCTCCGCAACGCCATCATGGGGGCGAAGAATTCGGAAGACTACTACCGCGATCTGGCCTGGCTCTATGGCGGCACCGGACTCAAGGGGTGAGGAGGTGCAATTAAATCCGCTGTCATTCCGGGGCGCGCCTCTTTCTTGGCGCGAGCCCGGAATCCATACTCCCGATCGTGGTTATGGATTCCGGGCCTGCGCCAAGAGGCGCATCCCGGAATGACGGCGATGACAAGGAGCTAAATCCTCAACAGCGCCTGGCGGTCGATCTTGCCGGTGCCGGTCTTCGGCAACTCCTCGACGAAGGCGATCTCGCGCGGATATTTGTAGGGCAACAGTTTTGCCTTGACGTAATCCTGCAACCTTCTGGTCGCCTCCGTCGCGTCGAAAGCCACGCTGTTCATCGCCACCACCGCCTTCAACGTCATGCGGCGGTCCGGCAGTTCGGCGGCGAACACCGCGCATTCGCGCACCTCGGGGTGCTCGGCGAGGCAAAGCTCGACCTCGAGCGGATAGACCCATTGCCCGGAGATCTTGATCAGGTCATCGGCGCGCCCGCGGAAGAAATAGAAGCCGTCGGCATCGCGCACAAAGCGGTCGCCGGTGTAGATCCAGCCGCCGTCGCGGATGGTTTCCGCGGTCTTGTCCGGCCGGTTCCAGTACAAGGGCGTGGCGGAATCGCCGCGTACCCACAGGATGCCCTCTTCGTTGTCGCCGACCTCGCGTCCGTCCTTGTCCTTCAGCCGGATTTCATAGCCGGGCACGCGCAGCCCGGCGGCGCCGGGTTTTTTCCGCTCCGGCCGGTTGCTGAGGTAGATGTGCAGCACTTCGGTCGATCCTAGCCCTTCGACGATCTCGAGCCCGGTGAGCCGCTTCCAGTCGTTGAAGATTTCGGCGGAAAGCACTTCGGCGGCGGACAGCGCCAGCCGCAACGAGGAAAAATCCGTCACCGCGGCGCCGTCGGCCTTGGTCAGCGAGGTATAGAGCGTCGGCAATCCGAAGAACACGGTGGGACGAAAATGCGCGATCGCCGCGAAGATCACGGCCGGCTTCGGCTGACCGGGCAGCAGCAGCGTGGCCGCGCCGGCAGAGAAAGGGAAAGTGATGGAATTCCCGAAGCCGTAGGCGAAGAAGATCTTCGGTACCGAGAAGCAGATGTCGTCGGGCGCAAGCTTCAGCACCTGGCGGGCAAACGCAGCCTCGCTATAGGCCATGTCGTGATGCAGGTGGACGATGCCCTTGGGCCGTCCGGTCGACCCCGAGGAATACATCCAGAACGCCATCTCGTTGCGGTGGGTGTCGGCTTCGGCAAGCTCGGTGGCGAAATCCGGCAGCCACGCATCGGCGGCGATGGCGTTCGGAACCGCATGATCGCCCGCGGTGCCGTTGACGACGACGAGCGCGCGCAGCGGCGTATCCTTGCAGGCCACCGCGTCGAACCGGGTGCAAAACTCGGCGTCGGCGACGGCCACGGCTGCGCCGGAATCCGACAGATAGAATTGCAGCAGGTCGGGTGGCGTCAAAGTATTGATCAGCAGCGGCACGAAGCCGGCGCGCACCGCGCCGAAAAATGCCGCCGGATAGGCCGGCGTGTCGTCGAGGAACATCAGGACGCGGTCGCCGCGCTTCAATCCGAGCGACTTGAAACCGTGTCCCCACCGCGAGGCCTCCGTGCAGAGTTCGGCATAGCTGCGCCTTCCCCCCGGGCCGATCAGCGCAGGCCGCTCGCCGCGGCCCGCGGCCAGATTGTCGAACAGGAGGCGGCTCGCATTGTAACGCCCGGATATCGCAAATCCGATCTCGCGCGCGCCGGGACTATCGCTCGGGACAGGATCGACGATCCCCGTGGTCATGACCGGCTTCCGCGCTGGTTCGACGCCTCGTAACGCGCCATGAAACGTGGCGACATCGTCCGCAGCCGGGCATCGTCGATCCGCCCGGACCGGGTGATGTAGCCATAGGCAAAATCCATCAGGCCAAGCCGCATATGCTCGGGGAATTTCTCGTACCAGTCGGCGCTGGTGCGCGCCGCCGTCACCAGTTTTTGCACGATCGGCTTGCGCTCGGTCTCGTAACGCGCCAGCGCCACGGCAGGATCGGCTTCCGCCTCCAGCGCCCGCGTCAGCGCGATCGCGTCCTCGATGGCAAGCCGGGTTCCCGAGCCGATCGAGAAATGCGCCGAGTGCAGCGCGTCGCCGATCAGCACCGTGTTTCCGAACGACCAGCGCTCGTTCCAGACCCAGGGGAAGTTGCGCCACACCGATTTGTTGGACACCAGCCGGTGGCCGTCGAGGGTGGCGGCAAATACCTCTTCGCAAATGGCTTGCGACTGCTCGACGGTCTTGTCGGCGAAACCGTAACGTTGCCAGGTCGCCGCATCGCATTCGACCAGGAAGGTGCTCATGTCGGGCGAATAGCGGTAGTGATGGGCGTTGAACGCGCCGAGCCCGGTTTGGACAAAGGTCTGCGACAGCGTCTCGAAGCGTTTGGTGGTGCCATACCAGGCGAACTTGTTGGGCGACCACGACACCGAGGCGCCGAACTGGTCCTCGAAGCTCCGGCGCAGCAGCGAATTCAGACCATCGGCGGCGACGATCAGGTCGTAGCCGGTCAAATCGTCCGCGGACTGGATCGTGGTGGCGTAGTGCGGCGTGACGCCGGCCGCAGCGACGCGTTGCTGCAGGATGGCGAGCAGATCGAGCCGGCCGATCGCGGAGAAGCCGACGCCGTCGATCTCGACGCTTTCGCCGCGCAGGTTCAGGGTGATGTTGTTCCAGCTCTCCATCCGGGGTGCGATGGCTTCGACCGTTTCGGGATCGTCGGCGCGCAGGAATTCGAGCGCCTGGTCGGAGAACACCACGCCAAATCCCCAGGTGGCGCCGGCGGCATTCTGCTCGAACAGGTCGATGTCGGCGTCAGGGTGCCGCTTCTTCCACAAATAGGCGAAGTAGAGGCCGCCGGGGCCTCCGCCGATCACGGCGATACGCACGATCCATCTCCCAATAGCCGGCCTCGGCGGCGCCGCTTGTCGCCTATCGTGCGGCAAATGGCGCGAGAACCTCCTTGCAGGCTGGCGACAGCGACGCGGCCTGGGCGGCCAGGCAGCGCAGGATGCGACCACCGCCGGCCGCTACCCCGCCGCAAAGCTCGCGGACATCGCCGCCACATGCCGACCGCAGCACGAACAACTCCTCGCGCGGACGCATCGGCCGCAGCGCCATCGTCGCCGGCGCCGCTTCGGGAGCGGCGGTGGTCGCCGCGGCGGCACCGTTTGCCGCGGGCGCCGCGGCGCCGCCGGCCGCGTTGACGGCCTGCTGGCAGCTTGCCGAAAGCTTCGCCTTGTTCTGCTCGAGGCAATTGAGCGCCGCCGCGCCTCCCGGCGGGACGCTGGCGCAGGACCTCTGGTAGTCGGCGCGACAGGCACTGCGGATCGCGGCAATCTGCGCAGGGCTCGGCTTCTTGGCCGGTGCGGCCGCGGCGGCCTTCGGAGCCGATGCCGCCGGCGTCTCGGCGGCCGGCTTTGCCGCGGGTGCGGCCGGAGCGGTATCGGCCTTGTTGATATCGGCCTTATTGACATCCGCCTTATTGACATCCGCCTTGGGCTCAGCCGGGGCTTCGACGGCACGGACCGCGCTTTGGCAGCCCGGTGCGAGGCTCGACATGTTCTTCTGCAGGCATTGCAGCGACGCCATGCCGCCCGGCGGGACGCTGGCGCAATGCGCCTCATAGTCCGCGCGGCACTGCGCCCGGATGGCGCTGCGCTGGGCATCGGTCGGCTGTTGCGAGAATGCCGGTATCGCAGCCGCGAATGACGCGGTCGCGATCAGCGCCCATAGCGCCGCCGCGCGCCCTGACGTGTCGATCATCTGAATAATCCTTTTGTTGTCGCTGCAGCCGCCGCTTCAACGGAAGTCAATGATTGAAAAACCAGACGAGAGAAATTCCCGCGGGCGGCATCATTTTCGTTTTCGGCTTCCGCTGCAAGCGGATTATTGCTGCCGGAATGGGGCGCTGAGAAGCGCGCCTGCAAGCGCCGCGCGTTACACCTTGACCATCCGCTTACCGCGATTTTCCCCGGCCAGCAATCCGATCAGCGCCTTCGGCGTGTTCTCAAGGCCGTTGATGACGTCCTCCTGAACTTTCAGCTTGCCGGACGTGACCCAGGATTGCAGGTCGGTCAGCGCCTCGTCGCGCTGATCCATGAAGTCCATCACAATGAAGCCCTGCATGATCAGGCGCTTCACCACGATCAGGCCGGGCACGCCGCGCGGGCCGGTGGCTGACGGCACGCCGTCATATTGCGAGATCGCGCCGCAGCAGGCGATGCGGCCGCGGTTGTTCATTTGCGACAGGCAAGCTTCGAGGATGTCGCCGCCGACATTGTCGAAATAGACGTCGATGCCCTTCGGCGCCGCGGCCCGCAGGGCCTTGAAGGTGGCGCCGTCCTTGTAGTCGACGGCGGCGTCGAAGCCGAGTTCAGATGTCAGCCAGTGGCACTTGTCCTTGCCGCCGGCGATGCCGACCACGCGGCAGCCCTTGATCTTGGCGATCTGGCCCACGATCGATCCGACCGAGCCGGCCGCGGCCGAAACCACCACGGTCTCACCGGCTTTCGGCTTGCCGATATCGAGCAATCCGAAATAGGCAGTGAGGCCCGCGATGCCGTACACGCTGAGCAGATGCGTCATCGGCTCGACCTTCGGCATCTTGGCGAGGTGGTGGGCGGGAAGCGCCGCATATTCCTGCCAGCCGGTATCGCCGAACACGATGTCGCCCGGCGCAAGACCCGGCGCCTTCGACGACACCACTTCGGCGATGCCGCCGCCGGCCATCACGGTGTTGGCCTCCACCGCCGCGCGATAGGTCGCGCCGTGCATCCAGGCCCGGTTGGCGGCGTCGAGCGAGATATAACGCACCCGCAGCAATGCCTCGCCATCCTTCGGCTCGGGGATGGCGCCGTCGGACATCCTGAAATGCTCGGGCCCGAGCTTTCCGGCCGGCTTCTCCACCAGCAGGATCTGACGATTGGTCTGGCGATGGACGGTGTCGTTCATGGCGTCTCCTCCCCGAAGCATTCAGTTGCGATGCAGGAGAGCGCGCAGAAGACACTCAACTGCACACATTGTGCGCTGCGCAGGACGCTAGTCTGCGGGCGCTCGCAGCACAACGAGAACATTTTGCAGGCAGGCTGGCATGCCAGCGGAAGAACGCTTTTCAGAAGCGTGTTGCGTCACCTTGAAAATCTGCCACAGTAAACGCGGTCGGGAAATGACGGGGGGTAAGCAGATGTCCAACCGGTTTACGCAATACATTCTGATCGCGATGGCCCTTGGCGTGGTGATGGGGTCGCTGGTTTTCAACTATCTTCCCGATACAAGGGCGGATATCGCCGCCGACGTAAACCTGATCGCGATGCTGTTCCTGCGCCTGATCAAGATGATCATCGCCCCCCTGGTGTTTGCGACCCTGGTTGGCGGCATCGCCCATATGGGCGGCGGCGCCAGGCTCGGGCGGATTTTCGCCAAGACCATGGGCTGGTTTGTCAGCGCATCGTTCGTGTCGCTGCTGCTCGGTCTCTTGATGGTCAATCTGCTGCAGCCCGGCGCGAATTTCCCCGGTACCCTGCCGGACAAGGCGCAGTCGACCGGGTTGCCGGTGTCGGCGTTCTCGATCGAAAAATTCCTGACCCATCTGATTCCGACCTCGATCGCCGATGCGATGGCGCAGAACGAAATTCTGCAGATCGTGGTGTTCGCGGTGTTCTTCTCGGTCGCGCTCGCCGCGGTGCCGGAGCGCTCCAAGCAGTTGATGTCGCTGATCGATGATCTCGGCCACATCATGCTGAAGGTGACCGCCTATGTGATGAATTTCGCGCCGATCGCGGTCTGGGCCGCGATCATGGCGACGGTGGCGAAGAACGGCCTCGGCGTGCTGTGGAAGCTGGTCGTCTTCATGGGCGGCTTCTATCTGTCGCTGCTGATCCTGTGGGGCATCCTGGTCGTGGTCGGCTTCGTGGTGATCGGGCCGCGATACAGCCATTTGCTGCGGCTGATCCGCGAACCGCTGATGATCGCGTTCTCGACCGCGAGCTCGGAGGCGGCCTATCCCAAGACGCTGGAGGGCCTCAACCGCTTCGGCGCCTCGTCGCGCATCTCGAGTTTCGTGCTGCCGCTCGGCTATTCGTTCAATCTCGACGGCACCATGATGTACTGCACCTTCGCCAGTATCTTCATTGCCCAGACCTATCATATCGAGATGTCGCTCGGCACCCAGTTCGCGATGCTGGCGACCCTGATGATTACCTCGAAAGGCGTCGCCGGCGTGCCACGGGCATCGCTGGTGGTGATTGCCTCGACGCTCGGTCAGTTCGGTATCCCCGAAGCCGGGCTGCTGATGATCATGGGCATCGATACCTTCCTCGACATGGGACGCAGCGCCACCAATGTGATCGGCAACTCGCTCGCCACCGCTGTGGTGGCAAAGTGGGAAGGCGAACTCGCCCCCGAGCACGCGTTTGGCCCCGACGACGTCGTGCCGCCGACCATGATCCCGGGCGAGATCCCCGCGATGGCCGGTCATTGACGGGAGCGATGCATGCGCCAGATTTTGCGGAGAACGCGCCTTGCCGGCGGGCTGTTGCTGGCGGCGTGCCTGCTGACGACGGCGGCGGCAGCCGAGGGCGCCGGCGATGAAGGGCTGAGCCCGACGCTCGCCAATATCAAGAGCACCCACGTCGTTCGGCTCGGCTATCGCGAGAGTTCGCCGCCGTTCTCGTTTCTCGACCAGGCCAATCGCCCGATCGGCTATAGCCTCGAACTCTGCGAAGCTATCGTCGATGAGATCGGCGTTGCGGTCGACGACGCCGATCTCAAAATCGAATACGTCAAGGTGACGTCGGACGACCGCATTGCGGCAGTGGTGCAAAACAAGATCGATCTCGAATGCGGATCGACCACCGTCAATGCGGAGCGGGGCAAACAGGTGGCGTTCTCGCCGCTGATGTTCGTGGCCGGCACCAAGCTGATGGTGCCGAAGGCGTCGGCGATCGCGGCGCCGAAGGACCTGCAGGGCAAGACCGTGGTGGTCACCAAGGGCACCACCAACGAGCAGGCCATGCACGCCATCGACAAGAAGTTCGGGCTCGGCCTCAACATCGTGACAGCTAGCGATCACGAACAATCCTACCAGATGCTGGTGGACGGAAAGGCCAATGCGTTCGCGACCGATGACATCCTGCTCTACGGCCTGATTGCACGGCACAAGTCACAGGACAAGTTCCGTGTCACCGGCGATTACCTGTCCTACGATCCCTACGGCATCATGTTCCGCAAGGGCGAGCCGCAGCTTGCTGCCGTGGTGGAACGGGCTTTCCGCAAGCTCGGCTCGAACCACGACCTCGTTCCGCTCTATGACAAATGGTTCGTCTCGCGCCTGCCCACCGGCGAGAAACTCAACGTCGCGATCTCGCCGCAGCTCGAGGAAGCCTTCAAGGCGATGGACGACAGCGAAGGGGCGAGCAATTAGGGAATATTGGGTGGTGGCTTCATCCTTCGAGACGCCGCGCGAGAGCGCGGCTCCTCAGGATGAGGTCTGGCAGACAGGATGCAATACTAAACCCTCATGGTGAGGAGCGCGGCCGTGCCGCGCGTCTCGAACCACGAGGCCGCGGCTTGCGCATTTGAGATTCTTCTAATGCGGGATGTGGAGCGCGGATTTAACCGTGTTGACGGCGTTGTTGAGGGCCGCCTTGGTTTGACCGGTCAGGGTATTGGCTTCATAGGTCGGGCCCGCGGTGAAACCCGTCTTGGGTTTCAGTCCGATGGTGGTTTCGACCTTGGACAGCGTATCCGCGAAGCTCTTTTTGGTGGCGTTGGCCGCTTTGCCCAATTCGGCGGTCTGCTTCGAGATGGCGGAAGTGACGGAGGATGCGATCGAGGAGAGGTCGGTCATGCGATGTTTCCGGTTGGCGCTGAAGCCTTCTTGTTTTCACGCGTTTTCTTCACGCGAACCGGTACCCACTTCGCTCGAAAACGCTATGGGACCATCGGCCGGTCATGATTAACGAATCCTTAACGGCAACCCTTGGCGGTCGGCTCAGAGGAAATTCAGGTCCTGCACACGGCCGCCTCCGGCGATGCTGGCATATTCGACCGCCAGGAATAATCCGCCGGTGGCATAGATCCTTCGATCCTGCACCAGGGCGAGCGTCTGGCTGAGCTCGACCGCGGCCTCGATGGTTGCGGCGACCTGCACGCAGGCGCGCGGATTAGCCTCGCGCACCGCGCGCGCCAGGTCCTCGACCTCCATTCCCTTGTGATGGGCCGCGGTGCAGATGATCGTATCGAATGACGGCGCCAGTGCCCCCACAATCTCGCTGGCCTTCTTGTCGAAGGAAATGCCGAGTACCAGAACCCAGCCGTCGGCGCCGTGGATCGCCTTCAGGCTGGCGAGCGCCTGCCGGATGGCGTCAGGGGTGTGGCCGACGTCAATGACGGTGAGCGGCGATGGCCGGATCACCTCAAGCCGGCCCGGCCAGCGCGCGCCGCGCAGCCCCGACCGCACCGCGGCTTCGATTCCGGGAAATGTCCTTTCCGGGTGACTGCGACGCAGCCAGATCAGCAACAGGGTGATGGCGATGGCGGCATTGTTGAATTGAAACGCGCCGAGCAGCCGCATGTCGAGCGCGCGAAACTGGTCATCGCCGAACCGGTAATCGAAGCGTTGTGCGGCCGGGGCGACCGATTCGCCCGCGATCCCGATCTGGTCGCGGACAAACAAGATCGACACCTCGCGATAGCGAAGATATTCGGTCAGATGCGGTCGCAATGGCCGGCAGTTCTCGCCAACCACAATCGTGCCGCCCGACGCACAGGCGTCGCTCTTGTCGGAGACGATCAATTCGAGCGAGTGGCCGAGCAATTCGACATGCTCGTAATCGACCGAGGTGATACAGGTCGTGCGCGCGCCGATCAGACGTACCGGATCATAGCGGCCGCCGATGCCGGCCTCGAACACGGCGAAGTCGCATCCCTGGTCCTGAAAATGCCGGCAGGCCAGCGCGAACATGGCCTCGAAGCTCCCGAATTTCTCGTTCCGCCGCACGGAAACGTCAGCGATGGCGGCGCCGATGCGCGCGACGAGATGCGCCAACTCAGCATCGCCGATCGGCGCCCCATCGACCTGAAAGCGTTCGTTGAAGCGATAAAGATGCGGCGAGGTGAACAGGCCGGTGTGCAGGCCAAGCGCGTGGCCGATACCGGCGCAGAACGCCGCGGTGCTTCCCTTGCCGTTCGACCCGGTGACGACCACCGCGATGCGCTGCAGCCAGGCCCGATCCACCGCGATGATTTCGAGCAACTCGGCCATCCGCGCCAGGCATACGCCGTCGCCGTATTTTGGCAGGTCAAACAATCAATAATCCCATAGCGGAAAACGTGTGGTGCCAAATTTTCAGGATCAAATCGCCGCGGCCGGATTGCTCCAGCATCCGGATCGACGGGTTGGCATTCACCTCGATGATGGCAGCAGCATCCGGATCGCCGCCGCCGCTCTTCGCCGCAATCGTGATCTCCTTGATCAGGCGCGTAAAAATCCTTCCGCGCTTGGCGTCGGTTGCGCCCTTCTTATGCTTGATGGTTGCCCATTTTGAATGGCCGGACATGTCTACCTCTTTTGCTGATTTTTACGCGGCAGGCGGCAGAATCCACCCCGCGCGACGTTCGATTCTAGCATGGCGCCTGCGCCGCCGGGCGCTCCATATTCATCGCGGCCGAT
>Ga0208480_1000588_pt1 | contig 13869 bp, 13 predicted proteins | sample NGESurshal092012_4_FD_184485 | JGI IMG/M metagenome (GOLD analysis project Ga0208480, IMG submission 184485) | Arctic peat soil microbial communities from Barrow, Alaska - NGEE Surface sample F53-1 shallow-092012 (SPAdes) | ecosystem: Environmental > Terrestrial > Soil > Wetlands > Peat ... | reverse complement strand
TCGTCACCGGTGGGGCCTCCGGGATCGGCGCCGCCACCGTGCGCCGGCTGGCCGCGGAAGGCGCTCGCGTGGCGGTCGGAGATGTCAACGAGGATGGCGCCGGTGAGATCGCGGGCGAGGTGGACGGCCTTGGCTGCAAGCTCGACGTGACAGATGTCGCCTCCGTGCGCGCCGCCGTGGCGAGGATCGAGGAGCAACTTGGTCCAGTGGATGTGCTCGTAAACAACGCGGGCACAGACCTGTTCTCCTATTTCGTCAACAGCGACGAGGGCCTGTGGGACTTCGTGCTCGGCGTCAACCTGCGCGGGGTGCTTGCCGTCACGCACGCTGTGCTTCCCGGTATGCAGGAGCGCCGCTCGGGCGCGATCGTCAACGTCGCCAGCGAGGCTGGTCGTGTCGGCTCGCAGGGCTCCGCGGTTTACTCGGCCGCCAAGGCGGGGGTGATCGGCTTCACCAAGGCGATTGCGCGCGAGTCGGCCCGCTATCGCGTGCGCTCGAACGCCGTCGCGCCGGGTCCGATCGAGACGCCGCTGCTCAACGCCGCGCCGCAATTGCTCGGCGAGCTGGGCGAGCGGCTCAAGCAGGGCATGGTCAACCAGACGGTCATGCAACGTTCCGGTGAGCCGGAGGAGGTCGCGGCGGCGATCGCGTTTCTCGCCTCGGATGATGCCTCGTATGTGACGGGCCAGACGCTGAATGTCAGCGGCGGCCTCTCCATGTGGTGATCGCCGCAGGGGTCGATATTCGCGAGGTGGGTCCGCGCGACGGTTTTCAGAACGAGCCGGAGATCATTCCCACCGAGCGCAAGGTCGAGCTGATAGACATGCTTGCGCGCACAGGCCTGCGGCGCCTGGAGGTCACGAGCTTTGTGCGGCCCGACGTGATCCCACAGCTTGCCGATGCCGAGCAGCTGCTGGCCGCGATTGACGTACCGGCCGAGGTTTCGCTGAGTGTCTTGATTCCCAACGAGCGGGGCCTGGAGCGGGCACTCGAGGTACGCGATGGCATCTCGCGTGAGCGCCCGGCGTTCGACGAGATCAACGTATTCCTGTCGGCCTCTGAGAGTCACAATCGCCACAACGTCAATCGCACAGTCAAGGAGTCGTTGGCATCGCTCGAGAAGGTGTTGCCCCAAGCGCGCGCGGCGGGGTTGCGTTGCGAGGCGGTCATCTCCACATCCTTCGGCTGTCCATACGAGGGCCACGTGCCACCCGAGCGGGTGCTCGAGATCGCCGCGCGCCTACGTGACGCGGGCGCGCAGGAGGTCGGCTTTGGCGATACGACGGGCATGGCCAACCCGCGTCAGGTGAGGGTTTTCTTCGAGCATGCGTTCGAACGGCTTGGTCCGACGACCGGGGGAGATGCTTCGGTCGGTGGCGGAACGGATAACGGCGGTTCCGGCGAAGGGGGGATGCAGCTGACAGCCCATTTCCACAATACGCGAGGCCAGGGTTTGGCCAACGTGCTCGCGGCGCTGGATGCCGGGGTCACGAGCTTCGAGTCGAGCTTCGGCGAGCTTGGCGGCTGCCCGGTGCCCCCTGGCGCAACCGGAAACATCGCCAGCGAGGATCTCGTCTCGATGCTGCACGAGATGGGTATCGAGACGGGTATCGACCTCGATGCGCTGCTGTCGTGTGCGCGGCGCGTTCAGGAGGTGCTCGGCCGCCCGCTCGGCTCGCACACGCTGGTGGCAGGCCCTGTGGATTGGCGCTAGCCGGCTACGGCGGGCTCGGTGTCACGCGCACTCTCGCGCATCGCCGCGACGCAGTACTCCTGTACCGAAACCTCCATCTCCAGCGTCTGCGCGAGCGCGGGTCGCGCCGAGGCGTCGATCACCCGCTTGGCTCGTCCCACCGCCACGGGCGAGTTGGCCAGCAGCTCATCCACGAGGTCCTGCGTGGCCTGCTCGAGCTCCGCAGGCGCGACGACACGGTTGAGCAGCCCGATGCGCTCGGCCTCGGCGGCGTCGATCGTGCGACCGGTCATGATCAGCTCCTTGGCCCTGCCGAGGCCGACGACGGCAGGGAGACGCGTCGAGCCGCCCACGTCGGGGATGATCCCGAACTTCACCTCCGGCAGCCCCAGCTGCGCGTCATCGGAGGCGATGCGCAGGTCGCAGCCCAGCGCGACCTCCAACGCCCCGCCTACGCATGTCCGGTGTATCTGGCAGATGACTGGCTTGGGCATCGCTTCGGCGAGGTTCGGGCATTCGAGGAACGTGGTCCTGAACGGACGCAAGTTGCCGGGTGTGCTGGCTGAGGCCATCAGCTCACCAAGATCCACGCCGGCCGAGAACACGGGGCCCTCGCCCCGCAGCACGACACAATGCACCGACTGCTCGGCCTCGGCGTCGCGCAGGGCTTGGGCGAGCGCCCGCAACAGCTCCTGGCTCATCGCGTTGCGCTTCTCGGGACGGTTGAGAACAATGTGGCGTGCTGCTCCGCGGTCTTCTGTGGTGACGATGCTCATCGGCGGTTTCCTTGGGTCGGGTGGTGAAGTCCAGATCGGGCAGTTCGCCCGTGCACGTGGGGACTGCCAGTTTGGATGAGACTCGCCTCCCGCGCGCGAGGGAGCGTCGTGTTGGATGGCGTTGAGTTGGCGCACATCAGCTCAGGTCGAGCACCTGTGTCGGCGCTTCGATCTTGCCGTCGTGATTCTCGCTCGGCACGATCGCCGTGCCGACGGCGAAGAACTCGATCGTGTGGCTGCCCCAGCCGTGACTCTTCTCTTGCAGGTCGACGCCGACGATGCCCTCGGCGCTCAACGTCTGTGCCTCGGACTGCATGCGCTCCATCGCAAGCTCGCGCGCGTCGTACAGGGCCTGGGTGAAGTTCGCAAGCTCCACGTTGCGCCCGGTTTGGGCCATCGACTTGAGCATGCCGCGGTGGGCGACGTGGTAGACGCAGCTGCCCATCACCATGCCTACGGGACGATGTCCGGTGCGCAGCAGCGTCCAGAAGTCCTGGCCGGAGAGGTCGCTGGTGAACGGCCGCCCGTTGGGCGCCCGGTGCAGGACGCCCTCGCGGTGCTTGACCGCCGTGCCGATCGCGATGAACTCGGCCATGTCCTGACCCCACTCATAGCGGCCGATGTCCAGGCGCACGCCCACGACCCCATCGGCGCCGAGCTGGTCGGCCTCCTCCTCCATGCGCGTCATCGCCAGCTGGCGTGCCCCATACATGGCTTCGGAGAGGACCGTCATCTCCTGGCTCTTCTTCCAACCGGCCACCTGGATGCCGATGTGGTAGATCGAGCTGCCCACGACGAGCCCGACGGGATCGAAGCCGGCCTGCTTGATCAGCAGGAACTCGTTCACGCTCAGGTCCGATGTGAACAGCCCTGCGCGGTTCTGTTGCAGGCGCGTCCTGGCGGCCTCGGGAACCCCCTCGAGCGACGTGGGGTCGTAGGCGCTCTCGCTCTCTTCGACGTCGCTCATGCGGTTGCTCCTCGTGTCGGGTTCATGCCGGTGCTCTCCTCTAGGTCGTCAAATCGACAATGGTCTCGGGGGCATACGGGATCGTCTCGCGGTCCTCGCGAATTGCGGTGCCGATCGCATGGAAGGTGACCATCAGGCCGCCTTGCGAGTAGGTCCCCGCCCCGACTGTGGTCCTCTGGATGCCGTGCGCGATGCGCACGCCGATTACGCCGCTTGCGTCCAGCCTCGCTGCCTGGTCGGCCAGTCGGGAGACAACACTCTCCCGTGCGCTATAGACGCCCTGGGTGAATTCGGGTAGCTCCTGGTTCTGCGTGAAGCCAAGGCCGCCGATGCCACTCATCATCTGCGTCGAGTAGGAGGCGCCGACAAAGAACACCGAGCTCCACGCAACCACCCCGAGTGGCTCCACCCCGGCACTGAGCAGCTTGGCGTAATCGGCGACGGACAACTCTGTGAGAACAGGAGCGTCGCGCCCGCGTCGACCATCGCCGGTCGCTCTGTCCCCCCGACTCTCACCAGCCCCAGCTGATGAGTCGCCGGATGCGCCGCTCTCGTGACGGATGGCGGTGCCGATCACGACGTACTCGATTGCGTTTTCGGCCCAGTCGTGCTCGCCCGTGTTCATCTCGACGCCGACAACCGCGTCCGCGCCAACGTGCTGCGCCTCCTGGGCGAGGCGCCCAAGTGCGAGTTCGCGTACCTCGTTCCAAGCTTCTGAGAGCGCTTGCATCTCGAACATGAAGCCGCCGCCCATCGCCGATGGCCATGGCGTGGACTGATAGCCGACCTGGTAGATCGAGCTGCCCATCACCTGTGAGACGGGCTTCAGCCCCAGTTGATGGCAGAGTGCGAAGTCGCCGACCGACAGGTCCGATGTGAACGCGCCGCCGTGTTCGCCGAGCTCGCGAAGCCGCCGTTCGGCTCCCAGCGGGATGCCGCCGCGTTCGACTCGCGCCAACGATTCTGCTTGCTCGGCTGGGCTCTCGCCGGGGTCCGCCGGCTCGTCGTCTGCCTCGAGGTCGAGTGGCGGCTCGTTCACGGTCATCGCGTGCCGCTCGGCTGTGTGGAACGGAGTGAGAAAGCGGTCTGCCTAGATGTGCCGATCGGATTCATCCCACCAGCCTTTCCAACGCCGTCCGTGCCTCGGCGCTGCGCTCGGCCTCTTCGCGTAGCTGGGCCGCCAACTCGCTGACCCACTGTCCGGCGTCGAGCTGTTCGCGCTTGATCGCGATGCCGCCGACCTTGCGCTCGCGGCTGCCCTGCACTCGATCGCCCTCGACGGTCAACTCATATGACGTCTCGCCAAGGTTCACCTCGACGCGCCGCACGTGCTTCTCGCCACGCCCGAGCAAGCCTCCGCCGCGACGCTCCACCCGCGTTCGCGCCGGTAGCGAACTCTCAAGCTTGCTTGCCAATACGGCCACCGAGATGCGTAGATCTGAGCCATCGGCACGCAGCCCGGCGGCGGAGAGGTCGAAGTCATCCTCGGCGGACATACCCTTGAGAGGCTACTCCGACGCCGGCTCTCAGGTGGCTGTGGGAAGTCAGGAGTTGCGCCCGTCATCTCCGACGACAAAATCGTTCTCCAAGTAACGGCTTTCGTTCTTCAAAGAACGAAATCGATGAAATTCGCTCTGCGGAGGTCTGGTTGATCTACATTTCGGATATGCCCGATCCCGGCCAAATACGCGTATCGGATGCCGAGCGCGAGCACCTTGTCGAGGAGCTACACGAGCACACGGTCGCGGGGCGGCTCACAGCCGAGGAGTACGAGCAGCGTTTGGAGGCCGTCTACGCCGCGCGCACGCGAGCCGACCTCGACGCTCTGCGTGCCGATCTCCCGGTCAGTTCGGTTGCCGCCCAGCTTGCGCTGGTGGAGCGCAAGTCGAAGTTGCGCCGCCGTTTGGTGCACGAGGCGAGTGGCTCGATCACGCTGTCGTTGATCTGCGTCGGCGTATGGATTGCCGCCGGGGCCAGTGGCGCTTTCTGGCCGATATGGGTGATCCTGTTTACCCTGTTGCCGGCGTTGCGTGACGGCTTCATGTTGCTGGGTCCCGGCTCCGACATCGACGTGGTGGAGGCGCGCCTGCAGGCCCGCCACGAGCGCAACCTCGCGCGCGAGCATCGTCGATCCCGGCGTCGCCGCCTGCTGCCCTAGACGACCTACCGATAGGCTCAGCTGCGCATGAGCGATCTGCGCCAAGCAATAGACCGAGCGCTCGCGGGCGGACCGCAGCGCCACCGCGAGAAGGCCGTCGAGCAGGGCAAGCTGCCGGTGCGCGAGCGCGTGGCATTGCTCCTGGACGACGAGTCGTTCTCCGAGGAAGCCTTGCTGGCCAACTGGAACGAAGAGGGTCTCGGCGCCGATGGAGTCGTCACGGGCGTTGGCACGATCGACGGGCGGCCTGTGGCGCTGATGGCCAACGATCCGACGGTCAAGGCCGGCTCGTGGGGGCCGAAGACGGTTGAGAAGATCCTGCGCATCCAGGAGCGCGCAGCCAGCCTGGGCGTACCGATGGTCTATCTCGTGGATTCGGCTGGGGCGCGGATAACAGAGCAGGTGCAGATGTTCCCCGGGCGGCGCGGTGCGGGACGGATCTTCTTCAACCAGGTGCGCATGTCGGGCGTGGTGCCACAGGTGTGTGTGCTGTTCGGGCCATCGGCCGCCGGAGGCGCTTACATTCCGGCTTTCTGCGACATCGTGATCATGCGCGACGGCAACGCATCGATGTACTTGGGCTCACCACGTATGGCCCAGATGGTGATCGGTGAGAACGTCACGCTTGAGGAGATGGGTGGCGCGCGCATGCACACCGGCGTCTCCGGTTGTGCGCATCAGCTGGTCAAAACAGACGAGGAGGGCATTGCATTCGCTCGGCGCTACCTGTCCTATTTGCCCTCCAACTGGCAGCTGCCCCCGCCGCCTGCCCCCGAGCAGGGCAGCGAAGCGGTCGCAAACGCGATCGACATCGGTTCGCTGATCCCGGCCGACGAGAACAAGCCCTTTGACATGCTCTCGCTGATCGATGGGCTAATCGACGACGGCTCGCTCTTGCAGGTCCACTCGCGCTGGGCCAAGGAGCTGATCGTTGGCTACGCGCGGCTGGACGGCCGCGCGATCGGAATCGTCGCCAACCAGCCCAAGCACAAGGGCGGTGTGCTCTTCTCCGATTCGGCCGACAAGGCCGCGCGTTTCATCTCAGCCTGCAATGCCTTCAACATTCCGCTGCTGTTCCTTGCGGACGTGCCTGGCTTCATGATCGGCACGCAGGTGGAGCGTCAAGGGATCATCCGCCACGGCGCCAAGATGATCAGCGCCGTCTCAGAAGCCACGGTTCCCAAGATCTCTGTGATCGTGCGCAAGGCCTACGGCGCCGGCCTCTACGCGATGGCCGGCCCGGCTTTCGACCCGGACTGCTGCATCGCGCTGCCGAGCGCCTCGATCGCGGTGATGGGGCCGCAGGCGGCAATCAACGCGGTCTACTACAACCAGCTGCAGGCGATACCAGACGGCGTCGAGCGCGCCGCCAAGACCGAGGAGCTCAGGCGCGAGTACGCCGAGGACATCGATCTGCTGCACCTCGCCTCCGAGCTCGTGATCGACGCCGTCGTCGAGCCCGAACAGCTGCGCGACGAGCTGATAAGGCGCTTCGCTCATACCGAGAGCAAGCAACGCGAGTGGCCAACCAAGCGCAACCCGGTCACACCGGTCTAGGATGCCGAGGATGGATGGCACCGACCTAGCGTTCGCCGGCATCGCCGAGCAGGCCGAGTTGATCGCCACGGGCGAGGTCTCTTCGCGTGAGCTGGTCGAGCTTTACCTGAAGCGGATCGAGCGCTTCGACGGGCGGCTGAATGCTTTCCGCATCGTGTTCGCCGAACGCGCGCTGCTCGAAGCCGACCAGGCCGACGCACGCCGCGGGGCCGGAGGCGAGAGACCGCTGCTTGGCGTGCCGATCGCCGTCAAGGACGACATCGACGTTGCGGGCGAGATCACGGCTCTCGGCAGCAATGCCCACGGCGACATTGCCGCACCCGCGGACGCCGAGGTGGTACGCAGGCTGCGCGAGGCCGGCGCGATCGTGATCGGCAAGACCAACGTGCCCGAGCTGTGCATCTGGCCGTTTACCGAGACGCCGACCTTCGGCGCAACGCGTAATCCCTGGGACTTGCAGCGGGCGCCGGGTGGCTCCAGTGGTGGTAGTGGGGCTGCCGTGGCGGCCGGTCTGGTCGGCGCCGCGCTCGGCTCCGACGGCGCCGGCTCGATCCGCATCCCCTCGGCTTGGTGCGGGCTATTCGGGCTCAAGCCCCAGCGTGGGCGTGTATCGATGGCGCCCAAAGCCGAGGCTTGGTTCGGCATGGCTGTCAACGGCGTGCTCAGCCGCTCGGTGATCGACACGGCGCTCTTCCACGACGTCGGCTCCGGCTCGGCTCCGGTGGACCGCGATCGTCCCGAGCCGCCTTCGAGCACCTTCCTGTCCGCATCGCGCACGCCGCCCGGCAAGCTGCGCATCGCCTTCTCGACCAAGATCCCGCCGCTTGTGATCGCGCGCCTGGACGGAGACGCGCGCCGGGCTCTGGATGAGACGATCGAGCTGCTGTGCTCACTTGGGCACGACGTCAAAGAGCAGGACCCCGACTACGGCTACGACACGATGCCGGCTGTGCTGATGCGCTACCTGCGTGGCATACACGAGGAAGCCCAAGCGCGCCCCTATCCGGAGCGTCTGTCACGTCGCACGCGCTCGATGTCGGCGCTCGGCGCGCTCGTGCCACCGGCACTGCTCGAGCGCTCACGTGCCGCCGAGCACACGCTTGCGGGCAAGCTCAACCGAGTATTGGCAGATCACGACGTGCTGATCACGCCGACGACAGCGCAGCCGCCGCCGCGAATCGGCCAGTACGACGGACGCGGGGCGCTGTGGACGCTGAACGCTGTGACGGCGCTCGTCCCATACAACGCTCCCTGGAATCTCACGGGCCAGCCCGCGGCCTCGGTGCCGGCCGGCTTTGGCTCCGACGGATTGCCGCGCGGCGTGCAGATCGTCGGGCGCCCCGGCGCCGAGACGACCCTGCTCTCGCTTGCCGGCCAGCTCGAGGCTGAGCGTCCGTGGGCGCAGCATCGCCCCGACGCGTTCGCGTGAGCGGCGCGACCGAGGGAGACGGACTCGGGCGCGCAGAGCGTGGCGCTGAGCGGCTCGAGGAGTCGACAGGTCCGAGCACGGACGTAGGCGATCTGCTCGCGCTGGCTGTCGATCTCGCCTGCGACTCAGGGGCATTGCTGCTCGACCGCTTCACGGGCGGGCGTGAGCAAGCGCTTGAAAGCAAGAGCACGCCCACTGATTTGGTCAGCGAGGCTGATCTCGCTTCCGAGCGGCTGATCCGGGATACGCTGGCCAGGCTACGCCCTGCCGACGGTATTCTTGGCGAGGAGGGTGGCGATATGCAGGGCACCAGCGGTCTGACGTGGGTGGTGGACCCGCTCGATGGCACCGTCAATTTCCTCTTCGCGATTCCCCAGTGGTGCGTCAGTGTCGCAGTCGCCGACGAGTACGGCTCGCTTGCGGGAGCGATCTATGACCCATGTCGTAGCGAGCTATTCGTCGCCACGCGCGACGGAGAACCGTTGTTGAACGGTGCCCGGATCGCGGCATCCGGTCGTACAGAGCTCTCGAGCGCGATGGTCGCCACGGGCTTTGCCTACGACGCCTCTGTGCGCGGCGCCCAAGCCGAGGTTTTCGCGCGTCTTGTGCCACGCGTGCGGGACATCCGCCGCTTCGGCGCGGCCGCGCTCGACCTTGCGTGGGCCGCCTGCGGGCGCTACGACGCCTACTACGAGCGCACGGTCAAGCCGTGGGACATAGCCGCAGGTACGCTCGTCTGCGAACGAGCGGGACTGACCGTGCAAGAGCTGCCCGAGCGAGAAGCAATGCCGCTGGGTGTGTTCGCCGCGGTACCGGCCCTCGCCCGGGAGCTGTTCGAGCTGGTCGGCTGAAGCATTTCGACAGCCGCAAGGACGAGACAGCTTGGCGGCTGTCTCTCGTCTATCGATTCGATGCGGCGGGTGGGAATCGAACCCACACGCCCTTTCGGACAATGCCTTTTGAGAGCATCGCGTCTACCGTTCCGCCACCGCCGCTCGTCGAGACAGTCTAGCCGTCGATGCGGTAGAGGTGCTGCTAGACAGGTCGCGCCAGCGCGTCACGCTCGGCACGCGGGTCCAGCTGCTCGAGCTCGATGTTCCAGCCTTGCTGGAAGCCGCGCATCGCGAATGCGATCAGCAGGATCTGCACCGGGATGATCAAGAGCGTGAGCACACCGAGCAGGCCGGCGTTCAGCGACGGCTGGGCAAAGCCGGGATTGTTGCGCGCAAACCAGCTCGGCGCCGCCACGAGCGCGAATACGAGCAGTATCAGCGCGAGTGCCGCCGCCATCGGCAGCACACCACGACTCCAGCGTGCGGCGAAGTAGGCCATCAGCACGTAGACGATCGCCCAGGCCAGGAGGATGGGAATACCGCCTTCAAGCGTTCCCCAGCCGCCGATCGTGATGATCAGGATCAAAGCGGTGGAGACGAGCAGCAGCAAAACGACGGTCACGCGCGTCGCCTGCGCCGCCGGCTTGCCCCGGTTCGGGTGCGTGATGATCACGCCCGGCTCTCCGCTTCTCTCCCCACTGGATGCCATCGCAGCATTGACCATACAATCTGGAGCGGTCCTCACGCAACCCCGCGGGCGTGGTGGAACTGGTAGACACGCTGGCCTTAGGAGCCAGTGGGCTTATGCCTTTGGGGGTTCGAGTCCCTCCGCCCGCATGATCGCCAGCTGTTCCGCCAGCTCATGCGCCTGCACGTCGTCAGGTGTCGCATACCGCCCAAACGCCGTTTCCAGCATCAGCGCCGCCTGCGAGGAGCGGTTGAAGCCGAACATCCCGACCGACCCCGCGAGCATGTGCGCGGCGCGGCGCGCCCGCTCGCGCTTGTAGTCCGACAGCCCTCCGGCGATCAGCTCGTCGATCGCCTCTTCGACGATGGCGATGCGCTCCAGCACGATCGACTCGTGCTCGAACCAGACCGTTTGCAAAGTGGCATTCATAAGCTCTCACAGCTCGTTTCGGCGGCAGAGAGCGTCTGGGGGAGAGGGGAAACCCGCTGTCCCGCTCGGTTGCCACCCGCAACCGGTGCAGCGACTGCCCGTGACGATCGCGCGCGTCCGGTTGCCCGAGGCGAGGGGTCGCGGCGGAGGTCGCTCAGCCGGCGAGCAGCGCTGCGGGCCGAGCCAGCGCCTCTTCGGCCGCGCGCACCGACTCGACGAAGATCTCGATTCCGCAGAGCAGCAGCTCCCGTGTGATCACCAGTGGAGGCAGGAAGCGTGCGACGTTGCCGTAATGGCCGCCCACCTCGATGATCACGCCCTTGCGAAAGCACTGCGTGCGGATCTGGGCGGCCATCTCAGGCCACGGCACCTTCGTGTCGCGATCCTTGACGAGCTCGATGCCGATCATCAGGCCGCGGCCGCGCACGTCGCCGACAGACGCCAAAGAGTCCTGAGCTTCGCGCAACAGCCCGAGTGTCAGCTCGCCGAGGCTTGCTGCGTGGGCGGGCAGGTCCACCTCCTGCATGAACTCGATTGCCGCCAGGCCGGCCGCCATCGCCACCTGATGGCCACGGAAAGTGCCGATATGGGCGCCCTGCTTCCAGGTGTCGAGCTTTGAGTCGTAAGCGATGCAGGAGATCGGGTAGCCGATCCCGCCGAGCGCCTTGGAGAGGGTGATCACGTCGGGTGTGACCCCGTCGTGCTCGCACGCGAACATCGTGCCTGTGCGCGCGAAGCCGGTCTGGATCTCGTCGCAGATCAGCGGGACGTCGTGCTTGCGGGTGATGGCGCGCACCTTGCTGAGGTAACCGTCGGGCGGGACGATCGTGCCACCCTCGCCTTGGATCGGCTCGATCAGCACGGCCGCCGGATGGGGGATGCCGCTGTGCGGGTCTGCAAGCGAAGTGTCGAGCAGGTTTGCGCATGCCAGCTCGCATGAGTCTGGCTTCAACCCGAGTGGGCAGCGGTAGCAGTAGGGGTAGGGCATGAAGTGCGCGGGGCTCGAGGTCGGGCCGCCGAAGCCGACGTCGCTTGTCACCGACAGCGCGCCGGTCGTCATGCCGTGGTAGGAGCCCTGGAAGGCGATCACCGCGTCGCGCCCGGTGTGCGCGCGTGTCAGCTTCAACGCCGACTCGATCGCGTCCGAGCCTGTCGGGCCGCCGAAGTGGAACTTGGCGCTGTCGCGTAGGCGCCCAGGGAGCAGGGTCTTCAGCTTGCTCATCAAGCGCAGCTTGGGCTTGGTGGGGAAGTCGAGCGCGTGCACGAGCTTTTGCTCCTGCTCGGCCGCCGCCGCCAGCACCGCCGGGTGGCCATGGCCCACGTTGAGCACGCCCGCGCCACCGAAGAAGTCGATGAACGTGTTGCCGTCGACATCCCTCATGGTCGCTCCGCGACCTTCTTCGATCGCCACGGGGACGCTGCGCGGGTAGGAGCGGGCGCTCGACTCGAGCTCGTCCTGCTGGGCGAGCATCTCACGCGAGAGCGGACCGGGCACCTCGCCGTCGAGCGCCGGGGCGGGCTCGAAATGCAGCTCCTCGAAGTTTTGCTCCCCTTGGCTCATATCTCAGGTCTCAGGCGACTATAGCCTCCGTGGGCGTGTGCCTAGTCCGATCGCTCGGCAGTGGAGGAGGCTGTGTCGAATGTGGGATTGGCGGGCCTGCCAGTAGCGGAACGGCCGCCGGTGGCGGGGACAGCCGTCTCGGTCGTGGTAGGAGCGGGCGTGCCGGTAGGGGCACGCAGCATCTCCCTCATAACCGGAAACGGCGCCACCTCCCGTAGCGTCTCATGTCCTGTGAGGATCATCAGTAGACGGTCGACCCCCATGCCGCCACTGGCCGATGGGGCGAGCCCATACTCCAGCGCCCGCACATACTCCTCGTCATGGGGGTGGGGGGCGTCGTCGTCGTCGGCCCGGCGCTGCTTGCGCTGCTCGACGAAGCGCTCGTACTGCTCGACGGGATCGTTGACCTCAGAGTCGCCGCTGACCAGCTCGATGCCGCCGATCACGGCGTCGAAGTGCTCGGCAAGCCTTGAGTCATTGGCATGGGCCTTCGTGATCGGAAACGACTCGAGCGGGAAGTCGTAGACGTGCGTGGGCTGGTTGAGCGTCGGCTCCACGAGCTTTGAGTAGACGGCCTGAACCGCCTGCGCCCAGCTTGCGTCCGGGTGGATCTTGCCCTCCAGCAGCGCCATCAGCTCCTCGCGCTCGACCGCCAGGAAGTCCACGCCGGTGACGCGCAGGATCTCGGCTTGCATCGTCGTGTTGCGCCAGGGCTTTGCCAGGTCGATCTGCTCGCCTCCACGCTCGATCACCGTCGTGCCGAGCACTTGTTGGGCCACATAGGCGACCATCTCTTCGGTGAACTTCGCCACGTCCGTGTGGTCGGAGTAGCTCATCAGCCACTCGAGCATCGTGAACTCGGGCGAGTGCCGATAGGAGATGCCCTCGTTGCGAAAGCACTTGCCGAGGTCGTACACGTTCTCGAGGCCACCGATCAGGCAGCGGTTTAGATACAGCTCGACGGAGATGCGCAGCGACATCTCCTGGTCGAGCGCGTTGTGGTGGGTCAGAAACGGTCGCGCCGAGGCTCCCCCGGCAAGTGCCTGAAGGACGGGAGTTTCCACCTCGATGAAGCCGCGCTCGGCCATGAAGGCGCGAAGCGCGTCAACCGTCTTCGCGCGCGTGACGAACAGCTCGCGCGTGCTCTCGTTGGCGAGCAGGTCGAGCTCGCGGTAGCGGTAGCGGGTGCCGGTGTCGCCAAGCCCGTGGCGCTTGTCCGGCGGCGGCCGCAGCGCCTTGGTCAGTAGCGCACAGCGGTGCACGCCGAGTGCGAGCTGGCCACGCTGGGTGAGGTAGATCGGCCCTTCGGCTTCGACGATGTCGCCCACGTCGAGGTCCACGACGCGCTCGTAGGCCTCCTCGCCGAGCGTGTCCTCGCGCACGGCGAGCTGGATCTCCCCAGAGAAGTCGCGCAGGTCGATGAAGGTCGTCTTGCCGTGTCCACGTCTGGAGATGACGCGTCCGGCGAGGCGGTAGACGAAGTCGGGATGCTCGCCGGCCTCGAGCCCGGTCGGATCGTGGGCCGCTTGCAGCTTGGCGATCTCGGTGCGCTCGCTCCTCAGAATGTGCGGGAACGGCTCGATCCCTTGCGCGCGCAGGCGCTCGGCCTTGGCGAGCCGCTCATGGGTGACGGCGTCGTCAAGCGCGTTATCGGACATGCTGGATCACCACAGGAAGGTACCATCGGGTCGCGCCCGAGCCCCTGATCGGGCCGCGCTCCAGGCCCCGATCGGGCCGCGCTCCAGCCTCTACTCGGCCCTTCGAGCACGCCGACCTTC
>Ga0208480_1000586_pt1 | contig 13892 bp, 12 predicted proteins | sample NGESurshal092012_4_FD_184485 | JGI IMG/M metagenome (GOLD analysis project Ga0208480, IMG submission 184485) | Arctic peat soil microbial communities from Barrow, Alaska - NGEE Surface sample F53-1 shallow-092012 (SPAdes) | ecosystem: Environmental > Terrestrial > Soil > Wetlands > Peat ... | reverse complement strand
GACGGGCGTGTGGCTGACGACATCAAGCAGCTGTTTGTGACTCCAGACATCGTGCTCCAGCGGCGCGACGTTGAGATCGCCGACCAGCACCACGGGTGCGCGCTTCTTGTCCTTGCGTTTGCCGAAATAGGCCGCCATCTCGCGCAGGAAATCGAGCTTGTGGGCGAATTTCGGATTGGCCTTCGGGTCGGGAATGTCCCCGCCCGCGGGCACATAGAAATCGTGCAGCTCCACACCGTTCTCGAACACCACGCTGACATGGCGGGTGTCCTCTTTGCCGCAAAAGGCCTGGGCATGGGTCTTCTTGAAGGGCAGGCGGGAGAGAATGGCCACGCCGTGATAGCCCTTCTGGCCGTTTATGGCTTGATGGACGTAGCCCAGCTTCTTCAATTCATCGGCGGGGAAGAGGTCATTGATGACCTTGGTTTCTTGGAGACACAGCACGTCCAGGCGCTCAGTCTTCAACAGATTCAAGACGATAGGCAGCCTCAGGCGGACGGAGTTGATGTTCCAGGTGGCGATCTTCATTTCAGCATAGCTCCCACGCGAATTTTGCAGTCCTTTGGCGGTTGAAGAAAATAGCCGTTCACATTCAAAGCTTTACGTCAGGATTTGAGTGATTTCTGCATACTAATCACTAAACGCTTTCTTTTTTATTCATTGCAATGTCATCAGCGCCCCTCTATATACCGATCGTAACGCCGGAAACGGCAAGAGATTTCGGACCAAACCCCGCGGAAACCGCGGCAACATAGGAGAGTCAGTCATGACCCAGATCGTCCTTCGCCAGCCCGTTCACAATTCGCGGCTGAATTCGATTGTCGTCAGTGTTTTCACGACCGCAATCATCGTTCTCGCAGGTCTTTTGTCGATCGGCCAGTTCGGCGTCGTCTAAGGCCTGACCAGCTTCTGGGATGCGCCAGCGGCCCGGCTCCCCCCGGCCGGCGCATCCTGAAGTGGCCAGCGGGCCTTCGGCGGAACCCCTAGCCCGTCGAACAAACCTAGCTGGCCTTTTTCAACCCCCGCCCAGGCAATCATGGCGGCATTGTCCGTACAGAGTCTGGGCGGGGGTATTTTTTGAACGAAGCCCTCACGGGCGCAGAGTTTAGCCAAAGCCTCACGGATCGCTCCGTTGGACGCGACACCTCCCGCGACGACGAAGTTGGCGGCCCCCGGAAAATCCACGCGAAACATGGCCATCGCTGCTTGCGTGCGCTCGGTCAGGATATCGACGACGGCGGCCTGAAAACCGGCGGCAAGATCGGCGGGACTGAAATCGCCATTGGCCGCCTGCCGCACGGCGGTTTTCAAACCGGAAAACGAGAAGTCCGCGCCAACGCGGCCCGTCATAGGTCGGGGCAGGGCATGGCGTTTCGGATTGCCGCGTTTGGCAAGCGCCTCGAGCTGCGGCCCGCCGGGATAAGGCAGGCCCAGCAGCTTCGCCACTTTGTCGAAGGCCTCGCCGACCGCGTCGTCAATCGTTGTGCCGTAAAGGCGGAAACGGCCGACGCCCTCCACGCCCAGCAATTGGCAATGCCCGCCGGAAATCAGCAGGAGCAGAAACGGAAACGCCACGCCATCGGTCAAGCGTGCGGTCAGGGCATGGGCTTCAAGGTGATTGATTGCGATGAGTGGCTTGCCCGACGCAAGCGCCAGTGCTTTGGCCGTCGTCAGTCCCACCATCACGCCACCGATCAGGCCGGGGCCTGCGGTGGCGGCGATGGCATCGATGTCATGCAGTTCGAGGCCCGCGCCGGCAAGCGCCTCCTCGATGATCGCATCCAGCGCCTCGATGTGGGCGCGCGCTGCGATCTCCGGCACCACGCCGCCGAAGGGTGCGTGGGCATCCAGCTGGCTCAGCACGATATCGGACAGGATTTCGCCGGGGCCGGGCGCCGAGCCACGCACGACCGAAGCGGCTGTTTCGTCGCAGCTCGTCTCGATGCCAAGCACGGTAAGGGCGCGTGGTAAGCTCATGCCTGCCTCTAGCCCGAATATGAGATGCCGCAAAGCTTTTCCCTCCGCATAGGTACACGCGGCTCGCGCCTGGCGCTGGTTCAGGCCGAAATGGTGCGCGCGGCGCTGGGCGAGGCCGAGATCGTCGTGGTGAAAACCTCCGGTGATCGGATTCAGGATCGCGCGCTGGCGGACGCGGGCGGCAAAGGTCTTTTCACCAAGGAATTGGAAGAGGCGCTGTTCGAAAACCGCATCGATCTTGCCGTGCACTCGATGAAGGATGTGCCGGCGGTTCTGCCGAAAGGTTTGATGATCGGCGCGTTACTGCCGCGCGAGGATCCGCGTGATGCGTTGATTGCACCGAGTGCGCGAACGCTTGCCGAATTGCCGGCCAACGCGCGCGTCGGCACGAGTTCTGTCCGCCGCAAGGCACAATTGGCGCGCGCCCGTAAGGATACTGAAAGCCTGTTGCTGCGGGGCAATGTCGATACGCGCTTGGCCAAACTCGATAGCGGCGCGTTCGATGCCATCATTCTGGCCGTTGCCGGCTTAAAGCGATTGGGGCTTGGCGAACGCGCGAATGCGCCGCTATCGCCGGGCGAATGGTTGCCATCGCCCGCACAAGGCGCCATTGGACTCGAAATCCGTGAAGACGATACGCGCACGCGCGACGCCGTTGCAGTGTTCGATGATGAAAGGGCGGCAATAGCATTGGCCTGCGAACGCGCGTTTCTCGCAAGCCTCGATGGCTCGTGCCGCACACCGCTTGCGGCGCTTGCGCAAATCGAAAACGGCATGCTGCGTTTTCACGGCGAAGTGCTGGCGCCGGACGGCAGCGATTTTGTCGAAACCAGTTTCGAGAATGTGTGCAGCAATCGCGAAGATGCGGCGCGGCTTGGCCGTGAAGCGGGCGTCTCGATCCGCGCGCGCGCGTTGCGCTGGCTTGATCTGTGATGCGCGTGCTCGTCATGCGGCCCTTGCAGGACGCGCAGGAAACCGCGCGTTTGCTAGAGGAAATGGATCACAGCGCAATCGTCGCGCCGCTGCTTGAAATGCGATTTTTCGGCGGGCCGCCGCTTTCGCTAGACGGCGTGCAGGCGATTCTCGCAACCAGCGCCAACGGCGTGCGCGCGATTGCGCGACGCATAGATGAACGCGCAATTCCCGTTTTTGCGGTAGGCACGCAAACCGCCGAAGCCGCGAAATCCGCCGGTTTCAAAAGCATCAAAAATGCAGATGGCGATGCGGAGGCGCTCGCAAAAGCAACGATGCAATGGGCTTCCCCCAAAAATGGCGCGCTGCTTCACGCATCGGGAAAAGACACAGAGGGAAAACTCGAAGCCGATCTCACGCGCGCCGGTTTTTCCGTGCGTCGCGAAACGCTCTATGAGGCCATCGCGGTCGAACAATTGCCGGCGGAAGCAGCACAGGCGCTCAAGGCCTCATCGCTCGATGCCGTGCTGTTTTTCTCACCCCGAAGCGCAAAAATCCTTTGTGACTGTGTGAGCCGTGCGGGCCTCGGCCAGACGACGCGGCGGCTCGTCGCCTGCTGCATCAGCGCAAGGGCGGCGCAAGCGCTTACCATGTCTTTTCAGGGTGTTCGCATAGCCGAACATCCTGATCAGGCAGCACTTTTACGATGTCTTGCGATGGCCCAATCTTGACTTCGATTTAACTGTAATAACTGCAACTTTGGGCTGTGAAACATTTCCGTTTTTCTATATAAGCATTCACTCTCGAGCCGCTCTGGCTCCTCCCCCGGCAGCAGGAGCAGGCCTGGAAGCGAACGGGTGGCGAGCTTTGGCCCGCCGCCCGTTTCGTTGAGTCAGTCATTCTTCGCGAAATCAGCGAGCGCGTTCGCCACATCCGGCATCAACTGATTCCAGTCGGCGAATTTTGCAGGACTGAACACGCGGCTTTTGCGATACCAGGGAAATTCTTCGGTGCCGAGTTGCGGCCAGGTGCGACCCGCAGTGAGAAACCACACTTCCGTGCCGACGCCGCCTGCCGTCGCCGCAGCCGCCGTCGGCGCGGAGATGACGAGATCGAGTGCTGCTGAAAGTGCCGCTGCGCCATCAATGTCGTTCTTGAGATCGAGGTCTTCGATTTCCAGAATGTCGACGCCGTTCTGTTGGCGCGCGCGCGCCAGTTCCGCGCGGCAATTGCCATATTGGAGATTCACAAACGTCACGCCCGGCGTTGCGAACACCGGCTTCCATGAATCCAGCGCGCTGTAATATTTGCCGCGCTTGGCGCCCAGCATCATCGAACGCCAGCAAATGCCGATGAACGGACCTGACGCGCGTGCTTCGAGTTGGGCGCGATAATCCGCCACGCGCGCAGGGTCAGGTTTCAGAAACGCCTGATGGGGAAAATCCTCGATGCGCGGCCGCAAATATTGCAGGCCGGACCCCATCGTCATGTGGAAATCCGGCTCGCCCTTTTCCGTCGCCCACGGAACGTAGCGCAATTCTTTCGTGCCGTCGGGGTCCAGAAGCTTGCGGTCGTCATAGGCGCCCACTTGCGCATCGGGAAAGGAACGCTGGAACAGCGTCACAAGGCGTTTGTCCACGGCGATTTGAAGCTTGCCGTCCGCGCCCACCGCTTCCTGCAAATCGGGAAGGATGTTGGCGAACATGAATTCGTCGCCGAGGCCCTGCTCGCCGATGACGAGAATGCGTTTGCCGTTCAAATCTTCGCCCTTCCACAGGGGCGATTTTGTCATCTGATGCACATAGGCGCGGAAGCGCGGATGATTGCGGATTTCGTATTCGCGGAAGCCTTCGTCCAGCCTGCCCATGCCGATCAGGCAAATGCCGCGCGAATGTTTGGCTTCGATGATTTCGGTCTGGTCCACGGCGCGCTCAAGCGCGTTGTCATAGGATTGAAGCGCGTTTTCCAATTGCCCCAGATGCATATAGGCAAAACCGATATTGTGATGCGGCCGCGAAAACCCGGGATCGAGCCGGATCGATTCCTCATAGAAGACGAGGCTTTCATCGGCGCGTCCGTTTTCGGCGAGCACGGTGGCCAGCGAATTCCACAACACCGTTTCGGCCGGCATGCGATAGATCGCCGAGCGCAACGTCTCGATTGCTGTCGAAGCGTTGCCCTGATCGCATTGAATGCTGCCGAGATTGTTGTAGCCGAGCGGCGAATCCGGGCGCGCCGCGATATAAAGGCGGAACATCTTTTCCGCGCCTTCGGTCAATTTCAGATTCCACGCGGTCAAACCGAGATTGATCAGCAATTCGGGATCGGCGGGATCCAGCTGATGGGCGCGTTCATAGGTGACGAGCGCCTTGTGCAAATGGCCCATCTTCTCCAGCGACATACCCAATATGTGATAGGCCTGCGCATTGCTGGGATCGGCGTCGGTGGCGGCCAGCGATAATTTGGCCGCACGGGCCACATCCCCTCGCTTCCACGCCTTGATGCCCCGGCGCAGGAAACCGTTCGATTTGCGCCGCGACAGCGCTGCGTCGATCTCTTCGGACAGCGCCTCCAGTTTGGCCAGCGCCTGGGCCTGCGCGCCGATGCCCGCAAGTAAATCCAGTCCGGGGGCTGCGGCCAGTTGCGCCATGGGTCTCTCCTGCTGATTCCCGGGATTTAAGCCTTCTTTTGTTTAATCAGCGATGAATGCTGACCCCATCACTTAAAGGATTTTCTTAACGATTGAGGATTAACGTCCCGTCTATGGCGCGGCGGTTGTACGCCTGTGCCGGGAGAAAAGAAGATGCCCCTGAAGCTCTCGCTCAAACCCGGCGAGAAGTTCGTTCTGAACGGCGCGGTGCTCGCCAATGGCGACAAGCGCGCCAGTCTGGTTCTGCAGAACAAGGCCTGTGTCCTGCGCGAGAAGGACATTATGCAGATCGAGGATGCGAACACGCCCGCAAGGCGGATCTACGCGCCGATCATGATGATGTATCTCGATCCCGACGCCAGCGAGGAATATTACACCGATTTCGCGCTGCGCATGACCGAATTCATGGGCGCGATCAGCAATGCGGGCGCGCTTGCGATCTGCGTGGAGATCAGCCGCTCGGTGATGGAAAGCGCCTATTACAAGGCGCTGATGTTGTGCAAGAAACTCTTCGACTTCGAACAGGAACGGTTGAACTATGAGCCTAAGAGCCTATCAGAAGACACAGCAGATTACCGAAAATCCGCGTGAAACGGAGTATCGGCTGTTCGGCCAGGTGACGGGCGCGCTCATCGGCGCGCAGAAGTCCAACGCCAAAGGCGGCCCGCTTGTCGAGGCCGTGGACTGGAACACGCGCATGTGGCGTACGCTCGCCACCGACTGTCTGGACGAGCGCAATAAATTGCCGCAGGATTTGCGCGCGAAAATCGTTTCCCTGTCGCTGTTCGTCGCCAAATATTCCAAGCGCGTCACGCGCGAAGGCGCATCGGTCGAACCTCTGATCCAGATCAACCGCACGATCATGCAAGGATTGCAGGGCGCGGTCTGAAAACGAATACTTGTGAAGTTTCGAAAACCGGCGTCCAGAGCGTGATTCAGCACGCTCTGGATTTTTTATTTGTCGCGCGCAATCTGGCGCGAACCGCTTCACACTTCGCGGGATTGCGCTTGGAGCGGCCGGTTTTTCTTTTGCCGATTCGCTTCTGCCGGGCGGCAATTTCTGCCCGCGCACAATCCGCGTTGAGCTATATTTATCTCAATAAAATCAGATACTTACAGACATATAACACGGCATGGCGGTTGCGATGGTTCCGCCGAGGCATAGGGCCTCGGGCCGGCAGAAGGCCGACACCACTCCACAAATGGAGAACACCATGCTTAGCGTCAACACAAACACCGGCGCGATGATCGCGCTCGAATACCTCAACACCACCAACGCACAACTTCAGGCGACGCAGAATGCCGTCAGCACAGGTCTGAAGGTCGCTAACGCGAAGGATGATGGCGCGACATACGCTATCGCCCAGGATATGCGCGGCGACGTGGCGGGCTATTCCGCCGTTACCGACAGCCTCAATCGCAGCATGTCTGCGCTCGATGTTGGGCTTTCTGCAGGCCAGTCGATTTCCGACCTTCTGATTCAGATGAAACAGAAGGCGATAGCGGCTTCGGACCAATCGTTGGATACAGCAAGCCGGAATGCGCTCAACGCGGACTTCACCGCCTTGCGCGACCAGATCACGTCGATCACCCAGAACGCCATCTTCAACGGGTTCAATCTCGTGGATGGCTCGACGACGCAGATCACGGCTCTTGCCTCCTCTGATGGTGTCCACAAGATCACCGTCGCAGCGGAGAACATGAGTCTTTCCGGTTCGGTTGTGACCATTGCCGCCACAGGCACGGTCTCAACGGAAAGCAAGGCCTCGGCGATGATCGCCACGGTCGAAACTTCGCTCACCAACGTCAACACCGCGCTGGCGAAAATGTCAGCCGGTTCGGCGAAGCTTTCGGTTCAGGCGACGTTCGTCCAGAAACTCTCCGATACGCTGACTGCGGGTATCGGAAACCTGGTCGATGCCAATATGGCGACGGAAAGCGCGATGCTGACCTCCTTGCAAACCAAGCAGCAGCTTGGCGTGCAGGCGTTGTCGATCGCGAACCAGTCGCCACAGATCGTGCTTTCGCTGTTCAGGTAAGTATTTGATAACACTAGGGCGGCGCGCAAATACGCCGCCCTTTTTCTTTTAATTGTCGGCAAATTTTGCCGAAATGCACGGCAAATTTTTCCTGCTTTAGGTAAATACTGCCCGGTAAATTTGTTCCCGCCATTTTCTGCCCGGCGAAGTTTTCCAGTCTCTCACCGACGAATGATATTTAGCAAAACGTAAACAGCCTCCGGCACGGCAGTTGCCTTTGTGCAACACGGGCAAAACGCCCTTCAGGCAAAACGCCTGTTTAAAAACCAGAACGGAGGCTTCAATGCTTAGCATCAACACCAACAATGGCGCGATGATTGCGCTGCAATATCTTAACCAGACCAACTCTCAGCTCGCGCAGGTTCAGCAGGCCATCAGCACCGGCTTGAAAGTTTCAAACGCGAAAGACGACGGCGCCACCTACGCCATCGCGCAGAACATGCGCGGCGACGTTGCGGGCTATTCCGCCGTTAACGACAGCCTCAACCGCGGCATGTCCACGTTGGACGTGGCGATGTCGGCCGGCCAGTCGATTTCCGACTTGCTCATCCAGATGAAGTCGAAGGCAATTGCTGCTTCCGACTCCTCGCTGGATACAGCGAGCCGTGCGGCCCTGAATGAAGACTTCACGGCGCTGCGTGACCAGATCACTAGCATCGTGCAGAACGCTTCGTTCAACGGCACCAACCTGATCGACGGTTCGACGACACAGATCACGGCGCTTGCCTCTTCGGACGGCGCTCACAAGATCACCGTGTCGGCCGAGAAGATGAGCCTCTCCGGTTCAATCGTGACCGTCGCCATCGCCGGCAACGTCTCGACGCAGTCCGCTGCCTCGACGATGATCTCGACGGTGGAAACCTCGTTGAACAACGTCAACAGCGCACTTGCGAAGTTGTCGTCCGGTTCGGCGAAGTTCTCGATCCAGGCGGGCTTCGTTCAGAAGCTCTCCGATACGCTGACAGCGGGTATCGGCAATCTGGTGGACGCGAATATGGCGACCGAAAGCGCCATGCTGACCTCGCTGCAGACAAAGCAGCAGCTCGGCGTGCAGGCTCTGTCGATCGCGAATTCCGCGCCGCAGATCGCGCTTTCGCTCTTCAGGTAAGCATTGACCGGCGGGGCCTTAACCGGCTCCGCCGTTTTTTCCTCCTGAAGGCGCGGCCTGTTCGACTGCGCCTCAAGGTGTTTGTGTTGTGGAGTGGGGTAGGAAACGCCGGATGGGCTGCAGACCCGTCCGGTGTTTCTTCTTTTTTGTTTTTAGAGATCAGAGATTCAGATTGCGGATCAGCGCTTCGACCACGCGCTCGGCATCGCCGGGCAGCATGGACGCAAACAGCGGCAGACTCAACGCGCGCGCATAATATTGATCGGCGCCGGGAAGGCGCGGCGTCTTGCAGACACGCGCATAATAAGGTTGACGATAGACCGGATAATAATGCACCTGCGTGCCGATGCCTTCGTCGATCAGTGCGCGCATCAATGCGCTGCGCGTAATTCCCGCGGCTTCAAAATCGATTCGCGCCGCATAAAGATGCCAGGCCGGAAGGCAGGGCCGCGTGCGCGCCATGGGGCGGGCGAGCGGACCGGCAGCGGCCAGCAACAGATCGTAGAGTGCCGCAATCGCGCGCCTGCGCACCACGAAACGGCCAAGCTTGCCCAATTGCGACGTGCCCAGCGCGCATTGAATATCGTTGGCGCGCCAGTTGAATTCCGGTTCCTGCAATTCGTAATACCAGGGATTGGCGCGGCCGTTTTCGTCGAACGCATCTTCGCTGTTACGGAAATCTTCCGGCTCGCGAATCATGCCGTGGCTGCGCGCATGTTGCAGGCGCTTGGCCATTTTCGAATCGTTGGTCGTGACCGCCCCGCCTTCGCCCATCGCGATGGCTTTCACCGGATGAAACGAAAACACGCTCAGATCCGCAAAATCATTCGAACCGATGGTGCTGACCGTGCCATCGTCCGCAACATAGGCGGTGCCAAGTGCATGACAGGCATCATCGACAAGGAACGCACCATGCGCGCGCGCGATATAGGCGATTTCTTCCAGCGCGCCGCATTGGCCATTGAGATGCACATTGAACACGGCATCGGCATGGCCAGCGCGTGACAGCGCCTCCGCCAGATTCTCCGGCCCCATCAAGCCCGTGTCGGGATCGACGTCCGCGAAAACGATTTCCGCGCCATTCAGATGCGGCGCGCTGGCCGTCGCCAGAAACGTGATGGCCGGAACGATGATCTTTTTTCCTGCGCCGAGGTCCAGTGCGCGCGCCGCCATATGCAGCGCTGCCGTGCCGTTCGCGCAAACGACCGCGTGTTTGGCGTTGACGGTTTTTTGCAAGCCAGATTCAAAGCGCGCAACCGCAGGGCCGGTTGTCAGATAATCGCTGCGCAAAACCTCCGACACCGCTTCGATGTCGTCATCTTCGATGGTCTGCCGGCCGTAGGGGAGAAACGTGTTGGTACGGACCGGCCGCTCGGCCCGCAAAGCGCGGCGGCTCATTCCGCGTATGCCTGCGCCAGCAGCATTTGCAATCCGCGAATATCGAGGCGTTCGGGATTGGTATCGCTCGAATAGGCATAGCCTTCTGGCACGGCTTTCGCGCCGCGATGCAGATAGGCCTCGCGCGCGGCGGCGGCAAAGCTCGCCAAAATCACGAAGCGGTCATCCAGTTCCACCGTCCAGCGCGAATCGTCGGCCGGGATCATCGTCTCGTGCAATTTCTCGCCGGGCCGTACGCCGACCACGCGCTGCGCCAGTTTTGGCCCGATCAGCGACGCCAGATCGGTGATCGTTGTCGAGGCAATCTTCGGCACGAAAATCTCGCCGCCGCGGCTCATCTCCATGCTCGACAGCACGAAATTCACGCCTTGCGTCAGCGTGATCCAGAACCGCGTCATGCGTGCATCGGTGATCGGCAGCGTGTCCGCGCCGTCATCGCAGAGCTTCTTGAAGAACGGCACCACGGAGCCGCGCGAACCCACGACATTGCCATAGCGCACGACGGAAAACTGCGTGCCGTCCGCGCCGGAAAGATTGTTGGCGGCGACGAAAATCTTGTCGGACGCGAGCTTGGACGCGCCATAAAGATTGACCGGATTCGCCGCCTTGTCGGTTGAAAGCGCCACCACTTTCTTCACGTTGCGGCGCAGCGCGGCATAGACCACGTTTTCCGCGCCGAAAATATTGGTGCGAATACATTCAAACGGATTGTATTCGGCGGTCGTCACCTGCTTCATCGCGGCGGCGTGAATCACATAATCGATGTCGCGCATGGCCAGTTCCAGCCGGTCGCGGTCGCGCACATCGCCGATGAAGTAACGCATGAACGGATGCTGTTCCATTGGAAACAGCTGCTGCATCTCGAACTGCTTGAGTTCGTCGCGGCTGAAAATCACCAGACGGCGCGGCTTGTAGCGGTCGATCACCAGCTTCACGAAATGCTTACCGAAAGAGCCTGTGCCGCCCGTCACCAGCACGGCCTTGTCGTTCAGGTCGAGCCAGGGCTGCGTGAAATCGCGCAAGCTCAGCGGCGCGGCCACGGCGCCGGGTTCCTCCGCCGGTTCATGCGCGACAATTTTGGCAATGCTTTGGGCCATGAGCTTCCGCCTCTCGGTTTGCCCCAATGGTTGCAGAACGCGGTTAACAAGCGCCTTACGTCAACACTTTGCGTATACGAAATCGGAAAGAGCGCGGGCCGGGCCGGTAGGGCGCAGGCTTGCGCGTTTCGTCCAGCTCCAGCGCCGACAGCATCAGCTGGCAGAACAGGCTGCCGCCCGTCTGGCGATGAACCAGCAGGCCCAGCAGCGGGGCGGTTTGGCGGTCAACCTCCACGCGGATGCGGGATTTGTCATCGCCGATCTCGGCCCAGCCCTCGGTCATGCCGATGCCGTGGGAGGCCGAGACGAGGAAGGAGACCGGCGCGCCGTGATCCACATTCTGCCCGGCCAGCGCAAAAGTTTCCGAAGTCTTACCGCCATTATGGGTCGTTAAGAAAAGGCCGTTCCAGTCGAATGCTTCCGGCAGCAGCGTGATATGCCCCAGCCGCAGCGAGCCGCGTCCCCAATCCTCCCAATGGAAGGTCAGGTCGAAATCGACGCGCGGCTCGTTTGCGCAAAACCGCATGATCTTTTCGATGGGGCCTTTGGGCGTTTCGATTCGTGCGGTCGCGATAACATCGCCGCCGTCTTGCGAAAGCGACGCCTCGCACCATTCTAGGTCCGTGACCTTGGCCTCGCCCGGAGCCTCGAATACGCAATCGCCTGTGTACCAGTCGGCCTGCAGCGCGATGTCATCGAAATGACCGTGGGGCAAGCCACCTATTGTGGGCGTAGAATCGCCTTTGAATTGCAGGGACTGAATCGCAAGGCCTCGCCGCCGGTCCAGCCGCGCCCGCAGCATCGGCGTTTCGATATCGAGATATCGCGATTCAATGGGCTTCTGATTTTGCACAGCATCAAATGGTGTTTGCTTTTTACTCCAACGCCGCTCGGCGTCTGCCAGCCGCGCACAGAATTTCTGCCATCGTGCCTCAGTGATATGCGTGCGGAAATCGCTGGACCACAAATAGCAAAGCTCTTTCCACGCCGCATCGCTCATATCGCCCAGCCCGCGATAGATGCGCTCGCAGGCAGCGTTGATGGCGATGTCGTCACGGCCGGTCACCGCCCAGCGCGAGAGATTGTATTTGCGCTGTTTCTTGACCGGCACGGGAACGGCCGCCGTTTCAAGCCGCAATTCCTGATCGGCATAATGTTCGCCGGAGAGATCGAGCGCTTGCGACGGCGCGATGAGCGCACAGCGACGCTCCGTCTTTATCTGTTCGAAAGCTTGCGACAGCCGATTCCATTCCCCGCCATCCATCTTCTCTTCGGTGCGGTAACGGCCAGGGCGATAATCGAAAATCTCAGCATCGCTGGCATAGATGCAAAGCGCGCGGCTTGTTGCGCCCAAGTGCTCGCCCAAATAGGCGCCATATTCATCAAGGCCAATATCGCCATGCGCGAAGCGCTGCAGTTTCTGGAACGCAACCGTGTTCGTCCACAACAACCCGATGCTGCGTCCATCCGCGCCGCGCGCCCGTTGCGGCAGATAACGTGTTTCGGCATGCCATTCGGGATGCTGCGCCGACGGATTGTCCCAGTCCATCAGGATCGCGCGATATCCGGCATCGAGATAAAGCCCGACAAGACCGCTTGAGTAGGCTTGTTCATTGACAAGTGCGAGCGTTGGCCGCACGCCCAACAATGATTGATAGGTTTCATTGCCGATACGCAAATTCGCTTCCGTGACTTTGGCAGGAACCAGCGGCCCGATCATTTGCGCATAACCGGAGCCGATGAATTCCATTTTCCCCGCCGCGATTAGCGCGCGCGCTTTCGCAATCCATTCCGGATCGCGCGAGGCGATTTCCTCCAGCGTGAAACCCGTCGCTTCGACGCCGATAGGGCCATGCGCCTCGCAAAGCGCAAGAAGCGGCCAGTAACAGCGGCGGATCACATCGCTGCGCTGCTCTTCTTCAATCGAAGAAAATGCGAGATTAAGATGAAACAGCGCGAACAGGTTGAGCGTGCCCGCGCCGGAATCGCGCTGCGGCGCGTTCATGCCGTCTCAATCCTGATGCAGGCAAGCGCATCATTGGCCGCCTGCAATGCCGCATCGCGCGTCGCAGCCGTCGCCAGCACCATCGCCGCCGAAGGCCGTTTGTCGCCTGCTTGCGGAATAACGTCTCCGGCTTTCACCGTGATGACAACTTCGACCACGCCCGGAATCTGTCGGGCCTCTTCGTCGCCGGCGATCCCGATCACGCGTCCGGGCTTCGGAAAGGCATAACGCTGGATCACGGGTGTTTGATGCTTCGGTTCCAGTTCTTCGGTGCTCACCGGATCGCCAAGTGCGAGCCTGATCGCAGCGCCGATGAAATCCACCCCCGTGTTGAGCGGAATTTCGCGCGTGCAGAAAAACCCTCCGGAAAGCCGCGCCGCCAACTCGATCACATAAGGCTCGCCCTTATGCACAACGATATCGCCCTTGACCGTGCCGTTGGTCACGCCAAGCGCCGCCGCCGCGCGCGCCACAACCGCTTTCACTTTCGCTTGCGTTTCCGGCGGCAGATGGCTCGGCAGATCGCCGCCATTCTCGACGAAAAACGGCGCGTAGCGTGCGAGAAATTCGTAATTGCGATCCGAAAACCCCGGTGTGAAACATTGCCCGTTGATCACAATCGATTCGGTGGAAACCTGCGGGCCGTCCAGATATTCCTCCACCATCACACGATCGGTGGGCGAATGGCTGCGCGCCATGATGAAGG